>Ga0210248_101956_pt1 | contig 13950 bp, 9 predicted proteins | sample ChrtobMetP3_32mM_FD_155493 | JGI IMG/M metagenome (GOLD analysis project Ga0210248, IMG submission 155493) | Chrysochromulina tobin associated microbial communities from unialgal haptophyte culture, Seattle, Washington, United States - P3_32mM | ecosystem: Host-associated > Algae > Haptophytes >...
GGGAATGGGGAAAGGTGAGGGGGAGGGGAAGGGGGAAGGTGACACTGAGGGGAAGGGCCGGCGTGTCACCTTGAGCGACTCAGAGTGTGGTAGCTTGCGGTGCAGAGAGAGGCTCCCTCGCTCGAGTGAGCGGATGACACTCTCTTTGAATGAGAGGCGCACGTCGAGCATGTTCTCGACGTAGCGCTGGTCGTTGCCTGGGTAGTGGCGCGAGAAGGAGGAGACCTTCGGCGGTTTGACGTCGTACCTGTGGGGAAGAGAGGGAGCCGTGATGAGCACTTGCATGCTAGGAGGGCACGAGGGCTTGAGAGCATTTCCTTATGGCGCCGTGGTGAGCACTTGCATGCTAAGGAGGGCACGAGGGCTTGATAGCGTACCCTCGCCGCCACTTTTTGAACTGCTTCTCACCGTAGATTGTGCGCGTCATCTTCTTCGAGAGGCCAGTGAGGGCACCGTACCTTCGAGTTGCCATGAGAGAGCAAGCGCGCGGTCAGCTGCAGGGCGGGAGATGGGCGGGAGGGCGTGGGGTTGGGAGGGGAGGGAGAGGGGACGGGGAGGGAGTGGGGACGGAGAGGGGACTCGAGGCTCCGCACTCACATGCGCTCATTGAGGCGCCACGACTTGTGAATGGGGAGCCACATGGCATCGAGTTCTACGAGGACCAACCACGCAGTCTCAATAGCACGCTGCAGCCACGATGTGTACACGACATCGAACTCGATGCCGTGCGCGCGCAGTAGCTTGCCTGCGCGTATCGCCTCCTGCCGCCCCTCTTCTGCTAATTCCACGTCCTCCCATCCCGTGAACAACCCGAGCTTGTTATGCTCCGTCTTGCCGTGCCGAATGATGATGACATACTGCTGGTCGCGCTTGCGCGGCGGGCGGGGACGCACCCACACGCCGCCCGACGAGCCGCCGCTCAGCACGTGCGTGTCCGTGAGCGGCGGCGCGGAGAAGTCATGCGCGTTCGTGTCGGAGGCGGCGGCGGTGGCGGATGCCTCGTCATGGCTGGACGTCGTCGTCGTCGTTGTGGGGAGTTCGGTCGACCGTCGGGCAGCATCGGCTGGCGGCGGCGTCGGCGGCGGCGGCGGCAGCAGCGTCGGTATCCCCAAGGCGCTGCCGGGCAAAGGGGGGGTGATGCCATACCGCCGAAGGGACGCGGCACGCACGCTCTCCTGCGCAGCGGCCAGCTTGCTCGGCTTGGCGAGGTATTCACCCGAGAGAGGGCTTGCCGAGTGGTCCGAGACGATCGGCACCAGGTTGGCCAGCTGCTGCAGCGCCTGGCGGGCCGTGCGCCGCCGGCGCAGCTGCAGCCAGGACGGAGCCCATGAAGCTTGGTCAGCTAAGTCTTCGAAGGGGTTCTTGCGATCGAAGCGGTACACTAGAGGAATGGCGACCGGTATCTCCAGGTCCCGGAGCTCGTCGTTGGTCACGCCATCAATTGTCTGCACAAGCGCACGGATCGAGTTCGCGTGTGCCACCACGAGCACCGACTTGCCACGCCGCAGATCTGGAAGAATCTCCTGCTTCCACACGGGCAGGCAGCGCGCGATCGTGTCCTGCATGGACTCCCCGTCGGGCACGGCGACAGGGCGCATGACGCCACGCCGGTCGTACCAGCGCTTATAGCGCGGGTCCCGGTCCGGGTTGAGCGGCGACGCCGGGTCGAAAGGCGGGGGCCGCGCGGTGAACGCGCGCCGCCAGCCGGCAACTGTGTCGGCGCCATACTTGGCCTGCATCTCCTGCAGCGTCCGACCGGTGAGCGCGCCGTAGCAGCGCTCGTTGAGGCGCCACGTCTTCCAGCACGCGACGTGGATGCACTCGAGCTCCATGAGGAGCAGCCACACGGTGCGCACCGCGCGTTTGAGCATCGATGTGTACACGATGTCGAACGTGTAGCCCGCCTCTTTTATGGCGCGCGCCGCCTCGATGGCCTGCTGCTCGCCGAGCTCGCACAGATCAGGGTCGCTCCAACCGACAAAGACGCGCGGTTCTCGTTGTTCCGCCTCGCTTGCGCCGTGGCGGAGCAGGATGAGCGTGCCTGGAGGCGGCGCGGGGTTCTCAAGGAAGTTTGTGAAGCGAGTGCCCCAGCTGTTGCGCAGCAGCTCGACGGAGACTTGCGCCCGGCACAAGGGCGCTGGGCTACGCGGCCCCGCGGTCCTTCGCAGGACCACTGGCGCGGTCACGGGCGCGCCTAGGAGGCTAAGCGTCGCACTATGGGCAACACAATGGACTCCCACATGCATCTGTCAAAAGGGAAAGTCAATCTCAATCGGCTTCGTCAATGAGTGCAGACCAATCAAGAAAGTCAAGTCAAGTCGAATCCTGATAAGGAATGGCTCTCAGGTTCGAAGCCAACCATCTCTCGCAGTGCATTTAACCTGATTAGGCAATTTTGCGTGGGTTTTCCCAACAAGACTTCGTCCTCCTCCGCGACGCCCTCCATCGTGTGTGGTGAGGTACCCTCGTGAGGCGAGAGCTCGGCCTCATGCACGGGCCATCTCAGCGGTCGCTTCCCCACGCAGTGCATCTGCACGCGATTGCGCGTCCGAACGCTCCGGCGCTGCTCGTGTGGTCGACCATCGAGAGCGAGCGCCGCACGATCTCATACTGTGAGCTTGCGGCGCACGTAAGCGCGGCTCGCCAACACGTGCGCCATCTGGTGCTGCAGTGTCCAGGCCGCACGACGTGTGCAAAGGAGCGCATCGCGATCCTGTCGCATAATTCTGCGGCCTACCTGGTTCACTCGCTCGCGTGTATGTCGCTCTGCTCCATCTCCGTGCACCTCAACTGGCGCATGGCCCCTCCCACGCTGGGCGAGCAGCTCGTGGGCCTCGACTGCGCGCTGCTCCTCGTGTCGACCACGCTGGAGGCGAACGGCCGGCAGGCTGCCACCGACGCGCCGGCATGCCGCGTCGAGGTGTTTGGCGCACTAGGCCCACCGCTGGCCGCACCGCTGGATGCGCAAGATCGGCAGCGGGCGGAGGTGGAGGCAGAGCTGGCAGCGCCCGACGACGTGGCGGTCGTCTTCTTCACAAGCGGGAGCACGGGCAAGCCGAAGGCGATCCCGCACACGCACGGCACGCTGCTCTGGTGGGCGCATAGCTACACGGCGCAGCTGCCTTCGATCTTTGACGCCGCCACACCACGAGAGCGATGGGGTTCGCTTTCGTTCGCGCCCTATTTTCACGTCATGGGCTTCGTGGCGAACACGACGCTCAACCTCGTGCAGGGCGCCCCCGCGTATGTGCTAGCCTCGGACCAGGTGCTCAGCGCGCGTCTGCTCGTCGAGGCGAGCCTCGTGCTCGAACCCGCCACTCTCAACACCGTGCCTTACATCGTCGAAGGGCTCTGCGGACTACTACGCGATGGTGACGAACCCACGCGACGTGTTCTCTCACGCCTCAGGTTGATCACTTACGGCGGCGCGGCGCTCGCGTCGCATTGCGCCCCGGTGCTGCGCCTGAACGGGATCACCAGCGCGTGCACGTACGGACAGACCGAGACTGCAGGACCTTGCATGCTCGGCGAGGTCTCGGGAGATCTCAACGCCCTCCGTCCGATTGGCGGAGCTCGCTTTGAGATCGTGCAAACGGCCGAGGCCGAGGCCGACGGCGGGGCGAGTGCCGGCGATGAGAGCGGCTGCGAGACTGGCACCTTGGTCTTCCACAGCATGGGCTGCGTTGCACGCATGCGCTTTCAGCCCGGAGGCGCCCTGTACACAATCCTCGGTCCGAACGACGCCTACAATACACGGGACCAGTTCCGCGTGGTCGAGATCCCCTCGGCGCGTGCACAGGGCAAGTGGCTCCTGTACCAAATGCGGGAGGACGACGTGCTCGTGCATACCTCGGGCGAGATGACGAACCCGTACCCAACTGAGGATAAGATCAAATCGGGCTGCCCGAAAGAAGTGAAGAACGTTGTCATGTGCGGCAACGGCCGGCCGCGGCCCTTGCTCCTCATCGAGATCTGTGAGGGGTTGGATGCGGACGCGGTGGGGCGGCTGCTCTGCGCGGTGGTCGCGGAGGTGAACGCCGAGCTCGCCGAGTACTCCAAAGTCAAGCTCGATGAGGCCTGGGTGCTGCAGCCGCCCCATTCGGATCCTCTGCCTGTCTCAATGAAAGGGAACGTAATCCGCGCGTTTGCCGAGAAGCGGTGCACCGCTCTTCTCGAAGGGGTAGAGCACGCGCCGACTCTCGCCGTGTCTGCCTCGTGGGCAGACCTGATCAGCGGCTTCGGAGACGTGATGGACTCGATGTCCACAACGGCCGAGGGTGCGCGTCAGTCGACTCTCTTGCGACAGAGCCGCGAGATTGCCGTGTGCGGGCATGGGCTGTTTGCGGTCATGTACTCTGTCGTCTCCGTGCACTACACGATGCACGACGGCGAGTCTCGGGGTGGCTGGGCAGCCTCGCCAGTGTGGCTCTCGACCCTGCTCCGCTTCCCATGCCACCATTACGTGATGCCGCTTGGGTTCATGCTGCTTGCCGTGACCGACTCGGCGCGCTTCGCACCACGCTCGCCCTCGTCGTCGCTCGCGAGCGCGTGCGCCGCGGGTGGCAGCTTGCTCAAGAGCCAAATCCTGCGCCCGTATGCAATCCTCCTCGTCTTCAAGGCCATCCTCGCGGCCAGTAAGATATTCGAATGGGGGCTCCGTGATGGGGCGTGGCCGCCTATGTGGTTCTTCTTCACGGCAATCGTGTTTCGGGCTGTGCGGTTGGCAGCGTGGATGGCACGTGTGCCCGAGGTGGGCGTGGCCATCGGTGCCGTGCTCCTCTTCCTCGCCAGCGGCCCTCCGGATCTGCCCACAGGCGTGCTGCGCCGCTGCGTCTGGGCCCACACAATTCCCCACCTTCCTGGAGAAGCACCTGGAACGACCTCGCTGCACTTCGCGTCCGCTGCTGATGGTTCAGGGGGACATTCAGCCACGCCCGCCAACACGGTGCACCTATGGTGCAGTGGGCCCTTCCCGACGGAGCCGCCCATCAGTGACTGGGTCTCTTTCATTCTCACTCCGTACTGGTGGAGCGGCGACCAGATCCACATCTACGTGAACGCGTACGCGCCCTTCTACTTCGCGGGCCCGTGGCTGCTTGCGCGCGCGCTGCACTCGAGCAAGCGAGCGCCCCACGAGCACGACCGCGTCGGCTCCATCGTATCTCGACTGCGCGTGCGGTTTGTCGTGGCGTTGGTAAGCTGCTGCGTCTTCATGCTGTTGCGCCATGCGTGGGAACATGGCGGCATGCTCGGATTCGCTGACTCGTCTGATTGCGTCGCGCTGATCGAGGTCGACGCTTCTCGGCAAGAGAAACTCTACCAGCGAACACGGCGACAGTGCTGCCATGCCGACTCGCTACTGCTCACGCTTTCGGAGTTGATGCAGAGTGCACTGGTCGTTATTCTCCTCGCCGTCTGTCCTCTGCTCGTCTTCGTCACGCAGCCGATGGGTACAGGTATGAGCGCGCGGCTCGAGCACACCGCCAAGGCGTTCCTCATCACACTGCCGCTCTGCGTTCGGTTCAACGTGATGAACCCAGCACCCTGGATGGCAAGCAGTTGGGGCTCGGCGCTGCTCCTCGATTGCGCACGTCTCATCGTTGTCGGCGCCGTGTGCGTCGCCTTCGTCGAGCAGCTGCCACGCACGCCCACATTACTGAGCCAGGCGGGCTTCTCGGCCTCCTTACCCATCTACGTTGGTCACGTCCTGGTCTACCCTATCTACCGATCCATCATGGATGCCGTGCGTCTCTACCTGCCGTGGCTCGCAAACCAGTATGCGTGGCCGTTTGTGGACGCCGCCTCGATCGCGCTGTGGGTGCTCGTGCTCGCGCTGGCATGGAAGGACTGCGGCCGATGGCCGAGGATGCTCGTCGAGGTCGCCGTGGCCGCATATCACGACCCGACGGCCGTCGCGCGCGCAGCCATCACAAGCATCGGTGCGGCCTTGAAGGTGGAAGGCGGCACCGCCAGTCGCGCTGCAATTGCGGCCGCCCGACCGTTGGCGATCGGCGCGAGTGCTCTCTCCATCAGCGTGCTGCTCCTGGCTGTGGTAGCGCCCGCCGCGTGGACGGATCTGGTGCAGAAGGCGTGCTCGGGAACGTATGGCGCCAGAGCCGCACAAGATTTCGAGGGGCACTTCACAAAGAAAGCCTCGAGAGGGCCACCGATGGGCACAGCGCCGTGGACCCGATCGGCGTCGAGCAAGGCAAAGGAATGGGTCAGGTCGAACAAGACCAAGGAATTCCGCGCAGTCACATTTGGCAAGATCCTGACCAACCCTCCCTGCTCCGGCTGCCCGCATCCACAGTCCAACGTGAGCTCCCTTGATGAGTGCCGAGATCTGTGCGGCACTTTTGCTGGCAGAGGGTGCACGAGTTACGTGTACAACACGCTTCAAGCGTGCTACATCAAGGGGCTCAAGCCGCTGTTCGCCGACGACTCCCCGTCCTTCACAGGCTCGTCGTGGGCGGGTGTGATGACCGGGGACAATTACGCCAGTGCGGCCGCCAAGCTCGCCGACGTGCATCTCTTCGTGCACGTCGGCGCTGGGCAGCTGCCCGAAATGCAGCGGGCCCTCAATAGGTCGCTTCGCCTCTTTTGGCCGCAGCCGAAACTGACCATTGCGCTCGACACTGGGCGCCGTGGACCATCATGGCGAGCGTCAGCCAAAAATTGGGTGTCAGCCTCCTGGCCCTTCCCCACTGTCTACCTCTGCAAGGATGCGCTCGACGCAGCGTGCTCGTCAGTGTACGCTGACTTGTCCACGCCGTCCCGAACCAAGTTTGTGGCTCTAGTGGCGCCGGACACTCTCTTCATCTCGGCCGCCACGCGCAACGTCCTCTTCGACGTGAAGACGCAGACGCCCTATGTCATCGCGCAGGTGGGACGCCCCCCCGCGGGCAGCTACTGGGCAAAGGTGCCTCTCGAGACACGGCGTGTGCTCAAGGCGGCTGCGCCCTGGCGCGGTGCGGGCTACGCACCGGTCGTAGTTCAACGTGCACACCTCCAAAAGCTGCGCGAGTACATTTCGGCTGTGCATCGGCGTCCGTTCGATGCCGTCTGGCCTCCAATCGCGCCGAACAACACCCCGCGCAACGTGCTCGATCTGATCGTCAATTACCTGTGGCTGCACCATCGGCAGGAGTACTCGTGGCGGCTGCAGCGCGTGAGCTGGACTCGGCGTGAGAGGACGGGGTTAGACCCCGCCAGCGCACCCGTGGGTGGACGGAACATCTTCGGCGTCAACAGCTCGGAGGTACGCGTGGCGTTCTCGACCTGATCGCCTAGCTCATTACTCGGCGTTCTCGACTTGATTGCCTGGATCATTACTCGGCGTTCTCGACCTGATTGCCTAGCTCGTTGCCTCGCTCATAGCCTCGCTCGTTGCCTCGTGTACTGCTTCGCTCATTGCCTCTTGTATTGCCTCACTCAATGCCTCATGTACTGCCTCGCTCATTGCTTCGCGTATTGCCTCGCAAATGCCTCGCTATTGGGCAGGTGGAGGCGCTGCTCGGAAAGCCAGTCAGGGAAAAGCTCATCAGGGGAAAGGCTCACTCAATCCCAATCCCACTCACCGCCCCACTACCGCGGATCGCCATACGCCGCACGCACCACCCCATGCCGACCCCGCTGGTTACCAAAGGCGAGGTCGATGACAAAGTGGAGGGCAAGAGTGACGTGTGCGCGCACCCGAGCCGAGCAGATAGCAAAGAGGCGCCGCTGGACGGCGCGACGTTGGATAGGCTGCTTGAGTTCGGCTGGTGCCTCTCCTATTCTATGAGCCGAGTGAGCCGAGTGAACCAACAGCCACGTGGGCTGCCGGCGCTGGAGGTTCTGGGCAAGGTTGAGGCTAACGCGCTGCGGGACAAGTGCAGGCGAAACGTCTCCAAGGAGCTGCGCGAGGAAGGGGGGATGGCGATCGCTCGTTCCTTGTATTGGACGTACGAGTGCACCGACTGGAGCTGGGATCCGCGCGCGCCGACGACGCTCGACCGCTTTCTGTCCCCCCCACTTTCTCTCCCTCGCGCGGCCACACGCAGCCGCGCACGGGTCCCTAATACCGCCGCGCACGCGGGGCTTGAAAAGGGCAGGCACTCTTTTGAGGGGCTCACATCCGCACAAAAGAGAGCCGCCGCATGCAGCAGGAGAGATGGAGGGTCGTGTGTGCACCACACAAATGTACCGAAATGAGAAGTGTGAGTGCACACTTGCGTGGCAGCGGTGCGTGAAAATTGATGAATTGATCACATGATTGATCATCGCATGATTGTCACGTGTCATTGTCGAATCATTGCTGCTTATCTTTGCGAATTGTGATAACTGATATAATATTTGTGTATTTTGAATTGACACATGACAGCTGTTGTCGGTTGTCGCTAACAACAACACGCTAAAATTTCACGAGTGGACAAGGGTGTCGAATTGTTATCATTGGGCAGAACTTACTGTGTCCGGTGCTTCATGTTCACAGAACCCCTCTTCACGCCTCAACTTTCCCGCGGCAGATGGGCGAAAGACTCCGCAGTCGCGGTCGCGGCGGACATGGCGGGCTGGGTCGAGGGGCACGCGGCGGGCTTTGCATTCCCAATCGCACAGACCTTGGGCCGCGAATTGCCGCCTTGCCAGCATTCTTCCTTCGTCACTGGCAGCCAGGCTCGGTCAGCTTCAAAGACGCGCAATCGACGTACGAGTCACTCGCTCCGTGGGGGCGCACGCGCTTTCACATCAGCGGTGGTCAACTCTACTACCCAGACCTGAAGCACAACACCTTTGGATGCGTGCTCCGGCGCACGCCCATCCTCGCATGGGCACTGCTCGAGATGCTTGCCCGGAACCCGAAGCAACCTGACGTCGACATTCCCGTCAATGTACGCCCAGCGGCCGCATGCGGACCACCCCGGTGCTGTTCGGCAACGTGAGCTCATCGCTCTCACGCGCCCTTGCCACTTCGCCTCGCGCCCTTGTGCTGCTCGCAGTGCCGCGACAAGCCCGGCTCACTCATTCAAGGCGGTCGCCCGCCGCCACTGGCTTTCTCGTACACCACGGGCCGGCCCTTTTCGGACATTCCGCTCCCCGACTATACCTACTGGTCGCTCCCGTATGCCGACCTGCCGCCGTGGCCTGATTGGTTGAGCTTCACACGCGCGCGTGAGAACCACTGGTCGCAGAAGCTCGACAAGATGATTTGGGTTGGCTCACCGACGAACCCGTTACGCCAGTCGTTCCAGCGGTGCGCGGTGGGTGCCTTTGGCGAAAGGCTGGTGCATCGCATGCCAAATAAGGAAGAGATGCATGAGCTCGCGTGGAGGTGCAAGCCAACGGCCGAGGGCGTGCCATGCCCGACGAAGCCACATGGATGGACGCCTCTGCAGGAACAGTGCCGCTACCGGTACATCCTGCACCTACCCGGCATCTCCGACTGGCTCGAGCACTTCAAACACCAGCTCGCGTGCGGCTCAGTCAACATCTTCATCGGCGTGAAACCGCCCACCAAGTGGATACAAGCACGCGCTCAGGCGACCGGCGCTGCGCTCAGCCCACCCGAGTCCTTTGAGCACTTTGACCTCTCGGGGCCGCTGCTGGCTGAGGGCGAGCACTATGTGCACGTACCCGTCTCGGGCGGCGGCGAGGGCGTGTGCCAAAAGCTGGGCCTCGTGCTTGCGCGTCTCGACCGGCAGCCGGAGCGCGCCCAATGCATCGCCGCTGAAGGCTCACGCCTCTCACACGAGCTGAGCATGGAACGCGTCTACGACTACATGAGCGGTGTGCTGTCCGAAGCGGCGGCGCGCCAACAGCCCGACGTTGCACGTCGCGTGATCCAAGCGGAGCGCTCGCGCCTCGTCACGCGCCTGAACTTTTTCTCATTCATCCCCCCAGCTAAGCGGCCCTGGATGGAGCACATCTTCGTGCCGTGGCACCGCGCCCGCTTCAACGCGACGCCCTTCGTGCCGCCCCATGGCGCCGAGGAGGCCTCGGGCCTTTTCCATTGATAACGAGACGCTGATGGCCTTGGATTGCCCTCTCTCATCACGACGCCTCGGACGCCTCGGGCCTCTTCGCGTCCTCCGAACGTGCCGTCGCGCGAGCAGGCGGGGCTGTGCTCGGCTCCTGTCAGTGGCCCCCGCTGAGCGCTGCGCGTCGTGCGGCCACGGCGGCAGGGGCACCGCACGGGGTCCGTTCGGGGTCGAGCTAATTAGCTAATACGCACTGTGCGGGCACGGTCAGGCTCGCCCCTGTATAGTGTATTTTATGTGATATTATGGTTGTAATGCAAGTGGCACGCTAGCCAATTCATTGAAGGAACCTTGCCAAGTCAATATCCGGGTGTCAAATTGAGAAATCCGGGTGTCTCCCTGAGGCTTAACGCAGTTTTCGCAGACGGAGCGCTTGCGCCGCTTGCGGTTGCGCCCCCAGCCGCCGCGCGCCAGAGCCTCACTTCTTTGCAATCACGTCGATCTCCACACACGAGCCCAGCGCGAGTGCAGAACAGCCGACGGTGATACGTGCAGGCAAGGGTCGGTCGCCCCAGAACTGCAGGTAGCCCTCATTCACTGCGGCACAGCGGCGAGACTCGAGTGTGACCTTGTGGGTAAGCGGGCAAGGCGCCACACGAGGGCAACGGGCATTCGAGTCTCAGGCGCGCTGACTCTCAGCGAACCGCTCCTTGGTGTTATCAACCAAGTACACGTGCACCATGGTGATGTTCTCGAGCGTTGCGCCACACGCTTTGAGGGTGGCTTCTATGATCTCCATGGTGCGTCTAGCTTCGGCCATCGGACCTCCCTTCACAATAGACGGTGCCTGGCTCTCTCCGTCGGCGGAGACAGGCCTTAGGCCGATCGTTCCAGACACATAAATGGTGCCGTCGTCACATAGAGTCGCGCTGCAGAATGGGATTTTGAAGGGCAGAGTGCCCATGATACGTGACCAGTCAAGAGTCACGAAAGTGTTGCTACCAGAGCGCTCTGTGCTTACGGCCGCCGTTACGCCCGTGAGGTCGACCGTCTTTGGGATGCACATGCGAAGCCAGATGCCCCTGAGCTTGGGCGCAATCACAAGCGCGAAAGCAATTGTGGAGCAGAGGACGGTCGAGTGGACTGCTTCATCATGCCGCATTTCGTCCACAGGGGTCCGCGGCGGAAAACTTAGGCTCCAGTACCGTAGACTGTAACTACTCAAATACTCAAATGTATTACCTCCCATAGAGCTCCCTTAGCTTCCTGCTGTACATATCTCCGTCTGAGCACGGCATGAATCGTGTGTCGCCCACCAGTGCGAGATTCGCATAGAATCGGGTTTCGGCAGGTCTTCGCGGCAACTCGCCTTCGCGTTCGGCCGCGCGTTCGATGTCGAGCGCGAGCGCGAGAAATGCCCGCGGTTCGAGCTCGGCTGAGGCCATCGCACTCAGCGATGATGAGGCCATTTGGATCGGTTCTAGCGATGAGGAGCCGGAACTCCCCACCCCCGGGTCATCGTCGGCGCCGCCTCCCATGCAGGAACATTATGCCAACAAGGCTTCAGCTGGGCCAGTTGGCATAATCCTAATGATAAGCCTTATGATCCAGCCTGGGATGACGCCGCAGGGATGGTCGATCCTAGTTTTCTGCGCGGAGTCGGTCGACAAGGATTGTCCTAAGGCGAGGACCGGTGGGGCCTCTCTTGCTGCAGCCCGTGTCTTCAAGGTCCCGTCAGACAAGATCGTCGGCTGGATGAAGGAGGCTGAGACACTCTTTGCGCGGGAGGTGCCGATCGCTTGGCTGCACGCCACTCGTCCGAGTACCTTCATCGCGTGGCTGGGCGCGGCGCGACGACGCCGCCTCGCGTTCGTGCCATGTGACGCGGCCGGCGACGCGCAGCTGGCCGCACAGATGTGCGAGGAGGAGCACTTTCTTCTCGGATACGAACCAGGCAAGTCGAATGCGCGGACAAACGCGGCTTCAATGGAGCTCCTGCGCTGGCTACTCCTGGATAAGCCCCGCCCGCAGATGGCTTTTTGCTATCTACATCTCAAGCCAATCTTCGAGGAGAGTGGAGTCATGCTCGATGGCATGATGCCGCCGACCTGGGCGTCGCAGTGGGAGGAGCGCGCGTCCAAGGTCACCTCTGACAGCTTCTGGTGGTTTGGCCAAGGCGGCGAGATGCCGAGCGCCGGCGCCCTTGTGCGGGAGCGGAAGGCGGCCGGCGAGCGCTACACGCACGCAGCGCGCGAGCGCCTCTGCTGTGCACAAGCCGCCACGTCAAGACGCGCTCATTGCTATGGGCCTTTGGGCAACTTCGCGACTATGTGCTCAGACTGCCGCGCGGAGCCGGAAGCACGGCTGCGCGATCACTGCCCGTGGGCAACTGCCGGTTGTAGTTTGAGGCGTTTCTGCAGCCAATGCAGAGGAACGGATGGCCGCAAGAACAGGCCAATTCACGGAGAAGATCGGTCAGGCCGTGCTCGGACTTCAGCAGAGGCACCCTGCCCTGGCGGATGCAGGACAAAGAGTAAGTATTTGAGCGTGCCGCGCAGCAATGGAGCGTGCCGGAGTGGATTCGGCAAACTAAAGAACGCAGCGGCGCGATTGGCTTGGGGGTGCGAATACCAATTCAACAGATGGACCTCATCGTCAACAAATACCGATTCACCGACGACCGGTCAGAAAAGAGCACGGGAATGGACCGGAGAATAGGAGCCTGGACTCAGGGGAAGGGACTCCCGGTGATGGTAGCCTGACTGATGAAAGCTCAGCACAGTGCTCGCATGGAGCCGACACAGGCTTGAATGGACCGGAGAATAGGAGCCTGGACTCAGGGGAAGGGACTCCCGGTGATGGTAGCCTGACTGATGAAAGCTCAGCACAGTGCTCGCATGGAGCCGACACAGGCTTGAATGGACCGGAGAATAGGAGCCTGGACTCAGGGGAAGGGACTCCCGGTGATGGTAGCCTGACTGATGAAAGCTCAGCACAGTGCTCGCATGGAGCCGACACAGGCTTGTTTGTTGACCAACGTGTGCAAAGGAGGGGATGAGTGCAACAAATGTGTGTGCAGTGAAAAGTGTGTCTTTGTGTGCACGGTAGATTTCGTCGTCGTGTGCTGTGTGCTGTCTGTGGGTGTGCGGTGTGCGGTGCTGCGGTGTGCAGTGTGGTGTGCTTCACACCTTCCAAGGGATGTGGAGGCCTGCGAAGACGCCGTACCCTCGTGAATGCGCCCATAAGAGTCCATAAAAATAGAATTGAATGTCAATCATTGTGAGCAGGCGGATCCCAACTCCGCACACCGTCGGGTCGAATGCTCTCTCCGAGCATAGGACCCAGCGGTGCGCACGTGTGGGGAGGTGGAGTATAGGGACCCTATGCTCGGCAGCCCACCCCACACTCACCTGCTGGTGGGCGAGAATCGAACGACAAAAGAAGGAGAATTGTCAAAGGCGCGTACCTTCGGAGGAAGCGATTTTCGGTGGCGAAGGTGACGGAGATGGCGGTGGAGATGGCGGAAAGAAGGACGGTGGCGACGGCGGCGCCACAACGGCTCGTCCAAGCAGCGCTGTCGTGAGCCGGCGGGCGCGCCAACGCTGTACGTGGCAAGGCGAGCGACAGGCGCGGGCGTGACGAAACAGTGTCAGCGGGACGAAGCCTGTCGTAACCGACGCCGAGCACGCGCGCCTCCGCATGCAATCCGGGCAAGCCGCTCAGCAGCTGGTCGGCACGGGCGCGCACCTGAGGAGGGAGGAACTCAGAGGTTTCGTCAGAGGCACTCCGATGTGCCGTCAGAGGCACTCCGAGGTTTCATCAGAGGTCTCCGAGGTTTCGTCAGCGGCTTCGAGGCCACCTGCACTACAACATTACTAGCCTAGTTACTAAGCTAGTTACTAGCATTAGGGGTAGTAATGCGTTACTAGCCTAGTAACTAGCCCCTGGCAGGCTAGTAACGCGTTACTAGCCCCCCTTAGTAACGCGCCGCATC
>Ga0210248_101959_pt1 | contig 13947 bp, 16 predicted proteins | sample ChrtobMetP3_32mM_FD_155493 | JGI IMG/M metagenome (GOLD analysis project Ga0210248, IMG submission 155493) | Chrysochromulina tobin associated microbial communities from unialgal haptophyte culture, Seattle, Washington, United States - P3_32mM | ecosystem: Host-associated > Algae > Haptophytes >...
CTCGTCAAAGGCGCCGCGACGGAGGTGGTGGCGATGGAGGTGGTGGCGACGGAGGTGGCGGCGACGGAGGTGGTGGTGACGGAGGTGCCGGCGACGGAGGTGCCGGCGACGGAGGTGGTGAGGGCGGTGGCGGAGGCGCGGGCGGCGGCGTCCCGAGGAAATGCAAGCATGGACGTCGGCCGTCGGCGCCTCTCACTAGATCCGGATCGAGATACTTATCGAGATCATGTGAACTCGGGATTATGAGCGAACGGCTAATGGAATCTCAGTAACGGAGCCCGCGATATCGTGGACGGGTTCACGATATCGCGCGCAAACCACGCGATATCGTGACACCGCCGCGAGATCGTGTGGTTTCACGTTATCGCAACACGGGGCCGCGATAACGTCGCGGGCCGCACGATATCGCGCCTCGCGCTCACGATAACGCAGGTTGGCACGATACCACGCCCCGCACACGATATCGTGGGCATGCGTACGATATTACCACGCTGACCGACGATATCGCGCGCGTGGGACGATATCGCGCCCCACGCACGATATCGCACACACGCACGATATCGTCAGTGCACGCGGCGATATCCGGTCCCACCCCACGATATCGCGCCTCGCGCTCACGATAACGCGGGTAGGCACGATACCACGCCCCGGCCACGATATCGTGAGGAAGCGTACGATATTACAACGCGGACCCGCGATATCGCGCGCACCGACGATATCGCGCCCCGCGCACGATATCGCACACACACACGATAACACGATCGCTGCGCGATATCGTACTCGCGTGGTAATATCGTGGGCGGGCTCACGATATCGTGCCGGCACGATATCGTGGGCGCGCCCACGATATCGTGGGATTTCACGATATCGTGCCCCCGCCCAGGACAACGCACGTTTCCGTAAAGTGCTATGTTGAGGCGCGGGGCACCTCTCAGCCGTACAAGACTACAAGTAGGCGCCGCTGGTGTTTCACTGCCATCACTAGGCTTTAATAATGGAGTTTCGCGCGGCATAATTTTCAACTCATTGTCGTATCCGGATACGATCGATCGGATATTCGATGCGCGGCTAGAGCCTCTAGACTGTCATATCTCAGAAAAGCCTCTTGGGCATGCGTGCGTGTGAGTATGTCGTCGAGGCGACACATCACCAAATGTACAAGGTGCTAACTCAGGTGTTCGTCCAGCGTCCAGGCGCTTGCAAAGCACCCCTGCGATCCTCACGAGAGCACGTATTCCACAAGTTGAGAACTGAAGGCCCCGCTCTGCTCTCAACGTCGTTGCACGTGGCCTCGACGCGAGCTTACGGCGTGCCCTGCTTGTAGATGGTGGTGATCAGCCAACGCCGAGTCGACAGCTCACCCTGATCGCCTTTGATCTCGGCGAGCTGCATGTTGACAAACAGGTCTTCCCAGTTGGATCCCTCGCGACGCACGAGCACCTTCTGCACTGCACTACGACTCAGGTTGCTCAGGTCAGGCGGGCCCATCGGCTTCCACTCGGAAAGCTTCAGGAGCGTCTGGTAGCGTGGATTGGCGGCCAGATAATCGGCCAGAGCCGATGGCTCGGAGAAGTAGCCAGGCTGCACCTGCCCGACGTGGTCCTCGGCCTTGTCACCACCCAACTTGGCAGCGAATGCCATCAGGGCCTTCAGACCCTGCTCGGGTACCTCTTGCGCGGCCTTCATCGACTTCATGATGTATGACACGACGTCCGCTGGACCCATCTGATCGGCGCCAACGTCATCCGGTCCGAGCGGTGCGGGCGCTGCATCGCTTTCCTGGGCGGCCATCCGCTTTCGCAGTGCGGCAAAGAGATCTGCATCTGAGGGAAGAGGACACATCATGCGCGACTGCTGGCACCGCGTCGGCATCAGCGGCACACGCTGGTACCCCGCTGGCGCATGACTCACGGGCGACGTGACCAAAAGGCCGTGGACGTTCACGATGAGCCCCAACGTCAACATCGGCGCAATCAGGAACTCGGATCAACATTCGTCCGTCCGGCTGAAGCAGGGATTCGTCAACGTTCGGATTCCGTCCATCCGTGATAATGCACGCGGCGGTCCGCCCCGCAACTGAATTCGTCTCTTGTGACGCAAATAGAACTCTTCATCGATCAACGCAACTACCTCAACCTAGGACTAGACTAGGCTCCTATGCCTGGACGCTCTATTCCTCCTCGTGCTCGACTCTGGTCTCTGCGCCCAACCTGCCGTGCGTGGAGGCGTCGAGTGCGAGCTCACGGCGCCTCCGCTCCTCGTCTAGCCGCTGCTGGACGCTCTTGCGTGGCGCCTTACCACCAGCGCCCATCACGGCGCCCTGACCTCCGCGGCCCCCACCCCCGCCGCCTGTGCCGCCTCCTGTGCCGCCGCCTGCTGTGCCGCCGCCGCCGCCTGCTGCGCCTAGGCGTGCATGGGCCGATCCGGTGGAGTCGGAGCAGAGCGGCGTGCGCGCCGCGATGCCCGCGTAGCGCGCTTGGACTTCGCGCCCAAACGTGACGAAGAGGCGGTCGACGCGCCCGTGCGCAGCTGAGTGCAGCCATTGGTGCTTTGAGGCGGAGGCCTTGTGCGGGAAATGCACGACGAACCCTCTGCCGAGCACCTCGAAGGCATAGCCGGCGCGGCGCAGGTGCACGACGAGCTGCACCTTGTTCTTGCCGTAGCCGCTGAATCGCTCATCAAAGGTAGGCGTGGCCTCGGTGCGCTGTAGTGCCACAAACGGCTCGTACCGCTCGGACGTGATGCACGGCACACGGCGCGTCGCGCCTGCGCCCAGCCGCAGCCAAGCCTTCACATCGGTCGAGGCCTGGCCTTGGGGATTGTACTCGCCATCGAAGACGACGCAGTCGCCCGCGTCCAGGCAGCCGCGCAGTGCCGCGAAGCTCGAGGGCATCTCGATCTCCCCGCGCCCAAAGGCTTCGCGGCATGCGCTTGCGCTCTCGGCGGTGCGGCAGCCGTGCCCACTCCGCTGGAAGTTGGGTACTACGAGCGCCGTGGCGAGCGCCGGGACCTCGTCGGCCGCTCTGCTATGCAGCTGCTCGCGCAGCGCTCCGAGAAGCTCCACCGAAGGCCAAAAGTCGACATCCACGACAAAGTAGTGCGAGGTCGCCACGCACCGGATGCCCACGTTCCGCATCCAGTTGATCGGGTAGCCGCTGGCGCTGCCGCCGCCTACAGCTGGCTTGCTCATCGTCGCCGCGCCCTCTGGCGCAGCAGCCGGTGCGTCGACAGACAGCCGCAGCAGTGCGCAGCGCGACGACGCATTGGCCGTCGTGCCGACACCGCCGACGTCCATGGCTGGCCACGCCACGGGCGGCTCACCGGGTTGCCGGAGGGTGACCACAATCATGCGCCCGCCCCAGCGTGCGCAAATGTGCGGGATCATCCACAGACGCTCGGCAGACGCCTGCGTGACCATCGTCACGTCGACGGCTGCCTCGGCGCTCGGCGGTCGAGCGCACTGCGCACCGTCCGTGAGGACGGGCGAAAGCGTTGGGGGCGGGCTTGCGACAAGCGGCGGCGGTGGGGACGGCTGCGACAACGGCGGCGCGGCCTGGCGCCGCTGCCGCGACAATGAAGAGTTGACCGAGGCAGCCCAGTGCCTTGCAGCCCGCGCTGGGAGACTGATGCCGTCTTTGCTGGTGGTCGATGGCTCGCCGAGCATGGACAATTGCGTAGCGAACACGTAGATCACGAAGAATGTGACCGGTATGGCGAGCAGGCGCAGCCAGCTGCACTTTCTGCGCCTTCTGCCGCCGCTTCCGGCAGCGGCGCTCCGTCGATGGCGGCGCGAAAAGGCGGCCGGAGGCAGATATTCTGTCCCGCCGCCGCCGCTGTCCCGCCGATTGTTAGTCCCGAGGCATGTGTACATGGGAGGCTGCTGGCCACCCATCACGGCGGCGGCCGACTGCAAAACGGCAGCGATGTGAGCTGCCATGTTATCTGCCGCGATGTCCGCAGCAAGCACGCCGTAATCAATGCCGGCGTCGTGAGCGCCTGCCATGGGGCCAGGTTTTCCCGCGGCCCTGTCGTCCGCGCCTGTTCTACCTCGATGGCCGGCCCGCGGCATGGTTTCCTTTTTGAGTGGTACATGTCTTAAAATGGTAAGTTGTATCGTCCGCTCGCCAACTCATGTGGGCAACATGTTCAGATGGACAACATGGAATCACTGGCGCGGTCGGTACGGTGAAAATGGCTCGTGCCAGTTGGATGGAGAGAGCGTGAGCAGTGGCACGGACTCAGCGGAGGTGAGATGAGGGAACGCCGCCAGGAAATCGCGATGTGCTCGGACAACGTCAACGGTGCGCGAGTAGTCCAGATGTGTGACCGAAGATTGACCTTCGAGGACGAAGAATCCCAAGATAGCGTGGGGCAGCGCGGCGTTCATTCGGCGCGCGTTGATGATCACCTGCATATCACAGTCAGTATAGGGGATGGTCAGCAGGCGAGCACGCAGATGTGCAGCAGCATGAGCGGAGGCCCTGCGAGCACTCGACGCATCCATCCACGCATGCGTTCGATCTGTGTGCGTCCTTCCTCATTGTAGCCGCTGTGGAAGGCCGGAGGCGTGTAGCGCGCCCCATGCGTCTCGTACAGCTCGAGAAGCAGCTTCATGTCCTTCTGTTCCCACGCCGGCGCAGGGCAGCCGTTGAAGCTGCATGGCGCGCCGTTCTGATCGCGCACATGCTGGGCGCTGCAGAAGCCCCCATTCGAGCTCCAGTGTGACCCAGGCTCAGGACACCCCGGGTGGTCTGGACTCTGGAGCCGATAAGTGCCACCGTCGATGCCGTAGAGGCAGTCGAGCTCGAGTGAGAAGGGGTTGATCACAATGCCCCCTCGATCGCCAAAGGGCAGCGAGATTGCGACCCGGTCTGCCCGCGCGCGCAGACCCTCGTAGACGATCATCGACGAGAAGCGGCCGGGGATCGAGGCGCCTTGGCAGAGGCAGTTGCTCACGCACGCCTCCCACGGGCGGGCCTGCCGAAAGTTCTCGTACAACTCGAGGCCGTCGAACTGATGGATGAGCAAGCCCACCTCCTTGAGCAAGTTGCTTGGCTTGCCTGCGCGGAAGAGCTGGTTGAGGGCCAGCACGCCGCTCGGCATTGGCTCGCGCGGCGGCGGCGTGGGTGGCGGCGTGGGTGGATGTGGAGGCGTATGTGGTGCGGGAGACGGGTAAGGAGACGGGGGTGAAGACGGGGGCGGCGGTGGGCTGGGCAAGGGTGGCGGACTCGGATGTGGCGGCGGTGGTGGTGGCGTAGATGGCGGTGGAGAGGTTGGTGGACTCGGAGGTGTGGGCGGCGGAGCGTGCGGTGGTGGCGATGCTGATGGATTGAGGCCGAACACAAATGCCAAGTCGCCAACAAAGGTGTTCGGCGAGCCTCTGCCTGGCCCATTGATGAGAAACACAGCGAGCATCAGCAGGACGGCCATGCAGAAGAACTTTTCCGTGAAATTTCGAGAAGCGTGTATTTCATCCACTGGTACCGCTTCTGGCTTGTTCTTCAGGTGGATCTTCTTCACGCGCGGTCGAGCCCGCCGTGGCGACGATGCAACGAGGCCTTCGTTTTCAAGATCCAGGCTGAGCTCTCCTTCGTCGATTCGAGACGGCTTCGTGCGCTTCTGCTTGCCCGTGAGCTTCTTCCTGGGCTCCATCATCAGCCCCGCACAACGAGTGGTTGCCCCATCGCCACACAACATGTACAAGTCAGTTCACAGGCGCAAATTGCATGCGTTCGTTTAATATGCGGTTTGAACTACTAGGAGGAGGAGAGTGAACAAGACTCCTCAACCTACTGAAGGCAAGTGCTCGCCTTTCCTGAGGAGTGTTCACTCATTTCTCTCAATCACGACGCGCCTTTCACGAGCTCTTCTCGCACGCCGCGGCGTCGCCGCCGCTTTTCACGAGCGCGCGCTTCCTCGTGCCTCGTCTTCTGCCCCCCAGGCGACGATGCTGTGGGCCTGGGGAGAAGCCGAATCCGGCGCGCTGGGCATGGGGCCGCCAACAAGCGCACCGCCTCAGCGTCGGAGGTGCGAGAACCTGCCGGTCGCTGTTAAGGTGGATGCGGTGCAGGCTGCAATCGTACAGGTGTCTGCCGGCGACGCACACTGCCTCGCGTGCGACGAGCTTGGCGGCACGTACTGCTGGGGCCGCACGCGCGAGGGTCAGTGCGGCCAGCTCTCGATCACGCCCGTGGAGCAGCCAAGATTGATGTCCGAACTGCTGCACGAGTGGGTCGTTCGAGTTGCTTGCGGTGCGGATGCTAGCTTCGCGCTGACGGCCGGTGGCTCGCTCTACCAGTGGGGAGCTGTGCACGTGCCATCCACTGCGCTTGCGCATGCGGACCTCGCGGGCTACGGCCGATCTTTCGATTCGGTCAGCGACGCGACGCGCCTCATGCTCCGCCGGAGCGTGAGCGACTTTCTGAGTGGCCGCGACGGCAACGAGCAGCCGGGGGATGATCAAGGCGGCGAGCCCGACGAAGCAGCACCCGAGACGCTGGGCACTCGCCGCGAGCTCCGGCCAGTCCCGCAGCGCGTGCCACTCCCGCCGGGCGAACGGGCCTCCCATGTTGCCGCGGGCTTCGGCTTCACCGTCGTCGCCCTGAGCGGCGGCGGCGCGGTGACGTTTGGCACCAACGACCGTTTCCAGCTTGGCTTGATGGACCGCATGCCGCGCGACGTGCCGACGCGCGTGCCGGCGCTGGGCCAGCGACGGCTCGTCGGGGTGGCCTGTGGACAGCAGCACGCTGTCGTCCTCGACGAGGGCGGCGCGGCGTGGAGCTGGGGCCTCGGGTCCTTTGGGCAACTCGGGCACGGGCGCAAGATGGACGAGCGCAAGCCACGGCGCGTGGATGCGCTCTGGCACATGGGCCGTGTGGAACAGGTGGCGTGCGGCCATCTGCACTCTGCCTTCGTGCTTCGTCCGCGGCCCGAGGTCGGAGCTGTGCATGGGGTCTCCGAGGCGTTCGACGCGGCCGCAGCGCGGCTGCTCGGATGCGGCCATGCGGAGTACGGCCAGCTGGGTACGGGCGACGCAGGCAACGAAGGCGACGCCGCGCGCGACTACGCGCTGCCGCGTTGGATCGAGCTGCCGCGCGAGAGCGACGAGCCCTCGATGGTCAGCTGTGGCGCGCAGCACACGTGCGTGCTCACCGTGCGAGGCGAGTGCCTCACGTTCGGCTGGGGCTCCACAGGCGCGCTCGGGCATGGGACGTTTGGGTACCAGCTGACCGCCCAGCCCGTGGCCGCGCTGCGCGCGCGGCGGCTCGTGAGCGTGTGTGCCGGCACACGGCACACGCTCGTCATCGAGCGAGGTACCGAGGGAGGCGCGGCCCTCTCGCGTGACCTCGGCAACCTCCTGATGCTCGCCTCTGCCGGCGGCGCGGGCGGTGGCGCCGACTTTGCCATCCGAGCAGGCCGCGGGCCGAGCGCTCGAGGGTTCGTGGCGCACCGGAGCGTGGTCGCTTGCCGGTGCCCGCGTCTCCTGGCCATGCTCGCCCTGGGCTCCGAGCGCTTCAGTCGGCCGCCGCCAGCCGCCACGCCGCCCGCGCCAGAGTGGCAGTGGCCAGGGCAAACGGCCACCACCGGCGACGCGTCCTCCGAAAAGGCGAGCGCCGCTCTGCCGGAGCTGCGTCTGCCGAGCGTTCGCGCGCCCATCTTTGCGTTGCTGCTCTCGTGGATCTATACCGGACGCTTCCAATGCACGGAGCGCCTCTTCCTCGAGCAGCTCGCCGCGGCCGCCACGTTGCTCCGGCTGCCGGCGCTCACGCGGGAGTGCCGCGCGCTCTGTGCCGGCGAGGAGGGGGGCGGTGCTCAGGACGGCGCGCAAGAGGGTGCGCTGGGCGTGCCGGCCCGAGCCACGCCCACGTCCAGCCTGGGCGCGGACCTGGGCGCGCTCGTCGAGAGCGGCAGCCTGCCCCAGAGCTTCGCTAGCTTGCGACTCGAGGCCACGGACGGCTGCGCGTATGCTTGCCCCGCACTGCTCTGCTGCCGCTGCGACTTTTTCCGCACGATGCTGCACGGAAGCTTCCGAGAGGCGACGGCGCGCGAGCAGCACACCGCCGTCGACCTGACGCCCTACGGAATCTCCCTCGCCGAGCTCAGTCTGCTCCTCCGCTTCATCTACTGCGGCCAGGTCACCTGCGCGAGCTCGCAATCGGGCGGTGACCTCGCCAATCTGGCGCCGGCAGATGCGCTGGCGCTCATCCCGCACGCGTCGGCCCTCCTCATGGACGACCTCAAGCGGCTGTGCGAGGCCGTGCTCGTCGCAGTTGTGGATGAGGAGAACGCCGCTGCCCTGCTGGACGTGGCCGAACGCTGCTTCGCTGTGCGGTTGAAGGCGACTTGCGCCGACGTGCTGCACGCGGCGTCGCGCGGCTTTGCGACCACCGCAGGAGATTCACGCTCCACTTAGGTTTTCTTTGAAACTTCACCGACAGTTGTGATGTGGTGTGGTCTGTGTTCTCGCTTGTAATGTGTGACATGTATCGCGGTGCGGAAACTCGGAACGGAATGCGATGCGGACGGGCGAATGTATCCGCGTAGATCGACGCATGAGATCGACGAGACCGGTGCAGACGTCTCGACCGGCGTGCTATTTTGTATTTGACTAGGAGTGCATATCAGACCCAGTTCAAAATCAGGTGGCACTGGGCACAGTGTGTGAATCCCAGAAATAAGCCTCCCCACTCCCCATTGGGGTCAAAGCAGACCTTGCTACGGTACGCGCAGATGTGACTTGCCGACGGCACTGACGCAGCAGCTGCGGTTCAGTCGCCAGCAGTGGGCGGGTTCCGCCGCGGCCGCCCATACCCATCGCTCCCGCGCCCGCGCCCGCCAGCACCCCCTCGCCCACCCCTCGCGCCCATCCCACCCATCCCACCCATCCCACCCATCCCACCCATCCCACCCATGCCACCGCCTCCGCCCATATCGCCCATCCCAGCGAACATGGCGAGCAGCGGGCCCATCTGTTGGAGAGTCTCCACGGCCTTGAGAAAGGCCTCCTTGCCCGCCTTGTACGCCTTGCCAAGTTCGGTGCGTTCGATCGAGCCGTTTCCGTCAACGTCCAGCCACTTGATACCCTCGGAAAGGGACATCTCCGTGGATCTCAGCTCGCCCATCACCTTGAGCACCAGCTGGCGCATGTCCGCCACGTTGCCGCGCACCGGGAAGTCGGCGTGGACCAGTGCGACGAGCTTGTCGAGCAGCTCGCCATCGGGCGCCACAGCCGCAGATATCTCGGCCGCGCTCACCGACCCGTCCTTGTCGCCGTCAGCCGTCTCGAACATGGCGCGCGTCAGGTTGCGGAGCGTGCCGCTCTTGAATGCCTTTTCTGCCTTTGCAAACAGCTTGAGCTCCTTTTGAGAGAGGCCGCCCGACGCGTCAGCGTCGACGATCTCGAATATCGTAGGCGCGGCGCTCTTCGCGGAGCTGATCATCTTCTGCATGTCGTTGGGACCCGCGCCAGGATCCCCGCCCATCGCGCCCATCGCCGCAAACCCGTCCAAGCTCTCGAGGACCTCGGTCAGCGTCACCTTGCCGTCGTGCGATTTGTCGAAGGCCTGCATGAGCACGCTATCCAGCGGCTGCAAGGCCTGCTGCTGGCCGTTGGCACCCAAACCCTGCTGCATCTGCGCTCGCGCGCATATTGAAGAGTAGGCGAGGAAGAGGGCGATCTTTGGGCGCATTTTTTGTGGTTGTGTGAACGTTGACACGTGTTCGAAGAATCCTGTGAATGATGGCACGTGTTCGAAGAATCCTGAGCCCGCGAGCTCGTGAGCTTCACACGTTTAAATGGGGGCCTCGACCGAGGCACATTGATCATTGTGACCCCAAGTCGCACCTGTGAGTGCACACGTTCCGACGTTCGCGCTTCGCGGTTCGGCGAGCACGATCGTGCGAGATGACATATCTTCAGATGTGAAGATCGAAGATGAGCAATGATGAGCGTTGAGCCCGGGTCGCGACTCGCGTTTCGTACAGGGTTTCGTACCCGACCGTTCGAGGTTCGTTTTGTTTTTTGGTCGGGAGGTTCCGTACGGCGTACGGTAACCGTTTTAACGGTCGCTACGTTCCATGCTACGTTCCTACGATTCTTCGTCTTCTTTCTCGTGCTGCCTGTTAGCTGCCTGGGCGTAAGTGAACCGGTGCACACTATGTATCGAGTTGGGTAAGAGTGGCAATAATGCTGACTGAGCACACAGACGCAAAGATACCCCATTCTGGCTGACCAATGACATCTCGGACCGCATTACGGTCGAGTGCATTGATCGGCCTATGGGACGTGCCTAGCCGTATGCTCCGTCGAGACATGCATTTCGTGCGGCCGTGCGGCATCGGCATCGATGCCGCACGCCCGAGCGTTCGAGCACGCGCGGCGGCGCGGTCGGGGCGCGCGGCCTCGGAGGCGCGCTGCGCGGCCGCGGTCCCCACCCATGCAGCACACCGGTCGTCGTCGTCGTCGAGCGCGTCGAGCGTCGTGGCGCGCGGCGCGGCCGGGCGGAGCGACCCTTTTCGTCCGCTGCGTGGTCGCCACTCGATGACCTCGGTCGGGTCGGCGCGCCGGCCGCAGCGTTTCGCCGCAGGCAGACCATCCCAACCCTACGGCGTACAGGAGCGCGCGCCTCGAATCACCTTGCCTGGGTTGGCAAGCCAGTGGATCTTGCGGAGGTCAATCTGGTTGCTGATCGAGTTGAGAGCACGTCGCTCAGCTCCGTGGTCTTGTCGGCGAACGTTTTTCGGCAGCGTGCTGAAGCACCGTCTGCAGCACGGAGAGCACTGGCAGGGTGACCCGCACCTTGTTGCACTTTTCCGTCTGCGTGGGGTCGGCCTCGGCGTCGCCGTCGGTGCGATTCGCTCTCGCCGTGGTCGGCATCGACCGCGGGCTTCGCCTCGAAGCCCGGACGGGCCGATCCTCCGAGCGCGACTGAAGCCGCCAAGGAGAGCCCGGCAGCGAGCGACGCGCAAGGGTCAACGAGTGCTGCGGGGACGGGGGCCGAAGTTGGGGCCACGCGGGATGTAACGGGGGGGGGTTGGTGTGTCCAGTCGTAATATGTGGGTATGCTGTCGAGGGAGTGATGCAGCCATGTTTGAGGTTGCTCTTCGAGAGTCGGCGGTCAGGGGTTGGAAGCGCGTATTCTGGCAGGGTGGTGACGAGTGTTGAAAAGAAAGCAGTTTATATACGTTTACTCCACATCATCAGCATGCAACAACATTCTCTTTAGTATAGTGGCTAGTATCCCACGCCGTCAAGCTGCTCTGCCGCCGCGGAACCGTGGAGACCCGGGTTCAATTCCCGGAAGGGAAGCGCGTTTTTTTGTTGGGTTGTTTGGGGGTGGGGTGTTCTGTGGGGGTGTTTTGGGGGTGGTTTGGGGGGTGTTTTGGGGGGTGGTTTTTTTGGTGTTGGGGTGTTTAGAGGGGTGTGTTTGTGGTTGTTGTGGGTGTTTTTGTTGTAGGGGTGTTTAGGCCCGCCCCGCGCGCCGCCGCCGCCGCGCCCGCCCCACGCCGTCAAGCTGCTGCTCTGCCGCCGCAGAACCGCGTGGAGACCCGGGTTCAATTCCCGGAAGGGAAGCGCGTTTTTTCTTCTTTTCCCCCTCTTCCCTTTCCCCCCCCCCCCCCCCCCCCCCCCTCCTTTCCCCTCCTCCCTCCCTCTCTTCCCTTTTTCCCTCTTTTCCCTCTTTTCCCTCTTTCCCTCTTTTTTCCCTGCACCTCTTCACCCTCTTTTCCCTCTTTCCTACATTTTTTGAGAGAGAGGGATTCTCTCACTCTTTAGTATAGGGGGGTCTGGGCTCCGGCTCCCAAAAGGTGCAAGAAACGGATGTTTCGTGTAAGAATAGAGTCCGCGGGCGCGGGGTTTGAGGGTTGGTCTCTCCCGCGCGGCTTCAAAAGCCGCCTCTGCGGAACCATCCGGACATCTGGCCGCGCGGCCGCCAGGACGTCCGAACAGCATGAATGCGCAGGCTCTACATTCGAAACTCTGGGTGTTTTGGGGGGTGTTTGGGGGGGTGTTTTGGGGGTTGGGGTGTTTTGGGGGTGTTTTTGTGGTTGCAACGCGCGTACTCGTCGTGCAAGTACCTGCTCTTCCGGCTGGCGCACGCCGACGTGGGCGATGCGCTCGAGAGCGTGTGCTCTAGCTCGCCGTCGATGCCGCTCGTCGTGCTCACCGCCACGGCGACGCACGAGGAGGTGTGATGCGCAACCAGGTGACGGCGCTCCCGCCGGGTGCCGCCGCGGCCGCCGCCACGCACGGCCTGTACACGGCCTGGCGCTCGCCTGGCTGCTCTACGCCGCGGGCGCGGTGCAGCTGCTCTACGTGGCGCCCGAGAGCGTCGTGGCCCACGCCGAGCTGCTGCGCCTGGATGAGCGCGCGGCGCGGCCTCTACGGAGACATCTTCGTCTTCAAACATCTCATTAACATCAACCATTGACTACAAGTTCAATGCTCGTACCTTCCGAGCGCTTGATCCAAGGCCGTAAATGATTTGGGGAGCCGCCGCCGCGAGATTTGGGGTTTGTCCAGAGTTCATCGCCCCTCAAGCCAGATGCCGGGGCTCTACCCGGTGACGGCCGCAACAATCACGCCGTCGGGCGACCTGCTGACCTCGAGCTACCACGCTGGCCAGCACGCGCTGCAGCGCGCGGAGCACTCGAAGCTGGGGCTCGGCGTTGGCGGCTACGTGGCGTTCATCGCGCAGCGCCGCGGGTGCTCACCGCGGGACGGCGGCACGCGGCCGGGTACGAACGGGTCGGTGAACATCATGACCGCCGTTGTACCCCACGCCCCCCCACAGCCGCGCGCAGCGCCGCCTCGAGACGATCCTTCTCCTCCGCGTCGAGCAGCTCGCGCCGCGCATCGTCGAGTGCCGCCCACACGAGCCGCTCGTCGCAGCCTCTCGGGAAATCCCCGAACCGCAGCAGCAGCAGGGCCTAGTTGAGCGCCGCGTCGGTACATCTCGACATTGCGCCAGATCGCGAGCACCTCGATCGAGCCGTCGAGCTTCTTCCGCCGCCGCAGGGGCGAGTACAGGATGAGGAGCGCGAGCAGCCCGCGGTGCAGTGCCCGCTGTCTCTTCTCCTCGGGCGTCGCGTTCTCCACCCGGGGTATCGACGGCCTCTTTGGAAGTGACGGGGGTGCTCTATAGAGGGGGGGTAATCAAGTTGCCCCGCGCGCGCAGCGCGCGGGTTTTCAGCCCGCCGCAGGCGCGAAAATTTTGGCGATATTGACTGTAAATCACTACATTTAGGCCCTGAAATTGATGCCACTCACACACTATTGACTGCGGACGTACATGTATGTACATGTACCGACTACTATGATGACACACTAGCCACAAATGACAAAAGCAACTGTCTAGCTCACTCATCCGCCCGCTCTCTCGACTGCATGGCCGGGATCCATAACGAGCTTGAGCCTGAAGTCAAGACATCCTTGACCGAAAGCTGGATTGTAGCCTCACACCGCCCTGCGGAGCACACGTCAGCAACGAGCACAAGCTGAGTCGTCACCTGCGTGTGGAGTCAGTCGAGGCTCACAAGGCGGGCATTACACTGTTTGCAGCTGATTGCTGGTTGACTGCTGCTCATCACTGTGCTTGGCCCACTGCTTCCAGCGGTTGGTGGCCGCCACCTTTGCTGCCTCTTCCTCTAGCAATGCTTTCGCTTTTGCTGCAGCCTTTGTGGCGGCTGCTGCGGCGCGACCACCCTTCTCCTGCCAGTAGCAGGCAGGCAGGCCAGCCTTGCTGCGGTCACCGCCATGGCCACCCTTGCGGATGTATGTCCTCACCATTGAGACGGAAAGAGGGGCGGCAGCCAAGGTGCTGGGTCGCACCGGAAGCGAAGGTGTGCGCGGGATGTTTCGTGAACAAAGTTGGAAATGCTGTTTGCGGCCTTCGCTTAACCGATGCAAGCCGAATTTCCGCGGTTCGGGGGTCTACGTTCCGAGATCTG
>Ga0210248_101976_pt1 | contig 13836 bp, 9 predicted proteins | sample ChrtobMetP3_32mM_FD_155493 | JGI IMG/M metagenome (GOLD analysis project Ga0210248, IMG submission 155493) | Chrysochromulina tobin associated microbial communities from unialgal haptophyte culture, Seattle, Washington, United States - P3_32mM | ecosystem: Host-associated > Algae > Haptophytes >...
CCCGCCCCCGCCCTCTGACCTCCCCTTGCTCGTTTTGGTTCGTTGCAGAGTTCGGCGACACGCTCGACGGCGAACCGTTGGGCTCCGACCGCTCCGCACCCAATGAGTCGGACCACTCGGCTGACCACTCGGGCCTCTCGGGCGCCACCACACACGTGGCGCATGCCCGGCTGGGGCTCAGCTCCCTCGATCCCGACCAGCAGATTCTCATCAATAACCTCGACTCAGACCTCCTGCCTATCCTCGAAAAAGTCGCATGCAGCGGAGGCATGCCTCCGGGCGTGCGTTCCGGGCGGCGCGCGCCCAACCCTCGCACCACCGCGTTGGCGCAGCGCGGAGACGAGACTGATGGCTACAAGCGGGTGCCCGCCAAGCACGGCGCGACCGTGGCCGATCTCAGCCAGATCTCGCGCCTGCCCATCCCGCCGGGCTCGGTGGAGCGCTTCGGCCGCCCGCACTCGAGCCGCTCCGACAACGCGTCTCAGCTCTCCTTTGGCTCTGCCAACTCGGCCTTCTCGCCTCCCTCCTCGCTCCTCTCGCCATCGTCCTCATCGTCGGCGCTCGCGTCGCCGCGCCCCCCAACCGGGCTCAAAGCCTCGCAGAGCACACCCACAATACACGTATCCACTCACAAGAGCGCGCACCAGGGCAGGTGACACTGGCGGGTGCATGCCTGCTTCGGTGACACTGGCAGGTGCGGGCGAGGAGTGGCGCCGCCATCGGCGCCGGCCCTAGCCGCATCACTCCCTTGCCGCATGGGCCCCTTGCTGCGCCTCAGAGAGGGGGCAGGCTGCTGCCGGTCAGGCGTGGTGGCCTCTCATGCGGTCGCCGTGTGGAAGGTACCCACGCCCCGTGCGGCTGTGTGAAACGGCCGTCGGAAAGACCTTCCACGCCGGCCCCTTCTGCACATGCTGCGTGAACATGAGTGATGGTTGTGCGTGCAACGCGGCCTTGAGCATGCGAAGGAGTCAAGGGGCGCGGCCGCCATGGGGCGCGGCCGCCCTTTCGACAATTCCACCTGCTCTACCGCATGGAGTATTGCGGCCGCGTCGTGTCGACTGATGGCGAGCAGCGATCATGAATGAGCATTCGCTAGATCGCCGGCGTGTGGTGGGTGGTGCGGGCCCGAGTGAGTGGCGAGCCCGCGGCTCTTGCGGCGTGATGACGGCATGAGGTGGCGGCGTGTGCGCTCGATCAGGGAGGCTTGTTGCCTCGTGGACGTGGACATCTCAGTTGCGGGTAACTTGTGGCATATATTCAGACCGGCAGACAGTCCAGCTGTCGTGTCGTACCGTACGGCGCATGCGCGTCGGTTTTTAATCGGTTTTGCGCCTTTCAGTTTGAGTTTCACGGTCGTCGGTCCGAACGTCCGATCACGCGCCGCGCCGCGCTCAGCGCGCTCGCCGGGGTCGGGGGCCGGGGAAAATGTGTCTGCGGATCGATCGCCCCGACAGCTCGCAAGTCGCATTTGCGTGTATTGTACGGGCTATGATAGTATGATATTTAAAGCTCGGCTTTTAAGGCGATAAGGCTGCCTATGATCGTATGAATCGTCGCATAGATACAACAAAACGAATTGCGCTTCCGATACCAACGGTCGATATAGTATTCGTCGAGGGGTGGGTGTACAGAAAAAGCATTCGTCCAAGCACCATTTGACGAAACGGAAAGTTCAAACTTGAAACTTGAACCGAGGACTTCCGAGATCATGCGTGGCAGCGACTAGGAAAGTGAGATGCCGGCGGAGTGGACAGAGGAACAGATAAAAAAACGGCGCTCTCACACGCACGGGCCGGGTCCAAACGACGAGCCACCCGATGAGGAGGAGGAGGCGCGCATCAAGGCCGAGAAGGCTGCGCAGAACGAGCGCGAGCTGGAGGAGTCTAAGCGGATGGAGCGCGAGCAGTGGGAGGCGCGCGAGCGTGAGTTGGAGGCATCGTGGACGAAGCGCGTGCGCACCAAGGGCGCGGGGCCGCAGTGCTACGCGGGCGCCTTCGTCCGCCTCCACCTGACCGGCCGCGCCAAGCTCGATCAATCGTTTGTGAGTCAGCGAGCGCTTGAGACAGGCTTCAAGGATAACTCCATTTTCGAGGACTCTCGCGAGCGCGGCGTGCCCAACATGCTGCTCGTCGGTCGCGGCATCCTGGTGCCCGGTCTTGAGAAGGCGCTGCTCTCCATGTGCGCGGGCGAGCACGCCGAGGTGACCATCCAGCCCGAGGGAGGCTACGGCGCCGCGGGCAGCGTCTCGAATCCGGTCGTGCCGGGCTCGGCGACGCTCACGTACGACGTCGAGATCCTGACGGTGGAGAAGGAGGAGGAGTTGTGGGAGCTCTCCTTTGAGACCAAGGTCGAGCTCGCCGACGAGCGCCGCCGACGCGGTAACACGCTCGTCGGCACCAAGTTTTTCATGGAGGCGAACGAGGAATACGAGCAGGGGATGCGCTATCTGATCTTCAATCCGCACCCCACCGAGGAGCAAGCGGCGGTGCTACAACCGGCGATGCTCACGCTCCACCTCAACCTTGCCGCGGTCAAGTTGCGACTCAAGCGCGAGGACGACGCGATCAAGCAAGCACATGATGCTCTCAAGATCTCGGCTGACCACCCGAAAGCCCTCTACCGAATCGGGCAGGCTTATACCCAATTAGGCAAGTACACGCTCGCGCGCTTTCACCTCGAGAAGGCCGAGGCCGTCGTGAGCGCAGGCCACCCGTCCGTGCCCAAGGGCGACGACAGCTCGCTCCGCGCCATCCACGAAGAGATGGATCGGCTCTCGAAGCGCATGGAGCGCCACCAGCGGGATCGAAAGAAGGCGGGCTCTCGCATGGGTCTGGGCAGCGGTGAGGAGTTGGACAACTCGCGCTTCGCGCGGGCCAAGCGCGCCCTCGGGCTCGAGAGGCTCTCGCAGCTGACCGCCAAGAGCCTAGGCCTTACCGAGGGCTGGATGTGGGGCATCGGCCTCCTCGTCACAGGTGTGGCACTCGCCTTGGGCGTCATCGACGCGCGCAGGAGGGCGGCAGATGCCCAAACGCTCGACGCGCTCGAGCTCGCAGTCGAGGAGCCGCCCGGAACGCTGCAGGGATCGTGAAGTTGAATCGTTCGACCTAAGTAATGGCCGCGTTCCATCGTGCCAGCTTCGTCACCGCACCAACACGGCGTTTAGGAAATCAGGCCCTATGAAACGTGAGACCGGGGACCGTCGCCCGAATCTACAACCCGGTACCAGGATCCCCCGGTATCTCATTCTTAGGGAAATGAGCCCTAGATGCTGGTTCATAAACTTAATGGCAAAATGTGCTTTTCGGCGGGGCGGAAGGGTGGGGAAAGCGGGGGATCATTGTGTGCACTGGGGACGGTGCGGGACCACGCAGTCCGCAGATGATCGATGATGCATTCGTCGGAGAATGCTCCTTGCATGGACAAATGTATAAGCCTGACAGTGTCAGTGAAATCAAACTGGATCTAGGGACTTCCCAGCGCTCGATTTTAGGGTGTTGAGGCTCAAGACTATAGAGAAACAACAGACAACCAAACTTGACTAGACTTGACTTGACTTGACTTGACTTTTGTGAAACTTGCATGTTTTCGGTGTATGAATATCGACCAAATGGCGGGCCTCCTTCTCCCCCTCATGGCCACCAAGCCGAAGCTCACGTATTTTGCCGGATGGGGACTCGCTGAGCAGGCTCGCTGGGTGATGGCCGCCTGCAAGATCGAGTGGGATCAGGTCGCGCTCTCGCAGCACTCGCAATTCACGGCCATGCGCGATGGCGGCGAACTGCTCTTCGGCCAGCTGCCACTGCTTGAAATAGACGGGCTGCGTTTGGTGCAGAGCCAGGCGATGGTCCGCTACGTCGCGCGCCGAGGCGGGCTTGTCGGCGTGAATCCGGCCGAAGAGGCCTTGATCGACATGGTGGCCGAAGCCGTTCGAGATTCACGTGGTGGAGTGACGGGCTATCCCTTCTCGGACGACAAGCGTTCCCATACAGCGCAATGCAGGACGCGCCTGCTAGGCAAACAGCTCCCCTATCTCGAGGCTGTCGTTCAGAAAGGTGGCGGCACCACTGTCCCATCGGGGCTCTCGTATGCCGACATTTTGATCGCCGAGATGTTGGAGGGCTACAGTGGTTTCCTTGAAAAGGGCTTCCTCGACGCCTTGCCAGGGCTCAAGGCGCTCCACGCCACGGTGCTCGCGCACGAAGGTATCGCCGCGTATTTGAGCTCGCAGCGCCGCTACCCCTTCCCAGAGGGGGCGGTTGGGCAGGAGTACGTCGCCAACGTGAATGAGGTCCTGTACGGTGGGAAATGAGCCATGGAAATGAGCCCGCGGTTTTGTGGTTGAATCCTGTTCGTCGTCGCTCGACGCGGTGCGTGTGGGCGTGCTGTGTGCCAGATAAGTGGGGCCTCTTATATCTTATATGAATGGCTTGTGGTGGACTCGCCCGCGCGGTCTCGCTCTCCGATTCGTACCGGTCCGACTGCCACGTATAGGGTAAATCGCGACTGGACCCCGACGTGCGGCCCGCGGCCCCTGCGCGGTTTGAGCTCGTGTTCTCGGACGTGAGCTCGTTAAGGGATTGAATGTTTAGAATGCCGCGGGAGCTTGTTACGAGTGAAAAACTCCATGAAACCCTCTCGCCTCTCCCTCCCCCGAAGCGCGACGGTCAGCATGACAACATCTTGCGCCCACCCAGCCGCACAACGTGGAGGTGTTGGCTCAGGCGACATGGAGAAGGAACGCACAGCGAACGCACAACGACGCCTCGCCATGTGGCCGCCGCTCGCGCGCACGTCGCGGCCGCAGCTCCACCTACGAGCTCGCGCGCATTGCGGAAACATTACGGAAACATACGATACGAGGCGAATCGAAAAAACGATTCTTAATTGTTACTATCGCAATAAAAACGCAATATTATCAAGCCAAGTATGTTCATTCACCATTACACGGTGCACGACCGTCGACTTTGCTTGCGATGTGCATGTGGTGCGATCTAGTATCAGTCGTCTGTCTAAGTGTCTGTCTGTTCTGATCAGAGCGCTCTCCCGCCAGAGCGCAGACTCACCCGCTCGCCCCCGCATCGCCTTCGCGCATGACGATGACGATGATGCACATAATTCCTCGCGGCGAAAGAGCGCAGTGCTACCGGACCACTGCAGCATCCTGCACCCTCAGGTGCCGTCCACGATCCTTGCTCCGCGGCGACCCCTCTGCCGCCCGAACGTCACAACCCTCGCTTGTCCTCGCCGAACCGGCCGACGCGGTGGTTACATCTTTTCGCACCGCCATGATTGGATGAGCGCCTGATCGTAAGCGCTCGCGGCGAGGTGCGTGCGCTCCGTGCCGCCTGCAAACGAGACGCCCGTTAGCAGCCAGTCCTGCACCGGAATGTGTGCTACATGTACTACCTTACCCTCTGGCTCGATGAGCTTCCACACACCGAGGGTGGTGTCCTCGGAGGCGGTGACGAAGAGGTCGTCGCGGCACGGATGAACCTCGAGCGCGTTGATCCAGCGCGCGTGCGCCGCCACGCTGACGCTCAGCAGGCCCGCCATCACGTCAAAGATGCGCACGTGCCCCGTCGAGTACGCGCAATAGAGGCGCTGGCCGCGAAGGCGCAGCGAGGTGCAGAGGGCAGGTGTCTCATCCGATGTCATGAAGGGGAAGGTGACGGAGTGGCTCCACGTGCCATCGGCCTCGAGCACGTGCACGTGCACGTCGCCCTGCGCATCCGCCGAGCACACGAGAGCGTGGTTCGTGTCGTTCGGCGGCGCCGGACCCGCCGTGATGTCCACAATCTCGAGGGTCGACGCAGGGCTCAGGAGCGGGTCGACGAAGGTGTGACCGTTACCGGGCGAGAGCGGGATGATGCAGATGGCACCCGTCGAGCAGCCGCCGCACACGTACTCCACCTGCCCTGTTGAGCAGGACGCGATCCCACGGTACGTCGCAGGTGGCTCGCCTGACGGCACGCCCGCAGTGACCACGTGCAGGAGGCGCTTGCCGTCTGGCGTATACAGCTGTAGGCTGCGCATCGATGCAACGACGAGCAGCTCGCCCGCGTTCAGCTGAACCCAGCGGATCTGCTGGATCTGTGCGCCATCTGGTTCGTTGATCACCAAAGAGCCCGCAGTCGCGGAGGTCGATCCGTTCGTGACGGCTGAGTCTGGGATGACGCAGACAGAATTATGATGCACGTAGCCCGTGTGGGTGCGGCCGGAGGCGAGGTTGTTGAAGAGGTTCGAGCACGACATCGGCACCATGGCGGTGGTAGCTTTCTTCATTGCCGCCTTTGCGCAGCACGAGGGTTCACAGGAGGCGGAAACATGAGTTCAAAACGTTCACAGACCCTCACGACTGAAAAAGAACGCGAGTGGTGTAACCTCGACTTGAGCTTCTCGTCTCGTAGTCGCGAGATCATCTCGCACGTGTACTTGCACGCTCGGCGCTCTGCAATGAAGCTACAGGCGCTGCTGCTGGCGGCGATACAGGCCTTTCCGCTGGTGACTTCCGAACACCTTCATGGCTGCGGCAGCCATGTGCTGCCGAGAAATCCTGCTTCGGCGAGGCCAGCCCTCCTGGGCTTGCGCGGCGGCAGCAGTCAGCGCGACTACTATGAGGTGCTGGGCATTGATAAAAGTGCGAGTAACGCTGACATCAAGCGCGCCTACAAGAAGCAAGCAGCCAGGCACCACCCGGACAAGAACCTCTCGGATAAAGCGGGCGCCGAGGAGAAGTTCAAGGAGGTGAATGAGGCTTACAATGTGCTTTCTGACGAGCAAAAGCGGGCGGTCTATGACCGGTATGGCGCGGATGCCCTGAAGCAGCAGCAGATGGGCGGCGACGGCGGCGCGGGCGGCTTCAGTGGCTTCAGCGGCTTCCCGGGCGGCATGGGTGGCTTCCCTGGCGGCATGGGCGGCTTCTCCTTTGGCGGCATGCCAGGCGGTGCCTTTGGTGGTGGTGGAGGTGGCATGGCGGGGCAGATCAACCTGGAGGAGATGCTTGCGCAACTCTTTGGTGGCGGCATGGCAGGCGGGGCGGGTAGCATGCCAGGCGGCGCCTTTGGCGGCTTCGGCGGCATGTCCGAGCAGCAACGCCGATACCAGCAACGACAGCAGCAGCAGCAGCAGCAGCAGGCTGACGTGGTGCCCTCGGGGAGTGCGGTGGTGCTCGTGTCTCTGCGCTCGGCGCCGCAGCTCAACGGCGCGCGCGCACGCGTCGTGCACTTCGATGCGCGCCAGCAGCGCTACACCGTTCAGCTCGAACGTGTCGGCGAGACCCTCAGTGTACGACGTGAGAACGTGCTTCAGCGGCTAGAGGTCGAATTGACCGGCGTCAGCAGCCAGCCGCAGCTCAACGGTCAGAGCGGCCGGATCGAAGGCTTCGACGACGCGAGCGGCCGCTACCTGGTGCGAGTGATGGGCAGAATGGCCGCGCTGCTGATGAGTAGTATCATCCTGCCGCCGGGCGCGCGCGTGAAGCTGGTGAGCTTTGTTGGCAAAGGTGCCACGTACAACGGGCTGGTGGGCACCGTGGTCAGCGTTGACCGAGACGAGGGCCGGTACATCGTGCAGGTCCCCGAGGGCAGCCGGCTATCTGTCGGCATGAAAAACGTCCAACTGCGAGCGTAGCGGTCCTAGTAGAGCACACCAGGGGCGCTCGCATACCCAAATTTGGCACCACGCGGCCAGCCGGCTGCCGCGCCGTGGCGTCACGGGCCCCACCGGCCCGCGCTCGTATAGCATACTTGAGAAACCGCACAAGTCGACGTAGTCGGTCCGGTCAATCGAGTGAGTCAGTCAGAAATGGTGAGCTGGGGGAACCCCTATACCTCTTTTATTTTCTAACAATATTGTCTATGGTCTTATCGTGTGTGCGCCTGCGCCCATGCGTGTGCAAACTCTGGCACCTCCACGGCCGAGCGCCGCGAGCGGTTCCACGTACGAGTTGCTGGCGCGCTCCGTTGTGAACAGCGTGCCGTACAGCCATGACTTGCCCATTCGCCACGTTTCCTTGCCGACGGTCGTATTCTGCAGGTAGGCGGCTACCCCTCGCGCCCGCACGTCAAACGCTTCGTACAGAATGATGGAGAGTGCGGATTGGTCGCCACGATGGCAGTGGCCAGAGAGCCCTGGTTTGCACCTGGTAGAGAGCCCGATGTGGTTGTCTTGGCCATCAGCGCCCACTGGCAAGATGCATGATCGGCGGTTGGTGCAAGACTCCCAAGGCGCGAGCAGCTGCTCGAGCACGAAGCGCGTATTTGCCCACAGCAACAAACAGCCACAGACCATCGGTGCCGTGCTGTACTCGCTTATGTTCGCGGCGGCAACGACGCTATCACCGCCTGTGCGTGCTGCTCGATCGCGGGCCAGCTCGAATGCCATTCCTGGGTGCGTGTACATGGCGATTGGCGATGCAGTCTGACGTCCAACGAACCCATGCTCTTGCACAGCAAAAATTAACGCCGGCCCAAGTGGCTCGTGCAGGCGAATCGACGTGTCCGCGTACACCACCAAGCCACCAGCGGGAAGCTCACGCAAGCAATCGCGAATTATGGACGGCTTCCACACGCTGAGAGTCAAGTACCGCGGAAACCATGTTGAGTTGTGCACACGCTGTGCGTCAAAGATACGGTACTCGACCCCGCACCAGCCTGCAAGTCTACGCTTGTCTTTTGGCGCGAGGTCACCAAGAAGGTCGTAGACGACGATGCGCCACGTATCAGGTAGGTGGCGCTGTGCCGAAGCCACGAGGCCGTGCAGCTGCGAGAAATGGTTGGATGACGTCCCAGTGACTAGGATTCCGGGTGGGTTTGCCATATGCCGAGTTGTACTTTCCTGTGCGAAATGAAGTGCGTGTGAAGTCAGGAGCGAAGGGAGGCTTTGCAGCCGGCCTTCGCGTTCACCCCGTGGTCATGTCCGAGTTAAAGTTGTGTCGCTGTCGGGCGAATATTCGGGATTCCCTAGGCCGCTTTTCTCTCCTAATGGACCGGGATGTCAAGGCTGACACCGCGGCCTCACTGCGTGCCACCACGCACCGGAAGCGAGGGGAGCGCGCACCCTCACAGTCAGAGCCGAGTGACGCCGATTGTCCAAAGGACCAGCGCGCTTCTCTAGATGGTGGATCGCGATGGCCTCAGTCCTTCCATGGGAGACGCCGCATCCGCGCGTGTGCCTTGGTGGCAGCCGCGATGCTGCTCGTGCTGCACTTGCTGCTGTGCTGCGTCCTCGCGGCTCGCGAGCATGCGCTGCGATGGGAGCCGCGTCCACACAGTGTCGCTGCAGGAAGCTCGCCGCACGTGGTTCCCAAGATCATCCACCAGATGTACAAGACCGCCGACCTGCCTGCCAAATGGGCCGACGTTCCTGGCGCATGGGCCGCGCTCCACCCGGCCCCCGAGTACCAGTATGTGCTCTGGACGGACGCGACACTGCGTGAGCTGATCGCTCGCGAGTATGCGTGGCTGCTGCCCACATACGACGCGTACCCGCACCCGACGCAGCGCTGGGACGCCTCGCGATACGCCGTGCTCCACCTGTACGGCGGCCTGTATGCCGACCTCGACGTGCATCCAGTCCGGCCGGTCGACGAGCTGCTGCGAGGTCAGACGTTACTCCTGCCGTACACGCCGAACATCGGCTTGACGAATGCGATCGTAGCGGCCACGCCAGGCCACCCCTTTCTGAGCTTCGCGCTGCGCGAGCTGCCAACATACGCGCGCCGCTGGTACCACGTGACGCGCCACTTCGAGGTGCTCACCTCCACAGGCTCCACCTTTATTTGGGCGATGCACATGCGCTGGGCACGCATGCATTCGCGCGAGGTCGCGGCGTCGCTCATCCCCGCGCCCGACTGGGGTAAGTGCTCGTATTGCGAGGCGGGTCGCGCTGCGGCCGCCCCCGCCGCCGCCGCCATCGCTGCAGCCTCCGCCGTCGCCAGCACCGGCAGCGCGTCACCTCTCGGGTCCGTGTCATCACGCCATCTCGGGCTGCCTCCAAGCGCCGCCCCGGATGGCAGCAGCGCTGACGCCTCTGCGACCCGATGGGTTTCACCTCTAGCCCATGGCGAGGGCTCCTCCTGGCATGCGAGCGACTCGACGATCGTGCTGCTCGCCTTCTGCCACTCGCACACGGTCCTGGCCCTCGCCCTCGTCGTGCTCACGTGGCGATGGACCGGCAGCCGCCGCAGGGCGGCGCTCGTCGGCCTCGCAATGCTCGTCTCCGTCAGCGTGCAGCACGCTCTGGGCCTCGTACTCCTCGAGACCTTCGTCGGTCGGCCCATCGTGTGGCTCCTCATGAGCTGACCTCCTCTGAAAACACTTATAAAGTTATGAATACCCGTATCGAATCTTTCGACCGTATTCTTTCGAGAGACTCGCCCGGCGCGAGCGGACCCGTGCGACGGGATTGCGCGCGCGTCGCTCCGTCGACGCGACCTCGCACCTTCGTCTGTCGGCGGAGGTGCGAGGCCGTCGGCAGACGAAGGTGCGAGGTCACCGGACGGACAGCCGCCACGCGACCCACGGCCACGGCACGCTGCTCACGCAAACCACTTGCGCATGGCCCGCTCGAACCGATCCGCGTACCGGCGCGGAGGGACACATGAGTGGACGCTGGGCGTGTGGGGATGCTGCAGCGTCTTGAACCAGTTCTCCGAGGCCTTGGCGCATGTCCAGTCGGTGAGGATGTCGATAATGCCGATGAAGTAGATGGCCGGCTCGGGCACAAACCGGCCGTCGACTACTCCCGCGTCCGGCGCCATCTCGAGCAGCGCCTCCATCGCGCCGTCGTCGAAGTCCGTCCATGGCGGCCCTTGCTTGCCCGCGATCGTCTGCCCGCCTGTCCGCCTGATCTTGAACGGCGAGTCGCTCACAGGCGGTAGCACAGGCGAGGCTGGGGCCGTGGGCGAGGGGCTGCTGCCTCTGCTGCTGCTACTCGTGTTGCCGCCGCCGCCCATCCGCAACGCGGTCGCACCCTTGCCAGTGGCGGCTGCAGCTGGCGTGAGAGACTGGTCGTAGGAATCCGGCGGCTCACCAAAGCAGCCCTGTGATGAATCGCGCGACGCCCCACCTGACAACCCGCCTGCAGCGACGCAGGAGACCATCTCTATCCCCACCTGATCAGGAGCGATGGGCCCCGCCTTGCCGCTGCTGCCGCTGCCGCCGCCGCCGCCGCCGCCGCCGCTGCTGCCGCCGCCGCCGCCGTTGCTGCCCTTGCTGCTGCTGCTGCTGCCGCCACCGTTGCTGCCCTTGCTGCTGCTGCTGCTGCTGCTGGTCCCTTCTTCGCGGGCGGGAAAATGCACGCCGATCAGCATGGAGTAGTCCATCGTGTAGACCGCGCGAAGGAAGTTGAGGTCGCTGCGCACCTGCAAAGGAGGGGCGGGCGCTGTGATGAGCACTTGCATGCAAAAAAGTGGAGATCGGTGCACACACCTGCGCGGTGAGAGCGTCCCTAGCGGCCGGCTTCAGCTGAAATGGTTTCAATACGTCGAGATCCTTGCGCACCATATCAGGGTGCTTTTTGAGGACCTTCTCCCCTGTGGTTCGGCCCTGTGTCGAGCCCTTAAGGTCATACCGATGGTGGATCGCGCGCGACGTGTTGAAGACGTTCGTCATCACGATGAAATGCACCTTGCGTACCCTCTTGCTGTGGCCATGCGGCAGCATGAGGCGGTGGGCGCCCATGAATCGCGGCAGTAGCGTGTGCGGCTGGCTCTCCACGTGCACCACATACTGCGGCAGGATGTGGATGAGCGAACGCAGCTCGCGATGCGGAATCGTCTTGATCAGGTACCGCCCATCATTCGAAAAGTAGAAGAAGGATCCACTCTTGCCCTCCGAGAAGAGCTCGGACAGCGATCCGATCGTGCCGAGGAGGAGCTCGCCGAGGATCTGCTCGGGCCCGAGGGAGAGCATGTAGACCGAGTCGGAGATGCCGAAGAGTTGACGAACCCGTCGGAAGGCGAGCGGCGCGTAGTCCTTGAAGTTCACCGTCGTGTCCTGTCCGCGAGAATGCCCTGGGACCTTCTTGTGCCACACGTCGCGGTAGTGCTCGTCGCGGAGCGGGAAGCTGCTGCTGCTGCAATCGGGCGAGCTTGTGGCCGTCTTGCCAAGGGAGGCGGAGGCGGTGGCCGCAGCGGCGGCAGCGGCGGCGGCGGCGGCGGCGGCAGCGGCTTCCTCCTCCCTACTTAACTTGGCCGCGCGTCCCACCGAGAGCCTGATGGCGAGCATCATTTGGACGACGAGCTCCCAATTCTTGTGCCCAAACGAGATCGTCGTGCCGCGTCGCTCGAGTGTCGGCCTGGCCGGTGGCACGCCGTATCGCGCTCCGCCGCCCTTTACGCTCGGCTTCGAGAGCGCGGGAGCGCCGCCCAGCCCAACCTTCTTGAGCATGTCTGGGTTGTGCGTCGCGAGGTAAGCGTAGTCCTCCTTGGTCACATATCCCTTGTTATCGATGTCCATGCATCTGAAGAGCTCCCTGGCGGTGTCCTCGGCCGAGGCGGACATGTGGTCCCTGATTCCCATCTTCTCCATGGTCGCAAACAAAGAGCTGATCACGTGGTAAACCTCCGGCAAGACGAGCCTGCCGTCCTTGTTGGTGTCGTATGCGTCAAAGGCCAGCTGGATCTGCGCGTCCCGATCGGCCGGATTCAGCATGACGGCCATCGACGCGAGGAATTCGTTGCGCTCGATCTTTCCGCTGCCGTCCTTGTCAAACGAGTTGAATAGGATCCTGACGAAGCTCTGGTCCAGGCCGAGAGTGCCAAGTCCGTTGCGGAACTCGTCAAAGTTGAGCTGCCCATCGCCGTCGGAATCCAGCTTAAAGAAGTGCTCCGTCAGATCCTTCCTCTGCTTCTCACCCTCTAGCGACGACATGGGCAGAAGTTCGCAAAAAACTAAATTCGCGTCACGAACGGTTGTCGTTGTTTATGAAAAGTCATGAAAGCCTTGAGGGCTCAGATTCGTCCGTGCGACCGAGATTGCGCGATCTTTATGTCTCGACAATCTCCGTGTTCGCAGATTTCTCTCAAAAAGGTTCCCGTGACGCAAGGGTCGCAAGGTCCCGGGCTATCTTTTTGCGCGGGGCCAGCCGCGCGCGATCATGGATGATCTTGTCCGGGATGCCATCTTCAAGATCCTGAAGCCCTTGAAAGACCGAGACAACATCTCACGAAAAGAAGCTGAACGGATAGAGGACGATGTGGCCGAGTCGGTGAGCTTTGCATTCTGATCCCCCTAAAAACCAACTTGCACTGCACATATCATTAACATTCCAATGCCTCGCGCCGCGCGCAGATACTTCGCGATATGCATCACGACGGGCGCACGCACCTCAACTCCGATGATCTGAGTGCTATCCAGCGGCGTGTCACCAGAAAGGTGGACCACCTTCTCGAGGATCGCGGCTCGGGCGGCCACCAGCAGACAAATGTGCGACGCGACGAGCCGCGGCACGTCGAGCGCGATGTGCCACGGCGGGACCGCGATGAGCCACGGCGGGAGCGAGACATCCCGCAGACCACAAGCGGCCCGACTCCGCGCTTTGCCAGTGAGCAGCAGCTCGGGGGACACAAGCGTGGGGGGAACTTTGCCGACAACGACGGGGGCGAGCGCGGGGCGCAGCGACCGCGACCGGACCCTCCGTTCACGGGGATGGCGTCGCAACCATTTGGCCAAACAGGGACCTCGTCATCCTCTGGCCCAGGGCGCGCACCGGGCTCCGGGCAGAAGGTGCGTGTGATGACCAACTTCGTGCCTCTTGGCGTGCGGCCGACCTTGGTGGTGACCCAGTACGACGTCTTCTTCGAGCCCGACGTGAAGAACGAAGAGGGACGCCAGG
>Ga0210248_101978_pt1 | contig 13831 bp, 7 predicted proteins | sample ChrtobMetP3_32mM_FD_155493 | JGI IMG/M metagenome (GOLD analysis project Ga0210248, IMG submission 155493) | Chrysochromulina tobin associated microbial communities from unialgal haptophyte culture, Seattle, Washington, United States - P3_32mM | ecosystem: Host-associated > Algae > Haptophytes >...
TGTAATGCCTAAGGTATTTTGAAGGTACATTTATCTTACATGTACATATCCTAGTTCAGTCTTCCCCCTCTTTCTCCCCTCTTTTTCAATTTTTTTATTATCGTTCCACCAGCACCGGAAAAAAGCCGTGCGCATTGCGTAAAAAATGTAGAACATGCGGCTATTGGGCGCAATCATATTGGGCGTGCTCTCGCTCGTCGCCGCCGACGACGAGGAGGCGCGCATTGCGATGGAGAATGAGCACCTCGCGACCAATGCCAAGGCCCCTGGCGTCATCACGTTGCCGAGCGGCCTACAGTACAAGGTTCTGCGCAGCGGCGACGGCGGCTCGCACCCCACAGCCAATTCGCCGTGCGTGTGCCACTACAAGGGCACGCTGCTGAATGGCAACGAGTTCGACAGCTCAATCAAGCGCGGCAAGCCGGCAACCTTCAAGCCGAGCCAGGTCATCAAGGGTTGGACCGAGGCACTCCAATTGATGCGGCCAGGTGACAAGTGGGAGATCACTATCCCGTCCAATCTGGGGTACGGTGCCCGTGGATCGCCGCCGCGCATCCCGAAGCACTCGGTGCTCGTCTTCGAGCTTGAATTGATCAAAGTGCAAGAGCCGTCAAAGTACGAGATGTTTGGCATCGACTTCATGGCGCCAACCACCTGGCTCATCATCGCTGTTGTCGCCTACGTGTTGTGGAACCTGATCGGCGGCGGCGGCGGCGGCGGCGCCAAGGGCCCGGCCGTGTCGCTCACCGACGCGTCCGCGCCGGAGAGCAACCCGCACGTGTACTTTGACGTGAGCATCGGCGGAGAGCCCGCCGGACGTATCGTGTTCATGCTCTTCACCTCGGTTGCGCCAAAGACGTGCGAAAACTTCCGCGCGCACTGTGCGGGCGACAAGGGCAACGGCCCGTCAGGCAAGCCGCTGCACTACAAGGGCAGCCCCTTCCACCGCATCATCCCGGGCTTTATGATCCAGGGCGGCGATACCACGCGCGGCAACGGCACTGGCGGAGAGTCTATCTACGGCGAGAAATTTGAGGACGAGTTCGATAAAGGCGTCATCGGGCACTCGGAGCCCTTCCTACTCTCGATGGCCAACGCGGGTCCAAACACCAACGGCTCGCAGTTCTTTATCACTGTCGCGAGAACGCCGCACCTCGACGGCAAGCACGTGGTCTTCGGCAAGGTCACCGCGGGCCTAGAGGTGGTCAAGGCCCTCGAGCAGGTGGGTAGCGGCTCGGGTAGGACGAGCAAGCCGGCGATGATCTCGGGCTGCGGCGAGCTGAGTGGCAAAGCTAAGGCGTCGTGAGTGATGCGCGGTGGGGGAAGGCACCTGATCGGAGCGAATGGCCAGATCGAAAAGCGTGAATTATTGAGTATCTGATCGGGGCGGTACGGCACTCTCCCAGTGACTGAGTCACTCTGGCGCCGGCGAGACGAATAGAGTCTCGAGAATAAACATGAAAACAGTATAAACCGCGTGCTCCCCCCCCGCAATCCCGAAAGGCATAGGTCAAAAGCGCGGTGCGAGCCGGACCCCGGAACCTCTCTACCTCTGGCCTGGCCGTTAGAGTCTGGGCTCTGCAATTGGGGCTCTGCGTGGCTGTTGCCCGTTCCTCTGTTGTGGTCTCGTCTGGTGAAGAGGCTCAGCTTCAGCCACCCACTGGGTGAGGAATTACGACATCGTGACTACCGCGGTACCGGTACTGGGGTGTGTGTTGTTGGTGGGTTTGGTTGGTTAGTGAGATTCGTCTGTGTGCCTTTGTGCGTCCGCGTGTCCCGTGTGTCCCGTGTGTGTCCCGGCTCCCCCCGGTGTCTTTTTACCGGTACTGTACGCTTTGGGGTTTTCTACCGGCACCCAGAATAATTCCCTTCCATATTTGTAACGTTTTGTACACGAGTATACACCCGTCGTGTGGTGTGGTGCTCGGTTCACACATTCCCAGGGATCCTCGCGTTGCATGGCCGTCTCTCGACATTGGGTCGAGTGCGCAGTAGTGGCAATCGCAATCGCAGTGTCGAATGGGCCCATCATCGCATGGCAGACGCTCGAGCCCATAATGCTCGCCGACGGTGTCTTTGCAGACATGAGTCGATCGGAGGCTATCGCTAAGCTTGATTCTCTTAACTCGAACACGCTGGCAGTGGGAACGGCAAGCCAAATGTTGGGGGGCATTTTGTACGACCATCTTGGGCCACGTGTGATGGCAGTCAGCGGAGCCATTGGCGCGTCGGCTGGGCTCTTCGGGATGGCCGCCGCAATCCAGCAGCCTTCCCTCGTTAACCTCCTCTATCCGAGCTACATTTTCTGCATCATCATGTCGTATATCAATGCATGGGGCGCGGCGTACTACTTCATCAAAATTCCATCACATCCGTACATGGTCGCTGCCGTGGCGTCATGCTCCTTTGCGCTCGGCGATGCTGTCGGTATTTTTGCGGCGCAGCTGAATATGAGGTTCCACGTGTCCTCGTGGCAGATCTTTTTTGGAATGGCGGTCCTCTCCTTGGTCGGCGGCGCTGTCTGTTCAGCCATTCTGCCTTCGCTCAGCCAATTCAAGGCGGAGCGTGATGGACTTGGAATCCCAGACACCAAAGAGGGTGGAAGCGGGTCGGGCGGGAAAGAAGGCGCAGGAGACGAAGGCTGCCTCTGGCGCGCCCTCTCCAAGTACTGGCAAGACCTCCGTGTCGCGTGCCGCCTCTTTTGCGAGAAACCGGAGCTCAGCCTCGACACGCTGCATGTCCTGGCGATGTACATGCTGGTAACGTCCATACTAGTGCACCAGTACCAGCTATACCTCGCGCTTTTTGGCTCGTCGGATGCCTCCTTTCTCGTCAACCTCTCCTCACTCATCTTTGCTTTTGGAGGGTGTGTCGCCCTTCTCATTTGGGGCGCCGCGGCGGAGGGGATGGGCAGTCGCGGCTTTTGGTTTCTGCTCGACATAGCTTCCACCTTCTTCTTCGTTTCCGTTGCGACGCCCCTCTTTGCAGCCCAGATCGTTGGTGAAGTGATGCTCACCTTTCTTTTCAACCTCATCACCAACGCTCTGCCGTTTTCAATTGCATTTACCCATGCGCCACCCTACCTGTTTGGCGTTGTATCGGGGCTGGTATATGGGCTTCAGGGGCTCTTTCTGATCACGATCACGCCCATCCAGGAGTGGGCCGCGCGGCTGTCATTTCCTGACACGGGGGCGACCTCGAGGACCGGCCTCGACGCGAACGCCGCGCCGCGCATCTTTGTGGTGCTATACGTGTGGTTTGTCTTGACGGCCATGACCGGTTCATTGCGATACTGGAATTTGTGGCGCAGCGGTAGCCGCAGAGAGCCTAACGAAGGGACCGGCCTCCTCGCAAAGAGCTGATCCCTCCCGTGAGCTGAGAAGCGTGAAGGCAGTGCGTTTCCGCGGGCCACCAACGACGGCCCATTCCGCGGGTCTCAGCGGCTGACCATACCTGAGGAGACCTCGAGAAACTGTCGAGACACAGTTTAAAAGGGAAGACTCCCCTGGTCGACACCAACTTTAGAACCAACTCCCACACGACAAAACTAACCAAAACCCATGCCAAAACCTATAACCTTAACCTAAAATTCGTAAAAACCGGGGGTAACCGGCCCGTCGCGCCTCGTGCGCGCTGTGCTGCCGCCACAACCCACATTCCGAACACCGCACACGCTTAGTATGCCTGGGGATGTCCCCCTCGCCACGTGTGCGCTGCCTGTTGGCATGGTTTTACTTACTTACTTACTTACAACCCATACATTCCCACAAATTCCCACAATGACCGACGAAAGACGAATCACGAATTGAGCAATTGACGATTAAGTCAAAAGAAGAAATAAAAGAAGGTATGTCTGCGCTTTCGGGCCGCCCGAAATGCTGTTGGAACGTCGTCGCGTTCGTTTCGGAAAATGGAAAATTCCTTTAAGTTTCCACATCACTCCCTCTTTAAACACTCATACAGACTGATATCGACTGCGTTCGCCAACGGATAACATTGCCGACGGCCCGTCGGCGTTGCAAGTTCCCCCGGCGGCTCCGCGTGCCGTCGCGGTGGTCGGACTTTCGAATATCGATGCGTATGTGTCCCCGCCCACCCACCGGCGCGATTTAGAGCCTGGTCTAGCTTTAGCAGGGACCGGGATGTCGCGCTCACCAGGCTGCCGTTTGTGTAGTTTGATGAACCGCCAATCAACCAACGCGACCAAGTTTACCGAAATCACTGTTGTGAGGCTCGTCTGTGCGGTCCGTGTGCCTTTGTGCGTCCGCGTGTCCCGTGTGTGTCCCGGCTCCCCCCGGTGTCTTTTTACCGAAATCACTGTGGGAAAACACGTTCACGTTTTTTTCCGCAGACACACACGGGCAGAGAGACAACTCAGTTGGTTGCCAACCGAATCCTGCGGACGAGAGGCGAGCGGGGACCGCAGGGCGCGCGGGGACGCGAGGACGCGCATGGCGGTGGAGTTGCTGAGCAACGCTTCTCTTGCACCAGCCGAATTCACATGCACCACGATGCCCGAATGGGGCCTCGGCGTCGGTATTCTCATGGGAACCGCCGGCTCCATAGGGATCAACGTCGGCCAGAACATTCAGGCGATGGGCATCAAAGAGCTTGACCCGATCTATTTCTCGCAGCCGTGGCGATCCAAACGATGGCAAATCGGCCTGATCATCTTCATCCTTTTCTGCCTCATCAATTTCGGTGCGCTGGCCCTCGCGCCTGCCAGCATCCTGGTGCCCATCGAGTCGCTTCAGTTTGTGACCAATGTTGTGTGGAACAACTTGGTCAACAAGATCCGCGTGGGATTCCGCATGCAGATGGGCGTGCTAATAGCTATCATAGGCACGTGCCTCAGCGTCGCGTTCGGAGCTCCGAGCGCATGCCACTCGCCAGCGGACATGATGTCGTACTGGGGAAGCTTTGGGTGGTGGGTCTATCTGGCCTTCACGATGTCGATCTCCGGCACCTGTTTTGCGGCGCACCGCTTCTACCGGAGGCGCTGGAAGCTGACGGGCGTGCCGCCCCCGCATCCGGCGCTGCTGCCTGTGTGCTACTCGATCTATTGCTCGCTCATCGGCGGCGCGCAGGTGATCGTGCACAGCAAGGCAATCTCCGTGCTGCTCGCGGTGATGACCGAGGATCCGATTTCGGTGTGGACGTCTTGGCTGGTGTACGTGGAGCTCTTCCTTGTCGTCGCCACTGGCTGCCTATGGGGCCTCAAGCTCACCGAATGCCTCACGCTCTACGATCCGCTCATCATCATCCCGCTAATGGTGGGCTCGTACATCGCGTTTGGCGGCATTGCCGGCGGCGTCTTCTTCCAGGAGTTCACCTTGCTGCACGAGGCGACGAGCGTGGGCTACTGGGGCTGGTTGCTCTACGTGGGTGGCATGCTGATGGTGCTCATCGGCCTCGCCTATATTGCTGACGCGAGCGTCAGCCCTACCATCGTCGCCGCCGTCACTGATAACACCGGAGGGCCAGGCCATCGGGAGGGCGACGCATGGCCCGCTCGGCCCCACGGCAACTTCGACGGTGTCAGTCCAGGCGACCGCCCGGACGTCGACCACCGGCGGGCGAGCATCTCGCGCGCGCTCACCACTGGCGGCCTCGACTTGCCCCGGCTGCAAACGGACCGCGTCCTGCCGGGGGAGCGACTGCATGAGAGAGCTAGGGATGAGAGACGCAGCCGCGAGTACACGCACTCCCGCGACAACATGATCAATGAGCTCATGCACCCAAAGGGGTCCCTGCTCCCAAGACCGTTCGCTATGATCGGCATGGCGCCGAACAACGACAACCGTGCCGGCCCGTCGAACGGCCTGCACCGCGCCAAAACGTCGGGTGACTTACTACGCGGCGCCGAAGCTGATGGGGCGGCCGATGGTCGTCCTCGCAGCCCTCGTAAGCCCTTGGGAACGTCGGGCGTCGAGACGGGCGGCACTGAGCTTTCGCCGAGAAACAAGCCCATGAAGACCGCGGAATATGAAACTGATTCTACAAAGGTGGAGGAGCTGAGCCCAGAGATGAAACGCCACAACGGACCTCGGGAGGACCTCAGAGAAGCTGAGCCCGGTCGAGGAGATGGGCGGGGGATATGATCCTTTATGATTCCAGCGCGGGCAGGAAAGTTGAGAGCTTTCAGTACTCGCAATCGTACACTCGCAGCGCGGGCGGGCACGGGACGGGGCGTCGCGTTTCCTTTCCGTCCGGTCGCGTTTCCCGTTCGATTCGCGGTATCGCAGACTCGTGTCTCGTCGTCGAGAGACGTCGCACGTCAGACCCATTTCGCTTCATTCGCGGTATTCAGACTCGTCGAGACCCAGGGCGCCCCGCGAGTACATGCGCGATCTACATGTGCGGTGGTGTAACCGTGCGCCCGTCGCGTGCCGTTGCGATTTCCGATTATCACATATTTACAAAGCGTATATACACGGCCGTCCGGATGCTCGGATTCGATACATTCTCGGTATCGCGTTCGGTCCATCCACTGCGCCGATCCGGTTATAAGGATTTCTTTTCCTGCTGAGTCCTCCGGCTTAGTTCCCGGGGCCCGGCTGCGTACGCCGTACCCTTAGCGTACCCCGTTTCGTTTCCCTCGTCACCCGCTCTAGCCCCTACTATACTCCGGTCCTTTCGCCTCTGGTCCTCTCTCGTCTCACGAGTCACGTCACAGTCACCTCCAGCACATGGAGTGGTCGGCCTCGAGCAGCGCACCACCACTGAGTGAGCGATCGCTCTGGACCACTTCGAGTCGCTGCCAGCCGGGCTGGACACGGAAGCGCGCATCCCTCGAGGGCTGGCGAGACACCTCGTCGGCTGCGCTGCCGTCGCCACCAGCGCCAGCGGCAGACGCGCTCTCATCAGCATCAGGCTCTATTGGCATGTGCACCTGCCATTGCTCGCTGAGCTGCACGCGCCACGTAGCTGCAGCCTCGACCTCGGCCTCGCCTTCGCCACCCTTGCCGAGCAGCGCCCAGGTAAACCCTGCATTCGCACGCAGCCGCGGGTGCAGAGTGGCCGGCACGTGCGGCCAAGAGGCTGGCCCGCGACGCTCGGCGTCGTATGGCAACGGGAGAGGCCGAAAGGAACCCTCGCGACGGAAGAGGCGCGCCAACTCGCCGGGCGTGCGAGCAAGCGCACTGCCCATCTTGAGCACCCTGAACTTGATCTCCCAGATCGAGAAGCTCCAGAGCCCTTCAGCGGCGCCCAGCACGGCCTCGGCAGCCGCGCCACCGGCCGCGCCGACCGTTGTGCCGGTGCCGACCGCCATCGACATGGCACGTCGCCCCAGCGGCGAGGTGCCGCCTGCGCCGGTCGCGGCGCCCGCCGCTCGTGCATCTCGCGGCGCGTCCAGCAGCACATCGGCGGGAAAGCTCATCTCGCACACTTGCCTGCCCGGCCCGAGTAGACGGTACACTGGGCGCTGCCACACGCCTCCTTGGAGGTAACGGTCGTCGGCTGTGCGTAGGCGAACGTGCCCGTGGAGCATGCGAGATGAGAGAGCCGCCACATCGCCCGCCGCGTCCACCAGAAGGATCAGCTCGGGGCACGCGTCGTGCAAGTCGAGAGCGATCGACTGCAGATGCGCCTCCATGTAGGATCCGTCGGGCTGTGCGACGCTGCAGCTGATGCCGTGCACGTCTACGCACCAGACGCCCATGGCGGCATTGTCCGTCTGCAGAAGCTCGCGCCACGATTGCAACGGCAGGCTGCAACTGCTGCACAGCTGGGGAGGGTAGAGGGCGCGCGCCAGGTGCTCGGCCGCGCGCTCGGAGCCCGCAAAGCGCAGGGCACGGCATGTGGCCGCGAGCGACGCCAGCCGCTCTATGGGGCGCGCCGCCCTGATGCTCCCGAAAAAAGCTTGCTCGATGAGGAGGAAGATGCACTCCTCGGGCAAATCAAGGAGGTGGCGTGGTGATGGCTTGGGACGCAGATGGTCAACGAGACTCGACAAGCCCAACCATAGGTTGGCGACCGCGCCTGTTGGCGCCGGCTCTGCATCAGGATCCGGCAGTCCTCGGGCAAGGTCCGCCTCACTCAGCATGGATTTGAGCGCGTCCGCAAACTCGCGACTGCTTTGACGTGTCAGCAGTGGACGCTTGGTTTGTGGCTTTGCGGGCGTCTGGTTTGCAGCGCTTGGTTTGCCGCTGTTTATAGCCTTGCGGTGACTCAGTGCGCCGCCACGGGTACTCGCTGCGCCGCCGCCTGTGGCCTTGCGGGTCGTCGCTGCGCGCGGCAGCGTGGGTGTCACCACACGCCCACGCTGCGTGGTCACCACTGGCATTAATTTGGGAGGGAGTGTGCCGGACACAAAAAGACGAGGCCGAGGTCGCCCGCCCGCAAGGCGCCTTGGATCTTCGTCTGCGAGGGTGGATAGACTAGTTGGTGGACTGACAGGAAGGCCTCCCGCGGGGTCCCGAGTTTGCAGTTTTGGCAAGTTTTGTCCTGATGTCCGCACCCAGGAGATTTGCCCCTTCACAAAGTTGATAAATTGGGTGAGATCTTGATGGGGGCCGCTAGAAAAGTCGGCATGACTCCAGTACAAGGGAATCGTGTCGGCCTAGATCGCGACACTGGGCGGGGCTGCGCAGCCACTCCTTTCACACTGTTTCACTGCCACTCCTCTCACCGCGCGGCCTCCCCACCCTTCATCGCCATCACGTCACGAGAGCGCTTGCCACGCACCTTGGCGTCTGCTCCGTCCGCTCGGTCTGCACCGTCGCTAGGGTCTGCGACCGCCTCCATATCTGCGATGGGGGCCTCTCCAGCCGGCTGCTCGCCGCCTTGAGCCACATGATGCGCGAGCGCTTGCGCTGCCCTCGCCTCTGCCGCGACTGCCTGGCGCGCACGTGCTTCGACAGCCTTGCGCAGCGCGGCGGCCATCTGCCCATGCAGCAAGGAGCATCCCTCGAGCCCGAGCTGCAGCCCCTCGATGGCACGCTCAAAGGGCACAGCGCCCTCGTGACGAAGCAGCGTGAGCTGATCGAGCGCTGGCATGCATGCAACCGTCAGGCTTCCCACGCTCGCATCGAGCTCGGCCGCATCGCAGTCGAGCGCGACTGCCTCGCCGAGCATGCCGCCGCCGACGGCCGCTACCATGCCATAAAGGCCAATGGTCGCGTCCGCCAGCGCGAGCGAAGCGCAGCTCACTGCCGCCGACAGCACGCCGCCGTCGTCCTGCAGCACGAGCACGTGCACGGCCACCACCGACTTGGGCAGCAGATGCAGCTGTACCGACGGCGCGAGCGCCGCCGCGAGGTCGAGCGAGAGCGCGCGCTCCTCGGCGGAGACGCTCGGCCCGCCAGCGCGCGTGCGGCACGCTCCGCGCCGCGCGAAGCTCGCTAGGCGCACCGTGCACTCCAGCTGGCCTTGCTGCATGTACTCGCGACCCTCGGCTTGATGCGGGCCGAACACGGAGCACAACACCTTGGTGTGCGCGAGCTCGAGCATGGCCGAGCCACTCGCAGAGGTGACGACTCCCGTCCGAAGCTTGAGCGGCCGCAGCTGCCCGGTCAGGCGGCCATCCTTGCGCTTGCCCGTGGTCGTGTCAAAAGGCGCTGTCGAAGAGGATGTGCTTGCCGACGGGCGACAGAGTGGCAAGGAAGGCAAGGCAAGCATTGCACGCAGTTGGGACAAATAGCGACGTGGTCGTCTTCACAGCCAATGTTTTAACGACCCAAGACACCGCAGGCAAAGGTAAATCGACATCGCACTCCTCTCTTTTCAAGTCTCGAAAGCACACGAAAAGCACACGTAACCCGCAAGGACCAAGGTCGGCCCCAAGTTCTTGAGTTCTTCTCGTGTTGATTTTAACGAACGCACAACCCCCCCAGGCCCAGCCGCCCAGCGCAAACGCGCCACACGTCCCACACTCATGCGCATGCTACATCTTCCCTTGCGCACCAGGCGGCGGGCGCATGGTCACCCGGAGAGTCCAACGCGGACAGTCGACAGCGAAGAATGACGAGTCTTAGACGAGTCTGAAGGAACAAGAACGGGTCTATCTATACCCCCGCCCGTCGCGCATTCGCGTGTCAAGACACAAGACGTACCCGGTCCACGCCGATCGACGGATCGTAGGCGTAGCATTGTCGCATGTCCGATGTCGCGCTCGGCGCGAGACCGCAGACGCGAGCGACGGGAGCCAGGATCGTGGTCGACGTGCGATCGTGCGCCATCGAGAGCATCGTGGAGCGGGGAGCGCGAGACGCTCAGAGACGAGAGCGAGAGAGGGAGTTGATATCACTGCGCCCCCAATGTATGTGTGCGCAAGTCGGACGAGAAGGAGTGGGCCTTCTTGTTCGTTGGTCGTGGCACGTGGTCGTGGACGTCTCTCTCTCTCTCTCTCCTCTCTCGTGGTCTGCTGGTCTCTATCCTTCTTTTCCTGTGTTGGTGCGCAGATGAGCTAGGATCTGCGAGGTGCTACGCGGCTGCCGCCCCCCTTCCTATCGTGCCTCGCACCACAGCGGCTGGGTCACCCCTGTTGGCACGCGCTGTGGCATATGCGCGCGGTGCCGTCGTTCGCCGTCACTGCGTCGCGCAGCATCCAATCGTCCGCAGCCTCATCAAAGAACATCTCGATGGGCTCGCCGCACTGGAAGCACGCGAGTCGCGAGACCTCCGAGGGCGCGCGCATGAGCGGCACGGGCGCCGCCTCGGGCGCGGGCTCGCCGCCGAAACCCTCGGTGCCGCCCGCGATCGCGTCGAAGACGGAGATGACGGCCTTGTTGCTCTCGGCCTTCTCGGACTCGTCAAACTGCCACTTGAGCCAGCCGTTGAGCGGCAACATCCAGCGGCGCGACGGCGGCGCGATGCCGCCCGCCTTGCCGCGCATGTTGCGCCGAAAGTGGAAGTCCATGTGCTTCCGCAGCTCGTCTCGGCCGTCGGCGCCGAAGCGGACGCCGCACGTCTTGCATTGTAGGGGACGAGCCTCATGCAGGGTCCACAGCACTCGCGCAAGGCCGGCGGGCGGTGGCGGCGGCGCGGGCGGCCCGCTCGTCGGCGCGCCGCCGCCGCCCGCGGACACGCCGCTCGTCTTGAGCACTCCTGCGGCGGCGAGGCTCGCGAGCAATTTGGACACGTCGACGGGCGGCGCGGCGACGGCGGCTGGCGCAGCTGGCGGAGACGGCGGCGGCGGGCCTCGCCGAGCGTTCGGCGGCGGCGGCGGCGGCGGTATGAGCGGAAGCCCGGATGGCATTCCAGGCGGGAGTCCGGATGGCATCCCCGGTGGTATCCCTGGTGGTATCCCCGGTGGTATCCCCGGTGGTATCCCTGGTGGCAACCATGGCGGCGGCGGCGGCGGGATGAGCGGCGGCATCCCGTCGACTGTCGGGTCCTCGCCGTCGACGACGCGCCGCAGGTCGTGGTGCAGCCGCTGCATACGCTGCAGCTCAGCCGTGTAGTGCGAGAAGTCGGCGCTCGTTGGCGCGAGCCTCGCGAGGATCTGCGAGTACAGCGCCATCGTGCGCGCTGCGAAGTCGACAAGCTGCAAGTCGGGCGGCAGGCCAGTCTTCATGTGCGTGGTGATGCGCACCACCAGCGTGGCCACCTCACTCTTGAGGTCGTCGACGGTGGCATCGGCGGCGCTGGCGGCGTCCTCGGCGCGAGCGCGCTTGCGCGCCGCCGTTTCGGTGTTGGCGCCGGCGACGGCCGATACCGGCCGAGCGTTTGGCTTGGACGGCGCGAGCAGCACCGGCCCTGACGCTGGCGCAGCGCCGGCGCCCGCACCGCACTCGGAAAAAGGCAGCAGCGGCGGTGGCGCGATGCCGTTGACGATGTCGGCCGCCTGTTGCACCACGCTCAACGGGAAAACGCCGTTCCACGTCTTGACCAGGTTCTGCAGCGAGGTGCGCATCTTCGGCCCGGCTGCTGCGTAGATTGTGCCGATCGTCTGCGGAAGCCGCACAGCGAAGGCGTCCACGTACGCACCGCCCACATTCTTGCTAATCGAATCGAGCAGGTACATGACCGGAAGCTTCTTGTCTGGCGCAGCCTGTGCCACGCGCTGCTCGATGGTCCTGACAATCGCAGTGGCGTGTGGCAGCAACTCGCCGGCGATCATCGTCAGGCTGTTGATGATGGGCTTCGAGTTGAAGGTGAGGTCACCGAGCGACTCGGCGTAGGAGGCTGCCGCCTGCTCCGACTCCATAAAACGCGCGTCAGGCCGCCTGAGAGGGAAGCGGGGAGACAGACCGGCTGAACTCGATGTGCACACTCAGGCCACACTCGTCGTGTTAACGTTCACACGTCTTCACACTGCATCTTCACACAGCCGTTCACGTTCACGTTCACGTTAAATTGTCATCTCGGCAAGACGCACGACCACAGGTCCCGTGGAGACACAAGAAGACGTCGAACCCGAGAAAGCCTTTCTTCCTCAACACGTAGACTACAATTGTATGTACAGCGCTGCCTGGTAGGTGGTACGCGCTCAACGCAGCTCCGAGCTTGTCCCCTCTACTCGATAGTACTACAATCCACGCTCCACAAATCCGAGATTATTGAGGGCTACTGCGATCATCTCGCGTGCCGTCGCCTCCGGGTAGAGCTTGCTAGCATTCTTGAGGCGCTCGCGGATGGCTGCTTCGAGCTTTGCCTGACCATCGTCTCCTTCAAATGTGCAAGCCGCCATTGACTCCATCAGCGTCTGCCACCCACGACCCGGCAGGTCATAGCCCACGTTGCATGCGCGTTGACATTTGAGTGCTAGCACCATCTTAACGTCCTCAAGATCGCCCGTGCCGTCAGCGGTGGTCTGCAAGAACTCACGCCTGGCTTGCGGAGTTGAAAGCATCTTTCTTACTCGCATCGCTTCATTGTGAGCATCGCCACCTGCAGATCCCCAATTCCAATTCGAATCGGACCAGCGCATCATCGGCCCGACGGACTGTGACTTTTTTGGCGCGTGCAGCGCAACAAACGCGCTCGTCGACTGAATGAGCAGCGTGACGATGGCGAGCTGCGACATGACAAGGCCGCGAGAAGTGTTTTCTCGAGGAGAAGATCTGGCTTATGTCCTGTTCACTATGAATACACACAACGGGCAGTACCGGTTGTCGCGTCTAGGTGCACAGGAGCTGTGTGCGGTCAGAGTTAGAGCCACTGGGTTCTCCTCGGTCGAGTGGCTGTTGGGCTGAAGGTTGTGGCTCAGGCGACGGTTCGACGGCACGACGGGGCACCACACGGCGGGTTGCGCTGGGGCCCGGGCGCGCTGACGTAACGCTGACGTGATGCACGAGGGTGTAAATTGCGCTCTTCACACCAGTGTCCCCGATGCCAACTGAGTCTTGAGGAGCACAAGGAGGAGCACTGCGGAGGTCTGCACGTTGTTTTTCGACGGGCTTACCGAATACCGATTAAGACACCAAGGCAAGTACCAAGGGAGTACCAAGGGAGCCGGGACACCGTTGCCGGGACATACACAATTCAGACGTCAACCGACGACGCGCACCATTGACACGCCACATGGGACACGCGAGCGCCTCAGTAATAAACTAATGGTCCCCTAGACCACGGGTGAAACCCCCTGTCAAAACTTTTCCGCACTTGGTAACATTTTTCCGCAATTTGAGGCCTCGAGAAAAAACTCCGCGTTCGAGCGATTCCATGCGATTTGTGCGCGTTGTTCGCTGGCCGTCGCGGATCATATCGTCACACGATTGACGAGGCGCTTACATGCTACGTGGCCCGGGATGAGCCATATTATGATGCCCGGGGAACGTACGAGGTCCTCTACCCCTTTACCGCCATGGGTCGAGCACCCTTCGCTCACTTCCACCATGGTGCCAGTGACGATGACCTCTATGAACATGCCCCCTACGCTTGCGGA
>Ga0210248_101984_pt1 | contig 13795 bp, 6 predicted proteins | sample ChrtobMetP3_32mM_FD_155493 | JGI IMG/M metagenome (GOLD analysis project Ga0210248, IMG submission 155493) | Chrysochromulina tobin associated microbial communities from unialgal haptophyte culture, Seattle, Washington, United States - P3_32mM | ecosystem: Host-associated > Algae > Haptophytes >...
AGGGGGGAGGGGAGGGGAGGGGGAGGGGAAGGGGGAACTAGGGGAGGGGAAGGGGGAACTCTTCAGGTAATTACTCCAAAAAACCGATTCGGGTCACTCGAGGATCTCGACGCCCAACCGGGAACGGAACTGTGAGGCTGAGCACGGCATGGATGACGCCTTGTTTCCCGAGGGTGTCGGTATGCTTCTTGCGACGTCCGGACCATACACACCGAGAACGTTCTCGGTGCTGCCATCTGGTGGGTTGATTGGCCGGTCGCGGAAGTGCCAGATCTCGCTATTGCACGATTGTGAGGTCTCGCATAACCACGCTGTAATCGAACCAGCGCAGGGTGGGATTCTCTGCATCAGGGACGTGGGATCAACCTTTGGCACTTACTTGAACGACAAGCGTCTGTCCGAACCAAAGCGTGTGTCGATGCCTCACAAACTTAAAGCGTGTGACTCTATCAAAGTAGGCCAGACATCGCTGCGCTGGCAGCCTATTGAGCTCATCAAGAGCGCGGTGGCCGTCGCCATTCCCGAGAGCCCAAGGCCGCCGAGCGACTGGCTCTCGCAGCTGCAGGAACGCAAGGCGCTCCTGCCCGATGAATGGTCGGAACTCGCAAAGGCTCTCGAGCGGCAACATGAGATGCACCATTCTCTCTTCCCGCAGCTGTGCAAGGCGATCGTGCCAGTTGATTTGCCGCTGCTGCTCCGGCGTGTCGAGCAGGTGCGCCACGTACAAGTCCGCGCTCTCGAACACGGCTGCATCCTCCGTCGCTCGCTTGGGCCGCTCAACTCGGCGGCCTACATGCTGGGCGCAGAGGCGATTGCCGCTACCACGCTTGCAGTGACGGTCGAGTCGGCTGCGATGCACGACGCGGCGACGGCCGCCGCCCGCGCCGCAGGCTGGCGACCAGAGGACCCGGGACTCTCACGGCTACGCGAGCTCCTTCGGGAGAGCACGGCCATGCGCTCCGAGTCAGCTTTGGCACAGGTGGATCAGTCGAGCCGGCTCGAACCGCTCATTGCGGCCCTCGCGCAATACGCGGCGTCGCTCACGCAACAGGGCCCGCTGCTCGGCACCAACGCGCTGCTGCCGCGACTGATCGCATCTCTAGGCGCCCGAGCCAAGGCGCCACCGCCCGGGCTGCTCGAGATGCGGCGGCGGCTGCACGCTGCGGCAGCTGCGGCAAACCTTGCTCTGGATTTAGCGATGCTTGCGAAATCGTGGCTCGCGCGCGTGCACACGTGCGTGCGGGTTCCCGAGCGTGCGACCAGTCAGGTCACTGAACTGCTGAAGAATCGTCGGCATCTGCGCACCGTTTTGGAAGCCAAACGGCAGCAGCTAAATAGTTTGCGAGCTTCACTTGCGAAGGCGCTACCGACGAGCACCACTGAGGCACCGACCGCGATGGAGGTGGACCACGGAGGCAACGAGACGACCGCGACTTGGCCGCCACTCGCTCGAAGCGCAGCACGCGCGGCCTCCATGGTCCAGTTGGACGATGCGAAGGCGCGTGAGCGTACCGCTGCGGCTCAATCGTGGGAGCTGCGGCAGGCGATCGCTTCGGCGCAGGTCGGGCTGCGCCGACAAGAGGCGGCGCTCTGCTGGCTTCTTTGTTCAGGCGTACCCGAGGCTGTTCTGCAGTTGCTCCCCGGTCTGCCTAATCTAATCCAGGACCTCGAATGCCAGGAAGAGTTGGACGATGGAGCTGGCGCAGCCTCCGGCGACAGCGGCCAAGATTTGGTCGGTGGTGGGCCTTTGACCTTGGTGCTCGCCCATAGCTTGATACGCGGTACGCGTTTCGATGCAGGGCGGCTCACCTGCGGCCTATTGACCTCGCCCGGTACCGCACATCTGCCCCTCGCACTCGCCTGGCGCCTGCCGCGTCCCGATCGTGCATTCTTGCAGCTCAACCAGGTGCTTGCGCTTTATGCGGGAACCGCACCCTCGAGCACTGAAAAGCTTGATGGTGCCGCTGTCGACCGCAGCACCGGGTGGGGCCTCCTTCGAGGGGCGGGTGATGGCGGCGTGGGCGGAGGTGGTGTGGGCGGAGGTGGCGAATGTGGAGGCGGCGTAGGTGGAGGCGGCATGAGATGCGGGGGCACGGTTGAAGGAGGCAGGGGCGGAGGCGGCACGAGCGGAGCCACAGAAGATGTCAGCTTACGTGACATCTTGAGAGGCAGCGACCCGGTCGAGGGTGCTTCGTATACCTGTTGGGCGGGCGAGAACAACAACGGAGCCGATGCGGACGCGGCCAAGAAAGTAGGGTCGGATGCGCTGCTTGGGAGCGTGGATGAATGGAGCGGCGCCACTTACCCTGTCGGCAGCCCTTGCCTCGCATGCTTCATCCACGATGAGCCTGTCGAGCCTTTAGCCGACAGGCTACGCCGTTCCACTTCTGCGCATTTCAACTTCTTGCATCCACAGGAAGACGACAAGGCGTTGTACGAGCCACCGCTCACTCGCTCGGCGCCGAGGGTGTGCTGCGTCATCCTGAGCGCACGCCTGCGCGATCAGCGTTGTCGCCTCTCGCTTCACGCCTCGACGGACGTGCGCGCTTCACGCGACGTTTGGCTAGGAGTACGAGAGCTTCAGCGTCAGCAGCACGCTGGCTGCGATGGGGCGTGCTGCGTGGTCAATATCAAAGGGGTATGGTGTGAGGCGCTGCCTGCCGCGCATGTGAATCCGCATGAATTTTCGACTTGGCCGACAGCTGGCAGCGAGACCAACCCAGGCCCCGTGGCCGTATGCGTTCAAACGGATCCGGCCTGTCGAACACTGCGCGACCTGCTTCAGCACCGCCGCGGCGTCGATACCTTCAGCGCATTGCCGGTGCTGCGCAGCGTTTGCACAGGGCTGGCGGCGTTACATGCCCACGGGCTGAGCTGTGCTGGTCGCATTGGCGCTGACTGCGTGCTGGTTCGGGGAGATGGGAACGCCTCTCTGCTTTGGCCACCCGATCCGCACCGTGTAGCGCCAACGATGCTCCAGCTCGCGGCTAGCGAGGCTGATGAGCACGAATTCTCCGCAGATGATGCGGCTTGGGCGGAGGCAGCGCTCGACCCCGCTCGTAGCGACCCGGCACACACAGGTATGGTGCGGGACGAACCTTTTGCCTCAACGGCATCCGGCGCAGGTGGAATGTGCGACAGCCATCGGGATTTTGCGGCGGATGTGTGGGCACTGGGGATGCTGTTATGGCGAGTCTGCGTGAGTCAGGCGGAAACACGGGCTGCAGAGGCCCCGCCCACCCTGGCGCCAGGCGCTAGCGGCCTGGTGCCACCTATCGATTCCTGCACCGCCACAACCCTTTGTGCCAGTGCCGCTCCGGTAGCTGCTATTCTCGGTTCTGCTGCCAAGGCGATGGATCTCAAGGACATTTTAGCACGCATGTTGCGTGTGACGCCGAGCGAGCGCCCCACGGCAGCAGAATTACTTGCGCACCCCTTTCTGGCCATGCAGCGCTTCCCTTCATGCTCGTCGGATGCTCCGCGCCCAGTAGCCGCCGCTGCGGCGACGCCGGCGGCAGCGCCATCACTCAAAATGCTGGTGCTGCCATTGGGGATATCTTCGCTGCAGGCATCCTCAGCCGGTGTGATTGCCAGACTAAGTGGCGGTCTCAACAGTAAAGGCACGAGTGGCGACGTGATTGGCAGCGTTTCCAGTGCCGACACTATGGAAAGAGATGTTGCTTGCGGAGGTACTCCGAGCTCTAATTCCGGAAGTAGAGTCGGCGATGAGATCAGCGCTATACTGCACGAGCTACGCCGCGCCCGTTCGGCCGCGACCGGCTTGGCCCCGCTACGATACACGCTGCGTCTGTCCTGCCTCTCTGCTGATTTGCTCGATTTTGTTGGCGAGCTCGGTCCTAACGAGCTGTGCCGTTCGCTTGAGCTCAGTCTGTTCGAGGATTTCGCGGCCGCCTCGCTCATGGGCTCGAATACGACGGACTGCGGCGCGTTGTTGGACTCGCCCTCTTTGCGGCCATTGACCGTGGAAGAGGCACTGAGGCTCTTTTGGCGTGCATGTACGGACTGTGGCAGCGGTAGCGTCAACCCGCCTCTGTGGCAAATGCCGTTACTGCCGTCAGTGCAGGACTGCACCCCAGGCCTGCCGCCTGACGCCGTGCTGCCCTGCACTGACGCGGCGATGGCTTGCCAAGACGGCCGTGCCAAACACTTTGAGTACCATCATGCCCTCGGCCGTCTTTTGTTCCTGAGCATCGCTCACTCTATTCCTCTGCCCAGCTGGCTCCCGCTCGTAGTGTACAAAGCACTCCTGCAACGCGTCGACACAGTCGGGCTCTCAGACCTGCAGATCTGCCGTCCACGGCTTGCGTGCCGTTGCGCGCTCGTCCTGAGCTCCGTCGTGAGCGGTGAGTTCGATGCCGTTGACACTGAAGACCCACCCATCCCAGCCCCGTCTCTGTGTGCGACCACGCCCGTCAGTACAGCTTCATGCGACGGTGGCGGCGGCAGCCGCTACATCGGGAGCGATGGTATTGGCGCTGCCGAGGCTACGAACGACCTGGAGACAGTCGCAGAGTACAAAAAGCTCGAGGCGGCCCACAGGGTACTGCGCTGGCGGCTCATCGAGTGCCGCGGCGGGTCCACGGAGGCCCTCGCACGCGGCTTTGCGTCCGCGCTTCCAGCCCAGCTACGCGACCTACTGTGCCACGTGTCCGTCGAGGCGTGGGTGCTCGCAGCGGGCGCATGCGGGCGCGAGCTTTCGGTTGATGAGCTTCTCGCGACGGTGCACTTCGAAGGCTGGGGGGAGGAAACACCCACTCCGTCGTTACTTGTCGGCTGGCTTCGGCAGATCTCACCGCTCGAGCGTCGCCGCTTCGTCCTGCTGCTCACCGGACGGGTCGCGCCCGCCGCACCGCCGCGCGGCGGCGGCGGTGCCGAGCTGCTCTGGGATGGGGTCATCACTGTGCGCCCCATGGCCGGCGATTTGAGCACACTGCTGCCGCGGGCACTGCGGGCCTCATGGGAGCTTTTGTTGCCGCATTACGCCGACGAGGAGCAGCTTGCCGCGGCCATGGAAAGCACGCTTCTTGGCATGCCTGAGGGACATGCGACGCTTTAGGCGCCTACTTCACACCCTTTACGAGACACACAACAATACATCGCCACGTCAGTCCTCGTTCTTCTTTTCTTCGGCGTGGCACATCTCACATCTGCCTCGCCGCTGTCGTCGCGCACATCGCGGCGACGGTATCCAAGGGCCCGCGCCCGGCGCGCGAGCGGCGAGGCACGCGCGGCCACTCATACCGTCGCCCGACCGACCGCCCTCACCACCATCTTCTTGGCCTCACATACAACTGGGACTCAGAGCTCGGCCTTCGGCCAGCTCTCGGCGGGCTGTTCTATCTAAACATCCCTAAGTCTGTGAAGCACAAAGAAGACTGTGGGTTCTACCGCTAGATTGGTTGTCTTCAAGGCACAAGTACCCTCCAAGGGCGCGGTCGCTGCTCTGGGGCAGGGAAATGCAAGGCCGCCCGATGGTCGCCCGCCTCGTGAGACAAAAGAAAACTTTTCTGTCTTCTCTGTGCAACACAATTGTTAGGGATGTTAAGTAATAATCAGCCCCGAGAGCTGGCCTTGTGAGGCCGAGCTCTGAGTCCCCCTTAGCAACCGGGAAAAAATAGGCTTAGACCAGGTTTTCGTGGTTTGAACCAGGAAAAGGGTGGTTTCCGCGTGAGACCGGGATGGTCATTGGTCTCAGCTCTCACCCCTCTAAGTGAGGGAAGGTACACTCGTTTGACCGGTCCCAAACGCCCACGGCGGACCCTCACGGCTGGCGCGCGGCCTTCTCTCAAGGGCTGGCTAGCGAGCGTCGCCGTCCGCACGCCGCCAGCGCTCGCGCACGCCACGACAAACCGCGCCCGCCCTTTTCTTATCAGACGGTGTTTGGCCTTTTATCACCCCACGGGCCCCGAGCTTCTTAGACAAAAAAGGAAAGGGGCGCGAGGGGCGGTTTCGTCGAGCTCGGACGTCGGGCAGGAGCGGATAGGGTTGAGGGGTGCATCTATCGGTGCAGCTCTTCAAGCCCAACAAGGAGCACGCTCCGGCGGAGGTTATGCCCCGAGCATAGATCGGTGCGCACGCAGCGTGCTACTCCTCACCCGTCGTTCTTGTTCCCGCGCAGACCAGCTCTGCGCGGGAACAAGAACAAAGCACCAGTGGAAAACCTTTCACTCTCACTGAATGCTGCCCCAGCCGTGCTTGCGGCTCACCTCCTTCGCGACGTCCACGTCTCCACAGGTAAATCACAGTGTTCCACCGTTCCTGCACATCGATGAGGCCCATGCTCATGCTAGAGAACGCCATGCTTGCAACAGCCCTTCACTCACCGTTCATCACGATGGCTCTCGCTCGCAAGCGTCTTGCGTTCTCCACGCTCAAGCTCGAGAACGTCTTGCGTTCGTCGCTGCTCGTCGTTGCTCATGTGCTAGAGAACGCCTTGCGTGTGGGTTACGAACAAGAACAAAGCACCAGTGGAAAACCTAGGCAGCAAGCACTCCACTGCGGCCACTCCGGAAAGAGTGGACAGCGAGGCCGCCGTGTTGCCACAGGACTTCGAGGATACGGTGCATGCGAGGCAGCTGAAGGCGTTGTGCAGAAGAGTGGGGCGAAGGAGAGAAAAGTCGAGTGGGGTCCCGCATTGCGGGAGTTCGAAAATTATTTTTGTCGGATCTCGTTTCACACCGGCGTGCAACACGCGTCATGTGTTCGTATGCTGGTTGCTGCACCCGCTTCCTAAGAATGTATATTCATTGTGTCTCGTCTCGACATTGGCCATCACCACTCACCCACCAAGATGCTGCGAGGATCGCGCAACGCAATGCAAACAGACGCTATCCATGAGGATCGCGCGCGCGCTTTCCAAAAAGAGAAAACATCATGCCAGGGAGGAACGGCGGCGAACGTGGGACGGGTCACGGGATTTCCAAAAAAGGAAGGATATATCCTTCCAAAAAAGGAAGGAGATCCGGAGCTTCCACGATATCGAACATAACTGTCGCTGACCCGCTGACCCTCTTCCCCTCCGTACTTACCTTACTCCTTTGGTACTTGGTTAGACGATACTGTGTGAGTGGCCACCACCAGCAACCTTGACTCTCCTTTGAGCAAGGCACACCACGTGCTCCAGCACGTGCACCCTCAGCAGGCCAGACACGTAAATGGGTTTGGCTGACACTGAACGTTGTATGGCCTCAGCGTGCTTGCCAGATTTTGATCTTCTTGTCATCGGCTCCCGAGTAAAGCGTCTGGCCAGCCTCGTCCACGGCGATGGCACGGACAAAGGAAGTGTGGCCGAAAAGCGTGGTGCACGAGTTGGACTTCAAGTCCCACACTTTCAGCTTGGTATCCGAGCCGCCCGAGTACAACGTCGAATGGCGAATGGTCAGACAGCGCACAACACCCTCGTGGCCTATGAGCATGTGCGACTTTTGCATCGTGTTCAGGTTCCAGACTCGGATCTTGTGGTCGAAACAGCCACCATACACTGTATTATTGGTCATCGCAAGTGAGTACACTTCGGAGCCTGACGCAAAGGTGAAGATGCATTTCATGTTCTTGAGGTCCCACACCTTGACTGTATTGTCCTTGGAAGCAGATGTTAACACGTCTTTCTCCGTGGCGAGCGCGCGGATCCAAGATGAGTGAGACTCCAGCGACTGTGTCTGCGAGACCAGTTCGAGGTTCCATACTTTTATGGATTTGTCGTTCGACCCGGAAAACAGAAGCTTGCCGGAGACGGCAAGAGCGCGCACGCGCGAATTGTGCCCCTTTAGTGTGTGACGGCAGCGGAGCGTATTCAGGTCCCATATCTTGACGAGCTTGTCATGCGACGCCGAGATTAGTTGGCGCTCGCAGACCACCAGCGCGTAGACAGACGACGTGTGCCCGGTCAGAGTGTGGTACTCAGGCCGCGAACCCGATGGGAGGTTGACGTACGCATCCATGTGCCAAACCTGAATGTAGCCATTGTACAGTCCCGAGTAAACCTTCGCACCCTGCACAGTCATCGAGTATACCTGGTGTGGGAGCCCCTCGAGCGATGCGGTGTTAATAATGGCGCCAGGCTTCGCGGCAGAAAGCTCAATGCCCCCTGCAGCGAGAGGTGGTCGTGTAGCGTCCTCCTTTTCCTCCTTCTTCGGCTCGCTTTTAGCGCTGGCTGGCTGCCCGGGCGCGCCGCTGGCAGGCGCCGTCGTTTGGGCGGTCAGAGGGACCATCGGCCGCGGCTCGCCCGCTGGCAGCGCGTCGAGTCCGGCCGTCGTCGGGTTGTGAAAGATGGAGATGCAGATATTGAACGCCTGGAAACAGGAGAGTGGGTGCATATACTTGACGCTCCAGTCGCCCTCGGGCCGCTTGTGAGCCTGGAAGACGACCTTGCCCGTGCCCGAGCCGAGCGCCCCATTGTGAAAGAGCTCGACCATGCCCCCTGGCGCGACGTTTGCCGTCCCACGCAAGATGAACATATGCTCAACACGGCCCGCTTTGAAGAGCTGTATCATCGACTCCTCTGGCTGCGATGGCCGGAATTGCGCGCATGCGCCGTCCTTTCGCACCCTGGGCATCACAACGATCAGCTCGGTCGGCCCGAGCAGCTTCTTCTTATAGGAGATGATGCCGAGTTCACGTCGTGGCTTGCCGGTCTTGAGGCCATACGGATCGTTCGAGTCATCGTAAATGGCAAACTCAGTACCCTTCGAGTTGCAGCGCAGCTTGCCGCAGAAGGCCTCCGAGGCTTGCCCGTTCTCCAGGTGGTCGAGCGAGACAGCGTAGTGTGTGTTGTGCGCAACCACACGCTTGGCCGCGGAGAACGCGAATGCCTTATACGTCTCGTTGAGCACCATGTACATGTGAAACGCCGGCAGCAGAGGCGTCGACGTGTCGCGCACAACGATGGTGTCGATGTATGCAAGCGATTCCGCCCATTTTGCGGGGTTGATCAGGAGTGCGCGCACGTCGGTATCCGGCTGCGAGATCCCAAACTTTTCTGACATGATCTTCGTTGAGCGTGGCGTCGTCATCGACAAAGCCTGCGAAATAGACGTGGTAGTAGAAGCAACCTCCTCAGGCGCTGACTGCTGCTGAACGGACGCCTCGCCTTCCATTTTCGCCGCCATGGTGGCGCGCATCCGTTTGAGGTCTTCGGTCGTCAGCTGCGCGGTCGATTGGTTCTTGATCTCGTCAGGTACGGCCATTCCAGCCACCTCCATGGTGCGCTGCATCTTGAGCTTGAGATAAAGGTTCTGATAGTACTCGTCAAGAGGATGCTGGCGAGAGGACTGGCCTGTGGTCGCATTGTAGTAGTAGAGATTGCCGTTCGGGTCCATCTGCTCTGTCCAGCCATCCGGCTCGCCAGCGGTGAGTGCCTCTTCGGCGATCCACAGCAGATCGGTGTCTTCGGTCGGCTCCATACCGAGATACACAGCGTACTCAAGCACATCCTCTGGCAGAGCTTTGAAGTCTGTCTGGTAGCGTGCTGACTGTTTGGGCGCATCCTTGGGTCTGGCACGAGGAGTCCATTTGGCCATGTCGGGCTCGAGCTCCGCCGCCTTCTGTGCAGCACCCGTGACGCGGCCCATGTCGAGCTTGAAGCCTGTGGCACTGCCTGCCGCACCGGCGGCATCGTCGCCGCCGGAAGGCAGATCCGATGGGGCGCCGATCTCGGCGAGGCCGCGCAGCTCGCGGAAACGTCGCTTGGACTCATCGGCAGCGCGAGCCGCTTCCTCTTCTTCGCGCTCTCGCTCGAGGGCTTCCTGCGCGAGCCTATGCATCTCCTCCTCCTGCCGTCGCCGCTCCTGCTCCTCGCGCAGTTGACGCGCTTCAGCCTCGCGCCGCAAACGCTCGTCCTCGAGAATGCGCAGTCGTTCCTCCTCAGCCAGCTTAGCCAGCTGTACCCGCACAAAAGGGGCGAGACGGCGACGCACGAAAGTGACAGGCGTGCGGTCAGGGACGAGTCATGCGCGGGCGAGACGCGCACCTCCTCCTCCTCCCTTCGCTTGCGCTCCTCCTCCTCTTTGCGCAGCCGCTCCTCCTCCTCTTTGCGTTTCCGATCTTCCTCTGCTCGTCGTTTGCGCTCCTGCTCTTCCTCCCACATCACGCGATATTCCTTGCGAGCAATCATGCCACGTACCACAGCCTTTGAGGGTGCGACGGGGCTCGGCGAACCGTAATTGTCGTGGGCGCGCACATCTCGTCAGCTCGCTCGGTAATACTCTTGCGCGCGCGCGCGCGCGGCGCGAAAGCACGCGCGAAAGGCGCAATGCACCTGCATGCCTCTCGTTCCCTTGAAGATGTGTTCCTCTCGCAGTACGCGTAACTTTGAAAGCGCGCCCGCCTTGAGGAACATCTTGGTATTACCCGGCACTGGCGCACAATTCACACGAGTGCAGCAAAGTCAGCAAGGTACGACACCGGTGTGCGAACCCACTTCCTCCAGCCCCTGGCTTCCACTCCGCAGGCCACGTACTGAATTCTTTGGGTTCCAGTTTGAGCTTCTCAAGCGTTCTAGAAGCGGCGCTCTTTTCGCCCTCCTTGTCGGCAGACGGACGTTCGTCGGCGGCGATGAGCGCGGCAAAGCGGCCGAGAATCTCGGAGTGCGGCACGCGATCAGGATAGCCAGCAGCAATGACGCGCACCGCCTCCATGACGCCCGAGCAACGAAGCTGCTTGGAGACGATCTCGTCCTCCCACACACCCGGGGCCTTGATAAGGTTGGGCTTGATGCAACGCACGAAGTGTGTCACACTCGACTCCACGATCGCAAGGAGCTCCGCAAGTTGCTGCTGGAACTTTGCGACGACGCCCTGAAACTTCGCGCCCTTCTTGCGGTCGAGCATGAGCTGGGCTTCGTCAGGCGAATCGGTGAAGAGCTGGCGAACGGCAGGCTCGTCAGAACCTTTGAGAATGACCATCAGATCCTCGCTCACAGGATCCTTGTTCTTCTCAAGGATGCCCGTCGCGGTATAAGTAACTTGCCCAGCGAAGTGAGAAATCTGGAAGGCATCTTTTTTCTTGAGAGGCTTCTTGAGTCGCTTGTTGGCGCTGCACTGAGCAAACAGCTTTTCGGCAAAGGAGCTGTCGGAACCTTTCGGAACGACGCACTCTTCGTTCAGGATGGACAGGATGCCTCCTGGCTTGCCCTCGATGAGCTCGATCACCTCTTGATTATCGATCTCGGTCATGTCTGCGACCTCGACATTGACGTCCTCCTCAGCATTTTCCTCCATGGCGGCGTGGAAGACGGCTTGATTGAACGTGGCCTGAAGCTTCTCGTTCGTGAAGTTAATGCACAACTAATGGCAGTGACCAAAGGCAATGGCAGCCAAGGGGAGTGCGGCGGCGGTCAGCGTGCGACTGTGCAGAGCGCAATGAGCTGCGTGACTTGTGGGTGGGAGTTCCGGCAACGCTTCTGCAGGATTGCAAGGCGTTCAACAACAGATGTAGACGCCGGGCAGCTTGCCTGCTCAAGGGAATTCTCATCGAAGATTTCGAAGCCAAAAATATCCAGGATGCCAATGAAGAAGCGCGCCCGAGTGAGGCCGTCGTCGAGCTGCATGTCTGGCAATGATGGTCAGAGTCAGGTGGCACGGGTAATATGGGAGCACGCGCCGTCAGCATGCGGAACGATATGATGATCGCGAGCGATGGTGGCTGACGGTTGGATTGTCGTTGTGACGCACTCGCGAGGTTGGCATTGATACGCATAACCATCCATGAAAAGACACGTTGGTACATGGCCTTCGCCAGTCCGTCGCGAACGTTGACCGCGGTGCTGGCATTGACAGGAGAGGTGACTGCCAATCGAAACAACGGAGCAATATGTGTAAACGACACCTCGGCTGACAGGGCGCTCAGGGATACGCTGAGGGAAGAGTGAAAAGCCTCGCGTCGCACCCCACTCGCTGCCAGCCTTTATGCGCCTTGTCGTCAGAGCGTTTGTGAGGTTCGTGCGGTCAATGCGGAGCATCGCAGCAATCTCGACGACAACAGCTGGGTCCACCACCTGCAAAGATGGGGTTCAGCGCGCGAAAGAGGTTGATGCTTTTCCGTGAGCACCAGAAAGATTCGACGAGGCGAACTTGGCGAGCCTAACCCGCACGCACCTTGGCCTCACCATCAGCCTCTTTTCCCAAGTCGACGTTTCCGACTTTCAGGATGGCGGCGCAAAGAGTCCACACCCACAGGAGCTGCAAAGGACCCACGCGAATCGAACATTCGGCCCACCGGCGTTACGGGGTTGGAAATAGGCTGTGCGAGGGTGCGGCACGATGATGTCGTTCTCCGAGCCTGCAAGATGCCGGTTCGCGTGTGCGAGCGTCGCGCGTGCGGCTGCGGCGGGTTGCGCGCGCCTCCGTCTGGTCGAAGCCAATGGATGACATTGCGTTCTTGACTTCTTCACTGCGTCCACGCCCCAGATCACAATCGGTGAACAGCCGTGCGCTCCAACGCAGGGCACTGATGAGGCCGGGCGCTCTGAGTGCCAACTGGACGCGGCAGGGGGATATAAGCCACGTGCAGCATGCGGGGCGAGGGCATACAATCCAGCTTTCTTATCCGTCTTCTGAAGATCCTCGTTTTGAGCTAGGTAGCTGAATTCGCTGCCAACGAGCTTGAGCTGTGTGCACAGGCTTTCGGGGGCGCCTACATGGACAACGACTCGCCAGTCACAAGCAAGCAACACAGCTCAGGGCAGGCTGGTCATGAGCCGCCGAAGCCGCCGAAGCCGCCGAAGCCGCCGAAGCCGCCGAAAGCAGCCGGAAGCAGCAGTAGCAGCTCCCACAGCCGCGCAGCAGGCCAGCGAGTGAGGCCGCACCTTGCGTCAGTAGGTAGAAGACGTGATAGTTGCGTTCGCCCTTGGATTGGCGCACGACGCGCGTCTTCTCCAGCAAGTACGTTTTGATGGAAGCGCCCATAATTTTGCCAGAAAGATCAAACTGCAGCATGAGGTACTTGCCGTAACGCGATGAGTTGTTGTTCATGACGGTCTGGGCGTTGCCCACAGCCTCGAGCAGCGGCGACGTCGCGATCACGCGGTCCTCCAGGCCCTCGTTTGACGAGCCCGATCCTTGAGTTGCTGCATATGCGAGAAATTGCAGGAAGCGCTTTGCTGTCTCAGTCTTGCCTGCGCCTGATTCCCCAGAGATGATGACTGACTGTGAGCGTGCGTCCAGGAGCCCTCTGTAGGTCGCGGAAGCGACGCCATAGACGTGCGGGCCTGGAGACGCCTGGCCATAGGTGTTGTAGGCTTCCAGCATATTCGAACCGTAAAGGGTGAGTTGCTGGTACGGGTTCATCGCAACGAGCAGCGAATTGATGTTGGTGTAGATATGGTTGCTCTCAAACCTAGCCCGTAGCGCGTTGCGCACGCTGTCCTCCTCCAGCGAGGACAAGCGCGAGAGGTCGTCGGGTGGAGTGGACATCCTGTTTTTGGCGCGAGCGACAGAGGGTGATAGGGGAGTGGGCCCGTGCTGGCGGGCGGGTTCGAGCGTAGATGGGCGGGCTCCACCGACATTTTGTCAATCTTCGGTTGTCGTTGTGTTGTTTGCTATGAGGCACCACCGGACTCTTGTAGTATGGGCTCAGCTTCACAGTGCTCGGTTGGGCTCTGTTTGGGATGTGATAGTGTTACGAACACGACGTCCCCCCAATGCCTCAGAAACCCCCAGGGAAGGGAGGGTGGGACACGACAACAACAACACGCGATGGCGAACGAGGTGACTCGTCGCTCTTGCGAAGCGGACAAGGGGCGACGTACCGGTGCTCGCCCCTTCCGCATATGGATACG
>Ga0210248_101989_pt1 | contig 13776 bp, 15 predicted proteins | sample ChrtobMetP3_32mM_FD_155493 | JGI IMG/M metagenome (GOLD analysis project Ga0210248, IMG submission 155493) | Chrysochromulina tobin associated microbial communities from unialgal haptophyte culture, Seattle, Washington, United States - P3_32mM | ecosystem: Host-associated > Algae > Haptophytes >...
CGAGGGTGGTGGAGGCGAGGGAGGTGGTGGAGACGGAGGCGGTGAGGGTGGAGGCGGTGACGGTGGCGGGGGCGAGGGGGGAGGCGAGGGGGGCGGCGGCGGCGGCGGGGGCGGCGAGGGGGGGGGCGGGGGCGGCGGCGGGGGCTGCGGCGGCGGTGGCGAGGGCGGCGAGGGCGAGGGCGAGGGCGGCGAGGGCGAGGGCGAGGGCGGCGGCGGCAGCGGGGGCGAGGGCGGCGGCGGCGAGGACGGCGGGCGTGGCGAGAAAAGCAACGAGCAGAACTGACCGCGGAAGTGGTCGCGAACCGCACCGATGTTGGCCGCGGTGAAGGCGTAGATCGAGGCGGGGGAGGAGGAGATGGCCGCGATCGTTGCCGCGCTCGCCGTCCCGAAGCCGACGCCGAAGATCTGGACGCCGGCGGCACGGACCGTTGCTGCCTGAGCGATGGCCGCAGCGGCGCCGCCATATTCCGGGTTCTGCTCCCCGTCCGTGAGCAAGAGGAGCAACTTCAGACGTGTGCCCCAGCTACCTTTCGCCTGGAGGACTGCAAGCCCGGACGCGAGGCCGCTGCTGATGGAGGTCCCGCCATTGGCTTCCTGGGCGGTGGCCAAGGCCGCGAGCACCGCGTTGAGATCGGAGGACAGATAGGACAGGACAGTGGCCGTATCGTCAAACTCCACGAGCCCCACGCGCGACGCATTCGCGCCGAAATCGAGTTGAAGGAGAAGCTCGCGCGCAAACTCGAGCCCCTGGGTCTGGACGGGCGTCATACTCCCAGAGTGATCGAACACAAGCACCAGGTCGAGGGGCAGCCCGTTGGTGCACTGGGGCGCACGCGGTGGCGGCGGCGGCCGCGGTAGACGCGGCCCGCAGTCGAAGCAGTCGGTGCCGTACATGCACGACGTACCGTACTCGGAGCCGGGGCCGCCATCGTCGCAATCGCCATCGAAGGCGTATATAGGCATTCCGATGCACTCGTTCGTGCAGAGAGTCAAGGACGCGCCGGGGGGGAAAGGTGAAGGCGGCGGCCGCAGTTGACGCGGTCCGCAGTCGAAGCAGTCGGAGCCGTACGGGCACCACGCACCGTACTCGGAGCCGGGGCCGCCATCGTCGCAATCGGCATCGGAGGACCAGTTGCATGTGTTCGTGCACAGGCCAGGCGGTGGGGGGGGGCGCGGTTGACGCGGTCCGCAGTCGAAGCAGTCGGTGCCGTAGACGCACGACGTACCGTATTCGGAGCCGGGGCCGCCATCGTCGCAATCGCCATCGAAGGCGTACGATGGATTTCCGATGCACGTGTCCGTGCAAAGTGTTGTCTGAAGCGCGCGGCGGTTCGTCTCGCCGCTCGGGGTAATGTGCTCGCCGAGAGAGATTGCGCTCTCGGCTTGCGCGCCAAAGGCGGCGGCGACGAGCAGGAAGGGCCCCATGCGGCCCTTTGTCGATAGACGCAAAATAAGAGTGCTCGCGAAGTTGGTGCGCTCGTAAGGACAAAATCGAAAAAGGTCAGCTCCGACACCTCCACAAGACTCGCGATACGCTCCACGTCGCTAACATCTCCACCGCCTAACACCGGTCACCGCCATCCAAGCCGCAGACGCCCAAACCATCCAGCAGAACCAGCATCCTCAAGCTCAACTGCTCAAGTGCTCAACGTCGCAATCGCGCGCATGCTCCGTGTCTCGTTCTCTCGTATGGGGTCATGCAAGGTGTGTGTATTCTGAACGGGCAGTAACAGTGTCGTAGCACCGGTCGTCGCGTGTGTCGTGTAAACACACAAGCGCGACTCGGCCACTACCACACGATTACCACACGAAACACACAATTGGAAACACAGGGACTGACACGCGCCCATCTCGTCGTCGCGGGCGGGTCCCGGGTCGTACGTCCTTCCCTAGGGCGTGCGTGCGTGTGCTAGGTATGGTCTGGTCAGCACCCAAAGCTACTTTCCTAGGGGGCTACATGACAGCTAAGGCCTTTGGAGCTCCTGACGTGCTCACTTTCCACCATGTCACTTTCCGGTTCCCTTTCCCACTGGTCTTCCCACTTGTTCCCATGCTTGTTCCCTGAACTCTGTTACACGACCGGAAGGCGGAAGCGCTGTTCACGTTTGAGTTAAGTGCACGATCTTCCGACCGCGCGCCGCACACCGGGACCGGCGGATGGCCGTCCCGCGACCCGCCTCCTCCGGTGCTCCGGAGCCTCCTCCGCCGGCGCGCCGCGCAAGTGTCCCGCTCGTGAGTCTGCACGCGCAGCGCTCGTATTGCTGCGGTCCATCGTCGAAGCTCGAGCTCAAAGATGATCTACTACGTATGATCTCTCTGCCATATATCGTAATATATCTGAGCATCCATCATCCATGCGGGCTTCTCATGTTCATGTCAGATCGTTTGCGGCCAATACGCACATGCCCCTCCCGAACTCGCGAGCACTGCCCACGCCGTGCGCCTGTTGCGACGATCCTCACCCAAAAATACTAGCACTCGAGCGCGAGCGCAAGCCCTCAGAGGACGAGGCCGCCCGCGACGGCGCGAGCTCGACCTGCGAGCGCAAGCCCTCAGAGGACGAGGCCGGCCGCGGGAGCGCCTCGTGAGAGCCACGCCTCGCGAAGCTTGTCCTCCTGGTCTCCTACGATGTGGTTCGCCCGCAGCTGGAGCAGTCGAAGTGACGCATTCTGGCGCACGGCTTGAACGAGGAAGAGGACAGGGCATGCAGACACGTTGCGCTCGTCCAAGTGCCACTGGTCCATGGCCTCCGACGAGCGGCCGAGGGCATTGTCGGTCAGGTCAAGGCTCTCGAGGGTGGTGGAGGACGCGAGCGCCGCGGCGAGCGCTCGCACTCCATCGCGCACCTTGCCCCACCGCCCCAGCAGCTGGCACGAGGCGGCGTCAAGCCTTGTGAGGGAGGGCTGTGCGGCGACGATCTGAGCGAGCATCGACGCTCCTTCGTGCCCCAATGGATTGCCTGACAGGTCGAGTGAGCGCACGCCCGTCCGAACGTCACCGATCGCGACGATGAGAGCTTTGAGGGCAGCATGCGCTGAGCTCGCACTGATCATGTTGGAGCGAAGGCCAAGCTTGGTGAGGGCTGGGTGCGCTCGGACGCCCGCGCTGAGCTCGAGGAGCCCGTAGGGGTCCGTACCGCCCGCGGAGCATGCATTGATCTCGTTCATGCGCAGCGTGCGCAGGCCCTTCGCCCGCGGAAGCGCACGCCCGATGGCAGCGGCGCCACGCGCGCCTAGAGGGTTGTGGCTCACGTCGAGGGACTGCAGCGCGCTGCTGTGGCGCATGAGCCAGCCGATCATGTCGGCGGCGTCGGACTGCAGGTTCACGCATGACACGTCGATCTTGCGCGCGTGCAGGCAGCTCATCACGTCGACGCGCGCCCTCACGGCAAAGTGCGCCAGCCAGGGCGCAAGGCACAGACACTCATCCAAGATGAATCGAGCCACGGCCACGGGAAGCACGGGCAGACCAGATCGTCCGAGCCCGCCCGTGAGCACAAGCGCGGCGGTGTATCGGCGCTCGATCGCCTCGTCCAGCAGGTAGAGGCCCCATGCGCCGCGCGAGCGAAAGGTGGGTGATGGCCGGCTGGGCTGCCGGCTAACCTCCGTGCCGAGCGGCGCTGGCGGCATGATGCTGAGCAGGTCCTTGCACGCGTGTGGTGCGAGCGTCGGTGAGCGGACGCTCACCGACCCGGGCGTGCACACGAGCTTGGGCCACAGGGCGTACTCGTCCACGACCGCCTCGTCCGACGACGACGACGACGACGACGACGAGGAGGAGGAGGAAAGGCGAATGGCGGCGAGAGCGAGCTCGGGCGACGACGGGGAGGCGGCGCAACTGGCGGCGCCCTCATCCACGTCGTCTTCGTACTCGACGACCTCAAAGTAGATGTCTCGAGTCAGATATATGGCCAAGATCTCGTCATTCTCCCTGGACAGCCGCGGCCGTGCTTTGGCCTCTGCAGATTGGTGCTCGACCTCGTCGTCGGTGTATTCGTCGGAGGGAGACAGGAACACGGTCGTAGTAGAAACACGCTCCGCTTTGCAGTCGGCTGGCAGGAGATCATCGGAATCCTCCCAGTCGTTAGGGACAGCTGGTGGCGCGTGCTTCTCCGAGAAGTGCGCAAAGTCCACCATGATGAGTTTAGTTTGATGAGTATCCCTCTCGAAAGCGTCCAGAGCGTCGGCACCCCGAATGCACATGATGAGCCGAATCGCTGCTTTTGACGAAGATTTGGGAAAACTCGCAAATTTTGACGAAATTTGACCGCGTCTTGCGGGTTTAGAGAGTTGAGGTGGCTGGATCCGCACGAAACCTGCTCCGATCCAGCACAATCACGCCCACGCAGCCACGCTAACGACATGCGCACGCTATTCTGGGACGAGCGTGAGGCTCGAGGCTCGAGCGAGTAAATACATGCACCATAACGAGAGTCATCGCGGAGGGGGGTCTGGCCTCGAGCCCAATGTGGACGACTTGATTGCTGATCGCGCGATAGGAGGAGGAAGAGCACCTGACCACAAAGGTCTGTGACCTGACGCAGAGGGACCGAGGAGCAAGAGCACCTGATCTCTAACATAATTCGATCAGTCCTCACTCTCGAAGTCGATCATCGATCGAGCGACGAGTGCGTTGGCGCGCAGAGAGACAATTGCGCGAGCGCGCTTGGGCGCGGGGCACTTGACGAGCGTCGCCATCGCCTCAAAGGCATGGGGGCCTGCGGGCGGCGTGTCGGTGTCGCCCGCTCGGTGGCCTGCCTGCGAGCATATGCTGAGCGAGGAGGGGAGGCTCCGAAGCGAGTTCTGCGACATGGTGCGGGTGGCGAGCATGGAATTCGATTCGACCGGGCCCGTCAGGAAGTCATCCGCAGGTGCGATCGGGCTGCCATCGCGGTTCTCCTCGGTCGCCGTCGTGGTCCTCCCGGAAAGTGGGGTACCGAGGGCAGCAAACTCGGGGAAGGAGACCTCGCCCAACTCACAGTATGTCAAGCCGGCGGCCAGCCCGACGTTCTCCTCCTGCCTCTCTCGCTTCTGCACGCGTGCCGAGCGCTCCGAGACCTCAGGGGGTGGGGACTTGAAGTGGAAGGTCTTCGGTGCGAGAGGCCTAACGCAGGGGCTGAGCACACGCACGCATTCGACCGTCCGGCTCTTGGGTGAGCCAAAGACGGAATCGATTTCATCTTCCTCTGATAGTAGGGGGGTCTGCAGGCCGAGGTTCGATGCCTTTGGCACCCGAAGCCCACTAGGGGTGCACACGAGTTTGACAGTCCGTTGTTTGGGCGAGCCAAAGACAGGCTCTCCGCCATCCTCCTCTGGAGACGACTGCAGACGGACGCTCGCAAGGCGTGGCCGAAGCATCGCAGCTGGCGACGTCATAGGGTCGAGCGTCGTGCGGGCGCGCAAGGACGGAGGCGAAGCCCCAGTGTCCATGGAGATTTGATGAAAAGTCGGCTTCGCGAGTGCTTCGTCTGCTTCGAAGACGCAACAGGGATCCTTTTTTGGTACGAGACAGGGGAACCTCGAAAAATCTTCGCCGGAGATCACTACCTCGGAATATCTCCGGGACCAAAGTAGAGGTTCGATCTCGAGGTCGGTTGTCGTCACATCCTACGTAACATGGCAAAGTCTGAATATCGGGACACATCTGTCACCCCTTCCACCCTGTGCCCGTCCATTTCCCGTCCAAACAAAGGTGACCTTCACGATTACCGGCCAATGTCGCCGCCGATGACGACGTCGGCCGCGGACATGTCCGTGTTGATGGAGTGCGGGACAACGCCCGCGGTCATGGGGAACTCGATGGGCGCGGTGTTGACGATGCGGACGACGTTGCCCGAGCCCGGGGTCTCGAGGATGGCGAAGAATGGCCGGTCGAGGCCGTCCTCGGTGTAGAGCTCGATGACCTGCTTGTTATTGTTCGGGCCCTGGAGGAGCTCGATGCGCGCGTTCAGCGGGCGTCCGTCGGTCTTGAGCAGCACCTGGACGCTGTCGACGGTTGGGTCGAAGGGATACGTGCGCAGGGCTCCACCTTGGATGGTCGTCGAGGCGGCGATGCAGTCGGCGGACGGGCTGTCGACCTGGTCAGCGACGACGTTGGCGGCGATGGGGAACTCGATCTGGCCGATGTTGCGGATGGCCACGGTGTTCGGGCCGCGCGGCGTCTCGATCACCGCCGAGAAGGGGCGGAGCTGGCCGTTCTCGACGTACACGCGCATCTTGCAGGGCGTGTTGTCGGGGCCGTGCCAGAGCTCGATGTCGGCGTCGAGCGGGCGGCCCTCGGTGCTGAGGACGACCTGCACCTGCTCCACGGACGGCGAGCGGTATGACCACGTGCGCAGCGAGCCACCCTGCACGAGGATGGTCGAGTCGGCCTTGACGGGCGCCTTGCGCGTGGGCACGACGCCGCCGGTGTAGGTCGCGGTGCCGTAGCCGACCTGCTCGCGCTGGAAGGTCTGCTGCATCACGGGCGATGCGTGGCGAAGGGCTGACGCGGCCACCGGGCCGAGCATAAGAGCGGGGGAGGCAGCGAGGACGCAGGAGAGCATGCTGCTGAGGCGAAGCTGCGATTGTGGTGCGATGTTCCACGATTGTATTCGAGCACACATCTCCCGCTTCTCCGACTCTCTTTTTCGACGTGAGATTTTCGTCGAAAATTGAAAATCCGGTGTCGCCTAAAAACAAGCGGATGTGTTACCTGCTGACAAGCCTCTCCTTTACTGTACAAAACGTGATCGCCGTGAAGTTTTTTTGTTGGTGCAACGTGCATGTATCGGTATGGGCCCGGACACCCGATACAGCATCGAGCATGTACACGCGGCTTTCCGCCCCACGCACCCCCGTGAGCTTCTTCAGGGAAATAGGCCAATACGGCTGATATCTTATTTTGATTCGAATATAACTTTGATGGCCCGTCACGCACACCGCGCCCGAGAAGCAATCGACCTACCGCTAGCGCTACCCGCTGAGAACGGCCGCTCTGGTCTGGTGTCTGGTGAACTGTCCGCCGTCTCTCCCGCCCACAGCGCACACAGGAGCGGAAATACGACGGGACGTCCAAATGTTCTCCACACGAATGGGTGAGTGACACACCCCCAGCATGCATGCATGCGACGAGAGGGCAGACGCATAAGCATGCCATGTGCCCATCTCCACATCTTCGTGCAACTGCGCGCGCACTGCCTCTGCGCACTGCCACTGCGTGCGCCATCCTCAACATCTGGACGCCTCTCTCAATCTTTGCCCCGGAGGCGCTTCCACAACCCTCGTTTCTTCTTCGTCTCTGTCGCCACTATGATCGCCGCCTTTGGCGCCGCCTCCGGCAGCGCCATCAACCGATCACTCTTGGCGAGAACCTTCTCCGCTCGCTCAATGACCGACCTCTCGTCTACCGAGAGCCCAGTCGCTTGTGCAAACTCGCTCGACGTCCATTGAGCTGGGCTCCATTTGACAGGCTCTGGCTTCGGCACAGGCTCTGGCTTCTCGTCCACTGCCAATCCCGGCGCGGCATCAAACTCCTTCTTCGCCCATGGCGCTTTGAACGGCTCTGGCTTCGGCGCACGCGTTACCTTCTCGTCCACTGCCAATCCCGGCGCGGCATCAAACTCCTTCTTCGCCCATGGCGCTTTGTAAGTCGCCTTGACGATCGGCTTAGCCGCTGGTACGTCCACTGGCTTGGCAGGCTTCGCCTTTCCTGTCGTGGGTGCCGTCACGGGCGCCGGGGCTGCCGAGGATGCCTCCGTCTCGTTGCCACCGAGCAGCACAACCGCCGCGCCAAGGGCGACTACAGATGGGATTGGGTTGAAACCGCCGCCACGTTTTTTCTCAGCGGTGGCCTTCGCCTTGGGTGCAGCCTTGGCCGGAGGGGCCTTCGCGGCGAGCCTCTTCGCTTTGATCGCGGCGGCCTTCTCCGCCTCCCGCTCCGCCTGCGCCGCCGCGCGCGCCGTCCGCTCTGCCTGCAGCTCCGCCACCCGAACTTTGTTGCGCTCCCGTGCGGCTTGGGCTTCATCGATCTTATTGCGAGCCGCTGCCAAAGGCTGCGCCGCCTTGGTCGCCTTCGGCGCTGCCGCCGCCTTTGGCGCCGCCGCCGCCTTCGGTGCCGCCGCCGCCTTTGGCGCCGCCGCCGCCTTTGGCGCTGCCGCCGCCTTTGGCGCCGCCGCCGCCTTTGGCGCCGCCGCCGCCTTTGGCGCCGCCGCCGCCTTTGGCACCGCCGCCGCCTTTGGCGCCGCCGCCGCCTTTGGCGCTGCCGCCGCCTTTGGCGCTGCCGCCGCCTTCGGCGCCGCCGCCGCCTTCGGCGCTGCCGCCGCCTTCGGTGCCGCCGCCGCCTTCGGCGCCGCCGCCGCCTTTGGCACCGCCTTCGGCGCTGCCGCCGCCTTCAACGCTTTACGGCGCGCCTCGGCCTCAAGCTTCGCTTGCTTCGCTTGCTTCGCGGCCGCCTCGCCCAGGGCCCTCTTATTGGCAGCCGCCGCATTGGCCGCTCTGGCCGCCTCATTCTCCATCGCCAACTTAGCGGCCTTGGCTGCCTCACGCTGTGCGTCGGCTGCCCGCTTGTTCGCCAGCGCCTCGGCCTTTTGGCGCGCCGCCGTCACCTTCACCAAATCTCGTTGCGCCGTCGCACGTACCTTAGCTTCACGTTGCGCCGCCAATTCCTTCGCCTTCGCTTCCACCTTGGCCAACGCCTCCGCCTTGGCGATGGCCTGGGCCTCAGCCTTGGCGGCCTTGGCCTTGGCCTGGGCCTCGGCCTTGGCGGCGATTGCCTCGGCCTTGGCTTCCGCTTCAATTGCCTGTAACCTCGCTGTAACGGCACGTTCTTTCTCTTCTGCGAGCGCCAAGCGCTCCTTTGCACTCAACTCCGGAGACGAGATGGCAAGCAAGGTCACGGCCGGCAACTGCGGTAGTGGTGTCGCCGCGATCGCTGCCTGCTGAACCACAGGGAACGGAGCCGTCGAAAGGAGCCCCGCGATAACGATTGAGCACAGCGAAGCGGAAGCGCGTGCGCCAGCGTCATTCCCTCTGAATGGTCTGAGCGGTGCCCTCATGTGTGCGGCCTTTCGAGATAATAATTAATATCCCGAGTGGCCGCCGTTACCGGTAAAAATACACCGGGAGCCGTTACCGGTCCCGGTAAAAAGTCACCGGGGGGAGCCGGGACACACATGGGACACACACGGGACACGCGGGCGCACAAGGGCACCGGTACGTTTGACAACGTGTTGCTTGCTTGCTTGCTTGCTTGTGTTGGGGTCGGGTCAGGGTCGCCGGGACACACAGAACCTCGTACATACCGGTACCACATAAGTCATAACCGGGTGCCGGTGACATTCACACCGGGCGGAGCCGGGAGCGGGGAGCGGCCGGCACGTTTGGATGTCGATGTGCCGGTCCACTGTACCGGTACGTACAATTGGGTACGTAGATAATCAATTGCGTAGTATGTGTACAGGGTACCCGTCCGCTTACACCAAATCAGGAGCAGTTTCTCGTACATGTACGGTATCCAGCGTTCGTTTCTGGAGTACGACTACGGGTCTAGAGCCGTCCTAGACACGAAGGGCTCCTACGAGTATACCGTACACCACAGCAAAAGAAAGCAAAAGGCGCGCAACATTATGCAGAAGGTTTGGCTTGGCTCGACTTGGCTTGCGTGCGGGCCGGACAACAATGATGTGCGCTCGTGTCCAATTGCCATGCAAACGGAATGTCGGATCTTCAATCGCCACCAAGGCTAGCACCTTCTTGGGCGCGCCGTGACCAATCGTTCCGCGTCATCACCACGACTCCAGTTTGTGGTGCTCTGGGTGGGATGGTGTTATGGGCGAGAGAGACCGCTACGCCCTTCGGTGTGCTGGGTGGTGCCGCAGATGCCCGTGCGACTGTGAAGGCAGCCGCCACTGGACCGGCCTCGGCAATACGGCCTCTGCCGAAACGACCGTTGAACTGCGCGCCATATGACCACGCAGCGCGCTCAGACAGCCGAGTCTCAACCTCAGCACGCCGGTCCTCACGTGCAAGTGCAGCCGCATTTATGACCCCAATCAGAGAGTCCGGTAGTGTGACGACGGGCTCATCGTTGCCCATTCGCACGCCGCTATCGTACCAGCTGGACACCATACGCACGCGGCTGGTACGGGCAGCTGAGGATAATTGCAAGTCGCGGATGATCGCAGACGAAGTCGATGCCACTCCCGGCCATGCAAAGAGGGCGACGAGGTTCATGGCCATGGCGGAAGAAGACGGATGCGCGAGCGACGGCCGTGTGTTGCGCGAAAACATTCTTGAGAATTCCATTTTGGGACGTTTCTTCGTCAAATGCTTTTGGGTGATGCCCTTTCGTATGATGTCTCAGAGTTTCTGGAATTTCATCGCGTTCACGACGCGCCGCTTCCGGCGCCCTTGCCTTGACATGTCTCGGCGCGAGAACTCCGGAGGTCGACATCAGTCTCTTCGGCATCGATCCGCTGTCGGCGAACGATGCTGCTGCTCTTGCCCTCTTTGGCGAGTATTACGTTCAACATCGGTGCCACGCATCGACCATCGGCGTTGCCGCGTGTGGGTCCGCCTGTGCGACTCAGCGTCACGGCCGCGACACCGCTCGGTGAGGGCGAATGGGAGGTCATCAAGGAGGGTGGAGCTTTCTATGGCCGCGCGTCGCAGTCAAAGCTGCGTGTCAACGTGGCTGGCAAGGAGATGACATTCGGCACAGGCTTGATCGCACGCCAGGCCAATGCAGCCGTCACCGTCGAGCAGGGCCAAACGCACGTCTTCTCGGCCGCGTGCTTCGAGCGCAAGACGGACTTTGAGGCGATCGACTTCACGCCGCTCAAGGTGGACTACTTTGAGCGGCAGTCTGCGGCGGGACGGACGCTCGGTGGGTATATCAAGCGTGATGGCAAGCCGTCCAACCACGAGACGCTCACTTCACGCCTGATCGACCGACCAATCCGTCCGCTCATCGCCAAGGGCTGGTCGCTCGAGACGCAGCTGACAGCGTACGTCCTCGCGTATGATGGCACGCACATGCCCGACGTGCTCGCGATCCTGGCGTCCTCGGCGGCGCTCGCTCTCTCCGAAGTCCCCTTCCCCAAACCAGTCGCTGCCGTACGCGTCGGCCTCATCGAAGAGCGCCGTCCTGAGCGCCCGGCCCCAGCGGCGGCGACGGACGACGCGGTGAGCGACGGCGCGGCGAGCGACGACGCCGGCGCCGGCGTCGTCGCCGGTGCCGCCGAGGAGGATGACTTTCTGGACGAGCTGATCCTCGACGAGCAGGTGACCGAGATCTCCGAGATCTCCGAGATCTCCGTCATCAGCTCTGATTGCCTCCCTCATCAGCTCTGATTGCCTCCCTCATCAGCTCTGATTGCCTCCCTCATCAACGCAGGTGACCTCCGAGACCTTCGAGGAGGCGACCGACGACAGCAGCGGCGGGGGCGGCAGCAGCAGCGCTCAAGACGGCGCCCAAGCGTCGTACCGGTTGGTAATCAACCCGACGCGCGAGGAGATGGCGATCTCGAAGCTCAATCTCGTGATCGCGGGCACCTCCGACGCGGTGCTGATGGTCGAGGGCTTCTGCGACTTTTTGCCCGAGGAGACGGTCCTCGAGGCGATGGAGCTTGGCCTCAAAAGCGTACGCACCCTCGCGCCCTGCCCAGCCGCGCGTCGCATGCAAGTGCTCACTACGGCGCCACGTCTCTTCCCCACAGGTACGCACTCTCGCATTGGCCATCGGCGAGTGGGCGGCCGCGTGCGGCTCGCCCAAGTTCGAAGCCGGCGTGCGCGCCGAGCCAGAGGGGCTCGATGCCATGGTAGAGGCGATCATCGGCGACGAGATCGAGGGCACGCTATGCGGCCCTACCAAGGTACGTTGATGGCCACTGATGACCTGGGTTGCATGCAAGCGCTCACCACAGCGCGCTCTGCGCCCCTAATTAGGACGACCGCGAGAATTGGGAAGGGCTCTGTAATCGGGCGGTCGAGGCTCTGTGCTCCGATGCGGCGGTGGCGTCGCGCGGCGGCCTCGTCTTCGAGAAGATCGATGTCAAGTCGTCGTTCAAGCGGCTCGCGTACGCGAGGCGCCCGGGATGACGAATGATTGCGAGTGATTGCGAATGATTGCGAATAATTGCGACTGATTGCGTACGCGAGGCGCCCGGATAACGACTGATTGCGAATGATGGCCTCGGATTGCCGCTGATGATGGCCTCGGATTGCCGCTGATGATGGCCTCGGATTGCGGCTGATGATGGCCTCGGATTGCGGCTGATGATGGCATCGGATGGGCTTCCTCTTCAGGTGTGCTGGCATCTGATGACCTTTGGATGACCTTTGATGAGCTCTGATTGCCTCCCTCATCAGGTGTGAGACGCTACGTCGCATGGGCGTGCGCGGCGTGCGCCAGGACGGACGACGGACGACCGAGGTGCGACCACTGATGACGACCACTGATTACCACTGATTACCTCTGATTACCACTGATTGCTACGACCGAGGTCGATCGAGGTACGACCGAGATCGACGTCCGAGATCGACGTCCAGAGCGCGCAGCATGCAAGTGCTCACCACGGCGCCGGTCCTTTCCACAGGTACGCCCGATCGACATTCGGCTGGCGCCGCTGCCGCCACAAGTTCATGGCTCCGTCCTGTTCACACGTGGCGAGACGCAGTCGCTCGCAACGACGGTCCTCGGCGATGACTCGATGGTGTCGCGGTACGCTGATTGCCACTGATTAGCTACTGATGGCGTCTGATGACCTATGATGGCCTCTGACGACGCCCGATGACGCCCGATGACGCCCAATGACCTTCCTCATCAGGTACGAGAACCTCGATGGCGAGCAGGGGAAGCGCTTCTACCTGCAGTACATCTTCCCGCCCTTTTCGGTGGGCGAGGTGGGGCGCAACGGCGCGCCGGGACGACGCGAGGTCGGCCACGGCAACCTTGCCGAGCAGGCGAGCTGATGACCTCTGATTGGCCATGATGACCACTGATTGCCTATGAGTGGCCCTGATGGGAAGTTATGGCGAGCTAACGCGTCGTCGTGGGCATGCTACCTTTTCCGAGCAGGCCCTCGCGCCCGCGATGACCAATGATGACCCCTGATGAGCACTGATTGCCCCCCTCATCAGGCCCTCGCGCCCGCGATGCCAACCTCGAGTGAGTTCCCTGATGACCTCTGATGAGCACTGATTGCCCCCCTCATCAGGCCCTCGCGCCCGCGATGCCAACCTCGAGTGAGTTCCCGTACGTGGTGCGCGTCGAGAGCCTGATCACCGAGTCGTGTGGCTCGTCCTCCATGGCGTCCGTCTGTGGCGGCGCGCTCTCCATGATGGCGGCAGGCGTCCCGCTCAAGCGCGTCGTCGCCGGAGTTGCGATGGGGCTGCTCCTCGACGAGAGTGGGGGCGGGGGAGAGCCGATCATCCTCACAGGCGAGCTGATGACCTCTGATTGCCCATGATGACCACTGATTGCACCCCGATGGGCGCCAAGGGAGAGCCGATCATCCTCACAGGTTCGTTGATTGCCACTGATGACCTGCCTTGCATGCAAGCGCTCACCACAGCGCTATCGGCTCGACCGACCCGATCATCCCCACAGATATCCTCGGCTCTGAAGATGCACTGGGCACGATGGATTTCAAGGTGCGCTGCCGACGCCTCACCACACCCCCACTCCCCCCGACGCGTCACCACACCCCACTCCCCCCGACGCGTCACCCGTAGTCGTCACCCGTAGTCTTCACCCGTAGTCTTCACCCGTAGTCTTCACCCGTAGTCTCCCCCTCCT
>Ga0210248_101992_pt1 | contig 13760 bp, 6 predicted proteins | sample ChrtobMetP3_32mM_FD_155493 | JGI IMG/M metagenome (GOLD analysis project Ga0210248, IMG submission 155493) | Chrysochromulina tobin associated microbial communities from unialgal haptophyte culture, Seattle, Washington, United States - P3_32mM | ecosystem: Host-associated > Algae > Haptophytes >...
GCACCGGCGCCTGCAGCCCCTGATGCCTTCTCGAGCTTCGGTGGCGGGATGGGCGGCGGCATGGGCGGCGGTATGGGCGGCGGCATGCCAGGTCAGATGGGCGGCGGCATGGGCGGCGGCATGGGCGGCCAGTTTGGTGCTCCAATGCCCGCGTCAGCACCGGCACCGGCACCGGCACCGGCGCCTGCAGCCCCTGATGCCTTCTCGAGCTTCGGTGGCGGGATGGGCGGCGGCATGGGCGGCGGTATGGGCGGCGGCATGCCAGGTCAGATGGGCGGTGGCATGCCAGGTCAGATGGGCGGCTATGGTGCAGCTCCCACGCCACCGCCTGCCCCAATGCCGCAGTCTGCTGTTGTCAATCCCTTCGGCTCCCCGCCTGGCAAGAGGGCTGACGATAACCCTTTTGCGTCGCCCGCGGGCACGGCGGCGGGAGCTGTGGCCAATCCGTTTGCGGGCGGAGGTGCGACGGTTGCGCCTGAGGACAACCCGTTCTTGTGACGTCATGCGATGCATGTGTGTGTGTGAACACCGCTGCACTGCATGGTCAGACAGCACGTGGAGGGGGGCCTTGCCTGGGAAAGGCATCATCAGAGGGCCAAGACGTATGCATGTAGCACTGCGGCTTACGCGAGGATGTGGCTGATGTGGACGAGGGTGGAGACGGCAGCAGCGCCTGCGACGTCGATGAGATCGACTAGAGATCGACATGCTCGATCTCGTGTTGACCGCTGGCAGGGCAACGACGACGTTGCTCTTGAGCATGGGGATCCTAGTGCATGTGGCGCACATCCAAGTGGCAATAAGTGGCAAATGGCTTGGGCCTCTTGACGCATGTGGCGATTTTATGTCGGCGCGATGATAAATGGGACTTGCCAGCCCTCGAGCCAGCGTAGCTTGTGTGCGCAAGAAGGAGCGCGACTGCCCCTATGTGTTGACCGTCGACCTCGAAGTGTTCGGAGACCGGGGAGCGGAGAGGCAGACACGGAGACTGACCGGGCGACAAAAGCCGTAGAGTCTATGGGATGAGAGACTGAACGGAGTAGACGGTCGAGCGGTCGTCGAGTGTGACCCTCACACTTGTGCGTGAGTGTGGGGTTGTGGCTTGTGCGCGGGATGTCGATGAGGGACACGGTGTCGTGACGGTCGAAGTTCGGCTACGACCCTTTCGTTTGACCGCGACACTCTTACCGACGTACTCTTGTCACACTCAGTCGTCAATAAATCGCTACATGTACATGTATGAACATGCCGATCGGTGTTAAGAATAAGATCGGTGCATTCGGAGCAAGATTTTTCCAGCAAGCTCCGAAAATCTGTCCTCTAACAAAGTGTGCATTCCCAGAGTGCCCGCTGAGTCCGGGGTGCGCGTCGCGGCGGTTTTGTACTTTTTGCGCACGCCCAGTTTGACGCGATGTGTCGATGATGTTATGGTATATGGATGCCGCGGGGATTTAGCGAGGTCACACAGCGCCGCGTGCCAAAGAGGGTCTCTCGTGTGGTGACCGCTCGCGGAGCTCATTAGAGCCCCATGCGCCACACCAAAGCGTCGCGGCCCTTCTCATCCAGCATCCGCTCGCGTATCCAGCGCGTCCAGGAGTCCTTTTTCAAGCCGGTGTGCATCGCCTAGCTGCTCGCAGCTACGCAATTACCGCGCACAATCCCTCTCAAGAGCTGTCTTTCCATGTGCGTGCAGGTGGACAAGGTTGTGATAAATGTGCCCGCGACGACAGCCAACCTCGGTCCAGGCTTCGATGCCTTCGGCTTCGCCCTCGACGTGTGGAATCGTGTCACTGTCCAGCGGGCAGACGAGTTCTCAATGACCATCACTGGCGAGGGTGCGGACCGCCTCAAAAACGACCAGAGCAACATGGTTGCGCAGATGACTGCGAAAGCGTTCGCAGCGCTTGGGCAGGAGATGCCACCCCTGCGCTTCGAATGCCAGAATGCGATCCCGCCCACGCGTGGGATGGGGAGCAGCTCGGCCGCGCTCGTTGCTGGTCTCGCTGCAGGCCTCGCCCTAGGTGGAAAGGACATGTCGACGCCGGCGACGAAGAAGCTGCTGCTGCAGCTGGCGGCGACAGAGGAGGGTCACGCTGACAACGTGGCGCCTGCTATCTACGGCGGATTCCAGATCGCCTTCAACACGGAGGAGCAGTGGATCACGCAGCGCGTAGCACTGCCGGAGGGGCTGCAATGTGTCCTTTTCATCCCTGACGCAGAGATGTCGACGACGGAAGCCCGCGCCGTTCTGCCTGCGTCCGTGTCGTACAAGGACGCCATTTTCAACATCTCGCGCGCGGCGATGCTCGTCAACTGCTTCTCGACGGCGCAGTTTGACCCACTGCGCTACGCCATGGAGGATCGACTACATCAGCAGTATCGCTCCCACATGTTTCCCTTTGACAGCTTCATCAAAGTTGCGCTAGAGGCGGGCGCGCATGGCGCCTACCTCTCAGGCGCTGGTCCGACCGTCCTCGCCGTTGCTGGCGGCGTGGGCATCGCCGATCCGGGCTCCGACACCATGTCGCAGTTTTTGGCTGAGGCGGTGAGCGAAGCGATGCTCAACGAGGCGCGCAAAGCAGGCCTCCCCGGCACAGTGCACATCGCAACGCCCTCGATTACGGGCGTCAACTCTGTCGGCACAGCCGCCGATGGGACGGTGCTATGGTCGATGGACCAGTCTCGAACCATCAAAAGATGACGTGACATGGCGGTGCCCAGGACGCGCGCTCTCCCGCGAGGTGAGGAGGCCCGCGCCGCTCCAGTGCTGTGGGCTCAGAGCGCGCGCCCCCCATGTTATCATGATTATCGAGCCGCGGGCTTGAAAGGGGACACCTTTAAGGCTTTCAGTCGTTACTGTTGATAAAGCCATGTAACCTGATTCGCTCATTCACTGGAACGAAATCGCGTAACAATAGACTCACTCACTGGTCGCCCGCCGCGTCGCGGTGAGGTACACGGAACACGCCACAAGAGGTCCTCTCGGGGAAAGAGAGCGTGGCTGCCCCACAGGAGGCTTCCGTAATCCTGGGAAACTATGGTGTGCATGCAGCAGTCTTGCAACTTCTCATCATCATAAGTTGACGGCGACGGCTCCGAGGAGGACAAAGATACCAACGCCGGCGAAGACGTAAAGGAAGGGATTCTGAGAATTCGAGTCCGCACCAAGGCCGCGCTGTTCATTGATCTGCGAAGCCAAAGTGCGGCAGGACACACGTCAATCTCGCAGGCAAGGATTCACCGATACGAGCGCGACCTTAGCGCGTACCAGACGCTTGCGCATGCTGTCGGAGATGGCGGGTTTCGCTTTGAGCACTTTGTCCTCCTTTTCATCGTCGTAGAAGGTCTGGTAGCCTTCCTCCGGAGGCTGCTCAGCCTGCATCATGGGCAACGCACGAGAGAGCTGCACCGCACGGAGAACGGGCGTGGTCTGCAATTGCATCATGGGGCGCAATTGCAGACCGCCGACGCCCGCGCAGACGATCGTGAGGAGGACCTTTGCCAGAATCGTCATGAAAGCGGAGATTTCTCGTGTGTCAACTCGTGTGTCTTTCACGAGTGAACATGTTTTCGCGAGGCAAAGTTTCTCGCGTTCCATAAGATCCGAAAATAAATTTTGGGGTTCGCGAGGTGAGGTTCGCACAGGAAATGCCGACTTCCTCTCGTACATGCTGCTCGACGGGTAATGTCATCTGCTTGGGGCTATATTGCGCTGCCCTCGTCCTATGGAACCAAGTGTGCGCAAGCCACTACCGTTTGGCGGTCGAACCACGCCAGGTACTTGCGGTCACGAGCAGGAGAACGGGCACACCTGCCATCCCAGCTTCTCGAACAAACGCTACAAAGTTTTTTGCCGCTGCCGCTCTCGCCAACGAGTCCATGGCCTCGACTCGCTCGGGCGCCGCCGCCGTCGCCACGACAAAGCAGTGCCCTGGGCGCAGCCCGTACCACACGCTGCTAACATCTCAGGGATCAATCTATCAGGCATGGCAGAGCCGCATCATGTACTACCACTGGAAGAAGCAGGCCACTGCCGATGGTCCGTGCACGGACATGACTGGCTTTACTCGGATTGTGGCCACGGCAGGCGGTAAGCCTGACGGGCTTGAGTCGGAAATGCCATCCGTGTTCACGGTGGAGTACACGCCCGACGAGATTGCAAAGTATGGCCACTTTGGCGTGTTGAATCGGCCATACTCAGTGCAGCAGTGGCTGGACCAGGGCGGGCTCGGTCGGATCCCTGAGGCGTACGTGTACATCGCCGAGACGGACCACGTGCTCATGCGCCCACTGCCCAACCTGGCGGTCAAGTACGGCAAGCCGTGCGCCTTCAGCTTCGGATACATGTATGCGTCCTCTGGCGTGCAGACGTATGTTGACTTGGTCGCACCCGGCACGTCGTGGCGCAAGCTGCAGCCGGTGGGGCCCTCCCCCGTGTTGCTGAGCAAGACCGATCTCATCGCGATCACGCCGCGCTGGCTCGAGTACTCACTCAAGCTCAAGCTCGACGAGAATGCGGACAAGCGCTTCGGATGGGTGCTCGAGATGTGGGGCTATGCGATCGCGGCCGCCTCGCTCGGCATCGAGCACGAGGTGACCAACTTGTGGCAGGTGGAGGGCGCGACCGTCTCCGCGAGGTCTGCATACGACCGCGGCGTCTACATCTTCCACTACACGTACGGGATCGAATACCGTCTTGATGGGAGGCCGCAGGGGCCGAACCAGATCGGTGAGTGGTCGCTCGACAAGCGCCATTATGGCGCAGCGTATCCGCCGCGCAAGCTGCAAGCGCCGCCCAAGGGCGCGGCCGACGGCGCCACGTGGCTGTGCGACGCGTGGAACGAGGCGAGCGCGAACATCGCCACGTGGCCAGCGACGCGCGCGCTCGGCACCGTCGGCTGGCGCCGCAACAAGGGCGACGGCATCGCCGGCTCGGCGCTGGCCAGCAAGGTGCTCAACACCAGGTGGAAGTGGGCGACCATCCCCGGGCTCGAATTCAAAGCGGGCGGCGAGCTCAAGACGCCGTGGAGCAACGGCATGTGGGGCGCGCTGCCCGAGGGCGTGGACTATAATGACGACGGCTTCTGCAAATTGGGCTGCCTCTTTGCGGACTTTGGCGGAGCCCTGCACAACATCCGTTTCGACCGCGACATGCAGACCTTCAAGAGTTGGAGGGTGGGCGATGCGGAGTCCGTCAGCGGAGTGCGGGTCCCCTGAGTTTGCTGCGAGACACATTGCGTGAGAAGTTGAGTAGGTTTTTTGCGAGCCGCGACGAGCGCCGCAATCGTCTATCGTCGGAATCGAAACGAAACGACGCGCCTCCCCCCGGCGCGGTGCGGTGCGCCGACGCGGCTGCCCGGGCGGCGTCGCCGCGCGCTGCGCTCTCGAACCAGCACCGCACGTATCCACTATCCACGTATCCACGTTGAAACGATAGGGCATACGCATCGAATATCAATATCGACTAACTGTATGATAGCGACTCCCGTGCTTGGGGGTCCGGAGATTGCGCGTTGTGTCGAAGGACGAAGCCAAGTCGAACAGCGCCAGCAGCGCACAGTTCGGGAGGTCGAGCAGCATTGCGCAGGTCAGGGATGCACGTTGTGACTTGTGTTGTTCAGCTGCTTCACAGCATTAACACCATCAACGCGGGCGGCGGCACACCACACGTAAAGTAGTTTCCAGGGGTCCCCGAGCTAGTGGTAACCGCATCCTCCGGCGACGAAGGCGAAAACCTCTGGCTGTGAAGAATGTGTGCCATCTGTGAATTTGCCGTACCATATCTGTGAATTTGCCATTCCATGTTTGGCGGAGATGGAGATGGTCCCTCTCTTCACTCGCCAGCCAGGCGACGTGACAGTATGTGTTGTGTATGTGTGTCCGCCACGGTCCACACGCCCGCCAGGCGAGGTGGTTGCACGGGTTCAGACCCGGGGTTGACCCGGGGTATGGCGACTCTGATCCGTGTCTGTGAGCGCGGTACACGTTGCATGTCGCGAGCATGAGAATGAAGCGGCTGTGACGTGTGCGAGGTGTTCGACCTTCACGCTTGGTTTGAGTTTGGTCTGCGCGTGTTGGTGTGTTGTGAATGAATTTGACACGCACCTCCGTACGCACAAGCAACCTTGCTCGCTCCCGCGCGAGAAGAGCCATGAGTGATCCGAAGCAAGGCTTCAACTTTGGGCTGACTGGTTCGGGTTTCTCGTTCGGTGGTGGCGCCCCTGCCCCAGCACAAGCTGTCGGCTCATTTTCATTCGGGGCGCCTGCTCCCGCGCCTGCACCAGCTCCGACGCCGCCGACCGCATTCAGCTTCGGAGGTACACCTGCAACAACCACGCCCACCACGGCCTTCAGCTTCGGGAACGCAACGTCCTCTACAGCTCCCGCCGCTCTGACGCCGTCAACCAAGGGCTTCGGCTTTGGAGCACCTGCGGCGACTCCTCAGCCTGCAGCGGGTGGCTTCAGCTTCGGAACAGCCCCTGCCACAGCAAGTGCCGCGCCAAGCGCCGCGCCAGCCGCTGCTCCGGGCGCCTCTCCGGCAACAGGTGGCTTTTCATTCAAGAGCGCAGGGAGCACCAGCGCATTCGGCGCGGGCGCTCCCACAACCTTCGGTGCGGGCGCTGCCGCAACCTTTGGCGCGGGCACTGCAGCTCCCTTTGGCGCGGGCGCTCCCTCTTCCTTTGGCGCGGGTGCCACACCGGCCGCTGGAGGCTTCTCCATGCCCACGGCGCCGGCTGCCGGCTTCGCCTTCGGCGGCGCCAAAGGCAGCGCGGCACCAGCGGCCTTTGGCGCGGCCAACAAGGCGGCCGTCTTCAAGCTCGACGACCTGTCTCTACGGGAGCCCGAGGACGTGGAGCGCATCTCGACCGGTCTCGCGTTACGCGCGTTCGAGAAGGTCGAGCTGCGCGGGGCGCCTGTCGACTGCGACGAGACGCCGACGGTGAGCGACGCGGCGGCCGAGGCGCTCGGCGCGGCGCTGCGCAAGTGTGACGCCTCACTCAAGGCCATCTCGCTCGTCAACCACCGCTTCGAAAGCGCCGAGGCGATCGCGAGTGTGCTCGGGGGCCTGCGCGGCTGCGCGAAGCTCGAGGAAGTCGACCTGACCAACTCGTCGCTCGCCGCGCTCGGCGACAATGATGCGCTCGTGGCGCTCGTGCGTGGCTGCCCGCTGCAAACGCTGCGCCTCGAGGACTGTGAGCTCGGGCTCGAGGGCGGGCTGGCGCTCGCTAAGGTGATCACTGGACACGCGACGCTCGCGCGCCTCAATCTAAGCGGCAACGAGCTCGAGGAGGAGGGCTGCATGGCGGTCGCCAAGGCGCTCGGCAGCGTCGCCAGCCTCAAGGAGCTCGACCTACGCAACAACGACATGGAGGCGGACTCGGCGGCGGCGCTCGGCGGTTCGCTCACGGGCAAGGCGCAGATCGAGCGCGTCATGCTCGACGAGGACCTCGAGGGGGGGCTCGAGCCGGTGCGCGAGGCGCTCAAGGCGATGGGCAAGGCCAACGCCCTCAAGCTCGACGACGACGAGGAGGACGAGGAGGAGGCTGACGCGTCAGGCGGAGAGGCAAGCAAGCCTCCCGCTGGCCCTTCGCTCGCCCCAGCGGTAGCCGGGATTAACTTTGGACCCGCGGCCTCTGCGGCCGCCGCTCCCGCCCGGACTGCAGCGTCGTTCTCCTTCGGAACCGCGGCGCCCGCGCCCGCGCCCGCGCCCGCGCCCGCGCCCGCGCCCGCGCCCGCGCCCGCGCCCGCGCCCGCGCCCGCGCCCACGGCGCCTGCAGAGCCGGCCAAGCCTTCGGCGGCAGCTGTGAAGAAGGCCACGGACGATTTGCTCTCGGCGGCGGAGCTAGGTGACCACGACGTGCTGCTCAAGGCGCTGCGCGAGGGGGCTGACGTGGCCGCCAAGGACGAGAAGAATCACACGGCGCTGCACTGGGCGGCCAAGTGCGGCCGCCCCGATGATGTCAAGGAACTGATCAAGGCGGGCGCACCCGTGGACGCCGCCATGGAGAAGACTGGCGTCACGCCGCTGATCTATGCCGCGAGCTCTGGGTGGGATGATTGCGTGCCCCTCCTCCTCGCGGGTGGTGCGGATGTGCGCCGGACGACGGCCAAGGGGAACACTGCCCTCAAGGCGGCGCAGGAGAAGGAGCCGAAGGCGGACGCCGAAGAAAAGCCACGCTACGCGCGCGTCATCAAGCAGCTCACCGAGGCGGCAGCCAAGCCGCCTGCGCCAAAGGTCGCCGCCGCGGCCTCCTCTGCTGCCTCCTCCACAGCGGCCTCCACAGCGGCCCAAGCCGCAGCGCCACCCGCCGCCGCGGGCGCCGCCACCGCCGCCACCTCCACGCCTGCCACTTCTGCGCCCGCCGCCGCACCTGCAACGACTCCGCTTGGAGCGCCCCAGCCGCATCTATCCTTGTTTGGAGCGGCCGCGCCGGGGTTCGGAGCCGCCGCGCATGCCGCGCCGTCGCCTTTTGGCGGGGTTCCGGGCGGGGCACCTCCCGCCAGCCCGTTTGGCGCGCCGGCTTCGGGCGCTCCGAAGCCCGCGTTCGCCTTCGGAGCGCCCGCAGCAACAGCCCCGTTTGGAGCAGCCGCCAGCACCCCCGCAGCAGGCGGACTCTTTGGCAGCGCCGCTGCTGCGCCTGCCGCAGCTTTTTCTTTCGGAGCCCCCAAGCCTCTCGCCTTTGGCTCTGCGGCTACGGCGTCGCCCGCTGCATCGGCGCCTGCGGCGCCCGCGGCAGCAACACTCTTTGCGAAGACGGGTGACACGGCTCCGTTCGGATTTGGGAAGAGTCCATCGCACGCCTTCGGCGCTCCGGCCGCAGCCGCCTTTGGCAGCCCTGCGGGTGCTTCGAGCGGCTTCGGGGCGATCACCGGTCCTGCCTTTGGCAGCCCTGCGGGTGCTTCGAGCGGCTTCGGGGCGATCACCGGTCCTGCCTTCGGCAGCGGGTCCGGCTTCGGCGGCGGGTCCGCCCCAATGGGCTTGGCCTTCGCACCGCGCGGAACGCCGGCGTCGTCCCAAGGAGCCATCCGAGGCGCTGCCAAAAAAGACGACGACGACAGCGATGACAACGCTGCCGATGATGTCGATGACGACGATGACGACGACGACGACGGGAAAGGGAAGGTCCCGCCTCCCAAACCTCCCAAGCCAACCGTCGTGCCCAAGCCCGCCAGTAGCACGCTACCCTTCGCCAAGCCGCTGACTACCTCGGGCGGCTCGTCCGTCTTTGGCAGCGCAGGTGGGGGCGGCTTTGGCAGCGCTCCGGCGCCGGCGGCGGTCACCAACCCGTTCCAAATGGCCGACTCGAGTGCTGCTCCGGCGCCGAGCCTATTTGGCGGCACCGCAGCTACCGCGCCGACGACACCATTCGGCATCAAAGCTGCCTCGTCGACGACACCATTCGGCATCAATGCAGCCTCGTCGACGACACCATTCGGCATCAAAGCAGCCTCGTCGACGCCCCCATTCCCCCCATTCGGCATCAATGCAGCCTCGTCGACGACGCCATTCGGCATCAAAGCTGCCTCGTCGACGCCCCCAGACAAGGCCCAGCCCGCCAAGGGCGCCGCGCCCGCAGCCGCGCTGGGGACGCCCACGGCGACGCCCACGGCTGCTTCTGCCACGAAGAGTGGAGTTGAGCCCGGAGAGGTCGACCTCGCTGACATTGACGACGACGAGCCGGCCGGCATGTCGTCTGGCGCGGCGACGCCTGCGTCGAAGCCGCCGTTATCTGTCGAGATTCGCCTTGGGGAAGCCGGCCCGTCCACCAAGGCGGGCTTTGATACGCCACCACAGCAGGCTAAGACATTTCCCATCGCAGCGGCCTCCACGATGAGCACCGGCTCGCCGATGGTGGGCAGCCTCAGCGTGAGTGGCGGCTCGGAGGCGGACGCCAATTTACTCCGAGCTGCCGAGTCAGGCGACTTCGAGGCGCTCGAAGCGGCGCTCAGCCGCGGCGCGTCCATTGACTTTCGAGACACTCTTAAGGGCACCTCGGCCTTGTTCTGGGCGGCACGCGACGGGCGACAGGATATGATTCGTCGGCTGCTTAAGGCGAGCGCCTCGGTCAATCTTGCCACCAAGCAAGGGATCACACCACTCATGATGGCCGCCGCGGGCGGATGGCTCGACTGCGTGCGCGTGCTGTGCGACGCTGGCGCCGACATGGGCGCAGCCACGCCGGGGCCAACGCCCAAGACGGCGCTGACTTACGCCACGCGCCGCATGGAAAGTGCGGCCGATGACGAGAAGCCGCGCTTCGAGAGCGTCTGCGCGCTGCTTCGCGGGGGCCCAACTGCTCCCGCCCCCGCCGCGCCGGTCGCCGCTACGGCGTCCAGTCTCTTTCGCAACGCGCCGAGCGGCGGCCTCTTCGGCACACCCGCGGCGTCCGCCGCCACATCGAAGCTCTTTGGAGCGGCCGCCGCTTCGCCTGTGCCCTTTGGAGCGGCGCTGGCGGCGTCGCCGACCGTTGCCAGCCCCTTTGGTGGGGCAGCGGGGTCCTCATTTGGCGCACCCTCCAACATTTTCGGGACCCCTGCAGTGAGCAACGCTTTTGGCGCCTCTGCTCCCGCGCCCGCGATTGGTGGTGGCTTCGGTGCCGCGGCTGCTGCTCCCAGTCCCTTCGGTGCACCGGCTGGATGTGTCGGCGCGAGTACATTCGCACCAAAGCCGCCAACGTTCGGCAGTCTTGGTGCGTTCGCAGCGCCGGCGCCAGCGCCAGCGCCTGCAGCGCCTGCGTCCTCCGGGTTCAGCTTTGGAAGCGCGGCATCGGCGCCGGCGCCAGCGCCAGCGCCTGCAGCGTCCGCCTTGTCCTTCGGAGGCTTCTCCTTCGGACCAGGCAAACCTGCCGCGCCTGCATCCGCCGCCGTTGCGCCTGCCACGGCGACTCCGACCTTTGGCATGTTTGGAGGCGGCTCGGCCGCGGCGCCCGCCGCGGCGCCCGCCGCGGCGCCCGCCGCTGCACCCACGGTGGCGTCCGCGTTTTCCTTCGGAGGCGGCACCCCTCTCGCGCCAGCATCCGGGTTGAGCTTTGGAAGCGCGCCATCGGCGCCGGCGCCAGCGCCAGCGCCTGCAGCGTCCGCCTTCCCTTTCGGAGGCGTCTCGGCCGCGGCGCCCGCCGCGGCGCCCGCAGTGGCGTCCGCGTTTTCCTTCGGACCAGGCACCCCTGCCGCGCCAGCATCCGCCGCCGTTGCGCCTGCCGCGGCGACTCCGACCTTTGGGATGTTCGGAGGCGGCTCGGCCGCGGCGCCCGCCGCGGCGCCCGCCGCGGCGCCCGCCGCTGCACCCACGGTGGCGTCCGCGTTTTCCTTCGGAGGCGGCACCCCTCTCGCGCCAGCATCCGGGTTGAGCTTTGGAAGCGCGCCATCGGCGCCGGCGCCAGCGCCAGCGCCTGCAGCGTCCGCCTTCCCTTTCGGAGGCGTCTCGGCCGTGGCGCCCGCTTCGGCGCCCGCGGTGGGTGCCGCCGCGGGCGCCACCGCCAAGGCGGCGCCTTCGTTTTCTTTCGGAGGCTCCCCTGCCGCATCACCCGCCCCCGCGTCCGCGTCCACGCCCGTCGCCGCCACAGTCGACCCGGCTGCGCTCGCCGAGGCCATCCAGAAGCAGATTGGGCCGCTCGAGGCGCGCCTTAAGGAGGTCATCGTGGCCGAGGGGCGCTCGAGCCGCGAGGCTACTGCCGCGGCACTCGCGCCGCTGAACGTGCAGCAGCAGAGCTCTTTACTCACGATCTGCGCGACCGAGCTGTATGACAAGATCGCCCACGTGGAGCAGCTCGCGGCGAAGCTCGCGGCGGCGCACGAGAAGCTCACGGAGGCACTCAACGCGCGCGCCATCGACACGGCGACGCTCCACGAGGCGCTCGACGGTGCAGCGCAGCGCAAGGCGGAGGCGGAAGCCAAGATGGCCAAGATGGACGAGGAGCGCGCGGCCCAGGAGGCGCAGCTCAAGGCAGCCAAGGACGAGGCGGCCGAGCACAGGCAGCGCGCCGAGGCGGCAGAGAGCAAGCAGAAAGAGCATGCTGACACGGTTGAGGCGCAGCTCCAGGCAGCCAAGGACGAGGCGAAGCGGCTTAAGGCGGAGCTCGACGTCAAGCAAACGTTCGTCCTCAGGCTCGAAAGAGATCTCGTGTTCGCACGCCAAACTCCCAGGGTAGTTCCCGGCGGCGCCGTCGACGCGGAGCCCACGGCCACGCCGAGCTCGGCGCCGCGCACGCACACTTCGAGCAGCTTCTCGGGAGCGACGACCAGTGGGGCAGGGGCTGCGGCGCGCGCCACGACACTCGGATGGGGAAGCGCGGTCCAAGCTGCGGCGGCGGGCCCGATTGGCGGCGTGCTAGCGTCCCCCGCAGTGGTGGACGTGCTTGACCGGCTGGAACGGCTACCGGCGGGCGGTGCGGGCGGCGCATCGCCGTTCTCGTCCACGCCGGGCAGCCTCGTCACGGCCGCCACGCCACGCCGCATCAACTACAGCCTTCGCGGCGGCCCTGCATGAGGAACGGGGAGGGGAGCAGGAGATGCGCTCGAGTGTCGTTGAGAAAGGCAGCGCGCGGACGCCTGTTGCAGGGTGGGGCAAGGCAAGGGGCGGCGACGGAGGGTCACACGTGCTTAACGGCGGCGGCGGCAGGGGCACCACGCTATCCTGTCGATGTCGCAGGCCATGTGGAATGAGCTCGGAGCTGACTTTGTGAGAGGAGATGTGCTGAAGCCGACATGTGAAAGCTAGGGGTGACAAAGGCCTCGGCAGAGACCGCTGCGAGTGCCAGTGTTTGTTCGTTGTGGTCATGGCCGAGGCGGTTGCGCTTGCGGATATCGTTCGTACATGTAGCTGACATTTTCGAAATGTCTAATGTGGTTGAGTGTCCAGGTTTTCGAAATGTGGTTGGGTGCGCGCGCGGGTTCACTGACCTTTTCGCAGTGAATGCTGAACGCCCTCCAGCTACTCGCCATCGGTCTCGTTGCCTTTGCGTGCCTGTTGCTGCTGTACGTTCGGACAGCAACCCCATCTGTACCTCTCGTACGCCAAGGCGGTCCCTTGTCTCCGCAGAGATCCTCCAGCGTCGACTCTTACGGCAGCAAAATTGGGTTCAATGCCACAACGTATCGGCCGTTTGCATTTCAGAGGAAACGGACAGTTCAGATCGAGCCGATGCAGTGGCGGCGTAACCGCAAAAAGATGACGGAGCTCACCACCATCACGAGTGAGAAGCAGGCGGTTGACGCCGCGTCTGACGGCACGGAGCCGCGCGCATCATCCGAAGCGTCATCCGAAGCCATTGAGGAGCCGATATTTCACTCGACGCTCAATTGGCTCGCCGAGAAATGGAGTCCAGCTCACGGAAGCAAGTCCGTGGATGCTTCACCTGGACCAGAGTCTGGACCAGCGACGAAGACGGTAAGCGAAGTGACAGCAGCAGACATTGTGGCCGCGAGGCGGCGGCGGCGACAGCGAAGGCGTGCACGTGAGCTGTGCCTCGAGCTACAGCGCCGGCACAACGTTGTCCCGCGCGTGTCGTGGGGGACGTTACCCGACAGTCAGCGCGAGTCGTGGCAGGTGCTCACATGCAACGAGCAGATCGAGGGGGCAGCGGTTGCGCTGTCGTCCCAAGAGGACACGGTGGTTGCGGGGGGCAGCGACTCGCTGGTCGCGACGAGCGCCGTAGACCGCGATCGTCGCCGGCAGGAACGAGCACCTCCAACTGCGGCGACCGCCAGCGTCGGCGCCGGCGTTGGCCCTGTGGCTGATTCCAATGGCGGGGACCCACAGC
>Ga0210248_102004_pt1 | contig 13677 bp, 7 predicted proteins | sample ChrtobMetP3_32mM_FD_155493 | JGI IMG/M metagenome (GOLD analysis project Ga0210248, IMG submission 155493) | Chrysochromulina tobin associated microbial communities from unialgal haptophyte culture, Seattle, Washington, United States - P3_32mM | ecosystem: Host-associated > Algae > Haptophytes >...
CATGAGATGCGCGATGACTTAGCCGCATGGTGTGACGGCCGCGCGTGCCTCGCGCGTGCCCCTTGAGTGCTTGAGACCGTCGCCGCGATGTGCGCGACGGCAGCGGCGAGGCAGAAATGCCACGCCGAAGATCAGAAAAAGACAAGGAGTGTGAAGTGGCGGTGTGGTTACACCGTCCCCACGATGTTCGTTGTGTGTCTCGTGAAGGGTGTGAAGACTTCTCGAAAGAAACCGGTGCCGCACTAACGTGCTTACCGCCATAATATGGAGCACACAAAGAAATGAAATCTGCCCCCAAAAATCAGCGAAACTTAGAACTTTGCGATAATCAACCAAGTCTCGGTGGTTTCGTCTCAATGATGGTTCGCGAAAAGGATCGCGAATATGCGTTTGTATGCCAACTCAAAAGGGTCTAGCAACAGCTAGAATGCCCCGCGCACATGCGAACATCTACACATCACGCAATCGCCAAACAAAAACGCGTAGTTGACCGCGCCACATTTCATCATCTCGCGGGCTCGCTGCTACGTTTTACTGGTCCGCCGTGCCGCGTACGCGACGGCGTCGCCATCCGCGTCCTACTGCGGCGGTTTGATCTCCATGTGGTCGACAAGCTTGAGCCAGCCCGCCTCCCATCGACGCGCCTCGGTGAGCGCAGTGTCGCACGCGGTACGAATCTCGCGTACGCGCCCGGCGTAATACAACCGATAGCTCTCGTACACGCGATCGCGCGCGGTGATGACGGAGCGCTGCGCACGCGTCTGGTTCGCCTGCAGCTCGAGCGAGCGTGGGATCGCCTCCTTGGACTCAGGGGGTGCGTCCGCGCCGACAGCACGCGTCTCGCACGTGTCTGGCGTGAGCTCGCCCAGCGGCAGCCCCGGCCACGTGTATGTATAGAAGGGGCGCCCCGCCTGCGGCTGACCCGGGTGAGGGAACATCTCACGCGTCTCCATGCGAAGCTTCTTCTTGATACCGTGGTGGATGTCCGGCGGCGGGTCGTCGTTAGCGATCAGGTCGTCCTCTGTAAGCTGCGCATCGAGGAGCTTGAGAATCGAGCCCGAGAGGAAGACTAGCCGGCGCTCGAGTACCTGGGCCTGCTCGGTCTCAACCGCGAGCAGCGCGTCCCGCAGCTCTGTGGCTGCGCTCACCTCCGCCGCCGACCGGTCCGCCTCGGCCATCGCGAGCGCTCGCAGCTCGGCCTGCGCCCCCGCATTGCGCATCGTCGGCTTGAGGGAGGCCTCATGCAGCTGCCGCTTGGCCGCACGGTCCTTGGCCAGGGGCGCGTACGCCTTGTGCAGCGTGCGGCACCCATTGTACGCGGCCTTCCGGCACGCGCGGCTCAGATCGTCGAAGACGCTTGGCCCGACCGAGTTGAGCACGCGCCAGATGACGAGCAGCTGCTTGCGCAGCGTCTTGCCCGCATGGTACCAGTCGTCGTGCGCCTTGTGGACCATCTGATCGAGCCGCGCGCGCACTTTGTCCGCCTCGAGCTCAGCGTTCTCGGGGATGAGCGACGGGCGCGTGATTGGCCGCTCGCCGCGCTCCTGGTGGTACTTGGCGCACATGGCGATCATCAGGCCCTCGTGCTTCGCGCGCGCGGCCGTCACGAGCTGCTTGAGCGGCACGGGCGGCTTCGCTTCCTCGCCCATCTCGGGCTCATTCGGATCGGGCGCGGGCGGCGGCGGCGGCGGCTCCGCCCCCTTTTTGGCCTTCGGGTCCGGCGGCGGCGGCGGCGGCGGCGGCGGCCTCGTCGACGGATCCGGCGGGTCCAGGCTCACCTTGGGCGCCGTCTTGGGCATGCCCTCCGACGCGAGCATATCGAGAAAGAGGGCGCGGTGAAGCAGCTTCGCACGCATGTCTTCGGACGACTCGAGGATGGCTCGCGCCAGCTTCGCCTGCGCCGCCGCGCGCGCCGCGTCCGTGTCGAACTCGGCATTGTCGGCCTCGGACTCGCCCGGGCGCGTGACCGACTTGACGAGCCGCGAGAGCTCCTCGGTTTGCGCATCGAGCGCCGCCTCTTGCGCGGCCGACTCGGCGAGCACGATGCGCACGTCAGCCGTGCACTTGCCCGACTGCATCTTGAGCTGCTCGATGTGCACGATGTCCTCCTTGTTGACCGCGAACGAGGCGCGGAAGCCCTCCTGACCCTCGTGCGCGCGCTGCAGCTGCGCCTCGCGCAGGGCAGCGAGCCGCTCCGCCTGGGCCACCGCCTCGGCCTTGGCATCCTCGTCCACCTTGGCGAGCCGCTCAATGAAGCGAGCCTGCTCGATCGGGTTGAAGATGCCGCCCTCCGAGAAGAGCGTCCACGAGTCGCGGAACTTGGTGTTCACACCGAGCACCTCCTTGAGTTGAGCCTTGCTCGCGGCCTCGAGCTCGTCGAACATCTCGCGCGTCACCCTGGTGTAGGCCGCATGCAGCGCCTCCGCCTCGCGACTCAGCCGATTCAGCGTCGCCGAGTGGTTATTTTTCTCCGAGCCGAGCGCCCGCTGCAGTGCGCCCAGCTTGTCCTTGTGCTGCTTCTCGGCCTTGATGACGGTCTCCAGCTTGGTCTCCAGAGCCGCCGAGAGCATTCCGCGTCGTGAGGTGACCGACTTGACGTGGCGCACGAAGCGCTCGCGATGGGCAAGCAGCTCCTGATCACGCTCGGCCGCCATGTCGGTCTCGACGGCGCCCGCGCGCGGCTGGTGGGACATGAGCCGCTCGTCGAGCTCCCTCGTGAGCTGCTTCACGAGCACGCCGCACTCGTGCCGGGCGCGCTTGCCCATCGCGACCGCGTGGGCGTCGTGGTAGTTGAGGCACTCGCACGCGAGCTTGACGCGCAGCTCGATGTCCTGCGGCAGTGACGACCACGAGGTCAACGGCATGAGCACCGGTGTGCCGTCGTACGATGCCGGGATGAGCTGCGAGATCTTCTCGGCCGCGCTCAAGGTAGGCAGCTCGGGCGGCGGTTCGGCCTCCTCCGCCGCGGGCGGCTGCGGCGCGGCCTCGGGCGGCGCTGGTGGCGGGGCTCCTCCCTTCTTGCCCTTTGGATCCGCGGCCGCCGCGGCCGCGGCCGCCTCCGCCTCGGCCGCCGCCGCGGCCGCGGCCGCCGCCTCCGCCTCGGCCGCCGCCTTCGCCCTCACCACGGCCATCGCCGCCTCCGCCACCTCCAAGTCCGTCCTCATTCGGTACTTGGCCCCTTCGCGCGTCTCGAGCAGATAGGGGTCGGGTGGCGGGTCGTTTCGGTTGGCGGCGTCGAGGCCCGCCTGCTCGTCCTCAAGGGCGAGCTGAGCCTCCATCTTCTCGTCGAATTGGAAGCCGAAGGTCGCCCACAGGTTCTGCTCCCCGTCGTCAAGTACCTTAGTACCACTCAGGTCCTGGTCCTCGTTCATCAGTGGCGGTGGCGCGCCGTCGGGGGCACCAGGAGGCGCGCCGTCGGGCGCGGCGACGGACGCTGCGGCGGGCTCGGCGTCCTCCTCGCCCTCGCCCTCCTCCTCCTCCCCCTCCTGCTCGTTGCTCACGAGCTGGTGGTACTCGATGAGCTGCGTGTGCACGCTCGTCAGCTCCGCACGCATCAAGTTCGGATGCTGCTCGGCTATGTCGAGCGAGGCTCGGTGGAAGTTGCGGTAGCCCATCTGAATCTGCGCGAGCAGCTCCATGGCCTCCTCCTGCTTGAGCATCAGCTCGTTCTTGTCCGCCGCACGCCGCATGTCTGTCAGCACTTTCTCCAGCTGCATCTCATTCGCCTTGTCGGCCTCCTCATGCTCCTCGCGGCAGGTGTGGAGCTCGTCACGTAACGTCTCGTACAGCTCGGACGTGCGCCGCACATGCTCATCGAAGAGGCGGCCCGCCATCTCGAAGCGCTTGACCAGCTGCAGCGCATCCTCGTGCAGCCGCAGCCGCTGCGTCGCTTCGGCCGCCTCCACCCGCTCGAGCAAGTCCTGCGCCTGCTCCGCGCGCAAGTCAACGAGCGGTACGACCTGCGCCGCAATCACCGATTCGAGTGCCCGAGGCTCCAGGTGAGCAAAGTGGTAGAGGCGCGCGCGCAGGTACTTGCACGCCTCGGCCACCTCGGCCGCCACCGCCGCCTCGGCCTGCTGCAGCGCGTCGTGCGAGGCGCGCGCTGACGCCTCCTCATCAGCATCGAGCTGCTCGAGCTCCTCACGAGATCGGTTGGCAGCGGCCTCGGACAGCTCCGGCGGGCGCAGCTTGCCCAGCTGCACGAGGACCGAGAAGCGGCGCTCATTGAATGCCTGCTGCTTGCTCGCCAGCTCGCTCAGCAGCAGCCGCTGCGACTGCGGCGCGAGCACCTCGGGCGAGTGCAGGTAGCTCTTGAGGGTCTGCAGCGCATTCTCGTGGCGCAGCCGACGCCACTCAAGCTTTCGTGCCTCCCATTCCCTCAGCGAGCTCTTGTGACGCTTGACGTCCTCGACGCGCAGCTTTGCGAGCAGCTCCGCGTGCACCTCGCGGTTCGCCAGGATGAGCAGGTTGACGCTGTGTGTCTCCGTCTCGACGAAGCGCTCGAGCGCCGGTGGCAGCAGGTGCGCCGTCGCCACGAGCAGCTCAAGCAGCGTCGTGAGCTCGGCCTCGACCATCTCGCGCCGCTCGTTCTCCACCTTGGTCAGGTCGCGCTCAAATTGGTCCACCCAGCCGCGCCGGCGCGTCAGCTCCTCGTCGATGCGAACCCACGCGGAGTCTACCTCGTCCATCTCCATCTGCAGCAGAAAGTCGTCGGCGAGCTCATCGAACATGCTCTTGAGCTCGGCGTCGTTGAGCACCATCAGCGCCTTGAAGGAGCGCGCGACCGCTCCCGTGCGCGCCTCGAGCTCCACCTCCATGGAGCCCATCCGCTTCTTGAACGCTTCGATCGCGTTCTCGTGCCGCGCCTTGCGGGCGATGAGCATCTCCTTCATGCCCGCGTGGTTGGTGGAGGAGACGGCCGGCATCATCTTGCCGTGATTTTGCAGCGTTTGGGACTCGCCAATCGCCACCTCCTGCTCCGTGAGCGGCGGCACGGACTGCCGCTTGCGGCCGGGCATGTCCTTGACCTTGGGTGGCGCCGGCAGGGAGGCGCCATCCTTGGCATGCGAGATCTTGGGCGCGACGAGCTTGGTCAAGAGGCCGAGCTCCGCAGTGAACGGGTTGCTCGCCATCTGCCCAGCCATCCGCGGCTCGGCCGCCGGCTCCTTCAGCGCCGCCGGCATGTTGCTGTGAGGCCCCTCAGCGCGGCGTCGCAGTCCCCAGCCAGCAAAGGACCCTGCGCTGAAAGTCAACCGATCTCGCCACGACGGCGCTTCGAACGCCGTGTTGTGCAGCCAGAAAAAACGTCATGCACGCTGTGCTTTAGCACGGTGTTTTGGCACGGTGCAGGGCATTTTACACGGCCAACGAATGTACGTTAACAAACAGCTTAGGACGCAAATATCGGGTTCGAAAGTCGCACAATGTGCGCGCGGTCGCGTTGAGCAGCATCAGCAGCCCTAACATCTATCCACGCTCTCATGACAACACCCCTATTTGTGCTCCTGACATTCAATTCCCAAACAGGTGTAGGGTCCCGGCCCTTACAAACATGAAAAATAGTGACCACTCCTCCTTGGGTCATGAAGTGAACCTTGTTCAGTTGTTCTACTCTCATCTCACCAGCGGCGTCGCCAGCCCTAGTGGTTGCAGCATGGCACGCACATGGCGGTTTGGGGTAAGGTAGCCCAGGCTATAAGCATTGCACAGCGCGCAGAAGAGCACACCCACAAAAAGAAGAAGCGTGCTCGCACTGCTGTCGCCCGCGAGTAGCTGCTCGGCGGCGGATCGCGGGTCGGGGCACCCTGAGGCAGGATCGTTCAGGTGCAAGTGCATTTGGAAGTCGCGTGCGGGGCTGCTTGCGTTCAAGCCAGGATAGAGCGCTGTGTAGCGCACTATACCGACGTGCTGCGCCCACGAGACAGCATCAGCGCAGGCCGGGTTGATGACAGCATCAGTGGCGGCAGCGGAGACGCCGCCGATGGAGGTGCCATTGTCCATGCCGCCGCCGCGACCAGCGCCGCGCTGGCGCGGTGGTGGTGGCGGTGGGGCGGACAGGCCTGCTGCCAAGCGCAGCTTCGCCGAGGACTCCTGACAGAGCCCGAGCTGTTTCTCAACGACCTGCAACCGAGCCTCGGCTGCGCGTAGTGCGCCCCTGACGCGTGCGAGTTCCTGGACATCGGACAGCGAGGTCGCCGAGCTGGTGCTCATCGCCTTGATCTTCGTGCTGTTGCTGTTACTCGACTTTGCATTGGTGCTCGTCTTGGTCGTATCGTGTGGCGTGGCGCCCACCGCCTTGATTTGTGTGCTGTTGCCAGCCGACTTTGCACCCTTCGTCTTGATGGTATCGTGCGGTTTCGCCAGTGTCGTCGGCGCGAGTGTGGTCGACTTGCAAAACGAGCAGGTCTGGCATTTGCACCACGAGCAGTGCTGCTGCGCGTGCTGGGTGTTGCAAAACGAGCCGCACAATTTGTAGCTGGAATCACCCGAGCGGCTGGACTTGCAGACCTCCTTGGTGCTGCTTCCCACCATGAGCTTCGCGATTTCGGCGGGCGCCGCCCGCCTCGGTGAAAACTCGACGCGGCGGGCGTGAACTCTCACGAAGTTACGTCACCTCGAAGTGGGAGGTGCCGAACTTGTGTCTGTTACATGTATGCATGTCTGTTTCATGTTGCACGGCATATTTCAAGCACCGCTTTTCCCCGTAAAACGAAAGCATGCGGTCCCGTGCGGCCCCTCGAAAATGAAATTTGGTAAGACCAGTATGAAAGCCTACCAACATGCCTACCAAGGAGGAAACATCGTGAGCGGAGAATTGCGTGACGGTGACTGTGGAGCGACGCCCAAGCGTGTGGTGGTGTGAACGATTGCGCGCAAAGACGCACGAACGGAATGGCAACGGGATGACTCATCAGTATAAACTCAGCAGTACATGTCACAAGACCCTAAAGGCCTTCGAGGTGCTTGAAGGCGTTGCGCTTCCTGAAGGCAGTTACGTCAGGGAAGGTCAGCCGCAGCTCGCTCCGAGCTACAAGAGTACTTGTCCTAGATGGACCGCTCATCTGGCGGACCATCCACGTGAGAAGATGCTCGAGCGCGCGGTGGGCCGGCTGCCGCGCGAGGCCACCCCACAACGGGCCAGCATCTTCGTCCATCATGAGGCGGAAGCTGCTGCACAAGGTTAAGTCGACGCGGCTGAAGAATGCAGAGTAGCCCTGGGTCTGCAGCATGATCATGAACTCGCCGCCGTCAACCACGTTCGCATTCTCGCACTCGGCATCTGTGGGGAGTGCCTTGCTTGCGGCAACGCGCACGAGCGCCTCGAGCCAGTCTTCGTAGCTGAGTTGGAGCATCTTGATGCGTCCCTTGAGCTCTGCCTCGACGCACACGCGTAGGCGCGAGAATACGAAGCACAGGCTGGCGAGCCTTTCGCCGAACTGTGCGTCGAGCCATCCCAGATCTTCGAGGAGCTCAAACCACTCATCCATCCCGAGCAGCTTGCGGTCGTGCAGCTTGTCGCCCACGCCTTCGTTGGCGCCGCACGCGTAGCTCTGGTAGATGATCCTGAGCGCGGGCGTGAACTGCGAGATCACGTCGTGCGTGTCTTCAGTGTAGCATGCCAAATCACGGAAGTGGTCGGGGGGGGCGAGCCCCGGATTGAGCGCCCGCACCCGCGGCAGGAGGTCGTGGACCAAGAGCTGTTCGATGGCTTCGGGGACGTCCGAGAGTGTCCCGAATTGAATGTGGCGCATGATGGCCGCACGCACGATAAAGGAGACGAACTCTTGCCTGTTGAGCCCCTTCATGTGGTTGTACTGGTCGTCTGCTGCCTTGACTGTCTCTACAGCGTTGATCGCAACAAACAGGCCATCCCAAACGCCCGCATTCAGCTCCTCGGCGCCCTTTTCGATCCACTCGACGTCAACCAGCAGCTGCTTATAGAAGTTCTGCTGGATGTGGGTGAAGTCGCCGCCACCTTGGGCCGCGTAGATGTCGAACGTCACGTAGATCATCTCATGGTGCGTCCACAGCGCGGCGAAGACCTGCTGAATCAGGCTGTCCACCAAGGCCGCGGGCGCGCCGCCCTTGCCTGCCTTCTGAGCAGCCTCGTAGGTGGGCAGATGGTGGCGGCACATGAGCCGATCGAGGCCACCGCCAGTCCTCGCCATCGTCAGGTCCGCCTCTAGCGCCCGCCGCATGCTCGGCTCCGAGTCCCAAAAGGTCCCCGAGTCAGCCCATCGACGGCGCTCGCTCCAGACCGACGTCTCAAGCTTCCACACGCGCTTCGCCACCGGCATCTCTGGGTCGACATCACGTGCCTCCGGCTCCACGCGCGAGAGAGGGCGCCAAGGGCCGCCGAGCTGCTCGCCTGCGAGGGCGTAGGTCTCTGAAAAGTGGCGCTGCGCAAAGCGAGTCGGAGAGAGCAGCACGCCCATCCGAAGCGGCTGCACGGTGATACGGTTCGCCTGCATGCCGTCAAGGGTCCGCGCCAGCTGGCGCTGGTCCGCATGTTCGCTGAACCGTGCTACCTCGTTTGATGTTCGGAGCTTCTGATGGAGCGAAGCTGCCTCAACTGAGAGCGCCGCCTGCCGCGCATCGAAGCGGGCAGCGAGCTCGAGGGTTCGCACGCGCCTCGGCCCTTGCCATGCATTCGGCACCTGTGATGAGGGAGGCAATCGGGGTGTGGCGATGAGGGAGGCAATCAAGGCACCTTGCCATGCATTCGGCACCTGATCTGCGAGTCGAAAAGTCCGCTCGAGGCGCTCTGCCTCCCGGCGTACTGCTTCGGCACAGAGCTCGGCCTCGAGCCGATCCCGCTCGAGGCGCTCAGCGCGCTCCATATGCTCCAGCCGTGCTGCTGCTTCAGCCGCAGTCGCCTCGGATGCAAGCCGCCCCCGCTCGAGCCGCACCGCCTGCAGGCTGCAGAGGCCGCGAAGCTTACTGCGTAGCGGCATCGTGCTCCGTACAATTTCGAGGGCGGACAACAACCCGGCGGACTCGGGCGGAGCCGGCGACCGCAGTGCGGGGGGCACCAGTGCAGAGGGCGTACGAACTCGTCGTCCCAACAGTGTTGCTGCATCGTCTGCATATCCATGATTCCAGAGTGGTAGTGCTGCAAGTTGTGCCGCTGCTGGCTCGAGGGTCACCAATCTTGGACTAGTCTTTGGTTGTCGCGGACTTGCATCGTCGGCCGATCGCTGCTGCTCTTGCTCGCTCGCCATGCGCTCGCGAACCCATGCGATTGTGGCTGCAACGATCTCGGGAGTCAACTCCGCGGACGTGTCAGGTCGGTCTGTGGCAACACGCGTTCGGCGGGCAGTTGCCGCCGGCGCTACTGGCTGGCCGCGCTGCCGGCGTGATGTTGAAGGCGCAACGTAATGGTGGCGGTCCCGTGATGCCTCGTAGAGCACAGTGCGCACGCGGTGGCCTCCTGGATACTCCTCTGCATACTCGCGCCCGGGCGAGACGGTGTGCAGCATGAGTGTGGTATGCGTGCGGCCCTCTGTGCTGTGGAAAGAGAGAGGATGAGGAGAGCCGCGGGATCAGCTATCGTAGGCGCAATCGCGCCAGCGCGGCTTGAGCGTTCCTATGTCTCCTATGTGGTTGTTGCGTGATGCGCGGCGAAACACTTCTAATTGATCAGAATAGAAACTGAAATGCATGCTCGGTCGCCGTGCAGAAGCATTCAGCCCACGTTCCGAAAGTGAAAGTCTGAAGATCCGTTCACGGTCTGACGTTCACACACCTCTTCCACGGGTCCCATGAAATGAGACCTCTTGGCACTCTCTTCCGCCAGCCTGCCTTCTGGGACGAGCGTAATGTGCTCAGCGACGCGTGCCTGCCACTCTCCGCGTTGTACGCGGCGGTGACACGGCTGCATGAATTGAGCGCCGCGGCATCTTACCGTGCTCCAGTTCCGGTCGTTTGTGTGGGCTCTGCGCTCGTCGGCGGCACTGGAAAGACGCCAGTCACGCTCGCGATTGCAGAACGCCTTCGCGCTCGTCGCCCGGGTCTCTCGGTGCATGCATTGTCGCGAGGATATGGCGGTGCCAGCAACGCTGCTGCGCTGCGAGTGAATCCGCGTGAGCACACTTCCGAGTACGTCGGCGATGAGCCGCTTCTGCTGGCCGAGCTTTCACCTACGTGGATCGGTGCGCGAAGGTGTGATACGGCGAAAGCTGCGTGCGCTCAAGGCGCCGATTTGCTGCTGATGGACGATGGGCTGCAGCACACGACGCTGCATCGCGACATCAGCTTGCTATGCCTCGACGCCCGCTACCTGATCGGCAACGGGCGAGTGGTGCCGTCGGGCCCGCTGCGCGAGCCGATCGCACGGACGGCCGCGCGCTCGGATGCGGTGCTGCTTGTCGAGCCTGCCGCTGTGGCCGCCGGCGGCCGCAAATCCACCGCCGATGAGGTCGAGGACGATTCCAGTGGCGTTGCGGCAGAGGCTGATGAGAGGCTTCGCGAAACGCTGGCACTGCCTGCGTCGATGGTCATCTTGCGCTCGGCACTCGAGCCGTCACCGACGGTTGCTGCCGCACTCGCCGGCCGGCGTGTCCTCGCCTTCAGCGGCACGGCACGCCCGCAGCGCTTCTTCGACACTCTCCGAGCGCTAGGCTGTGAATTCCCGTCGCACCCTCTGTCGCTCGCGGACCACGCTCCGCTCTCGGCGGCCTTGCTCGAGAAGCTGCGCGAGCAGGCTGCATCGCATGGCGCCCAGCTCGTGACTACGAGCAAGGATGCAGCGCGTCTCGCTCCCTCGCAGCTCGAGGGCGTCAGTGTACTCCCGGTGGCCCTGCGTCTGCGTGCAGGCAGCGCGGAGTGGCTCGACCGCGCCATTGACGAAGCGTTGATCGCGTGCCAGTCTCGCAAGAATGAGCAATTCTAGCAGGCCGCTCAAAGACGTGTTGACCCAAAGGGGAGTGGTCTTCTATTTTTCCTGTTTGTTTCTTACAGAGGGCTTACAAAGGCACACAGGGCTTCCCTCCGCCGCTCCCCACCTATGTTTGGTTTGTGGGAAACGAATGGGCCGCCCTAGCTTGATTTCAGTGTCGTCACTGTCTGTGGTTCTACAGTACCGTTGTCCATTTTTTTCTTGCCCCACCACGCCGGAGGTCCGCCGATATATCTCATATGGCCCTTGGTTCTGCATGGTGGATACGCGACAAGGAGCGAATTTCCCTCTGTGGGGAAACGACTCTGCGCGCGAAACGGCGCGCTGCGCGCGCCTATCGGCACCAGCTCCGGTCATGCCCCATGCCCCCCCCCCCCCCCCCCCGGTCCCCCCCCCCCCCCCCCCCCCCCCCCCTTGAGTGTGGGCGCTCCCCACCGTATCTTCGGCTGGTGACGGGGGTACGCCTGGTGCACCCTGGTTCCTCGCTCGCAGAAGCTACCTTCGCCCCGGCCCAACCGCCCTTCATTGTTACCGAACTCCTCGGCGAGAAGACAAATCTGACACAGAAGAAACCTTATCGCTTATGTATGTCCGCGCTGCCAGGGCCGCTGCCCCTCGCCTCAGGAAGCCGCAAGACCCGACCTCTCAGTCCATGTCTCAGTCTCAGACCTTTCAGAGTATACATCTTACATGTAAAAGTGTGCCTTCCCGGAACTTACACAACGCACTGGCGCTTTGACCAGGCAGCACGCGCTCGCCGCTGCTCAACACGTTGGCGCTCGCGCTCGCAGGAGAGGGAGTGACGGTGACAGCACTAGGACCAGCCATGAGCTCGTGTGCCTGCCGCTCCTCCATTTGCTGCGTGCCTGCGTGGAGCAGCTCCAGCGCCGAGCGCAGCCGCAGCTGGTGTCCCACCAGAGGATCCCCACGCCATGAATCTCCGCATGCCTCCGGTCCCGAGGAGACGCGCTTAGGAGGGCGCAGACTTCCGATATTATTTCACATAAAGATCATCGCATCTTGTACGATGGTGACATCTTGGCCTCGTCGCCCTGGTCGCCGTGGAAGAAGCGCACCCGTTGGCGCACCACATATGGAAGCCGCATGTAGACTGGCCGGAAGCCCTGTATGTTGTGGATCAATCGGATGCGGCGCCACTCGCTCAGGTTCATCGCGAGGCCCGTGTGCGCGTGGTAGCGCAGCGGCAGCTCATACAGCGGCCGGTAGAAGCTCCTCCAAAGCTCCTGATCCCCTCCGTCATAGCACGAAATCGACCGTCCACCTTCCTTATTTGGAGGGTTGAGCTGGTAGAGGTGCGCGAGCACACGCGCAAATTCGCGTGCGGAGGGTGAGAGCACGATGAGGCCGCTCGTCGGCGCGCAGCGCTCCTTTTGCGGCCGCACCGTCGCCGTGTGGAAGACCTGCGGCAATCAGTGGCCATCAGTGGCCATCAGTGGCCATCAGAGGCCATCAGTGGCACTCAGTGGCATTCAGTGGCTTACTCAGTGGCACTCAGTGGCACTCAGAGGTACTCAGTCTCGAGCGCCATGTGAACACAGACCATCGCTGGCGTCTCCGCCGCCGCCAGCTCGTCGATGTTGCGTATGAGGGTCACGTCGTTGTCGAGCACGATGACCTTGGCGAACTGCGTGAGCGCGAGGGCCGAGAGTTTGCTGAACGAGTGCATGTGGAACGCCGAAGTCCAACGGGGTGGGACGACGGCCGGGCTCTCGATCGTCGACGCGGCGCCGAGCTGCGAAAAGGTCTTCTCGAGCGTGGCGTTGCGCTCGCTGCCGCGTGCTACGACGATGTGGATGGGCAGCGTCGTGTTCACCGCGCGCGCCGAGCGGAGCAGCCACGTGATGCGATTGATCTCACGGGTGTACGCCATCCAAGGCACATTCGCGTACTTGTGTCGCACCCAGCTTCGGTTGAAGTGGAAGAAGAGGAGCATCGCGACGTCGCTGCTCGTACTGGCGCGGCTGCCACTGCTGCTGCTGCAAAAGGCCGACGCAGAGCATTCGAATGTGGAATGGCATCCATTCGAGCACATGCAAGCATCGGCACGGAGCTCGCAAGGGCCGAGCTGGTCTGCTGGCGGCGACGGTGGCATCGTGTGCAGCTTGCTGCATTGGTACACCACAGTGCTGCCGTTAAGTTGCGCGCCTGCCATGGGTTGTCACTGTGCTGATACGTTGTAGATAACAGTCGGCTCCGCACCGTACACACCTCCTAGTACGGCCGCTTGCTTGGCGGTGTGGTGAGGAAGACTGCTGAACAAAAACTCTCGTTAGTTCCGTAAATCGGCCGCCTCGTAAATCGCGCGAAATAGGTCGTTTCAACGATACGTACCGGTAAAAAGACACCGGGGTGCCGGTACCCCGGTAAAAAGACACCGGGGGGAGCCGGGACACACACGGGACACGCGGACACCACACAGACGAACCTCACAACCATCCAAACCCACGAACAACACACATCCCGCACTCTACAAGTACAGCGCGACGACCGTCAGATAGAGTTTCAGAGTACAATAGTTAGAACGCCTGCCTGAGGCAACCGGTGCATTTGTTGGGGGGGTAGGTTCGGGGTTTCCTCTTGTGCATCTCCCCATTCCCATAAACCATTCACACCGCGGCGAGCGGTCACGGTGCTGCTGCGTGACGCCCAAAGTTACGCAGCTGTGAACTCAACGTGAAGGGCCAGGTCACAGGGACGGTCCCCATCATGGAACCAGATCGGGGGGGATACGGAGAGCCCTGGGTATGGGGCGTCTCCGC
>Ga0210248_102021_pt1 | contig 13596 bp, 13 predicted proteins | sample ChrtobMetP3_32mM_FD_155493 | JGI IMG/M metagenome (GOLD analysis project Ga0210248, IMG submission 155493) | Chrysochromulina tobin associated microbial communities from unialgal haptophyte culture, Seattle, Washington, United States - P3_32mM | ecosystem: Host-associated > Algae > Haptophytes >...
ACCAGATCACGTGGAAACGAGCGTCGCGTCAGCAGTCATGGGACGGGCGTGGGGAAGGCGACGCTCGGCGCCGTGATCGAGCGCATCGCCGTGCTCGTCGACGGTGGGCACGGACGTCGCACCGCTCCGGTCGCCTACAAGCGCGTTGCCGTGCCGAGCGTGGGCACGTGCGTGGTATTGCAGACAAAGGTGACGCCGTCGGCGTCTCGAACAGAAAAATCGAAACCGATCCATCAAATAGGTTCCAAAAAAGGGCTCTGGTGAATGAAATGCATGCGACTTTGGGCGTCCGGCTCCGTGCACCAGCGTGTCCCCAGACGCTCATCTTCGGCCGACCGAAGGCCACACACCGGCCCAAGGCAACGCACGCGTGAGGGCGTGCACTTACTCCCCCACCCCTTTCCAAGCTATTTGTACGGGAGCACCGGTTGTCGCATCTGTCGTGTTAACGTTCACGGAGCGGTGCTGCGGTGTCGCAGCGCCAGCGCAGCCCACACGCGCGCGCACGCGCGCGCAGGCGCACGCGGAGGCTGCCGGGGAGCGACTTGCAGGGGGGATGCGCCTCCGAGGCGGCATGGGTGCGGGTGCTTCTGCTTTGTCCGAGAGCTCGACGCAAGGCCACCTGAGCGTGCCACCGACGCTTGATCTGAAGCCTCATGACTTTCGCGAGCTGTGGCACGAGAAGAAGAGCGCGCACCTCCAAGGCACGCGCGAGTGGGCCTTTGCCGAGATCCTCAAGTGGCTCGACGACCCGGCGTCGCCCCAGCTCTTCTGGCTAATGGGTGGCGGCGGCACCGGAAAGTCGGTGCTAACGGCTGAGCTCCTAGACCGTGTCATCAACCGTACCGTCGCCTGGCACTTTTGCCGCCACGACAACCCGGCGCAGTCGGCGCCCGGCTCGCTGCTCCGCAGCCTGGCCGCCATGCTTGCGCATCGGCTCCCGGGCTACAAGGAGAAGCTTGAGGCCACGGGTGTGCCAGGGGAAGCGGTGGACGACCCCGCGGAGCTCTTCAAGGCGCTCTTCGAGACGCCGCTGCTCGTCTCGAAGGTCCAGGCGCCCGAGAGACCGCTGCTCGTCATCCTTGACGCGCTCGACGAGCTGCCCAAGGAGTCGCAGAAGCCACTGCTTGCCGTCATCGCCAGCCAGCTCTCTCGGCTGCCGTCGTGGCTCAAGCTCTTCGTGACGTCGCGTGAGGAGCCCCAGATCAGTCGGGCGCTCAGCAGCTTCAAACCCAAAGAGCTGCGCGCCGATCAAGCCAAGAACAGGGCCGACGTCGAGGTGTACCTGCGCACGATCGCGCGTTCGTACATCAAAGGCGAGGCGACCATCGCCGATATTGAGGCTGATGTCAAGCGCACGTACGGCATTGACATGAAAGGTAAGCTTGCAATCCTGCAGAAGCCCATGGAGATGTCCAAGGCCATCTACGCCAAGGTGCGCGAGAAGGTGAGCGCGGAGGATGGCTACAAGAAGCTCATCGCAGTGCCGGAGAAGCGCAATGCCGACCTCGTGCAAGTGTCGGACGATTTGCACATCGTCCATCTGAAGCAAGCGCCCGAGGCGCAAAAAAGGCTCGAGTTCCTCATCGCGGACAAATGGGAGGCGGACCCAAAGAAGGAAACGCTCCTCCATCCAGTCCCGGGGACGGCAAGAGAGTGGGTCGAGTTCGCCGACTCACCGGGTATCAAGTCTGAGCCACGGGTGTCTGAAAAGATGAAGAACGACTACGGTGGCCATGCCAACAAGCTCAAGGACCTCGCGCGGCTCACCCTGCGCTTCAGCAGCTGCTCGCGCATGGCACACGCGCTTGCCGAGGGGCTCCAGGGGGCGGGCATCGAAGTGCTCACGCTCAAGAATAAGTACGCGTCGCCGACGCCGATGGGCTACTCCGACTTCAACTCGTGTGCCGGCGTCGTGCTTTCAGATGGCACGAGGTACGTGTGCGAGATCCAGCTCAACCACATAGACATGCTCGAGGCAAAGAAGGAGGCGCACGTACATTACGAGAAGGTCCGCGAGGAGCTGCCGGCCCTCTGCCAGGACACCAAGGTTGATGCCGGGGAGCTCGAGGCTTTCATCGTTGGCCGCCTGAGCACGTCGTCCTTGGACGCAGCAGTCGAGGCACTCTCGGCCAAGGCAGAAGGCCTCTTCTTGTACGCCTACATGCTCGGCCAGCACCTTGAGAGTGAGGCTAATGAAGGCCACGAGATTCACTTCGAGAACCTCGACTCGCTCCCGGCCGGTCTGGGCGAGGTGTACGCCGTCAATTTCAAGCGCGCCTTTCCCAAGGGTCAGATCGACCCCGCGTGGACCGAGGCGAAGCCCCTCGTGGAGCTGATTGCGGCAGCACGCGAGCCGATCACGGTGGCAATGGCGGCGGCGCTCCTTCGGTGGGGCGATGGGCAGCAGGGGCGCGTGCTTGAGACGACGGCGCTCCTCTTTCCGGTGCGCGAAGGCAAGTTTCATGTCTTTCACAAGACCATCGTCGACTGGCTGACGGGCGAGATCACCGAAGGCAGCTCGATTAGAGAGCCATCGGCGGAGTTCAAGGTGCAGCGCAAGGACGGGCACGCGATGCTCGCCGAGGGGTTCATCGCGTGGCGCCGCACCGCGACACCGCCCGAAGGCGGTGCGCCGGATGATGAGGCGACGTACTACTGGCTGCGACACGGCATTTTGCACCTCTGTCGCGCCGATGGCCAGGGCGCGAAAGCTGCCTTCGCTGCCCAAGCCGCCCCCGTGTATGCGACCGATCTCGCACTACTTCGTGAGCGTATCGACAGAGGCCTTCTCTCGAGCGTGGCTAAGGACTACCTCGAGCTGCGAGGTGTGGACGGTGTGGACCTGACAGACGCGACCGAGATGCGCCAATTTGTGGGCAAGTACATGGACGTGCTGCAGCGTGACAAGGGCGCGGCAATGATGCAGCTCGCCCTGCAGCAGCCAGATGCAAGTGCGGTGTTTCGTACAGCAGCTTTGCAAATTCAGCCGACGCGTGCACTCAAGTGGCGTAACAAATCTCAAGAGAAGGATGCGTGCATCGGCACACTGTCGCATGAGCTGGCCGTCAGCTCTGTGGCGGTCGGCTCCACACGCATCGTGAGCGGCTCAGGCAACTCCATCTTTGTGTACGACGCCGAGAGCCAGGAGCTGCTCGAGGAGCTCAAGGGCACAAGTAAGGTTTGGAGCGTCGCCATCTGGGACGGTGGCCAGAGCGGTGGCAAGGAAGGTGGCAAGAACACTGACCAATCCAAGTCGCTCATCGTGGCTGGCTTTGAGGACGGGACGATCAAAGTCTGGGATTCGGGTGCGCCAAAGCCCTCAAAATTGCCCCTCCTTGGCCAAAACTGACGCCTGTTGGCTTGTCTGGCAGACAAGCTGGGGATGCTGAGCGAGAAGACGAACGCTCACAGTGACTGGGTCATGTCGGTGGCGTTTTCCCCAGACGGGACCAAGATTGTGTCAGGATCGGACGACAAGACGATCAAAGTCTGGGATTCGGGTGCGCCGCGAGCCCTCAAATCGCCCCTCCTTGGCCAAAACTGACGACTGTTGGCTTGCCTGGCAGACAAACTGGAGCTGTTGAGCGAGAAGATGAACGCCCACAGCCAACCAATCACGTCTGTGGCGTTTTCTCCGGACGGGACCAAGATTGTGTCCGGATCTTACGACCAGACGATCAAAGTCTGGGATTCGGGTGCGCCGGAGCCCTCAAATCGCCCCTCCTTGGCCAAAACTGACGCCTGCTGGCTTGCCTGGCAGACAAGCTGGAGCTGTTGAGCAAGAAGACGAACGCCCACAGCAGGGACATCAATTCGGTGGCGTTTTCCCCGGACGGGACCAAGATTGTGTCCGGATCGGACGACAAGACGATCAAAGTCTGGGATTCGGGTGCGCTGCGAGCTCAAAATCGCCCCTTCATGGCCAAAACTGACGCTTTGTTGGCTTGCCTGGCAGACAAACTGGATCTGTTGAGCGAGAAGATGAACGTCCACAGCGGCATCATCAGGTCGGTGGCGTTTTCTCCGGACGGGACCAAGATTATGTCCGGATCGGACGACAAGACGATCAAAGTCTGGGATTCAGGTGCGCCGGAGTCCTCAAAATCGCCCCTCCTTGGCCAAAACTGACACCTGCTGGCTTTTCTGGCAGACAAGCTGGAGATGCTGAGCGAGAAGATGAACGCTCACAGCGACTTCATCAGGTCGGTGGCGTTTTCTCCAGACGGGACCAAGATCGTCTCGGGATCAGACGACAAGACGATCAAAGTCTGGGATTCGGGTGCGCCAGAACCCTCAAAATCGACCTTCCTTGTGGCCAAAACTGACGCTTGCTGGCTTGTCTTGCAGACAAGCTGGGGCTGTTGAGCGAGAAGACGAACGCCCACAGCGACTACATCAGGTCGGTGGCGTTTTCCCCGGACGGGACCAAGATCGTGTCTGGATCGGACGACAAGACGATCAAAGTCTGGGATTTGGGTGCGCCGCGAGCTCTCAAATCGCGCCTCCTTGGCCAAATCTGACGCCTGCTGGCTTGTCTGGCAGACGCGCTGAGGCTGTTGAGCGAGAAGACGAATGCCCACAGCGGGGACATCAACTCGGTCGCGTTTTCCCCGGATGGGACCAAGATTGTCTCGGGATCGGACGACCGGACGATCAAAGTCTGGGATTCAGGTGCGCCGCGAGCCCAAAATCGCCCCTCCTTGGCCAAAACTGACGCCTGCTGGCTTGTCTGGCAGACAAACTGGAGATGCTGAGCGAGAAGACGAACGCCCACAGCGGCCGGATCAGGTCGGTGGCGTTTTCCCCGGATGGGACCAAGATTGTTTCCGGATCGGACGACAACAAGACGATCAAAGTCTGGGATTCGGGTGCGCCGGAGTCCTCAGAATTGCCCCTCCTTGGCCAAGACTGACGCCTGCTGGCTTGTCTGGCAGGCACAATGGTGCAGTTGAGCGAGAAGACGAACGCCCACAGCAGCAGGATCTCCTCGGTGGCGTTTTCCCCGGACGGGACCAAGATTGTGTCGGGATCGTACGACAAGACGATCAAAGTCTGGGATGCAGATTCGTTCAACCTGCTCGAAACGCGTCTAGGTGAGGCCATGGCCTTCAGCAAAGAGGCCGAGGGTGTGGTGCGCGATGGCGCGACGATTCGCATGAAGGACGGGGGTGGTGCATTCTATGCGCCGAGCCCGATCTCGTGTGTGGCTGTGAGTTGGCCCAGGATTGCTGCCGGCGCGCAGTCAGGGGAGCTGTACCACCTTGAGGTGATGATGTGAGAGCAGTGTATGGGCGTTCCGTGTGCTCTGCGCTGTCCATGCGCAATCGACGTACACGTTGGGAACGATGTCGATGAATGCATGGCAGAGGGTGGGAGCTTGGAGATGCGCCGCGCCATGCACAGTTCGGTTGCAGGGTCGGATGCGTCACGACTGTGCATGTGTGAGTTCTGAGAGTGGAGACTGGAGTGAGTGAATGACTGACCCACATGGGTCGTGTATGGTGCTTAAAACACCCTAACTGCCGTGATGAGTTGACCAAACTCTGTTGAAGTTTTTTTACAACTAGTAACAACACGTAAATCTCGAAAGTCCGCGATTTGTCTTTTGTCTCACCGGACCGTACCTGAGGCGGGCGACCATCGGGCGGCTAGAACTCCCCCACTGGCGAGGGGCGGTTCGAGGGTTCGTTATAGATCCCACTGAGCATTGTGGAAGTTGAGAATCCGAGCTTCCAAAGTAGAGCACGAGCTCGACATTCGCTATACCTAAAAACATGTCCGGTGCTCGTGCAAGCACCAAGCTCGAACGGCGCCTCGCCCTGCTTGAGGCTGGAGGTGAGCCCAACGGCACAGGGACGCCGTGTGTCGACTGTGAGGTCCCGCGCACGGCCCTCAACACATCTGTGATCTGGAGCGATCAAGCAAAGACGCGCTTGACCTTCCACTACGCAGTGTGCGACGCGTGCCGCTCGGTCAAGGTGTGCAAGCGGCTGCGCGACGATCCGGCGGCCAAGCTGGTTCAGATGGGCGCTGACGCGGCGGCGCGGACAAAGCGTTCCCGCTACAAGGGCGCGCCGCTCGCGGCGCGCGAGTGCACCAATCTGATCACGACACTGCTCGTCGAGCAGCAGGGTCGATGCGCCTCCTGCAAGCATGAGGTGACTCTCGCGGCGGACGCGGGAATCTACATGGCGTCGCTCGACAAGATGGGTGCCCGTTACGACGACGGGAACGTGCAGGTGCTCTGCTTCGGCTGTCAGCGCCTTTTCAACGACCTCGGCGCGCTCGACCGGGCGGAGCTCACTCGCGCCATCGTACACGCCAATGCAGCGCCACGCCCTCGTCTCGTCTCGTCCCTTCCCATGGACTTCGAGAGCAGCGTCGCCACGAAGTTGAAGCAGATGCATCAACGCGAGGTGTCGACCGACCGGCCGTCGCGCGGTGCAATCGTTCAGCTGACTGAATCTGCGGCGTGTCGCCGTCTGCGCCGCAGCGGCCTTCATTGCGTGCGTGCGGGGCGCCGTATGTGGGGTGGGGGATCGAACGCTTTATTCTCTGCTCCTGAAGCAACTTACGGCATGTTGTTCTTTTTTGCTTCCTTGTGAGCAGGTGGTGACCAACGTGCCGCTCAGTGCCACAAAAGGAGACCTCTTCATGTGGTCGTTTGACCGCGTGATTGCGGGCACAGACTACGCCCTGGATACGATCCAGCCGGTTCTCCATCGGTACAATGACGCCAAGTACGTATGGGATGATAAGACTGCCCGCGGCTGGCTCGATGGATTCGTTCGCGCGAATGGCGGCCGGCCGCACGTCATTGACCTGGACGCCACAGAAGGATCGTCAGACAACCCTGTGGCCGTCGAGTGAGGCTCTCGGTTCGTAAGGGTGATTCCCACGGGAATATTTTACGGTGCGCCGGTCTCGGGAAACGCGCGGACGACGGCTCGACGGGATGTGAGACGGGATGCGCGGGCAGCCACTTTCGGCGGCAGAAGTCGCGGAGGGCAGGCTCTACATCGTGGGCAAGAAGAGCAACGTGCTTGTCGCCAACTTTTACATTTCGCAGATCCTCGCCATCTACACGAGCGCATCGACGCCGCCGATCTACAAGGTGCTCTGTGCTACCGTGAAGTCTCCTAGAAGAACACAGACCAATCCAAGTCGCTCATCGTTGCTGGCTTTCAGGAAGGGACGATCAAAGTCTGCAGACTTTGATCGTCTTGTCAAACGATCCCGACACAATCTTGGTCCCGTCCTGGGAAAACGCGACCGACCGGATGGTGTCGCTGTGGGTGTTCGTCTTCTCGCTCAGCAGCTCCAGTTTGTCTGCCAGACAAGCCAACAGGCGTCCCTTTTTGGCAAACGAGGGGCGATTTTTGTAATTTTGAGGGCTCGCGGCGCACCTGTAGAATCCCAGATTTTGATCGTCTGGTCGTAAGATCCCGACACAATCTTGGTACCGTCCGGGGAAAATGCGACCGACGTAATCATGCTGCTGTGCGCGTTCGTCTTCTCGCTCAACATCTCCAGTTTGCCTGCCAGACAAGCCAGCAAGCGTCAGTTTTGGCCAAGGACAGGTTCGATGTTGAGGACTCAGGCGCACCGGAAATTCCGGAATCCCATGGGATTTTGGTGCGCTGGAGCCCTCAAATTGCCTTTCCAAGGCCAAAACTGATGCCTGCTGGCTTGTCTGGCAGGCAAGCTGGAGCTGTTGAGCGAGAAGACGAACGCGCACAGCAGCTATGTCATGTCGGTTGCGTTTTCCCCGGACGGGATCAAGATTGTGTCTGGGTCGCGCGACAAGACGATCAAAATCTGGGATGCAGATTCGTTCAACCTGCTCGAAACGCGTCCAGGCGAGGCCATGGCCTTCAGCAAAGAGGCGGAGGGTGTGGTGCGAGATGGCGCGACAATATGCATAAAAGACGGGGGCGGAGCATTTTATGCACCGAGCCGGATCTTGTGTGTGGCTGTGAGTTGGCCTAGGATTGCTGCCGGCGCGGAGTCAGGGGAGCTGTACCACCTCGAGGTGATTTGAGGGCAGCGTATGGGCACTCTGTGCGCTCTGTGCTGTCCATGCGGAATTGACGTACATGTTTGGACAACGATGAATGCTCTAGAGGCAGAGGGTGGGAAGCTGGGAACTTGGAGATGCGCCGTCCACATGCAGTTGCAGGGTCTGAGACGCGCGTCAACTGTGCATGTGTGTGAGTCTGAGTGGAGTAGACTGGAATGAGTGAACTTGAGTGACCCGCGTGGGTAGTGCTCGTGGATGATTTTGGTGCTCATTAGCTTAGACTATGCTTAGAACACCCTCAACACGGTCGTGATGTTGAGTTGACCGAAGTCCGAACGCTCGCAACTCCGGAACTCCAGTTGAAGTCGAATAAAACGCACTCGTCTTAGTCGACTAACCGACGCGAACAACATACCCATACCGGACAACAATCCTCTATCCTGGAACAGGTGTGGTTAAATAGCTGTAGTTTTAGTAACTACTTTCTAACTTGAAACTTCTACGTCAATCGTCATGAACTACGTCACCGCGTTTTGGACGACTCAAGCCGGTCAAGGTCGAAAGTTATCCGGATAATGGGTGCTTAGATCGAGAGCACCCCGAGAGGGATTAAGGAGGTCCCCTTTGTTTAGAGCGTCATCGTCAGAAAAACGTCAGAAATTACCCACAATGGGCGGCGCGTCTGGGGCGATTCCGCCACTCTGGCGCATCTGGGGCGCATGATCTGGGGCATTCTCGCACTCCACTCTATGCACTAAGTATGGAGTGCCTCCGTCGTGGGGCGTCCACTGCGCATGTCCATGTGCCTGCGGCTGTGCTCCGCACACGGCGGGCACGCACGCTCTCGCCAGCATCGCCGAGGGCGGGGCGCTTGAAGGAATTTTATTTAAATACCTTTTGATCTCGACGGCAGCTTCCCCTGAGAGCGGTCGTTGTGCGGTTCGGTTTGAGTGCGGACGCGCCGGCTTATCGACTACCGCTTTTACACACGCGCATCGGCGCCTGCGTCCTCTCATACGCTGCATTGAGAGCCTGCATCGCGTCATTTGCGAGCGGGTGGGCGCATCGGTCCGGGTGCAACTCGAGCGCTAGTCGTCGGAATGCCTTGAGCAGCTCTCGTTTGTTCACCGTGTTGAGCTCCTTGACACCGTTGAGACGGCTGATGCCAAGAGCGGAGAAGGGATTCGATTCGGCGTGCTGGAGCACCTGGACTGCAGCGGCGGGGATCGTCTCAATCATATCTGCGATCAACGCGATGTCTTCCGCCGAGACAACGGGCGGCTCGGTGCTGCCTGCAAGCGTTCTCGCCTCGTGCAGCGCGCTGCGGGCGGCGCGTTGGTCACCCTGCCTCAATGCCCTTCGCGCCGCCTCGAGCGCAGCAACCCCGCGCTGCTGCGCACTCATCGCGCGCGTTTGCGGTGCCGACGAGGGGCGCTGCTGCGGCTGCGCCTGCCTTTTGCCCGCGGCGGCGCCCGCGGTGGCACCCGCGCGTCGCGCGGAGGCAGCGCGCCGCGCCTCGCGAGCGGAGCGGTCATAACGAGACTGCGGTTGGCGCGTTGGCCGTGGCGGTGGGCTGGGGGGCTTCGCCGAGCGCCACGGCGGGGGCGGCGGGGGCGGCGACGCACGTGGTGGCGGCGCACGAGGTGGCGGGTGGGGCGGGTGGGGCGGAGGCGAAGACGAACCTGACGAACCTGAAGGCTGCGGCGGGGACGGCGCTTGGGACGGCGCTTCCCGCTTGAGTCGTTGCACCTCGTCGATGAGCTCTCTCTTCTCTGCGAATCCGCTCAAGTCCGCGCCGTGCTGCACGAGGAACTCCTTTAGCTGTCGAATGGACCACCCGATCTCTCCATCCACCTCGGCGGCAGCGGCGGCCGCCGAGGCAGGAGGCGGCGAGCTCGGAGGATCCTTCTCCTGATGCTGATCCTTCGCTTGATGACGATCCTTTGCCTGATGATGATCCCTAGCCTGATTGGCCCCCACGGAGTGATCGGACACCCCGGAGTGATCGGACCCCCCGAAGTGATCGGACCCCCTGGAGGGTCGAGGCCGTTTCGACTTTGGCGACTTTGGGGAACGTGGGGCGGGCGAGCGCCGGCCCGCCGACTTGGGCGCGGCGCCTTTCTCCTTGGGCGAGGCCGGATTCCGACCCCTTTTACTCCGCGATGACCTGGCTGTCGGAGCCTTGGGTGGCTTGGGCAGCGACTCCTGCATCGGGTTTGGTACGGGTTGCCGGTGTTCCTCTGCGGCAGGCTTGGTCCTGGCCCAGCCGCCGTAGCGCATCTCAAGGTTGTGCTTGGCGCTCTCCCAGCTCTGGCGCTGCTTCTCAACCTCGGCCAACTGCTCCTTGGCCGTCATCGCTGCCCGCGCTTGTGAATTCATTGAGGGTTCCGGAAATCGCGAGGACCACTCGGGGTGCCGGTCGCTACCACTGCTGTTGCTGGCAGTGGAGGCCTTGTCGGTGCTGTCGGTTCCAGTGGCAAAGGCCCGCCAAGCGGGCCACCAATCATGGACCGTGTTCATGAGGACGCGGCCGTCCACTCACCTTGCAACGCGTCGACCACTGCAAGCGACTCGCGGCGAACGGTGCTCGGGTTTTCTCTTTGACGAAACTCTCCTTCGAAACGAACACGAGCACGATCAAGGGGACGGCATCATGTCCTAATCCCAGGGCGTGGCCTCTAGGACTTGCCTTGACTTTTTCGCGTACGTGCACGACGGCGCGCCGGCCTTCCTCCACGCGCCTCATGGCCGCGATGGTCGACCCTTTGGCTGCCGTCGCGACGATACTCGAGGTGCCGCTAGACGACCCTGTACCCTCGCACCTCCTCCTCAAGCTCAAGCGCAAGCCTGAGCGCAAGCGCACGGTGCGCTTCACCGACGACACGATCGACAACGAAGACCTGTGCCGGAAGAAGAGCAAGAACTGCTGTGTCTTCCATCGGTCGCAGGCACTACCGGACGATGACGACGACGGCGGCGATGACGATACGCCTGGCGACGCACATCCAGAGGGTAGCGAAGCATCGCCCGCTGCGGACAGCGGTAGCAGCAGCAGCAGCAGCAGCGAGGCTGACTCAGCCACATGAGGCCATGCATGATGCTATCGGTGCGGCATGTCTGCCATGAGATGGTCATGCATCGTCACGGTATAACTGGTGGGTCTTGAACCACCCACATCCACATTACCACCACGGGTCTTTACATTCGTGTGCTCGGACCCCGTCACGGGCCGCTGCCAGGGCCAGGTGTTACACCTCCTGGGCGGCTGGTGGAGGTCTCTCACCAGTTTTCACCACACACGCGCGACACGCCGCTTAAACTCGAGTACGTCGTGTTTAATCTTGTCGTGTAATGACGCCGGAAGTGTCGTGATGACCGGCATCATTAAGTGCTCCTTCACTTTCGAAATCCGCTCGGCAGACCCATCCACCCCGATTGCCGAGCGGGCCCGCTACTTTTGGTGACCCAGTATGACGTCCCCCGCGACTGCTGCGGCGTTGGCGCGCGAGGACTATGTGCGGCGCGTCCATCTATACCGCGCGGTGCTCAATGCCGTCGAGGACGGAGCCGCCAAGGCCGTCCGCAGCGCCGCTCTGCCGACCGGCCAGGGCACCACCCCCGTGGGCATGGCGTGGCTCGCGCAGAATGCAAAGAAGCCTGGCGTGATCACGCTTCCAAGCGGCCTTCAGTACGTCGTGAACTCAGTCGGGGGCGCAGGCCGCGGCTCGCCCTCGCCCAAACTCACGAGCGAGGTCGACGTCAAGTGGCGCACTACGCTGATCGACGGCACCGAGGTGGACCCACTCGCGCAGCGGCGCGTGCAGCCGCGCAGCACCATCCACGGCTTCTCTCTCGCGCTACAGCTCATGGGCGAGGGAGACAAATGGACCCTTTACCTCCCCGCCGAGCTCGCCTACGGCGATGCCGGTCGCGCCGAGCTGCCCGATGGGGGCGGCGCCGCGGTGCCGCCGCGCGCGGCGCTGATTCTCGACGTGGAGCTGATGAAGGTGGTGGGCTCATCGAAGCCCAAGCCGCTGCGCCCACCCGACCCGCCGCGTCCGGGCGGTACCTTCATCCCTGCACCGTCCTTTGAAGGCGGCAACTGCCCCGGCTTCATCTTCACAACGCGAGAGCTCGGCACTGGCTACTATCTCGATCAGACCCCGAGTGCTGGCGCGCACTCGCCCACAAAGGCAGCGGCGCATGCGTCGCTGGGTGCGACCGCCGCGCCGCCTCCCGCGGCTGCCTCGGCTGACGCGCCCGGCGCCGTCTCAGCGGCCCTCGCTTCAGTGCCGGAGGCGGTTGAGGAGGTCGAGGAGGCGGAGGAGGACGTGCCGGTTACATTACCGGTATTCGGACCGTCTTGTCCGCCAGAGAAGATGCCGCCGCTGCCGCCGCCGCCGCCGCCTCCACAGGCGCCGCAGCAGGCGCAGCAGTCGCAGCGCCAGCCGCAGCAGTCGCAGCGGCAGCCGCCGCAACAGCAGCCGCGGAAGCAGCAGCCCGCTGCTGAGCGCGCACCTGGCGCTGCCGCCGCCGCTGCCGCCGCCGCCGCCACCTCCGCCACCTCCGCGCCGTCGCCGGCAAAGCCAAGCTCAGGCACCGATACCCCCGCGATCACCCGGCGCGGCGCCTCACCGACACGTGGACCCATCCTCACGCCGCTCGCCCGCGGTGGTGGCAAGAACGGGAGCGGCGGCGTAACCGTTGGGGAAAGGTCGCCGACCGCGCGCGGCGGCAGCAAGGGCGGCGGCAGCGACGCGTTCACTGGCAAGGGGGGTGGAGGCCCAATCGACTCGATCGTCAAGGGGGTCAAGGGCGACGAGCCCTCCCATATTAGGAACGAGTCCTCCCATACGTACTCCGGCGCCTCGTCCACGTACACGGGTGCCACGTCATCCATCGGAGCCCTCTCGACGGCGGCCTCATCGACCACGCCGTCGGAGGCCTCGTGGCGTGGGCCACCGTCCATCTCAGGCACCATCACGTCGACCAGCACCGGCGCCGGCGCGCCGCGCACCGGCACGGCCGCGATGATGCGCCGGCTCACCGAGGAGTATACATCGAGCGCCTCCCCAACCTTGATGAAAGGCGTCTCTCCTAACTTTGAGCGCACGCCAACGTCGCGCCCGCGGCCACAACAGTCCGAGGTGATTGCCACTGATCGCCACTGATTGCCACTGATCGCCACTGATGGCCACAACAGTCCGAGGTGATCCCGCCATGCGGATCGGGAGGCACGACAACCCACGACCGCATGCAAGTGCTCACTATGGCGCCTCCCCACCCCTTCCCACAGGTGATCCCGCCGGGCGGATCGGGAGGCACCCTCTTCGAGCGCGACGGGCCACTCTCGTCCTACCGCCCCGCCTCCACCGCTGCCTCGCCTCTCAAGGGGGGGGGCGGTGGGGGGGGCGGCGGGGGGGGCGGGGGGGGGGGTGGGGGGGAGGGCGGTGGGGGCGGGGGCGGGGGGGGGGAGGGCGGCGGTGGGGAGGGTGGCGGTGGCGACGGGGGCGGCGGAGAAGGTGGAGGCGTCGAGGGCGGTGGGGGCAAGGGTGGTGGCGGGCAGGGTGGTG
>Ga0210248_102023_pt1 | contig 13587 bp, 12 predicted proteins | sample ChrtobMetP3_32mM_FD_155493 | JGI IMG/M metagenome (GOLD analysis project Ga0210248, IMG submission 155493) | Chrysochromulina tobin associated microbial communities from unialgal haptophyte culture, Seattle, Washington, United States - P3_32mM | ecosystem: Host-associated > Algae > Haptophytes >...
AGCGCCCCGGCCTCGTGCAGCGCCAACAGCCCCCTCACAATCGACCCGACCGCCGACATGCTGGTCGCCACGAGCATCGCGCGCACCACGTCGCACACCCACTTGCTCCGGCCGCGCCCCTCGCCCGGCCGGAGCGCGCTCTTCTCGACCACGCGGCTCGTCTTCTTGAGGCCCGTCTTCTCGGCGCTAAGCACCGCGAGCTCGAGCCCCGCTCCCGTCGCGGCCTTCAGCTCGCGCACGACCACATCGAACGACGGCTTCACGCGCGCCGCGTCGGCAAAGAGCACGGCCGCGACGCCCGCCTCGTCGCGCTGCTCGGCGACGGCGGGCTTCTCGATCGCGGCGTCGTGCGCCACAACCGCCGCTTTGTACTTGGCCATGCCGTCCGCGTCGCCGCTCTTGATCACATTGTACACATTATCGTACACCCGCTGGAAGTCCTTGTTGCCCGCGGTGATCGCCTTCTCGCATGCCTCGACCATCGCCTTCGCCGCCTCGTCGCTCACGCCCTCGGTGCGCTTTTGAATCTCGGTGGCCATCACCTGATCCACCACGACGAGCTGCGCACCCAGCGCGTCGACGGCATCCTCGGAATCTGGGGCGCGCGCCACGTTCAGCTCGAGGTCGTGCAGCAGGGCGCACGCTGCCTTGATGGTTGGGGCCTCGGCCAGGGGCTTAAAGGTACGGAGCGCCTCGGGCAGCTTGGCCGCGTGATCGACGCCGTGGGCGGCGTCGTGCTCGGCGCCTTCGGTGGCCGCCGCCGGCTTGATGGGGCCCAGCGCCGTGGCCGCCTTCTCTCGAAGCGGCCGGAGCGCTTCGGGCACCTCGGACTGGGCCTCGAGCTCCGACTTCATCCCAATGCACCAGTCGCCGTTGGGCATGGAACGAAGCATGATATTCGGCTTCGTCGCGTGCATGTACACGGGCTTTCCGTTGATGATGGCCGTCGTCGGTGAGAAAAGGCCGAGCGAGGCAGCAGCATCGGGGTGCGCGTTGGCTGGTTGCGGCGTAATCTCGCCCTGCTTGGCCCCCTGCTCGAGCAGCCAGCGCCCCAGATAGGTGAGCAGCCCTTCCGGCCGCGCGTCGGCCAGCGCATTGATGGCGCCGCTGAGAGCCGACTCGAGCCTATCGCGGTGCTGGTCGACGAACGCGTTCCGCGCCTGCACGTCGCGTGCGGCGCGCATCCGTCGACCGGAACACCGGATCAGGCACCGCCTGTTGCACGACCTTTTCTACTGTGAGTTGAGGCCCGCTCGGGAACCGAGAAGTGAAATCGACGTTGGCAAGTCTTGCGCCTTGGTCTCCCTTCTCTATAACACATACCCACGGTGTGAAGTGACTAGCCTCGACTCGAGGACTGAAAGAACCACTGAAGCGCGTGCTCAGCAGCCCGGCGCTCAGCACCTCGTGATTTGAATTGCAGACCCGAGGTGGCGTTCAAACCGGTGCAGCTCAGAGCGGGCGCTCGTCGTCCGAGAGGGGGCACCCCGTGAAGCGCCCACCCCGGCGCCCTCACGAGCGCCCAGCACGGCGCTCGGGGCACCCCTTGACGCGCTCGGCGGCAAGGCCGAGCTGCCGAAGCTCAGATTGAGCTCAGACGAGATTGCATCTGAATCAAGCTCGGAGCTCTCACTCGCGGTCGATGGCGAGGTGCCATTCGTCCCATATATGGAAGGTCGGGCCAGCGGAGATGGCGAGGTGAATGGCGAGGTGAATGGCGAGGTGGTGCCGTGCGAGCAGCTGCGGGTCTTCACAGCGTCTTCACAGCCGGTCTTCACAGCGTCTTCACAGCGGGTCTTCGTGAGGGCAGCTGCCCGTGGAGGTGAGTGGGCACCTCGCGAGATCGAGATCGAGATCGAGTGGTCACCTCGCGAGGCGGCGTTGCCGTGGGCACCTCGCGAGGCGGCGTTGTCGTGGGCACCTCGCCAGGCGGCGTTGTCGTGGGCACCTCGCGAGGCGGCGGGAGCGGCTGCGGGCTGCGGTCGGGCGGGCGAAGCGGCCACAATCTCGGCTCGATCTCGATCTCGGGCGGGCGAGGTTTCCGCCTTTGCCTCGACTCGGCGCTCGACTCGGCGCCTCGCTCGAGCCGAAACCGAGCTCCATAGCCGAGTTCGAGATCGCGCCGAGATCGAGCTCCTTAGCCAATGGGCGCTGTCGTGGGCGCTGTTCAGCGACGGCGGCGAGAGTGGTTGTGGCGAATGGGGGTGTGGCGAGAGTGGTTGTGGCGAAGGGGGGGACGGCGCCGCCGCCACGGGCTCGGCGGCGTTGTCGGGAGAGGGTAGGGCGCCGTTGTGAGCACATGCATGCTCGGCATGAAGCGCACCCCGTGATGCGCTCACCACGGCGCCCTCATGCGCGCCCAGCACGGCGCTCGGCGCACCCTCTCGACGAGCCTCGGGCCGTTGGCGGCGTGCGAGCCAGCCTCGCGCCGTCCTGGGCACCCGCACTTCGAGCACCAGCTGCCCGCGGCCCGCCAGCGAGATAGCCGCGGCAGCGGCGTGCGCGTCCAGCACCACGGCCCCGTCGACGCTGACGAGGGTCATGCCGGCGACGAGGGGCGGCACGCTGCGTGCGGCCGGCGTGTCGGGCTTGACGCGGGCGATGGTGACATGGTCCGCCGCATGCAAGTCGAGCCCGATTGGGCCGGGACCCTCCTTCCAAATTAGGCAGCTGATCGCGATGGAGCCGACGAGGCCTCTGGCTGTATCGACGCCTGTGAGGCCTTCCACTAGGCCTTTGTGTCCTCTCACGCGAGCTGCGCCTGTGTTGCTGCTCTGCGTCAGCTCACTTCGTACCTGATGAGAGAGGCCACAGAGAGGCCATCAGAGAGGCCATCAGAGAGGCCATCAGAGAGGCAATCAGAGAGGTCATCAGAGAGGCCATCAGAGGTCATCAGAGGTCATTGGCATACCATAGCAAGCAGCCCCAGCCCAACGTCCGACATCAGAGGTCATCAGTGGCAATCAGAGGCCATCAGAGGTCATTAGCATACCAGAGCGAGCAGCCCCAGCCCAACGTCCGACGGCGCGCGTGGCTTCCGCCGCGAGCGCTTCCACGCGAGGGCGAGCACCTGTGGGGCAGGCGAGGCGCCGTGGTGAGCGCTTGCATGCAGGGTGAGGACGCTTCCACGCGAGGGCGAGCACCTGTGGGGCAGGCGAGGCGCCGTGGTGAGCGCTTGCATGCAGGGTGAGGACGCTTCCACGCGAGGGCGCGCACCGTGCTCAGGCGCGGCGGGTAGAGGTCATCAGAGGTCATCAGAGGCCATCAGAGATCATTAGAGGTCATCAGAGATAATTAGGGCGCGCACCGTGCTCAGGCGCGGCGGGTAGAGGTCAGGACGGGCGGCGATCAGAGCGTCCTCCGCCTTCGACTGGATGCACCCGCCAGCGACAGCGCATGCAATCGAGAGTACCTGGGGAGGGGAGGCAATCAGATCGCAATCAGATGGCAATCAGATGGCAATCAGATGGCGCATGCAATTGAGAGTTCCTTGGGAGGGGAGCACTGATGGTGTGATTGCGCCTGATGAAGGAGGCAATCATATCGCGCGCATGCATCCGAGCGCGCCTGATGAAGGAGGCAATCATCTCGTGCGCATGCATCCGAGCGCGAGCGCAGAGAATCCGAGCGCGAATGCAGAGAATCCGAGCGCGCACGAATGGAATATTGATGGCGAATGCGCCAGGCCATGTTTGCATCTCGATGTACGAGGGGAAGTCGACCTGCCATCAGCAGGGCGCCGTAGTGAGCACTTGCATGCAGGGGGAGATCGCATCTCGATTCACGAGGGGAAGTCGACCTGCCATCAGAGGTCATCAGTGGTCATCAGTGGTCATCAGTGGTCATCCGCGGTCATCAGTTGTCATCCGCGGTCATCAGTGGGAAAGTCGACCTGCATGGCGAGCGACGCGAAGTGTCCGATGTACGCGCCATTCAAGAGTATGGCAATCCGCCGTTGCGTGCGCAGCGGCATGCAGAAGAAGAGATCCACCGTCGGCCTGCCGTAAAAGTCGCGTGCGACGTCCACGTCGCGATGGGAGCAAGTCGAGTGGACCTGATGAGGGACGCAATCATAGGTCATCAGAGGTCATCAGAGGTCATCAGAGGTCATCAGAGGTCATCAGAGGTCAATCGAGGTCGTCAGAGGTCATCAGCGGTCATCAGCGGTCATCAGCGGTCATCCGAGGTCATCCGAGGTCATCCGAGGTAATCAGAGGTAATCAGTGTACCAGGATGGAGATACGCCACGGGATCGGCAGGAAGTTGACGTAGCTGAAGAGGACCGCGAACCCCATGACGGAGCGACGAAACCACCGTTGGTTCTGGCTGCAGCTCACCATCGGAGCCGTTCGACTCCATCCCCACGCCGAGCCGGGAGGCACCGGCACGTCGACAGGGCTGAGCGTCTGGTTGTACCTGGACATGAGCTCGTGGAAGATCTCAGAGGCAATCAGAGGCAATCGAAATAAATCTGAGGCAATCAGACATGAGCTCGTGGAAGATCTCAGAGGCAATCCGAGGCAATCCGAGGCAATCCGCGGCAATCAGCGGTACCTCGCCGCGAGCTCGAGGCAGTCCGAGGCAATCAGCGGCAATCAGCGGCAATCAGCGGTACCTCGCCGCGAGCTCGAGGCAGTCAGCGGCAATCAGCGGTACCTCGCCGCGAGCTCGAGGCAGTCCGAGGCAATCAGCGGCAATCAGCGGCAATCAGCGGTACCTCGCCGCGAGCTCGAGGCAGTCCGCGTCCATGGCTGTCCAGCCGTTGTCGACGCCGGCGAAGAGGCCGAGGCACACCCACGCGATGAGCAGCCCGAAGGCGACGATGAGGAACGCCGTCACCAGCGCAATGATGAGGAACGCACGCTGAACGCAAGGATGCGAGAATAAAGCGAGCGCCCAGTCGCGCGCGCGCTCGTAGCACGTGGCATCTGCGGGCTGCCCGCTGTTCGGAAACTGTGACTGCGCCGGCGTGGGCATGCCCACCTTGATGTACGTCAGCGCGCGCTCCATCGCCTCGCCGGTCTGCACCATCTCGTCGGAAAACCTAACGCGGCGCTTGACCGTCTCGAACGCCTCGTCGAGTCGCGACAGCTGCAGGCTCGCGCGCGGGTGTCGCGCGCCCTTCGAGCGTACCGTGACGTTGTCCATGATCGGCAGCGGCTCCATCGGCGGAGGCAGCGGCGGAGGCGGAGGTGGAGGTGGTGGGGGAGGTGGGGTCGGCTGTGACTTCGCACGGCCGTCCGGAGCGTCCAGCGGCGGTGGCGGAATCGCTGGTGGAGGCGGCACGACCAGCGGCGGTGGCGATGTCCCTGGTGGCGACGTCCCTGGTGGCGGCGGCACGAACCTGATGCCGGACGGCGGCGGCATCGTCGTCGGCGGCGGCGCGGCCTCACGCTGGTGGCCGGTGCGTGTGGCGGGTAAGAAAAACTTGAACAAGTTTGAGAGTTGTGTGCTCAACACGACGCCACTTCGCCCCTCGGATGTCCATGCGGAGCCGCCCCTTGCATGTGAGTGCTCAACACGGCGCCATACGTTTGCCCATCGGATGTCCGAACTCGTCAGTCGTGTCACACGCGGGCACGTTCGACTCTCATGGCATTGATCGATCCTTTTTTGGATCGATCCTTTGGGGCCGATTCCGCTCTACTTGGGCGCCCTCGTTTTGGGGAACATCCTCTTCCGGAGCTCGCTCAAGAAGGCGCCGCCGTGAGCACTCGCGCCGTCGCGAGCACTCGCGCCGTCGCGAGCACTCGCGCCGCCGCGGTCGGCGCCGGCCTGACTGATGCCGCTCGTGGCCGCGGAGACCCCTTGCATGCAAGTGCTCAACACGACGTCACAGACGCCGCTCGTGGACGCGGAGCCAGTCTTGAGCGTTGTCTTGAGCGAGCTGCCGCCCGACAACGCACCCTCGGCCAAATTTGACGAACCCATGCCCAAAGTTGACGAAATCTCGGCCAAAGTTGACGAAACCTCGCCCAAAGTTGACGAACCATCGACCACAGTTGACGAAGCCTTGGCCAAAGCTGACGAAATCTCGGCCAAAGTTGACGAACCCTCGGCCAAAGTTGGCGGCCCGGCCCGGGCCCTTCTCGCAACTTCTTCGTCGGAAGTCATAACTTCAGCACGGGCTGAGCGCGAAGCAAAGGCGTCATCAAAGGTCATCAAAGGTCATCAGAGGTCATCAGAGGTCATCAGAGGTCATCAGAGGTCATCAGAGGTCATCAGAGGTCATCAGAGGTCATCAGAGCGCGAAGCACAGGCGAGGGCACGGGCGGAAGCAATGGCGTCATCAGAGAACCTCAGAGGTCCTCAGAGGTCCTCAGAGACCATCAGAGGTGATCAGAGGTCATTCGCACGTACTTGAGCGGGAAGCGCCGGCGAGAGCACGGGCGGAAGCACTTGCGGAACCAATGGCTTCCGCCGTTGATGGCCGTTGATTGGCATGGATTACCGTTGATTTCCGTTGATTGTCATGGATTAACGTTGATTGCCGTTGAGTGCCATTGATTACCGTTGATTGCCGTTGAGTGTCATGGATAGCACTTGCGGAACCAAAGGCTTCCGCGCGCGCTTCTGCCAAAGTTGACGAACCTTCGGCCAAAGCTGACGAACCTTCGGCCAAAACTGACGAACCTTCGGCCAAAACTGACGAACCTTCGGCCAACGCGCGCGCTTCGGCCCGGGCGGCCTCTCGGAGCACCTTGGAGACGGCGTGGTGCTTGTACACCTGATGAGGGAGGCAATCAGGGTTCATCATTGGTCAACAGTGGTCATCAGTGGTCATCAGTGGTCATCAGTGGTCATCAGAGGCGTGATGCTTGTACACCTGCGCGTAGTACGCCGCCACCATGCCGAGCTCGTCGACGGCGCTCAGTACGGCGCCCGTCTCGAGCAGAACCTTGCTCACGTCGTGGTGTCCGCGGCTGGCGGCGAGGATCAACGGCGTCGCACCTGGGCGCCGAGATGTCATCAGATGTCATCAGAGGTTATCAGATGTCATCATAGGTAATCAGATGTAATCAGAGGATCAACGGCGTCGCACCTGGGCGCCGAGATGTAATCAGATGTAATCAGAGGATCAACGGCGTCGCACCGAGCGTCGCGCGCGCGTGCACGTCGGCGGCCGCAGCCACCAGCCGCCGCACGCAGCCGGCGTGCCCGAGGACGCAGCCCACGTGCAACGCTGTGAACTCGTCGCCACTACGGCGCTCGAGGTTCGCGCCGTGCTCAATGAGCGTCGTGGTGAGCGCCTGATGAGGGAGGCCATCAGCGAGGTCATCAGCGAAGGCACCTCGGAGGCAATCAGAGGTCATCAGCGAGGTCATCAGAGGTCATCACGCACCTCGAGCCCCCGCTGGCATGCCATGTGAAGTAACGTGGCGCCGATCGCGTCGGTCACGTCAATGAGCCCGAGGGCGACGCATGCAAGCGCTGGGCCTAAGGCAGGCGGGTCCCTCGCGAGGCAGCTCCACACCTGTGAAGGAGGGCGGGCGCCGTGGTGAAAATATGCATGCAAGCGCTGGGCCTAAGGCAGGCGGTCCTTAGGAGCCATCAGATGTCCTCATAAGTAAACAGAGGTCCTCAGAGATCATCAGAGGTCCTCAGCGATCAACAAGCTCCATTTCCAGAGGCCATCAGAGGTCATCAGAGGTCATCAGAGGTCCTCATAGGTCCTCATAGGTCCTCAGAGATCATCAGAGGTCCTCAGCGATCAACAAGCTCCATTTCCAGAGGCCATCAGCGGTCCTCAGAGGTCCTCAGAGGTCCTCAGAGGTCCTCAGAGGTCCTCAGAGGTCCTCAGAGGTCCTCAGAGGTCCTCAGAGGTCCTCAGAGGGCAACTTTCTCCCAACCGAAACACACCTTGTCGGCAATCGTGGTGTAGAGCGTCGTCGTGAGCATCGAGGGGTCCGCCACGCCGGCGACAAGCGCCTTCGCGGGCGCGGGCGTGCGTTCCAAGCTGCCTAATTTGGTCGTCTCCGCGGCGTCACCCAAATCGGGCAGTTTGGAACGCGCGTTCGCCGCAAGCTCTGATGAGCTCTGATGAGCTCTGATGACCTCGTGCCCGGCCTTGCCTGCGGCGTGCGCGTGCCAAGCGGCCTCCGTGGCAGTCTCGAAGGTCGCCTGCATTCGCTGCTGTTAGCGAGGCAATTAGGGAGGCAATTAGGGAGGCAATTAGGGAGGCAATTAGGGAGGCAATTAGGGAGGCAATTAGGGAGGCAATTAGGGAGGGCCGCATGCAATTGCTGCTGCTTCTTCTGCAGGCTCGTGAGCACGTGGTTATCAGAGGTCATCAGAGGCCATCAGAGGCCATCAGAGGTCATCAGAGGCCATCAGAGGTTATCAGAGGTCATCAGAGGTCATCAGAGGTCATCAGAGGTCATTAGCACCTGCGGAGGCGCCGACTCAAGGGCGCCGTGTCGGGCGTGGTCGACGCGCGTGAACATGCCGAGCAGCCTCCAGCTCCTCAGCACACGCACCTGATGAGGGACGCAATCAAGTGCACTCAGAGGTCATCAGAGCAGCCTCCTGCTCCGGAACAAACGCACCTGATGAGGAACGCAATCAAGGGTACTCAACACACGCACCTGATGAGGGACGCGATCAAGGGCACTCAGAGCTCTTCACACGCACCTGATGAGGGACGCAATCAATGGCACTCAGAGCTCTTCACACGCACCGCGCCCGAGCCGTCCCATACTGTGTTCCGGCGCGTCCCGGAGGCACGCAGCAGCTGTCGAGCACAGGCCTGATGACGGAGGTAATCAGGGAGGCAATTAGGGAGGCAATCAGGGAGGCAATTAGGGAGGCAATTAGGGAGGCAATCAGGGAGGCAATGAGGGAAGTAGGGAGGCGATCACCTCGCGTTGCAGGCCCGAGCGGAGGTCAAGCAGCAGCTGCTCGCCATCGTGCACGGTCCATGCGTGCCCGGGCGCCGCGTCGGGCGCCCCCTCCGCTTCGGCAAACGACGACGAGGATTTCGTCAACAAGGATTTCGTCAACGACGACGGGGAGTTCGTCCTCGCCACGGCGAGCACTCCAGCGCCCGACACGGCGCCCGACACGGCGCCCGTCGTGAAGCGCTCCTTGGCCTTGAGCAGGTGTGGCTGGACGCCGCCCGGTACGGCGCGCCCGGAACGACGCGTGCTGCCGGGTGCGTGCTGCCCGAATGGGCCCAATCGTCCAGCTTCGTTAATGAGTGCATGCACGCCCCCCTTGAGGGGCTCACTCGCGCTCGCCTTCGGCCGCTGCGCGTGGGGGGGCTGCGCGCGCCGCAACGCGTGTGGAGCATGCGATCAGCGGCAGAGGAGGGAGGCCATCAGGGCCCATCAGAGCCCATCAGTGCTCATCAGTGCTCATCACAGAGCGCGCGCGCACCTGGGACCGCTTGAGCATGCTCTCGATGAAGGGTCCAATCAATGGCCATCAGTGCTCATCACAGCGCGCACCTGGGACCGCTGGAGCATGCTCTCGATGAAGGGGCCAAAGGTGACCACGACGGCGGTGGTGTCGTCCATCAGGCCCCTCCGGCTCGCTTTTTGGACCAGCAGGCGCGCGGCACTCGCGGCGTCCCGACACCTGATGAGGGCTCATCAGGAGTCATCAGTGCTCATCAGGGCTCATCAGGGCTCATCAGGGCTCATCAGGGCTCATCAGGGCTCACCGCCAAGAGAGGAGCGTCGACGCGACGCGCGCGAGGCTTAATTGATCCCACACGCCGTCCGAGCCAACCACGACAGCGCCACCCTCGACCGGTAGCGGCAAGCCCAAGACGCTCGCCGGTTCGCATGAGATGAAGTCGCCGCAGTCGGCATCCCCAATCGAGCGCGTGAGCGACGTCCCTCCGGGGAAGGCGCGCAGAGGACCGGACGCCTTGCCGTTACTGTCGCGCGCTCGCCCGATCCTGGCGCCTTGCGCCACGACGCGACGGAGCTCGGCGGCGTCGTCGTTGAGGCGGTGGCTCGATCCCAGCGCGTGCGCCTCACCGCTGGCGCCGTCGAGCAGCATCGCGAGCGAGTCACCCACGTTCCACACGCAGCACTGCCTCCGCGTGAGGTTGAGGCTGGCCACCGTCAGCGTCGTGCCCGCGATGCTGCCGGACTCGCGCACAGTGCGATGCATGGCCTCGAAGCCGGCCACGACGGCAACCTGCAGCGCTCCGCAGCTCCCGTCGCGTGCCGTCTCCACAATGAGCCGCAGCAGGCGGTCGCAGACGTGCTGCGCCGCGGCGCCGCCGCCGTGCCCGTCGGCAACGAGCACGAGCACGAGTTCATCTCCGCCGATGGTCGCCTCGAGTACGGCGCAGCGATCATCGCCCTTGAGGTCCCTCATGAAGTGCCCGTAGTCGACGGCCCGCCCGTCGGGCATGTTGGACGCGCACCTCGCACCTGTTCCGCCGTCGCGCTGCGCTCCGGCCAGCATCGCGGCAATGGCGGCCGGCGTGTGGAATGGAGGGGATCGCGCCCACAGAAGGTGTGAATGTGAATGTGTAGGATTTCACAGTGGAGTCACGCTGGGCTTTCAGCTGGAAAATTGGTCAGCAAATTTAAGAGAGAAGAACTTCAAGGTAGGGTTGGGAAATATCCAGTCAGTTTGAAGAATTAAAAAGCAATGAATCCAAATTAATCAACTTGAATGATTAAACAGCCAACCACGGGGCCGCGGGCGAGGGCGTGGCTTCCTTCCACTTTCCTTCGAGTGGGGGTTTTCAGAATTTCGGATGTCATCCCAAAATCACCGACTTCAGAGACTTTAAAAACATCCTCGCGAGATTTTCGAACTTGCGGACGCCGAAACTCTATCGCTCGTTTATCGGCAAGACCCGCTCGCCCTTTTATCGGCCAAGACCCAAGCCAAAATATGGCGTCGAATCGCGTGCTGTTTGCGCTGGTCGCGATCGCCCTTGTGGGAACGGCTTACGCACAGGCGCCGCCCTCGCCGCCCACGCCGCCCTCGCCGCCGCCGCCCTCGCCGCCGCCCTCGCCGCCGCCCCCGGCCCCGCCCCCCCCGCCGCCCTCCCCCCCCCCCCCGCCCCCCCCCGCCCCGCCCCTCGCCGCCGCCCCCGGCCCCGCCCCCCTCGCCGCCTTCGCCGCCCTCGCCGCCGCCCCCGGCCCCGCCTCTTCCGCCAACGATCGAGGCCCTCATGGATGCCGGCGTCGTGATGCGCGGCAAATCGGTGGACGTGATGTGGCTCATGTTTGCCGGCTCCCTCGTCTTCTTCATGCAGCTCGGCTTCGCGCTCGTCGAGGCGGGCTCCGTGCGTGCCAAGAACACGAAGAACATCCTGCTCAAGAACATTCTCGATTGCTGCATCGGCGCCCTGATCTGGTGGGCGTGGGGCCACGCCCTTGCGGTGCGCGCCCGATCCATGCGCGCCCGCGCCGCGCGTGTGCTCAGCGCGCCTGCCACCCCCTTCTGCGCGCGCCCGATTCTCGCCCTCCATGTGACCCCAAATACCCCCAACGGGGCCTGACGCTTCACGTGCCTCACCACCAACCATACCCGCCCTCCCCGCGCAGTACGACCCGGGAGATGGCTTCATGGGCATGACCGCCATGGATGGCGCGCACGCGCCCAACTTCTTCCTCCAGGCCTCATTTGCTACAAACAATGAATCGCACGGCTACAACATGGCCATCTGGTTCTTCCAGTTCGTCTTCGCCGCGGCGGCGTCCACCATCGTGTCGGGCGCGATGGCCGAGCGCACCGCCCTCCCTGGCTACCTCGTGTACACCATCGTGATCACCGGCTTCATCTACCCGGTCATCGTCCACTGGGTGTGGTCCACCGACGGATGGCTCTCGGTCTTCTCGCAGGGTTACTGGGCAACGGAAGGGGTCGACGGCACCTACGGCTCGATGAACTTCCCGCTCGGCGGAGGCGTGATCGACTTCGCCGGCTCGGGCGTCGTGCACATGACGGGCGGCGTTGCCGCCTTGTTTGGTGCGGCCATCGTGGGCCCTCGCGTGGGCCGCTTTGACGAGAAGAAGAAGCCGCTCCCGATGGCCGGGCACTCGTCGACCCTGGTGGTGACGGGCACCTTCATGCTCTGGCTCGGCTGGTACGGCTTCAACCCGGGCTCCACCCTCGGCATGGCCCCGGCGGGCTACTCTGCGGGCGCCTCGCGCGCCGTCGTGACCACCACCATCTCGGCCGCCATTGCCGGCCTCGTCGTCATCCTCCTCGAGAAGCTTCTTGGCGACCATACGTATTCGGTCGGCGCCGCGTGCAACGGCCTCCTCGCCGGCCTCGTGTCGATCACCGCGGGCTGCGCCTCCGTCACTCCCGGCTTCGCTTTCCTCATCGGCCTCATGGGCGGCGTCTTCTACTTCATCTCGAAGGAGACCATTCTCAAGTGCTGCAAGGTCGACGACCCGGTCGACGCCGTCTCGGTGCACGGGACTTGCGGGGCCTGGGGCGTGCTCGCGGCTGGCCTCTTCTCCGCTCCCGAACTCGACTATCGCAAGTGCACCCCTGGGCAGGACGAGCGGTGCCTTAAGGGTGGCCTCTTCATCGCGAACCGCGCCGACGGCCAGTCCCCGAACTGGAACATCATGGGGGCGGCTCTCGCCGAGGTGGCCGTCATCTTCTGCTGGACCGGCTCGATCTCGCTGATCATGTTCTACCTCCTCAAGGTGACCGGCATGCTGCGCGTCTCGGCCGAGATGGAGGCGGCCGGCATGGACGTTTCCAAGCACGGCGGCGCTGCGTACGAGTCGTAAGCGTGCCACCAACCGCATGCCGCCGTGCGCGCATGCATTCTGTATCATTCTCGCGCGATGCCATGCCATATGCCCGGGTCGACGCGGTCCCACAAGCTGAAGTGATCCGTCGGGAGGGGCCTGAGGATGCAAGATCCTCGCCACCGGGCCGGGAAGGGGGCAGATGACGTGTGAGCCCCCTTCTACCTGCCATGCCAGTGTGTCAGGGGGTTAAGGGGAAGAGGGGAAGCCCTGGGGCACAAGCGCGCCCACGGGATGAGAGAGTCAGAAGCGAGAGGCTGGGGGCGGCGATTGCTGCGACCGAGGACCGGCAACCAGCAGTGTGGACGTGTGCCACAGTGGCCAGAACACGTAGGCGTGTAACGCGTGCGCACTCTCGAGCGCGTACTTTTCGGTGATAAGGTCACAGGTGGCCCGCGGGGTTGGCTAGGGGTTGGTGATGTACCGACCGTGTGTGGCCGCTTGCTTTTAGCGATCGGGGATCGCGCCTTTTTTTCGCGCGAAACTGCCGGGCGGTACGACACGTCCGTGTCGGTACCACGGTAGCTGTGAGTCCAGGGGTGTTGGTTTAACATTGAGACACTTTTTTGCGTTAAGTATCAAGTGTTGAGACACCAAAACAGGTGTTAAGACACCAAGTGTTGAGACAGGAAAACAGGTGTTAAGACAGGTGTTGAGACAGGTGTTGAGATCAGGGTTCGAGAGCCAAACGATAACGGACGGTCGTCAAGTGCGGATAATCTATACCCTTCTGTATCCCCTCAACAATCTCGGACAATTTTTCCGTTTCGCTTTATTTTTTGGCGTCATGTTGGCGCAAAGTTTCCACAGCAGGTTTCCACGAAGCGAGTCTTTGACAGCCGGCCTC
>Ga0210248_102028_pt1 | contig 13547 bp, 7 predicted proteins | sample ChrtobMetP3_32mM_FD_155493 | JGI IMG/M metagenome (GOLD analysis project Ga0210248, IMG submission 155493) | Chrysochromulina tobin associated microbial communities from unialgal haptophyte culture, Seattle, Washington, United States - P3_32mM | ecosystem: Host-associated > Algae > Haptophytes >...
CCCATCCCACCACCCATCGGCCCACCACCCATCCCACCACCCATCGGCCCACCGCCGTGTGGGATTTGTTGGTGGAACGATCGGACAGGCGGCGCCGACGCGCCGCGGGGCGTCGCGCGCTTGACGTCGATGAACTTGCTGTGCAGCTCATGCCTCGACCCTCGTGAGAGGCACGCCGCGAGCGCCTCCTCGTGTGCGAAGATGACGAAACCGAAGCCCCGAGGGCGCTGTGAACCAGGGTCGTACATGAGCCAATGAGGGAGGCAATCAACATGCAATCAGCATGCAATCAGCATGCAATCAGCATGCAATCAGCATGCAATCACCTGTGAACCAGGGTCGTACATGAGCCAATGAGGGAGGCAATCAGCATGCAATCAGCATGCAATCAGCATGCAATCAGCATGCAATCACCTGTGAACCAGGGTCGTACATGAGCCACGACTCGAGCACCTCCCCAAACTGACTGAAGTACGCCCTGAACGTGCCCTCATCGACAGAGTGAGGCACGCCACCGATGAAGCACTTGAGCGGATTGAAGTCGCCTGCCTCGCTCCCGCCAGCGCCGGCGCCTCCGCCGCCGCCCATCATTCCGCCGCCGCCGCCACCGCCCATTGCCCCGCCGCCCATCGCCCCGCCGCCCATCATTCCGCCGCCTATGCCGCCGCCCATCATTCCGCCGCCACCCATCATTCCGCCGCCACCGCCACCTCCACCTCCACCGCCACCGCCGCCACCACCACCCATCATTCCACCGCCGCCACCAATCGGACCACCGCCCATCATTCCGCCGCCCATGCCTCCCCCCATAGGTGGGGCACCACTGCCCATCGGACCGCCCATGGGGCCGCCGCCGCCGCCGCGCATCTGCTCCGAGAACTGCGGGCCACTGCCTCGAGGCTGGGCTTGGCGAGCCATGACCGACCGTCCGTCGATGATGTGCTCGTGCATCTTGATCACGTTGGACTGGAGGTTCATGTCAAAAAATTTGACAAACCCAAAGCCTCGGGAGGCACCCGTCAGTCGATCGCGTACAACATGAACATCCTCAATCTCGCCAAACTGCTGAAAGTACTGTCGCAAGGACTCATCGGTGGTGGAGTACGACAGGCCGCCGAGGAAGCACTTGGTTGCTGGATCAATGCCACCGGGCATCATTCTAGTAGAGTTCGGCACGCGACGCGAGGGATTCACCCCGTGCGGGATCGAGCGCGCGCGCTCTCTCTCGGCTCCGCGGCGGCTTGCCGCTGCACACACGCGTGAGCCACGTCGATTTATGACGCGCGTCATCACGTGCCATGAAGCTCGCATCGTGCTCCGTCTTTTCGGATGTCTTTCTTTCGAGACTGTTTCGTGCGATCTGCCAAGCGAGCTCCCGACAAGCACCCTCCCTTTCGTCGCGTCCCCTGGGTCGCACGATACATTGTAGGCGCCTGGCTGGCATGCTCTCGGTCACCTGGTCGTTGGTCACAGTACAGCTTGCGACGCTGTCACGTCGAGCCGTGCTGCATTCGGTACCGATTTGTGCGTACGCAGTTGGCGCCCCTCGCGCGCATGCAGCATCACCAAGCCTCGAGTTCCTGACGGCAAGCTCTGGGCTGCAGTGGGCCGACGCCAAGGTCGGCTCAGGCCCAGCGTTCCAAAAAGGCCAGCGCGTTGCCATCGACTACGTGATGAGTACGACCGGAGCGCGCTATGGAAGCAAAATCGATTCGACCAAGGACCGCAATGCTCCTTATTCGTGGACTCTGGGCGATGGCTCGACGATCCTCGGTTTGGAGGAGGCCATTCTGGGCGGTGAGGGCGTACCGCCGATGCTGCCTGGCGGCGTGCGGCGCGTCATCGTCCCGAGTAAGCTTGCGTACGCAGATCTGGCGAAGCCGTACAAGAATGGTCTGCAGTTTCAAGACTGCAGCACTGGCCGCGGTCCAATCCCTCCCCAAGAGCCGCAGTCTTCAGGCGACATGGGAGCCGGCGAGTTCCAGCGGTTCAAGAACATCTGTACGAACCCGCGGCGCTCGAATGCGCCCTTGCCTTTCCTGCCGCCCAAGGAAACTGTCCCCGCTCGTGTGAGCCCTGTCATCCTGACACCACGTGACATGCTGCTCGACATCGCTCGGGTCGACTCTCGGCCCTCGAAGACTGCAATGCGAATCGGCCGTATCAACCCGACCTCGTGCTGGACATCAAGCTCTTCGGGAAAAGGAGTTGAACACAGAAAATTCTCCGTATTCACACCTCTATTCACAATTCAAGTTTCGAGGCTTTTTTTGCGAATATTTATGCGGGCCACCTGGTGTGAGTGAACGTCATGTGGCCGCCACGATTCAACCCGGCCGTGGTCGAGGAGGCCGCCAAACAAGCCCTCGCCTTCCAGCGCTTCTCCTTCTTCCGGATTCTGCGCGTGAACGACGCGCTTGTGCCACCTGAGCTCGCGGAGGCGGGTGAAAAGCTCAGCCCTTCGGACGTGGCTGCTGTGAAGCGCGCCACTGAAGAGGCCGCCGACGAGATCATAGGACGGCACACGAGCCGGCTGCCGCCCAATTGCAAGCGTGCACCAGCTCATTTGCAGATGGCTGCCCTGGCTCTCGCAGCACAGCGCGTGCTCGAGGATGAGGACGAGCGACGGGGCACGGCTCTCATCGACAGCAAGCTGAAGATGCGCTCGTGGGTGGCGAACGCTTGCGGAGTGTATGCGCCACCCGATGGTGTGACGGCGCCGTCGGCCGTGCCAGCGATGTACATCCCGAACAAGATCGCCATGACGCTCACGGGCGCCCTCTGGTTGGAGAGGCGGCGCAAGCCAATGCTCGAACGGATGGTGGCCAACTTTGAAGCGGACTTGGGGGCAGCGTTTGAGATCGAGACCATCGAGCCGTCACCATCGCGCCGCTTGAGGCGCTGCTTCTACCACGACTTGTTTGAGGTGGAGGGCGAGCCCGTGCTCCAGCCCGTCTTCAGCGCCATCCACGAGACCACATGGGCGGGGGTGCCGGGCTTCCGATTCGTGCGAGAGCAAGGCGGCCAGTGCTCCTTCCTCTTCGAGTAGAGCTCTCGTCGCGTGTGCGCTTTCACCACGATGGGAGGTGAGGCAGAGCCACCGACGGGAAAGCTTAGGAGGAAATAACGTGCATGTACTATTACATTGTCGACTAATTAAACGGTACTATTAAACGAACTATGTAGTTTTAACATCCAATCGACATGGACGACCCGCACTGCCTACGCAAGCTACGGTTCACAGCCGTTTCACTCGGAGTTGCGCGAAAATTCCGCAGGCCGCCGATGGTGTTGCCGCCCGAAAAGGCGGTGCCCGACAGCGTCACGGTGCCCGGGCAGCTGGTCACACAGCCGGAGCTGATAGGCAAGCGCGTTCGAGTCATCGGCTTGGAAGCCAAGCCAGAGTATAACGGTAAGCTAGGCACGGTCACCGTGTGGGATGAGACGAGGCAGCGCGCAGGCGTGCTGCTCGACAGCAGCTCGAGGTTAGCGCTCAAGCCAGCCAACCTAGAGCCACTGGACAGCGCGTCATCCGCGCCAGCAGCACGAATCGCGGCCATCCTTGCGCAACCGGTGGAACGGGGTGAGCCGAGCGCCATTGACGACCCGCCGCCATTACTGATCATCGTCGAGAGCCTCAATCCCGCGCGCGGGCATGCGATCGAGATCGGCGCGTCGGAGACGATCGGTGCGCTCAAGGCGCGCTATGCACAGGTGTTCTGGAGTGCGCGCTACGCGCAGGTGCTCTGGGGCCGGGCCGAGGCGGCCGGTCCAGCTGAGCGTCTCGCTCCAAACATGAGCGAGCGGGAGGAATACGAGTTGCTCGTACGGCTGGTGCACGACGGCGCCGAGCTGCCGGATGATGCGCGGCTCAAGGAGTGCGGCCTCGCCACCGGCAGCCGCGTGATCGCGATGGACCTACGGCAGCGCAAGGGCGTCGCGGCCCAGATAGGGCGGCAGATGGGGCGATGGTGGCCGCTTCTACTCGCCATCCTGCTGCTGCTGCTGCTCGTGGGGGAGGCGTCGGGCGCCGTGACGGGCGCCGCGCATCCGGTGTGCAATCGTCCGCTGATCATCTTTGTACTGCTCGCCGCCCCTCTTCTCGTGCCGTACGGTCTGATCCTCTCGGGCCGCTTCCAGCTCGAGACGGGCTACCGCGTCCTCTGGTTCGTACACCATCCGCCTCTGATGACCTCTGATGACCTCTGATGACCTCTGATGACCTCTGATGACCTCTGATGACCTCTGATGACCTCTGATGACCTCAGGTTCGTACACCATCCGCCTCTGATGAGGCTCGTGGGCGCCAATGCGATTCTTGCGCTCGCTTGGTGGATCGTCGGCACGGTGAGCGCTCCGATGGCCTGTGATGGCCTGTGATGGCTTGTGATAGCATGTGATGGCCTTAGGCTGTTGCGCTGATGGCCTCTGATTGCTTCCGAGTGGCACCGAGTGCTCCCCCCCGTTGGGCTGTCAGGGGTGGATCTTTAGCAATGGCTCCACGTGCCCGAGAGAGGCGACTGTGCTCTACGCGACGTCGCTCTTGGCATGGTGCCTGCTTCTGGTGCTCAACTTGCCCTGCCTGCTCGCCTGCGCCATGCCGTGCCTGCTAGCATGCAAGTGCGACTGCGCCTTTGGCATCGTAGCCGCGCTCTCAGGCATCCATCGTCGGCCCGATCGGGCCTCGGATCTGATCTGATTACACTTTACAGCAATTGGATTACAGCTGACGTGTGTAAGGAGCCCCACTCCCCCCACCGACGCCCGTAGAGCGTAGTACTTTAGTGAACGTTAACGAGACACCCGGTGCTACGGCACTGCTACTGCCCGCTCAGATACAAAGTGCAATATCCATACCGGTCAACGCACACACACGCTCGACGGGGAGCAATTCCCCCGGGTGAAGTTGCGTCCCACGCAGTCGGTAAAAGTCGGTAAACGGCGTAATACCATGGTCTAAAAACCGGCTTGAAGAGTCGTTTTTAGGTTTGCCTAGCCGTTCGTCGCTGTATTTTTAGGCCCCGTTCACGCGTTTAGATGCCTACCAAGTCCTATGGTCATTGGAGGCGCGTGCAAGGGCGCGTGGCGGCGGTCCACGTACGGGGAGCGACCGCGTGCGTTAAGCATGAGGCCTGCCACAGAGCCACACCGCCCACCCTGTCCCGGGTGCATGTGATTGCAGGGCATTCCTAAAAGCTAAATGTGTAAGTAACGGTTGGGGCGCGAGCACGTAGTCGTTTGTTGTGCCCGGGCCCCGGCCAGTAACGTGACGCCCTGGCCGCGCAGTCGCCGAGCCGGCGTAACATGACTATATGCATGACTAACCCCAGCGCCCAGGCTGGGGAAATAATTTGCCGAAATACACCGGGGCGCGGGGGCAGTCAACGCCTCAGCCTAGCCACTTTAACCAGTGGCTGCCGGCCTCAGACTCCTCAGCGGCCTGCACGCGCGGTTACCACACCGAGCACACCAAATGATTGACCTCTAACGTCTAAGGGACGTTTGTTGGGGTAAAAGGAAAAGAAGTCGAGTTACGGGCCAGGTGTGTAGCTCAACTCAGGCTTGGGATCAGCCTTGAGTTTATCGCTCATAAGCTCGCGCTTTTTCTTGTCTCCTATCCAAATCACCACCCTGCAGGCAACCACCCTGCAGGCGTCGGCTGGCCGGCCGCCCACTTGCCCTCCCGGCGGACGGGCATCGGCAGCCCGAGGCGCTTTACGTTTCGCTCGGCCTCCTCGCGCGATATCGTCTTCACCTCCTTGCCGTCCTGCATTTGCCATGCGCTCCGCTCATCGGCCGTCCACTTTACGCTCTCGCCCACCTCTTTGCCTGCCTTGTAGAACCCCACCTCGATGTTGCCGCTGGCATACAGGTACGTCCCTTGCCCCTCCATCTTGTCGGCCTTCCACTCGCCCTCGTAGACGTCGCCTTCTTTCCACCGGTAGATGCCGCGCCCCTCCTTATTGTCAGCCTTGTACTCGCCCTCGTAGACGTCTTTGTTGGCATACGTGGAGATGCCCTGCCCCTCGCTCTTGTTATCCTTGAACTCGCCCTTGTAGACGGAGCCGCTTGCAAACTTGTAGACGGAGCCGTGCCCCTCCTTATTGTTAGCCTCCATCTTGTCGGCCTTCCACTCGCCCTCGTAGACGTCGCCTTCTTTCCACGTGTAGGTGCCGCGCCCCTCCTTATTGTCAGCCTTGTACTCGCCCTTGTAGACGTCGCCTTCTTTCCAAGTGTAGGTGCCGCGCCCCTCCTTATTGTTAGCCTTGCACTCGCCTTTGTAGACGGAGCCGCTTACAAACTTGTAGGTGCCGCGCCCCTCGCACTGCCCGGCCGCATTCCTCTCGCCATCGTACTCGTCGGCCTGCTTACGTCCGGCCATCTCCGGTCCAAGCACAGAATTCAGAAAAAGACAAAGAACTCCGACACTTGCTCTAAACTCGAAAGTGAAAGTACATGTACAAGTTCAGACCCCTTTCGTAACCGCGCCCTCTCCTGTATCGGCCGACGCAGAGCCCATGGCGACCTTGTCCCTGTCGCCTGATGCACGCTTTGACGGTCGGGAATTGCTCATCAAGTACATACGTACCTCTGCCGAGCAGGTGAGCGAAAACGGCAATGTCTCTGCGGCTGCCTGGCACTCATTGGCACATGCCGTTTTATGCTTTTCTTTGCTTTTCTTTGCTTTGCCGCCTGGCCGGCTGAGCCAGAGCTGTTGACACCTGGCCTGCACGTTTGGCCAACGCCATGGCCATCGGCCGTGAGGGTGCCAGCCCAAACTCGCTCGCTGGACGCGCCTTGACAGCCTTGGCAGCCAATAGAAACTCAGCAATGAAAAGCTCTGACCCGACGTCCCGTGCTTGTCTGTCCTGTGCTCAGTGAGAATGGGTGGTGACGGCAGTGGAAAAAGGCGTGAATCAGGCCTCGACAAAGTCTTGACCATGGTGCGCAATGGCGCCGACGCTTACGAGGCCTGGCAGGCGTGTGGAGAGCCCACTACATGGGGCAATACTCAGAGGTTCTTGCGCACGGCCTGCGCCGAGACACCCTCGAGTGGCAGCTCTTCACTGGTTCTGCACACGGGCGCTGCGTCAGCAACGCCCGTTGTACCACCAACTTCGCGGAGAATAGCAGATGCACCGTTGACGACACGTACGGGCACGACACTCGCCTTGCCGACTCGCAAGCGTACCCCGAAGGAAGTTGAACAGGCTTCAGCCACCAAGGGTGCGTACTGGCTTGCATTCCAAACGGCGCACAAAAAGGCCACGCTCGAGTACGATGCGGCGCGCTTGGCCAATCAGTTGCGCGTCATAGGGCATCGACCAGAGGACATTGCCAAGAAGTGGGACGACACGCTGTCTCCGGACAACCCCGAGAAGCTCACGGCACAAGCACTGAAGATGTGGTCGTCCTCGGGCAGGAAGCCCGGCGCGTCGCCTCAGCCGCCCGGACGGAAGATGAGCAAGTCCAAGAGCGCGTTAGTTGCCGTGGCCAAGACCTACACGAAGCTGATGCAGCTCGAGGGCCAGTGCCAGAAGCCCAAGGAGCTCATCCGGAAGATAGTTGCGGCAGCAGCTGGCACTGGCCATGAAGCCATGATTGACAACCAGAAGAAGCGCCGGTCGGTCCTCAAGCTACTGCGAGTCGGTGAAGACGCTGTGAGTGTGCAGCAGGGCGAGTCGATCGACAAGCGGCGGGTTGACTCGCTCACTTACGAGAACGTCGTCGAGTGGTTCTCTGGCTGGACCCACTTCCTCGAGGCCCGCAAGTTTGCCGTCAAGAGGAAGCATCCTGTCTCCGGCACCGAGATGTGGTACGTCTCTCGACAAAAGCGAGCTCGAATTATCAATCCCGACGAGATGCACCTGGTGATGACGACTGAGCTCGAGAAGGGCGGGCCCCGAGCTCTGGTGTATGGCGACCCAAAGCTCGGAGCCAGTGGGCGTGCGGCTGTCGTCAATTCCCGACACATTTCGGCCATGTACGCCACCGCCGGAGATCGCACCGTGATGCCGCCGTACTATATGTTCGACTCTGCAGCGAGTGCGGAGAACATGGGAGTCAACGCTGCATGGCTCATTGGCTTGCCACGCGTCATGCGGTACGTCCATGGCTTCGATGAGAAGCAGCCCATGCAGCCAGGCTGCGAGGTGTCCGAGAAGGGCGGCGCCGTCAAGGGCACCTTCCACAGGTTCATCCACACCTGTGTCATCCCGTGCTTCCCCAACTGCGCAGCTGAGTGGGAATACGACTCCGACGGCAGCGTGGACTCAGTCGGCGACCCGCCTATCCGTGCGGGCCCAGTGATCGTTAAGTCCGACATGGGACCAGACCGCATCACAGTAGATGAGGACCAGCTGCTGGAGTGTCAGCGGCTGCACGCCAGTGGCATTCTTCCTTATCCAGGGCTGCCCAACGGCACAGCCGCCAATCAGGAGATGGACAATTTGTTCGGCGAGTTGAAGGAGAAATCGGCCGACGTGGCCGACGACATAGTCGCCGAGCGTGAGCAGCTGGCAGCGGCGGCGCGCGAGGCCAGGAAAAAAAGTCCTCCCATCAACCTCACGAATGCTGATCTGGGTCGCATCGTTGACGGCCGCCCAGGCGACAGGGGTGCGAAGCGACCCTTCCGCTACGCCTTTTCTTCGGAGAAGGTCGACCGGGCATGGAACGCGGTTGGCGCGGTCGGTGAGGGTGGCTGGGTCACGATGCAGTGTCTCCACCATCCGAAGGTGCGAGCAGCCACGAGCAGCACAACAGCGTTGCAGCTCCTTGCATCGGTGGCGGCAGATGCCACTGAGCCTCCGCCAGTTGCACGGGAGACGCGTTCTACTGCATCTCAGCCAGCAGCAGCAGCAGCACCCGTGCTCCCGCCCCCGTCTAGCCAGCAGACGCGCGCCGAGCAGGCGGCTATCATCACTCAGAAGCATGAGACGGCCATGGCAGAGCTCAGCAAGTATGGGTTTACTGCCGATGTTTTCAAGGTGGTGCCCAAGGTGCCTTCAAAGCCTGTGCAGCCAACAGGTGCTGGTAAGGGTAAGGCAAAGGTGTATACCGAGGTCGACGTTGCCGAGCCGACGGAGGACGAGATCGAGCTGTCTGCCGAGCTCAAGAATGGGGCCTCGGGCTTTGCTGTGTGGAAGCGGGGTGCCAAAACTGGCATGTATTCGGACGAGGTGATCCAGCCTATCCTTGAACGCATCCGCAAGGACAAGCAGCTCAAAGTGGCAGCTCAGGGAAAGCGCGATGAGGCGTTCGAGAAGCTGCGCGAAGAGGCGCTCCAAATCATCGACGGCTGCTTGTCAATCGAGCACCTCGCAACCACGAAGTTGGTGACGCTAACCCGCTACATCTTCCAGGCGATGGGCGCGGCGAACGTGACCAAAGCGACAGTCAGCCGCGACGCGATGCTCATCAACCTCATGGAAAAACTGGACATGAACCGCCTGCTCTTGCTCCTTGAAAGCCCGTTCAAGCTTACAGGTGACACCCTCCCCTCTGACTGGCCAGAGTTGTATGTGCCGCAAGTGGCCAAAGGGGCGGGCGCATCCTCGTCGGGGAGTGGCTACCTCTCGTTCGCCGCCAAGTTTGGCGACGCCGAGTTCACAACGCCGGATGATCTTGGCCTTCCCGAGGACCTCGAACCGTTGCCTCCGCCTGTGTGGCTCGCCAAGGCGCTCAAATTCAAGTCGGACTCGGCTGAGATCCTCATTGGCAAGCCAATCCTGTACAAGTTCGAGCAGGAGGATGGCGGCTGGGCCGTGGGCATCCTCTCAGAGTCGCTCACCGACGAGAATAACACGTGCGAGGTGACCGAAGGCGATATCACTGGCTTCAAGCCCATCAACTTCGAGGTCAACTTCACAGATGGCGCTCTCAACATCCTGCTCGAGTTGGACGACTACGCCACGAGCGCCAGCTGCCCCTTCGGCGGCTGGTGTCTCATGGGGGCTAAGGCGTCCGGTAAGGCGAAGCCTAAAGGTAAGGGGAATGGTAAGGGCAAGGCCGCTGCTGCAACTGTGCCCAGCGGAAAGCTGAGCCCCGGCTCGAAGGCGCGAATGAAGGCGGAACTGCAGGCGCAGCTCGCCGCACTCGAGTCATCGGATGAAGACTAGTGACGTGATAATGTGTCAATGTGTCATGTGAGTTATGCTTCCGCATTGCCCGCGAGTTTCGTGAATGAAAAACGGAAAACCTGTGCATCGTCGTTCGCGTGCGTGAAACAGAAACTCTCTCGTTCGCTCCTCTCCGTCCATCAAGACGTCAATCGCTTTGCTGACGACCCCGTCACGCAGTCAGGCGAGCTTGCTCTCAATCGGCGCGAAGATAAAGCGCTCCAATCGGCGTCATGACTAAGAGACCGAGTGCACGCCTTCGATACAGCCGACGATACAGCCGACGTACAGGCGTATGCTGAGTTTGTTGCTCTGGTTCTTGCGCACCGTCGCTGCTGATGCACCAACGTGAGTGCATCATGAGCACCAAGACGTTCCCGTGGGCCTAGATAGCACACTTCAACATAATTCAATCCTGGGGAAACACTAGCGCGCTCCCTGATGCGTCTGAGGCTTCGAACCTATCTCACAAGTTCACAGCGTCAAACGCTGTTCACCAGCTAGGCTCTCCACGTCCCCTCTGCGACAGGTCGGCAAGGTGCGCTACTGTCAACGACAAACCCTTACAAGCTGTTCCTCGAAGGCACGATGCCGGTGCAAGATATGATGCGAGCATGCACTGGCATGCCTCGAACACTCACGATGCACCATGGTGCGCCATCGCAAAAACATGCGATGCGATCTGCATGTGCCGATGCCGTTGGCGGGCTCCGCGCGCGGCCGGGCTAAGCATGTGTGTGGAGTACGTGCCGGGGGTGCAGCCAGCCGCGGGAGCAGCCACGGGGACATCAGAGAGACGCTCAGGAAGCCTCGGCCCGCGACCCTTTCCCAATACATGAAAGAGGGTTTTCGGCCGAATTTAGAGACAGTAGGGTAAGGTCATGGTGACGTATGTATGCGTTCAGGCTTTCACACATATACCACAGCATGCGTGCCAGGCTGGGGGGACCGTCGGAGCCCGCTCCGACGCTAGCAGGGTCCATGTTTCCATAGCCCAATACATGAATTTGGGCTGAACTAGTACAAACTATTTTGGGGGGGAAATGTGTCACCGGGTGTCATCATTCTGATGAACCCCGGACCGTATTGGCCGCTATACTTGTGGGGGCCGCACGTAGGGGGGGTGCAAACGAACCGCCCCCTGCCAGGGGGGGATTCTAGCCGCCCGATGGTCGCCCGCTCGTTAGGTACGGTCCGGTGAGACAAAAGAAAACTTTTCTATGGTGTTTCAACATACTGTGGTGCGCGAGAATTTGACCTATTGGGGGATGGTTTCAACACTCTAAAGAACTCGCATGGTGGCGAGCAATTTCGCGGTGGCGGGCGATCTCGTGGCCGAGGTGAAGCGCTACGTGACTCGTGCCGTTCGCCTGTGTCGCGAAGACTAGGCAAGACTAGGCGAAGGAGAAGAAGTGGAGCGACGTAAGACTGAGGGCTGAGTTGCTTCAACAGCCACGTCAATTTGAAGTAGTTCGAACTCGTCGCCAAGGCGGGAAGGTGGCGAGCCCTCGTGCTTGGGGGTCCGTGGCGTGAGCCGCGATGTTGGTAACCGCTCATTGCTCCGAGAGAGGCGAAGCTCCGAGTTTAGCTGACCTCGACTGGGCGAGGCGTTAGACGACGAAGCTCCCGCTTTTTCTCGCTCCTTTCGAAGATCGCTGGTGGCGATCGATTTCACGGAGGCGCGCGGTGGCGAGCGATCTTGCTTGTGTTGATTCTGCTTGTGTTTAACAGGAGTAGCAGGTGGCGAGAGGGGCAGCGTGGCGTAAGCATTCCGATTGGTTCCTCACGCAGGCACTCGGGCACGCGCGCTTCGCCCTACAGGTTGATAACCGGCAGGTGTAGCAGCTCAGGCTTGGAATCAGCCTCGAGTTTCTCGCCCATAATCTCGCGCTTTTTCTTGCTCCTTTCGAAGTTCTTCAGTCGCAAACTCACGCGGCCAAGTAGAGAACTTGCGCGGTGGCGAGCGTGGAGCGATCTTGCGGTGGCGAGTCCTCGTGCTTGGGGGTCCGGAGAGCTTGCGCGTTGTGTTGAACAGCAATGGCAGGAAATTACAACTCAGTGATTGACCCAAAGGGGTAGGGGGAGGTATTCTTCTTTCTTGACTCACACACTATTCCCACCACGCTGATTTTGAACTCAGTGATTGACCGCCAGATCGGCCAGAAAGCGCGGGTTCGGGGGGAGGTATTCTTTCAGACAAGTCCCAGGATTATAAATACATTAAATTTGATGTCAGATGGGCTTGAGACTGGCTGAACGTATTCTCTAGTGCCTACATTCTTTCTGGATTCACACACTATCCCCACCACCTGATTTTGAACTCAGAGACGTGAGCCGTGAGGATGACCGCGCACTGCTCGCCTGGAGGCGACGCTCCGAGTCTAGGCGACCTTGACTCGGCGAGTCGAATCTACTGGTTAGGTTTAGGGTTAGGGGCTCAGTGTTTAGCTGACCTCGGCTGTGCGAGGCGTCAGACGACGAAGCTCCCGCTTTTTCTTGCTCCTTTCGAACTTCTTCAGGTGGCGAGGGCGAGCGATCTTTCTTCGAGCGGTTTCGAAGTGCGTCGGAAACGAGCGATTTGTCGGAAACGAGCGATTTCGCGTCGGCGTTTCGTTGCTTGTATTGAACAGGAGTAGCAGGAGGCGAGACCTCTTGCTTGCGTTGAACAGGTGGCGAGCGGGGCGGCGGGGCGTAAGGATTACCGATTGGTTCCTTGGAGTCTTCCGAGTCTTCCGAGTCCGGCGGCAATGGCAGCTTGAGTCGACTTGGGCCGCATGGGATGCGTGCTGGGCCCATCCGGATGGGCACGATGATGCGTGGGTTCCATTCTCCGTGGCACGACGAAGGCTGGTACGGTGAAGTCGTGAGTGATGTAGGTTCGACGCGCGGGTCCTGATCTGAATAGGCTTCGCACGAGGGTACTTCGATGACAAACTGGAGCGAGTGATCGAGCCGGAACGCGTCAAGGCCTATGATGTGCTCCCCATTGAATTCCAGTTTAAACACCGGGCCAGCAGACCTAAGCCCGGGCTCAATGGTAGCGTGGTGCATCATTTTCTTGATCCGCTCGGGTAGCGGCTTGACGAGCGAGACCTGCCCGTCCTGGCTAGAGACACGGACGAAGAACCAAATGCTCTTCGGCAGTCGCTGGGAGACGGGCAGCCGCTCCGGCGGGGGTGCCTTCCCTGAGATTCGCGCATTCTGGAAAAAGATGTTGGGCTCGATCGGCGGCGGGACCTCCTTCATTTTCTCCTCCGGGCTCGGGCTCTTCTTTTTCTCCTCCGGGCTCGGGCTCTTTTTCTCCTCCTTTTTCTCCTCCGGGCTCTTCATTTTCTCCTCCGGGCTCGGGCTCTTCTTTTTCTCCTCCGGGCTCGGGCTCTTCTTTTTCTCCTCCGCCCAGTTGCAGTAGGTCTTCAACCATACGCAACA
>Ga0210248_102033_pt1 | contig 13514 bp, 10 predicted proteins | sample ChrtobMetP3_32mM_FD_155493 | JGI IMG/M metagenome (GOLD analysis project Ga0210248, IMG submission 155493) | Chrysochromulina tobin associated microbial communities from unialgal haptophyte culture, Seattle, Washington, United States - P3_32mM | ecosystem: Host-associated > Algae > Haptophytes >...
CCCCCTCCCCCCTCTCCCCCCGACTCTTTCACAGCTCGAAGCCCTCCAGGCACAGCTCGCCGGAGCTCAAGGTGGTTACGCCGTCGAGGTGCCGGGGGCCGAACCGGTACCGCTAGCCGTGCCAACGTCGGGTCGGCGTGCTCTGGCGGCTCAGCAGGGGACGTCGCAGGGGATGGCGTCGCCGATGGCGGGGCGCACGGCGATGGTCGATGGGGGAGACCATAGCGACACGTCGGGACGCCAGCCACGCTCGCGCCTGCACATGAACTCACTCGCTGAGGACGAGATGGGCCAGGTGACGCCGCTGCCTCTGATTGCCTCTGATTGCCAAGTGGCCGCGTGATTGCCTCTGATTGCCTCTGATTGCCACGTGGCCAGGTGACGCCGCTCGGTGCAGCCAACGGCCGCGACAACGCCCGCGAGGCCCTCGTTTCACTTCCCGGGCACGAGGAGGGCTGAGCTCGGAGGGCTGAGGTCTGAGCTTGGTGGGCTGGAGATCTGAGGTCGGAGGGAGATATGAGCTCGGATGGCTTGAGATCTGAGGTTTCGGCTTCCTGCGCGAGGAGGCGACGGAGGTTGTGGCGGCGACGGAGGCTGATGAGGCGGCGGAGGTCCCGGCGGGAGCGGAGGACGCCCCGCCTGGGAGTGCCCACTACGGCGCCCCGTCTGGGCGTGCTCACTACGGCGCCCAAACTGGGCGTGCTGTGTTATATATCCGCCCATGGGCTGCGGACTCGAGATGTGGAGAGACTGTTGCATGCTGGGCTGTGAACTCGAGGCTGTGAACTCGAGGCGGTGAACTCGAGGCTGTGAACTCGAGGCTGTGAACTCGAGGCTGTGAACTCGAGGCTGTGGGGATGACGTGCCGCATGGGATCGATTCGGGTGACTTCATGGAGCTCGGCATCAGAGCGAGGGCTGGAGATCTGAGCTCGGAGGGCAGGAGATCTGAGGTTTCGGCTTCATGGAGTACGTCATCGGAGCGAGGGCGATCGTGATGCGTCATCTGCAAGCCATCTGTGAGGCGTCCTATTGGGCGTCATCAGGCATCATCTGCAAGCCATCTGTGAGGCGTCCTATTGGGCGCGCGCTCCCCGGCACCGTTGTGAATGTGAATGTGAACCCGTCCGGGAGCGAGAGAGAGACCCAAGATGGCCAGAAGCTGTGAATGTGAATGTGAGAGGGACCCGAGATGGCCAGAAGGGCGCAGCGACAGGCGCGCCACGGCATCGGCTCATCTCGCATTTGTGTCTCACACCCATGATCGCGGCATCGCGCCCATCGCGTACACTCCAGTGACTCAGCGTTCGGTTGTGTTGCTCGGCTTGCGTCATTGAGCTTAGCGTCCCTGCGCGCGCCTTCCCCACCGCCAACCCGGCGCGCCCGCGTGTGAAGGCCCTGCGTGTGACGTTCAATTATATACTTACGTGTGTGTGCGTGAATTTCTTCGAGTGTGAATCACGGGGCGGTTATGAACGCTCGCACACACGTTCGGTTCACACATGGGTTCACCGACGCGCGACCGTCGGCACGTAGGGCACCGCCCTAAGGACACAAGCACACGGCACGCCCCAGCCCGCCACAGCGTACACTACATGTACTACTGTATGTACTCGTGCTCCCGGCGGACACGAACGCCAAAGGCAAAGCGCCCCCTGTCGGGTCACCACACTCGTGGCAACCAAATCTCGCCCGATCCGCAGTGCGTAAGGCCCTGGGGTGTAGGGAACCACACGAAACCACACGAATGCCGCCACATCGCACATGGTTCACTCATGGATCAACTCAGCCTCACGGTGCCTGGGCAAGGGCAGCCTCCCGCATCATCTCCATCGCCTTGGCTAGGCAGTCGGCATACTGCTGCGCGCCCAAGTTATACGTCATCACCTTCGCCTCACACCCGTACGAGCGAATGCCATAGCCGATCGCAAAGCAGTCGTCGTTGACCGGCCCGAAGCCGCCGTTCGAGAGGGCCTCGGAGTTGAGGGTCGAGGTCGAGAGAATGATGTGCTTGAGACGCTTCATAGCCGGGCACTGGAAGAGCGGATGAGAACGACCCTGGAGCCCTCCCACATGCTGTCGGCCGAGGAGGGGGCGAGCGAGAGCGCTGAGGCAATCAACGAGCAATCAACGAGCAATCAAGATCGAAGAGGACTCGAGGCCATCGTGGCAGCCAATCTCCACATGCGATCTCGGATCATCTCGGTGAATCTCAGCCGATCTCAGCACGCGATCGGGACCCAATCTGAAAGTTCATCAGACAAATGCCTCATTGTCATCAGTCAGCGATGCAGGTCCCCCCGCACCGCCTCTGACTCGTCATCGTCTTGTCTTCATATGAAACACGAGGCCATCACGATGCAATCAAGAGGCAGCCATCGGTGCGCCATCAGCCATCCATCGCTCTCATCAGACAAATGCCTCATTGTCATCAGTCAGCGATGCAGGTCCCCCCGCACCGCCTCTGACTCGTCATCGTCTTGTCTTCATATGAAACGAGAGGCCATCACGATGCAATCAAGAGGCTGCCATCGGTGCGCCATCAGCCATCCATCGCTCTCATCAGACAAATGCCTCATTGTCATCAGTCAGCGATGCAGGTCCCCCCGCACCGCCTCTGACTCGTCATCGTCTTGTCTTCATATGAAACGAGAGGCCATCACGATGCAATCAAGAGGCTGCCATCGGTGCGCCATCAGCCATCCATCGCTCTCATCAGACAAATGCCTCATTGTCATCAGTCAGCGATGCAGGTCCCCCCGCACCGCCTCTGACTCGTCATCGTCTTGTCTTCATATGAAACGCCCCATATTAGGCGATTACTCACCCCCGGGCCATCAGAGGCCATCAGAGGCCATCAGAGGCCATCAGCGGCCATCAGCGGCCATCAGCGGCCATTAGCGGCCATCAGGCGCGCACCTGATGAGGGAGGCAATCAGATGTCATCAGATGTCATCAGAGGCCATCAGGCGCGCACCTGCAGGCCGAACAGGTGGCGATCCATCCCCTTGCCCATCAGAGCATCCCGCGTGATGCGGCTGTGGTTGTCGATCGCCTGACGCATGGTGGCCGCGCGCTCGGCCAAGCTCGAATGCCCATCGGTGAAGGCGGCCACGAAAGCGGCGGCGTCGTTGGTCGCCGACCTAATGGTCTCCGTACCTGATCAAGGAGATCATCAGGAGATCATCAGGAGATCATCAGGAGATCATCAGGCGTCATGAGGCGTCATGAGGCGTCCTCAGGCGTCCTCAGGCGTCCTCAGGCATGATCATCGAGTGGTCTCCGTACGTCCATGTTTGAAGGCTGCGGTAGAGGCGGACTCGTAAGTCGAGGGCAGCGGCCCGGGCCCCCGCATCAGTGCATACGCGAGCTGAAAGGACATCTGCATGGCGCCATCCGGCGAGAGTTTCGTCTGCTTGAGCAGCGTGCCGCTGAACGCCGGCGTCTTGTGTTCCGCCATGTCCGTGCGCGCGATCGTCGCGTCAAACGTCTTCTTGGCTTGCACCACTGCCGTCTTCACCTCCGGAGGGAGATTAAACTGGAGCGGGGTGGCGGGCAGAGAAGGCGGTTGCTTCGTCACAAGCGGCAGTTTGTTGGCCGCATCGTACACCTCGTTGAAGAAGCGGAGCACGGCCACCCCATCGCCCCAGGAGTGCTCGAAGTTGACGGCGGCCTTGCCGTTGGCGGAGACAATCAATTGGAACGACTTGTCGAGCCACCGGTCGATGCCGGAGCCGTGCAGGAAGCAGCGAGAGACGGCGATGTTCTCCTCGCCCACGCCCCCTCCTGAGCCGCAGCGAGGGGACCGGACGCGATCAGACGCGATCAGACGCGATCAGACGCGATCAGACGCGATCAGACGCCATCGGACGCAATCGGACGAAATCGGACGTGATCATCTAGATACAATCAGAGGCCATCAGCGGCAATCTCACAGGCCAGCACGCACCCTTGGGAGCCTCGACGTCGAGGCAGAGCGCAAATAGCGCTGTGTCGATCGCCTCGAGCGACGCCGCATTCGGCTGCGAGGCTACGATTGCCGTGCGTAGCTCCGCCCACTGATCACGGCTTAAGTGCGTCAGCAGGCCCACGTGCTCCTCCGGCGGCGCTGGAGAGCTGTCCGAGGCATCGCAGATCGCCTGGAGCGCGGCCTCGATCTGCGCGAGCGGCACGGTCGCGCCCGCCTTGTCGAGCAGATCGAGCTTCCAGAAGCGGCCGCGCCGTTGCACCACCACGTGCGAGGCATGCTGGACAGTCCGCAGCTCATCGCGCACGAGCCCGGGGATTCGTGTCGACTTAAACAGGTTGGCATACTGGCTCATGTCGAGGGGGAAGGCGCCGCACGCGGCGGCGCCGTAGAAGGCGACGCCGCTCGGCAGCAGCCGCACCGCCTCCTGGAACAGCGCCGTCTTCGAGCGCTGCGGTGACATGTGGAAGATATCGGGCTCGAGCACCTGATGGGGGGGGGGGGGGAATCAGCGCTCATCAGTGGCAATCAGAGGTGCCTTCGGATTGAGAGCCACCTACTTGCGCTTCGAGTGTGCGCATGAACGTCATGGCCGCGTGGCACATGCGGGCGGCGCGCCCGGCCTGCGTGGCGCGCGCCGGGTCCTCCTCATCCTTGAACGTCAACTGCGGGTTGCTGTTGAGCAGCAAGGGCCGTCGGTCGGCGAGGTACATCTCGAACCACGGCTCGGTGATGAAGCTGCTGTACTTGGCGGCGTCGCGCTTGAGCAGCGCCTCCTGGAGCGCCGGCCCGAGGCCGGCGCCAAAGTCCGCCGCGAGCTTGCACAGCTCTTCGAACTCCGCCTTGGTCGTGATCGGCTGCGCTGCGTACATCATGCGGTGTAGCGTGTCGTCGAGCTTGGGCACCGGCAGCTTGGGCAGCGACTGCTGGAAGTGGTACGTGGGCAAGCGCGAGCGGTGCAGCACCTCGAGGCCCGGCGCAGTCGAGGGCGCCACTGAGCTCAGGCCGCGATGCGCGAGCCGCAGCTGCGGGCGCGCGGCCGCGGAGCGTGCAAGGCCGAGCCCGACGCGTCGCCTCTCCATCAAGCTCCGAAACTTGCGGCAAATATCGGCATGACGACAACATTGAAGTGTGAATTTGAATCCGCGGGACCCTGAATGTTCCGTCGACCCTCGCAACCGCGCAGTACTTGCTGGGACGTGGGACCCTGGGTCCTGTGAGACAGTCTAGTGGGAGACCCTGGAAGCTGGGTGGAAGGCTGCTGGTACTGGCGGTACCTGCTGCTGGTGCGGCGCGGCGGGCGGCTGCGTATAGGCGGCCCGCTTTGGGGGTGTGAGGGTATGCTCCCTTAACATAATCTCGCGGGACAGGATCGTTTCTCAGGCGTGTCTGACGTGGCCTTGTTTGGGCGCTCGTGGCATGCAAGATCAACAGCTCATGTCGCGCCGCATGAGGTCATTGAGCTCACGTATCCCCCACTCGGGCACCGGAGTTGCATGCGCGTACCTGTGGGGAAAGGGGATAACGCGCCGTGGTGAGCACTTGCATGCGCCCCCACTCGGGCACCGGAGTTGCATGCGCGTACCGGTAGTGCGTCTTCGCGTTGGTGCTCTGTAACAGCCTCTTATCGGCGGCGCCCACTTGCATCTGAGCCTGGTGATCGGCCTCCTCCTCGCTCGGGGACAACAGGTAGGTGAAGTCCTCTGCGTGCCAGTTGGCCAGGGCGGTGTGCGAGGCCGCCTGCTGCGCGTGGCAGTGGCGGATCGACTCGGCGTAGTTGACGCGCCCATCGTACCTGAACAAGATTCGATCAGGTGCCATCAGGCGCCAGCAGATACAAATCAGGTGCACTCAAGAACACGCTAGCAGTGTGAACACGCTAGCAGACGATGGTGGGCGGATGGACGATCGATGGTGCCCATCTTACTTGTCGAAGATGTCCGAGAGCGGCGTGTCCATGGTGACCGCCATCGGATCGTTGAGAGCGAGCACTCGCTTGATGTACTCAAGGGGGAACCAACGGCCGGCGGGCAGGTGATGCCCATCCATCATCATCTTGTACTGGCCAGGTATCCAGGGCAGCAGGAAGTACTGGATGTGCAGCTGGAACTGCGAGGGTGGAAAGTTGCACCCGCACACGATGTGATGCCGCAGGCTCTCCGGGTAAGCGGGGCGGCCCGTCTTGAGCATCTTCTTACACCAGGTGGCGTCCGACAGGAATTGGGAAGCGACGCAGCTCCATGCCGCCTCCTCGAGCGTGTTCACAAGTTGGAGCCCCTCTGTGGGGTTACGCAGCAGGATGCGCCAGTCAGGCACCCAGCTCCTCGTGGGGATCACGTTCAGGTGGCACGGCGTCAGGGCGAGCGGGTCGTCGAAGACGAGCAGCTCGGGCGTCTGCTTTCGAATCGAGATCGAGAGAGGGAAGGCATCGGTCCGCGCTATGCCGTAGACGAAGCCCATGAAGACATTCTCCGTGTGCGTGCGCGGATGGTCCGCCGGGAACGGCGTGTTGCAATTGTTGCACTCGGACATCGTGAACCCGTTCGCCTTGCCGCAGTGCGCGCACTTGCGCACCACGTTCCGTAGCTGCAAGGCGAGCGCAGCATCACCTGACGTGCGCTCACGCACGTATTCTGCAAAGGTGCCAGCGTAGAGCGGTCCCGAAGGCTCCTCGACACGCGCGACTGCCGCGTGTGCCGCGGCAAATGCCTCTCGGTGCGCACCGGCGAGCACGGCGAGCTCGGTCGTGACCCCGCTCAGCCCGCCAACCACCATCTGCTGCTCCCTCTCGTCCCGCCAACCGAAAAAGGAGAACCTGCTGCTTCTGTTTCTGTAGCCCGAGAGGTGACGAATAGGCTCGTCCTCCGAATCGAAGAAGCTGCTGTAGCTGAGGCCCATTTGCCTGAGGATCGCGGCGCCACACGCGGCGAACTGACAGAGTTCCGCGCGTAGAGCAGGATGGCCGAATGTGGCATTTATGTCCAAAAAGACTTCGTCGCGCCGTCACGAACGAGTCGCTGCGTCGACCTTGAAGGATTGACGCCTCCGGGGACGGTACACAACTGGAAAAGCAATTGGTTCGGTTTCACACGTTTCGAAACTATTTCGAAACATCTCCCACATCTCATTGCAACTCTTAGCCTCCCCAAATAGTTCCTCAGACCAGGCCGTCGTGCTGCAGCAGCCCCGCTCATATCGGACTCGTTGCCGCGACATGGGCGACATGAAGTCGCAGGCGATGCTGCAGCAGACGTGGACCCTTATCGGGAAGCTGGAAAACGACGAGATTGCCGTGATCCTCTGCGCGGCGATCCCGATGCTCAGCCTCTTGATGATGGTCGTGCGACGATACTTATGCTGCTGCTTGTTCGCCTCCGGGTCCGGCGCGGGGAACGACGAGGAGAGCGGCAGCCCCAGCAGTGCGCCCGCGCCAGGAGGCGTGACCCAGGCGTGGATGGCCGCCTCGGTGCGGAAGGAGATTGCCGAGCTCACAAAGAGCCACGAAAAAGAGCTTGCGAGCCTCAAGAAGGAGCAGGAAGCGCTGGCGCGGCAGGTGGCCACACTGGCGCAGCGCCTCGAGGAGACGCAGAAGATGCTTGGTGCTGCCCCCGCCCCGGCGGCGAAAGCCTCTTCAGCGGCCGTCCCCGCTCTGTCAGCAGAGATGGCGACGCCGACGAAAGCCCCAGCCGCATCCAACCGCGGCGGACCCTCGGGTGGGCGAGGAGCGCCTCTGAGCGCGCGCTCCAAGGCCAAGATCTGAGGGCCCGCTCGCGAGCGCGCCGCTCGATTGCGGGATCACGGTTCGCCCCACACGACACAAACGCATCCCAGTTCCCACACCAACCGCATAGAAGCGCATGTTGAGCCTGCGTGTCAACGTGACCGGACTCGTGCACACAATTATCCGCACACCCCTGACTGGATCCGGACGTCGCATGTGTGTACAGTGTTTTACAGTACGTCAGGTGTTTACAGAGCCCGGGGACTAATGAGTAATGTGATCTGATCAGCTACGCAATTGCAGCTACGAGCCCCGGGCCCCGGTTGCCCCGGGCCCCGGGGACGGGCGACTTGGGATCGAATGACCCGAAGGCCGAAGGCCGAAGGCCGAGAAGCAGAAGAGAGCAAGCAAGTCAAGTCATCACTTCATAAACAACAGACAACCTATTACAGGAAGCCTAGGAGGACTTGACTTGACTCTTCCGAAACTTGCTTGTTTTGGGACGAGAATGGCGACGGCCGCGGACAATCTCGTCGAGCACTGCTCCTTGCTGCGCGAATGGCTCTCGCTCGCGGGGGTCGAAAAGGCGGCGATCCGTGACATGGTCGCGAAGCAGGTGTCCGAGCTGTCCCACCAGCACTTTGATGCTCAGAAGCTCGACGCGCTCGAGGAGGAGCCCGAGTGGCTGCAGCCGATGTGCGCTGAGCGGCGATGGCGCACGCTGCTGTACGACCTGTTCGCTGCGAACCCCGACTGCAAGCTCCTGAAGGCGACTGTCGGCGAGCTCTCCAAGGGCGAGCATGCCTCCGAGGTCGCCGCGCACCCAGGGCTGCTCGCGCTCATCGGCGGTGCCTCGTCGCTGCAAGCCTTCCTCGGCTCGCTGGGCACGCAGCTTCACGGGCGGCGGCACGGGCACACGATGCAGGAGGGGCTCGACGGCGTGGCTTGCGCGGGCGAGGCCCAGTTCTTTTGTGCGCAGCTTCTCCTGCGCACGGCCCCACTCGCCACGCTAGGCTCGCGGACACAACTCGAGAAGGCCGCGGCGCGCATGGCGGATGCGGCAGCGGCCACGCACGGGGCTGCTGGAGCTCGCCGGCTTCAGCTGCTCGCGGCGGGCGTGCCGCGCGAATCTGCGCTCCTGAGCAGCCTCGTCTCCGTCCTCATTGCAGGCGTCATCACGCCCGCCGACGCACAGACCCTCTGCAGCCATTCGGAGATGGCAATCTCCCAGTCGGAGATGGCAATCTCCCAGTCGGAGATGGCGAGCTCCCAGTCGTCGCCAACGGGCGTCGATTTGCAAGCGCTGCGGCTGCCGGCGGTGCTGCGGCTGCTGCTGCAGGCGCTCTTCGACCCGGCACGCCCGCCCAAAGCAGAGACACGCGAGCGGTTACTCCGGACGCTCGCTTATGTGGCCGCCACGGCGCCGCCTGAGGCGCCGCTTGAGGCGCCGCTTGAGGCGGCGGTGGGCGAGGCGGCGATGGGAGAGGCGGCGGTGAGAGAGGCGGCGGTAAGAGAGGCGGCGGTGCTGGCAGCCGCGGACGCAGCCGTGGGTCCATCGCTGCAGGTCGGGGCGGCTGTGCGCTTCCGTGTGGCCCCCGCGGGCGCCGTGTCGGGCGCCACTTCGGGCGCCGTGTCGGAAGTGCCACTCGATGGCGCCGTGTCGGGCACCATCATCGCGCTCCACACGGACGATCCGTCCGCGGTGTATTATACCGTGCGAGTGGATGGCACCGGCGCCGAGCGGCAGACGACCGCTGACCGGCTGGAGTTGCAGGTGGCCACGGGAGCGGCGGCAGCAGCGGGCATGGCAGCGGCAGCGGCAGCGGGGGTGGCGGCGGCAGCGGGGGTGGCAGCGGGGGTGGCAGCGGCAGCGGGGGGAGCCTCGAATGTAGATTCCTTGGAGACGGGCGACGAGGACGACGAGCACCGCTCCAAGCGTCTCAAGCATGCATCGGCGCCTGTAACCGCCTCGACTGCAATCTCGGACCGTTTGGAGGTGCATGCACGTGCTCACCACGGCGCCTCGACTGCAATCTCGGACCGTTTGGAGGTGCATGCACGTGCTCACCACGGCGCCTCGACTGCAACCTCGGACCGTTTGGAGGTGCATGCACGTGCTCACCACGGCGCCTCGACTCCAACCTCGGACCGTTTGGAGGTGCATGCACGTGCTCACCACGGCGCCTCGACTGCAACCTCGGACCGTTTGGAGGTGCATGCACGTGCTCACCACGGCGCCTCGACTGCAACCTCGGACCGTGCGTCGGACCGTGCGTCGGGGTACGAGTACCGGTATGAGCGTGCTCTGTCGACGCTGCGCCAGGCGCAGGCCGTGTGCGAGAAGAACGAGGTGAGCGACATCGGCGCGAGCGTGGCCCTGCTGCACCGTTGCATCGACGAGCCCGCCGCCGCGTGTGGCATCCTGCACTGGGCCCTCGTGGTGCTCACCACGGCGCGATTCTCGGGCGCGCGGTACAACGCGAGCTTCGCGCCCGATGTGATCAAGCTGGTGCTCGCGATCGGTGCCCGACACGGCGCTCTGCGCGACGCGGCGTGCACGCTGCTGCATGCCTGCCTCGTGCATGAGCCGGAGACGGACTCGGAGAACAACGCGCTCTCGGTCGTGGCGGTCCGGCGACTGCTCCTCGATGGCCTTCTCCTGCTGCTCGCGCGCGGCTATGCGCTGCCGGTGCTCGCGACGCTCCACGCATGGATAGCCGGCTCGGACCTCTCGCTCACACGGCATCTGCTCCAGCAGCTCGTCGCGCTCGTCGCCCCGCCATACTCGAGGCCCTTTGCGGTGCTCGTGCTCGCCATAGTGCGCCATCCCCGCACGCTCGAAGCGCATCGAGGGCTCGGGGCGCGCCAGCCCCTCGTGAGCTTTGCGCAGCAGGCGCGCGCCGTTGCTGGGCTGGAAGAGACTGCCGACGAGGTGCTGGCCCTGCTGCAGGCGTGAGATGGAATCAGAGATGGACGTCTTGGAGAGCGGTGAGCGCGAACCGCGATCTGCGCTTAATGCTATCATAGCCACTTGCATGCAAACCAGGCGTGACTATCGTGACACCGTTCGCAAGGCATTCTCGTCGACGATGACAATTGCGAAATGAAACGCACATGTGCGTAAACCACACAACGGTAGTCGTGTGACTGTAATAATAATGACACACCGCACACGCCTTTAACCCCCTACAGTGAAGGACTAGGCGATAGAGGACGAAATAGTCTAGAGGACATGCTCTTCCGGGCTCGCCAAATGCCACCTACAAGTATTTGCAAGTGGTGTCTTGACACTTGAGCGCGGGCGGTGACCGCGACTGGTTTGAGATGACGGCGATTGACGGATTCGGGATTGTGCGATCCCGCCTTCAGTTTTCTCGTTTTCGACCTCAAATTCTCCTTGAGTTGCGACGGGGTTCACGTCTCGATTCTTTCTCGACACCAAGTTGCTCCTCGTTCCTCGTGCAGCGCCCCGCCCGCCCGCCCGCCTCCAACGCGTGACGCCACTTATCCAAGGTGGCGATTGGCGCCATGGACGCCGACCAGGGGCGTGATCTCCGTGGGTACGTGGCATCGCCACCGTTGCGCGTCCATCGCCCGTGGGCTGCCCTTGCGCACCACTTGATTGTCCTGCATCCTGTAACCTGACACTCCGTTGTCTTCCGCACCCTCGCAGGGACGTATCCCACGGTGCAGCTGGGACTCCGATCAACTTCCAGGGCCTCGAGGATGCGGATGCCCCTGGTGCAGATGCCCCCTCTCAGACGCAGCTGCACTCGTGGGGGGGTAATGTGACCGTCGGGGTTGCTGCCAGCGAGAGGCTGGGCGAGCCGCTCGGGGCGATGCTCGGGGAGCCGCTGCGCGCGGGGCTGGGGGAGGCCCTCGAGGACGGATTCGAACATGGCGGCTACTCGAGCGGCGGTGACGCACTCGACCGTGAAGTCGAGGGTGACTCCTCCTCGGGGGGCGCTGATGGCGCCGTGGGGGATGGGGCCGCGCTCGACGGCGGGTTCGAAGCAGCGCTCGGAAGCCAGCTGAGCTCGATGCACCTGTCCGGGAGCGGCGGCGGCGGCGGCGGCGGCGGCGGCAGCGGCTTCGGCGCCCCCCCTAACGAGGAACGCCCGAATAAAGTCTCCGTCATGGCGCACGCCCCACCTCCCGCCCCCAGCGGCGTGATGAACGCGGGCCCTTTCGCCCCAGGGATGGCTCTCTCGACTCAGAGCCCCTTCGTGAGGTTGCCGACGCAGCCGCGGCCCACGACGATGCCCCTGGATGGACGCGGGCTTGGGCCACAGATGCCGGCCACAGGCTACATGTCGGCGCCGCCCCCGCCTTTGTTCGCGTCGATGCCGTTTGCTCCTCCGCCAGGCGCGGCTCCGCCTGCCTCCGAGTACGGCGGCGGCTACGGCGGCGGCTACGGCGGTGGCTATGGCGGCGGCTATGGCAGCGGCGGCGGCAAGGGCAAGGGCGGTGACGGCGGCTACGGTGGCAGGGGCGGCCCCGAGTGCGCCGGGGTTTATTCTCTGGGCGACATGGGCATCGGCTACGGCATGGGCAAGGGCTCCAGCGGGGGGTTCGACGCCCGATATGGCGGACGCGGCGCGGGCGATCGCAACGGTGGCAAGGGTGGCGGCGCCAAGGGCGCCTTCGAGTACGGCGGCAAGGGTGGCGGCGGCAAGGGCGGAGGTAAGAATGGTGGCGGGGACTTCGGCAACTCGGGAGGGGTGGGCTATAAAGGGGGAGGAGGCAACATGTCCGAGCACAGCCTCTACGGTACCGCCTTCAACAGTGCCATCTTCAACGTGGCCCAACAGCAAGGAGGAGGACGCGGCTTGGGCGCCGTCTTGGGTGGCGGCTTCGGCAACGGGCTGGGCGGCGGGCTGCGCGCCGCCGGAGTTGGCGGCGCCGGAGTTGGCGGCGCCGGTGTCGGCGGCGCCGGTGTCGGCGGCGCCGGTGTCGGTGGCTTCGGCGGCTTCGGCGGCGGCGGCGGCGGAGGAGGAGGAGGAGGCGGCGGAGGCGGCGGCGGCGGCGGCTTCGGCCCCCCCCCCAACGAGGAACGCCCGAATAAAGTCTCCGTCATGGCGCACGCCCCACCTCCCGCCCCCAGCGGCGTCTTCGCCAGTTTCTCGGGCTACCTGAAGCAGGTCGCCAAGGTCGCAGTAGGGCCGGTCTGCGGCCTCGGCGGACCGAGCGCCACGAGCGCCGCCGCCCCCGGCACAGCCCTCCCTGACGACCAGCCCAGCCCTGGGCCGTACGGGGCCAGCGGCGGCGGGTTCGGCGGCGTCGGCGGATATGGCGGCGGCGGCGGAGGAGTAGGAGGAGGAGTCGGTGCAGGCGGAGGAGGTGGCGGTGCAGGCGGAGGAGGAGTCGGTGCAGGAGGAGGAGTCGGAGGGCTTGGCGGCGGCGGCGGGCTCGGTAGCGCCCTTGGTCAGGGCGGCCGCGGGCTCGGTCTGGGAGGTGGCCTGGGCCAGCACAGTGGAGCCGGCCAAGGTGGCTGCGGCCAAGGGAGCTGGCAACCGAGGGTTGGAAAGAGTTGCAACATTGACCACATGCCAGGACTGATCGCCGAAGGGTGTGAGAGCAGCTGCAGCAGCAGCAGCATCAGCAGCGCCATTCTGAGCGGCAGTCCTCAGCACACGCCGGAAAATTCCGGAGAGTTCCGTGCGCAGAGCGGCAGCGGCGCAGGGCTGGGCCAGGCCGGTGGCTTTGGCCAGGGCCAGGGGCTCGGGCTCGGCCACAATCCTGTCACTGGCGGCCTCGGCGGCATGGGCCACAATCCTGTCACTGGCGGCCTCGGCGGCATGGGCCACAATCCTGTCACTGGCGGCCT
>Ga0210248_102047_pt1 | contig 13413 bp, 16 predicted proteins | sample ChrtobMetP3_32mM_FD_155493 | JGI IMG/M metagenome (GOLD analysis project Ga0210248, IMG submission 155493) | Chrysochromulina tobin associated microbial communities from unialgal haptophyte culture, Seattle, Washington, United States - P3_32mM | ecosystem: Host-associated > Algae > Haptophytes >...
GGACGGGGGGTGGGGGCCGGATCCTTGAAAATCCTCGCCGGTGTGTTAGTCCACCGAGCGACGCGACCGCGGTGACAGCGCCCGTCTGTCCTGTGTTTCGTGTGGTAGTGGCTGGTCGGTACCTTGTGTGTCGATTCAACTGACCCTTTCTCAATGTTTTGTACGTGGAGACGTTTCTATTCCACATTTGTACCGTACTTTTTACCGGTGGTACGGTATGCTTGTCGTGTCAGCGTGTGAAGCGTGAGTGCCGGCTCTATTGAATCAAAGCCTGGGCACACTGACACGGGAACACAGCACCTGAACTCCAGTTTATCCCACGCGAAAAACGGCCACTCAGGTCTCAGCACACAGCAACCATTCTGGCCGGATCTGAGCGACTCTATCGTCCATCCATATTTTGGGTCCTCTTCGCTCGTGCCCTAGCCGCCTCGAGGAGTCTCAGGCCTTCCTTGGTTTCGTCATCAGGCTCAGCCGTCAGTCCGGTGGCCGGGTCGACGCCGCGTGCTCGCCAGTAGTCTTCTCCGTACGATGCCAAAATCTCTTCGCCAGCGCGCACGGCTCGCGTAGCAACAGCCGTTGCGCGACGAAGGGCGGGATCCTTGACGAATTTGGCGTTGAGCTTCGACGCGTCAAAGCAATCATTGATGTAGCGGGCCGGACAGTCGAGCTGCTGCGCAGCATCGACAAAGGCGTTCATCCCAAAGCCACCCATGATGTATTCCCGATTTTCTCGCAGCGCCATTCTTGCGAAGCTCAGCACCTCCCCGTAATATGCCGCCACTACTGTACCCGACTCAAAGTCACGCCTCGCAAATAGACCCAGGCCTGCGCCTGGGATTGTACTCGTATGTACCGCCAGTCCAAGCTCTGGCCACTGTAGATGCGCAACCTGGCTTCGTCGTCGGCGCCACAGTGCAAATCCGAGTGATATTGTGATCAGTGTGAGCGCCAATGGCGCCACCGACGGGCCGACAGGCGGCGAGCGCACAATCGCCATGTGAACTCGGACAAAGCAGTTCCCGTGAGGAATTTTCTTGACTAAAGTACATGTAACCGGATAGATCAGGAACACATTCTCCCAAATGTGTCTGTGTCCACTTCGAAAGTGGGGTAAACATCGTTCGTCTTTTTTGACGTTTCACCTCCAGATGAGTTCAATGCCGGACGTGGTCGGTCGCGCAGTAACAGAGTGGGTGAGCGTCGGCCGTTCGCAGACGATTGCCGTGATCAAGGCTGGCCAGCCACAGGCCTCCATCAAAGGTGCTCGAGTGCAAGCGCAGCTGGCGCTCGAACTCAAAAAGACCAAGGAGTGCAAGGCGGCTGCCGCGAAGCTCTGGCGCAAATGCTACCGAGAGGCGGAGCAGGCCGGCTTCGAGCAGAACGGCGAGCTTGTGCACGGCTCCCCCTTTCAGCCCGCAAAGAGGGTCATGATGGCTGCGGCCAAGCTCGGTGAGATCGCCTTTGAGGCGCGCAAGGTCGGCGGCGCTTGCGCACCCGTGGAGCGCGAGGCTGTGAGGCTGTCTCACCGGGCGCTCGTGCACGCGAAGATGCTCGAGCGATCCGACTTGCTCGAGCGCGAGTGGCATGCGCGTCAGCTTGCCATGCCGCCGCTGCTCTCGTCGGACGCCCCAGCAGCGGACCCGCAGCCGCCGAACAGCCTGCCGAGTCCGAGGACGAGATCCCAGCAAGAGGAGAAGGCCTTCCAAATCGCGTACAAGCTGACCCAAATCTTCAAGCCAAAGGCTCAGCTGATGAGCAAGCTGCAGGCCGCCGCCGCCGCCGCCGCCGCCGCCGCCGCCGCCGCCGCCGAGTCGGAGATGTCAGCTCCGGTCGGAGCCAAGTCCGTTCAACAGACGACCTCGGGGGAGATGGAGTCCAAAAGTCCCAAGCGATGGAACATGGCAGCGGCGGCGGCCGCGGCCGGCTCGACGATGTACATCAACGCGACGGGCGCGCTGGCAATCGAGCCGACGGCCTACCAGAACGCGCTGAAGGAGCTTCCTGTCACGCTGCCGGTAGCTCTGATGGTCTCTGATTGCATGCTGATTGCATCCCTCATCAGTGCAGCTCGCGTCGCTCCTTCTCGCCGATCGGCAGGTACCCGCCTCCACCGCGGCCGCCATCTGCGCGTCACTCGCCCCCGTCCTTGATGCGCTCATGCGAGGTGTCGATGTCAAGTCAGTGGACTTCCAGGCTGCGAAGAATGCGTACAACAGCTGGCTGGAGAGCAGCTGGCTCGATCCGCGGGGGGACACCCCCGCCGGCGCCGAGGGCGCCGTGCCGAGCGCCATGCCTACGAGCGCCGTGGCGAGCGCCTCGACGCCAGCTGGCAGTGGGACTGGGGGCGGCGGTCTCCTCGGCCCACCCTCTGGCCCTCCGCCTTGCTTGCCGCGCCCGCCGATACGAAAGCCCAAACCGATCAACGGCTGGTCGATTGAGCAGTACGGCCTCTCGGGCTTCTCTGGCTTGTATGCGCAGGGCCTGCATGTGCCACGCGTCGCGACGATTCGCCAGGTCATGCTCTGATGGTCTCTGATTGCATGCTGATTGCCTCCCTCATTAGGTCATGCTCTGGCTCTTGATGGTCTCTGATTGCATGCTGATTGCCTCCCTCATTAGGTCATGCTCTGGCTCTTGATGGTCTCTGATTGCATGCTGATTGCCTCCCTCATCAGGTCATGCTCTGGCTCCTGCAGTCGGCGCCCGGCATGCCCACCGACGGCCCGCTCTCCTTTGCGGACTTGGGCGCGGGCACGTGCGCGGCCTGCGTGGGAGCGCGCTTCGCGCTGCGTGATCACGTGGGCGGAGAGCATGCATTCAAGGTGTGATCACTAATGACCACTGATGACCACTGATGACCACTGATGACCATTGATGACCAGCATGCATTCAAGGTGTGGCCGATTGACCTGGCCATCAAGCCTCCTCCTCCGCCCGTGCTTGATGACCACTGATGACCACTAATGACCACTGATGACCACTGATAACCACTGATGACCATTGATGACTTTGCATGCAGGTGTGGCCGATCGACGTGGCTTCCTCCTCCGCCCGCTTCCGTGAAGCTTTCACAGCGATGATCGAGGTGGGCACCGTCCATCGTCGAGACTCACCCATTATGCTCAGTGGCAGTCATACAAAGGCCGCTCTGCTGCCCGGGCAGCACCCTTCACAGTATCTGACCGAGGAGGTGGAGGGCGTCGCCCCCCTTGTCACCTCGCTCCTTCGGCAGCTTTCCGAGCGCAACGAGCGGCAGCCCCACGTGATTATCGCCTCCTTCTCGCTCCACTACCTTCGTAAGGGCGAGCGGAAGGACTTCTACGAGACACTAGCCAAGGCCGTCACGCGCCCGCTGCTGTTGCTGATCCTAAAAGGAGTCGATGCGCCCGAGACCAAGGGTAAGTGCGAGCCGATGGTGCCAGCGCACATCCCGTCGATCATCCTCGGGCTTCATTATTACATTGGGCGCAGCCCGAAGCCACGTGTCGCAGAGGCGCAGCTCGCCCTCATCCTCCCAGCGGCGCAGGCGCACGCTGGGGCCCAGTCCTTCGCACCGCCGGCCGCGGGCCAGAAAGATGCCGTGCCCGCATACGAGCGCTCGGATCCCGACAGCTGGGTGCTCAGCACGTTTGCCGCGGCCCAGAGGCACAGCCGACGGCATGGGATCTTCACCGGGGTGACGGTGCTCGCCGAGGAGAAACTCGCCGCAAGGGACCTGGGGTCGTAGTCGAGAGAGAGAGAGAGAGATGCCAATCGGGATGACCAATTTTTAGCTGATGGGTTTCTTTGGGCCTTATACTCACACAGTATGACGTGACTGTGTACAGTACGCCGCGTACGGTAAAAAGACACCGGGGGAGCCGGGACACGTCGTACCGGCTCCCCCGGTGTCTTTTTACCGGTACCGCTGTAGTACCGGTAGGACAAACGAAACGCCCAAAAACCGATCGGTCGGGGTCTCTTGTGGCCTCGCCGCTGCTGGCGCGGGTTACGGGCCATATGCCCAATGCTTTACTGCTCAAGATGCCGGCTTGGGTCACAGCTCCCGTGCGCGAGCTGACCATGGAAGATGTGACGATGATCACAGACGGACCGAAGCCAGTGAAATCTACCACAGCCTTCGGTCCGGGCTTGGTGGCAGCGACCGTCCGGGAGCCCGCACACTTCACGATCGAGGTACCCTTGAATCCGGGCATGGATCCGGCAGATGATCGAGGTCCCTTGCAGCTGCCGTCAGACGACAATCTCTTCGTGACAATTCGTGGTGTCTCGCGTGTCCATCCGCACCTCACACCAAGGCCTATTGATTATGACCAAGACACACTGGTGCGCACGTATGATGTTGAGTGGCGACCCGTTCTCTCTGGACACTACCAGATCGTAATCTTCCACGGTAGCCGTCAGCTGGAAGGCAGCCCGTTCGAAGTCGTGGCGGCGACTCCTCAACCGTGTCCAATGCAATGCCGGCTCCACGGCGATGCCTTGTGCCAAGCAGTCGCCCACAAGACCGAGACGTTCAGCATTGCGTATCGCGACAAGCTCGGCATCACGACGCACGCAACAGAGCTCGATGTGTTCGTCGAACCTGTGCAATCTGGCAGCCCACGGGGCCGTATCACACGTTGCCGCAAGATTCGCGTCAAGGTCGGCGGGCGACCGATCAGCGTCCGGGCTGAGCCCGACCTAGACTCCGAGGAGATCGGCGAGCTGCTCCCCGGCGCAATCATCACCATCGTCGAGGAGCGGATCGGGCGCGGCGGCAATGTGGAAGCGTGTATCGCGTTGGACTTTATGGAAAAGGTGGATCGGAACGGCAAGCCAATCATCTCGAGCCCGAGAAAGCCTGGCTTGCCGACCACGGATGCTAAGATCTTGAGCTTTCGGTCGACGCCGTCGCTTTCGGAGCGCCGCGCCGGACCTCCCGTTCTGCCTCTAGCATCCGCTCCTGCAGCTACAGTGCCCACGAGCACGCTCGGCTCGATCCCAGAGGACGATGCCGTTGAAGGTGGCCGACAACTGGCGGCTCCGAACAAACTCGGAGCTCGGCCGCTCTCCTCGATTCCCGAGGCGAGAGCAGCGGCAGCTTCATGGACCTCAGCGAGCGGTAGCAGCAGCAGCAGCAGCAGCAGCAGCAGCAGCAGCGCGGCGATTGGCGCCCCTCTCAGCAAGCCCGAGCAGCAACAGCGCTTACGAGCAGCAGCAGCGCCGAGCGGCAGCAGCAGCGCGAGCGGTGCCCCGAGCTGCGGCAAGCTTGCAGCGAACGGCACCGTGCCCGGAGGGCAGGGCGGGAGCCAGGTGGCTCCAAGTTCGCCGAACTCACACGTCAAGGTCCAGAAAAAGTTTGGGATGAAGCTGTCGGTGGCCGCCGCCGCTCAGCAGCAGGTAGCCGGAGCGCAGCAACAGTCCTCTCGCCGTTCGAGTCGTTCCAGTGGCACGGCACGGAGCGGTGGCAAACGGAGCTCGAGGAAGCTCGACTGGAGTGCGCAGCAAGCGGCGCGGACCGTGGGCTGGGCCACCATCGTCAAGGATGGGACCAAGCTTGTCACCTCGCGGATGCGCTTGAATGTCGAGATGCGCCAGCAGTACCAGCAGCAGTGGGCACGGCGCTTAGCCACCGTCAAGTCCGCTGAGGGCTTGAAGAAGACCATGGGGGACGGTACGGCCAGCTCGAAGAGCCGGAGAAATGAAGCGATTACCGATCATTCTGTAATGCGCTCCATCACTCTCGAGCTCGAATCCGCCAAAGCTGTGGCGAACACGGCCGCCTTTGCGTATGGTGGCATCTACCCGGGGGTGTTGCATTCGCACGGCAAGCTGCCCGACTCGCATCGAGTCAGTTACTCGATTGGGGTGGCTGGAGTGTACCTGCTCCACGTGCGCTTGCGCCAGCAAGGCGCGGCGCTTCCTAGCTCGCCGTTCATGCTGACTGTGCGGCCCGGAGAGGCGCACGCGCTGTCCACGAAGCTACCCGCAGTGCTGCACGGCGAGGTGGGCGGGCGGTGCTCGTACACGATCTCCACCGCGGATCAGGGTGGCAACCCGTGCCTCGAGGGGGGGGCAAAGCTCTCGTGTACCTGCGAATCGGAGGATGATCTCTGGCTTCGCACGGGCGGCTCGAGTAGCGACAATGGCAAGCTCAGCGCCAAGTCCACCGACCACGGGAATGGCAAGTACACCATCGTGTGGCACGGCGAGAGGACCGGCACCTTTCTCGTCTCCGTCACGATCGGCGGGCTGCACGTGGTCGGATCCCCCGTGTTCCTCAAGCTGGCCTCCTCCATTCCTGACCTGACTAAGTGCCTCACGGATGTGCAGCGCTCGATTCGTGCGATCAAGGGTCAGCTCACGATGTTTCGCATTTGCTTCCGAGATGTCTACGGAAACTCGCCCAACTGCAGCAGCGCCTTTCGCAGCACCCTCAAAGCGGGGCTGGCGATCGCCAATCCGGGCGTTAAGGTGCCTACCGCGAGGACTGAGTACGACTTCGAGGGCTCGTGGGTGGATGAGGAGAGCGACGACGGCACCCAGATCGCATGGTACCAGATTGCGTTCACGCCGATGACAGCGGGCTCCTACTCGATGCATGCATGGGTCGAAAGCAACGCCCCTGTAACCAATCAGGTGCCTGGGGTGGTGCGCAACTACATTGAAGGTTCGCCATATATCCTGGACGTCCACGCGGATGCTGCCAACGTCCAAAGCGGAGTCCGAGAAGTGATCGACGTGTCGGGGATCATGCCAGGCGACTACAAGATCTCTCGCGACGTTTTTGAGGAGACGACGAAGAGATGGGGCGACTGCACCATCGATGCGTTTGCCAGCGTGGCAACGGCCACGCTGCCCCGATTCTGGACTGAAACGCCGAAGTTGGGCGCGGAGGGCACCGATGCGTTGAAGCAGGAGTGGCGGTACGGAGAGCGCGTGTGGGCGCATCCGCCTCTCCACCTGCTCGACGCTCTGGCGGCTTTCTTGGTACAACCGGACCGAGGCGCCGAGGTGATCGTGTGCGCACCATTCCGACCCAACGCGGACTGGTTCTTCAAGATCAAGAAGCTCTGTGATGACTCGACCAAGTACATGGCAGGCCGGCTGAGTAAGGTAGCCAACGACGCTCCGTCGCGCGTGCACGAGTGGCCCATTATTCTCTTTCGAATTCCAGGCCGCAATCCTGGTGCAGGAGGGCCAACGCGCCCTCTAGCTCAGCCGCAGCCTCAGTCGCAGCCGCAAGTTCTGCAGCTTCCAATCCAACCTGGTGCAGGGAAGCCACTGCTTCCGCCTTCGTCTCTGCCGCAGCCTCTGCCGGAAATTGCGGCGGTGGCCAAGAGCCCTCGATTCGCACTTTCGATGGTCAACATTGCCAAGATCATCCGGGAGCATCCTCACCTCAGGCCGCAGATTAAGGCGATCGTGTCGCGCAAAGATCTTGACCAGAAGCAAAGCATCCTCGAGATTCAACAGCTGCTTGTCACTGCGTTCGGCCCAGCGGCTGCGGAGCGGACGGACGCTCAAGCCGCCGAGGCGCCCGTTGGCGAGACGGCCCTCGTCACGGGCGCGAGTGTGCTCGGCGCTCTTTCACGGGGCGCGCCGAGGGCACCTGCGGCGGCCGTCTTGCCGGTGCAAGACCCGTTGAGCGCGTACAACGTGGCGGACGCCATAGCGCTCGGACCTCCAGCAGAAATCAGCATGGTAGCAGAGAGCGGTCTGCGACGCTCACGAGTACAAGTACAAGTGAGCCTCAAGGGCCGGGCAGCCACCTCGAGCTTCGCGAGCACATGTAAGTAAGTAAGTAAGTAACACACGCCAACATGCAGCGTACACGTGGCGAGGGGGATACCCAGGCATACAGAGCGTGTAACACTGACCGCGTGTACGGTGTTCAGCAGTCGAGTGTTGTTGCTGATGAAAGTCATCAGTCAACGCTCGCCCGCGGCTCAAGAGCGGAGGTGTCAACAATAGGGGGCGGGGCGCACGGTCGCGTAAAATTCACTCCTCCCCGTTTTTCCCACAAGGGAGTCGGCCCAGTGGCTCGGCCCTCGGCGTGGGTGCCCCCATTCACAATGAGAAAAGAGGGGCTGCGTTCTTGTAGATCGCTGCGAACAAGATGTAGGATCGGCGCGATCCCGCGACGCGACTCGCGAGGATCCCCGCGCGACTCACTTACCCGCCGCGACTCACTTTGTGTGTCACACCTTCCTACAGCGATCTGTACAGCTTGGCGCCAAGGCTGTACGTCTCTTTCGCGCTCTTGTCGCTGCCGCGCCGCCACGCGACGAGTGGCCCGTCGACTCGCCGGTCCGGCCTGTGCGGCACGCGGACCGAAGAGCTCGGCTTCGAGCCTCCTCGCATCGGCGCGCAGATCCGCGGAGAGGTACGAGACGCTTACCCATGACTCTTCCCACATGTCTCCATCTGAATCCTCCCCCTCCCATTCGACCAGAACGTCTAATGGGCGACCACGCCGCCCGTCATGTCGTCGCATAGCCATGATGCGCCGTACTGCCCAGCGCCCGCCATCGTCGGCCTCCCGACCTGCGACCACGGGTGCCATTGCTACGCGCTGCCTAGCGTCCCGCCTACTTCGTGATACCTCTTGCCTCCTCCGTTTGCTTCGCTGAGGATCCACACGCGGCTCGATCTCAATGTGCACAACGTCCCCCACCTCCTCCGCGGGTTGACTGCTAAGGGTATGGTGCTTCTCGACTTTTTCCGGACCGAAGAGGAGCGCAGCAGGCCCCTGTCAGTTCCCCTGTCCGACCCGCACAAAGTGCCCCATCCGGAGATTGCAGATGCCCAGTGTCCTCCATTCGCCCGCGCTCAGAGTCTGTTTGACCTCTAAGATCGCCCGGAGACCATCGTGTACGAGCTCAAACCGCTCCTCCACCTCCTCCGTGAAAATCTGCCAACGCAGGCCGTTGGCCAGGCAGGCCCACCGTCGCATGCCTTCCCGTTGCACAGCTAGCGCCCTATTGCGCGAAAGAGCACATGTACCGCGAGCACCACAAGCTATATCCTACCTATATCTTAGGCGAGATCCGGACCGGTAGCCCTAATGACGAAACCCTCTGGTTGCCTAATAAAGAGATATAGTAAGGGTACTGTGGTGTCGTGTCGTCCTCTAAGTGACTTGTGTAAAGTGTCTGCCGCTGCGAAAAGTCTAACGAGTGAAACGACTCGACTCCGCGGACCGCGCGACCTAACTGTTCGCGTTGTCTGAACGTATGGTTGTCTGTTGTTTTAATGTTTATGTATAGACTTGACTTAACTTGACTTGACTCAAACAGCGGCGCTCATGCTCCAGGTGTGTGTGTGTGTGAATTTGAAACAGGACCACACAGTACAGCGGCGCTCATGCAGGCGCGTCCCCGGGGGGGCGTGGGGGCGAGCTTACATGAGGTCATGACTGTGTGATGATTTCGTCAAGAAGCTCCGAACCATGAACCATCTGGTTCCATCCGGAAAATCACACTCTCTGTGTTATCGCTTGAGCATGCACACGACCTTGCGACGTTTGTAAGGCTAACCCTAACCGCCGATACCGTCTCATGTGCGCCATACAGACTGTACTGAACTGACCCGACATTACGTACGGAACAGGGAAACCGTGTAACCTGTACTTGACTGCTTGTTGAATGAAGTATGCAGCTTGCCAATATGCTCTATGTCGAAGTACTCTCCATTTCCTTTGAATGTCTACCAGAGCCTTAAGTGGGCCCCACAACTTTGGCCTTCCGAAGCCCTTAAAGATTGCCTGGAGCGAGAGTTTGGCTAAGTCGGGCACTTCTCCTACGTCCTCAGTACGTCGCACACGACGTAGAGCACGCTCACTGGGTGCAGCTGACCCCGCTCCAAGCTGTCGCTGTTGAAACTTGGGATTGAGCTCAAATGTGAAAGTTGAGACAAAAGACGAAAGTTTGGGCCTTCGAGGGTCCATCCATCATTCCAAATCTGGAAAATCCTCTAGAGTCGGCGGCAGTGCACGCGTTTCGACGCGGTCCCAGAACCCAGTGTCCATGTGCGCGTTCCGCGACTCCTCGACCATCTCGCGGATCATCTCCTTCTCGCCCTTTGCGAACTTCGGCGGTCCGTCGCCGTCGCACATCGCTCGGTAGAACTGAGCGTAGTGCGTGCTCGTGAGAACGCCGTGCAGATCACGGTCGCGCGTCACGCGGATGACCTTGTACGCTCCGGGCGTCCATGAGATGAAGTCGCACCACTCGCGGTCCGCGCACTCGAGGCACAGGTTGATCTGCAGGTAGTAATACAGCGGGATCGTCTGGTGCGGCGTCTTGCTCCAGTAGGGGCACTTGGCCTCGACGATGCCCTCGGTGCCAATCAGCCCGTCCGGCGAGCCCGCGAGCCAGTCTGCGTGCTTGTGCACGTACAGGCCGGTCGGCTCGACGAGGTTGCCCGTGTGCGCGCTGTAGGCGACGAGCGCGTTGGGCTCGTTCGCCGTGCCCCCCTTGCCGTGCCCCAGCGCGTCGCGTCGTTGCCCTCAAACGTGTCCGTGCCGGGTGTTGGCGGTGTCGAAGGCGTTGACGGCGTTGAGGGTGTTGAGCCAGAGATCATTGTGCACGACCGCGACGAGCTGCTTCTCGCGAAGCTTGTGTGTGGTGCTCGTGGTGGGGGTGGTGCGCAGTGACTCTGGGCTCGGCAGCTCGAGGGCGTCCGGCAGGTACGGATGGTAGTCGCTCTCGACGGAGCCGTCGACGCAGTGGTACTCGCGCGAGTCGAGCTCGGCGTGGCGCGCACGCACGCTATCGAGCGTGGAGGCGAGGGCGGCGCAGGCGGAGACGGCGGCGTTGGTAAGGTGGTGGCTGTCCGAGCAGGTAGCCCAACCTCGACCTCGTCGACCACATCCGCGACTTTGGCAAGGCGCGCAACGCCACCCAGCTGCGCTCGCACCTCATGCGCGTCATCGCCAGCGCCATCCCGGCGCACTGGATGCGCATGATGACGCCACACGTCACCGCCGCCGCTGCCGCCGCCGTGGGCGCGCGCATCGAGGAGTCGTTCGCGTCACTCGCCGACCTGGCGCACAGCCCGCCCGAGCGTCGCGCCCTGTCGCGCTCGGTCGCCAGCCTTCGCATCCGCGAGGGCGGCTTGCGTTGGCCTCGTTGATGGCCGTGTCACCGAGCCGGTCTGACTGGCCGACGTCGACGCCGCGGCGCGTCATCTCGTCGAGCACGGGTGCCGGCGAGTTCCTGCGCGTCGTCAGCGACGAATCCATCCGCGGCTACCAGCACCGTCAAGCGCCGCGAGGCCAAGCGCTTCATCTCGGCCTCGCAGACGGGCGCGAGGGCGGTGACCGGTGAGGAAGGCGCCGCAGCGGTATTGGATGGCGGTGAGGAGGGTGGAGGAGGTGATGGTGGATCGCGCGCTCGTACGCGACCTTGCGGCTCGTCCACGAGCAGAGCCCGAGCGCCGCGCCGACGTTCGAGGCCGTGAGCTTCCCGATGCGCGCTGCGTGCCACTCCGGCGAGCCCTGCTGCAGTGTGGCTGTCGTCATTTTTGTGGCAGTGATTCAGAAGATCTAACTGGGGTCGCCAGCCTTCGCATCCGCGAGGGCGGCTTCGAGCTGGCGGCATTCAGCGCCACCCGCACCGCCCTCTTCCTCGCCGCCTACGTGAAGTCGCGACACCTACGATTGCGCGCATCTTCCCGCCGTCGCGATCTTGTGCTCGAGCGTCTGGCGCAGCTTGGTCGAGCACCAGTCGTCGTCGCCGTAGTAGCCGCCCGCCGCCTTGCCGCCCTTGAGGATGCCGCCGGGGTGATGGGGCGAGCCGGGCAGGTACGCGGGCGTGCCCTCGAGGTTGCCGTCTCGGTTGCCGATCGGCGAGTAGACGCTCACCTGTGTGTGTATGGGACAGAGAGACAGCGGGTCCCCAGCCCTTGCCCCCTGGGCCCATATTTAATTCGCCTTTTGCACTGCGGAGCCTCCGAAACATTCCAAATTTGTTTCACAAACTCCTTCTTTAGAAAGCCGTGGGCTGCAGAGCGGGGACGCCGACGCTGCATTTTGAGACGCCATCAGGTAGTCACGATGCCGTCGTCGTGTTTGCGCGTCGCCTGCGCCCTGGCCTTCGTGGCCAGTGCAATAGGCGTCTCGCCGCCGCCGCCGAGCCCCGAGCCATCGCCGCCGCCGCCGCCCTCGCCGAGGCCGCCGCCGCCTTCACCCGCGAAGAGTCCGCCCTCGCCACCATCACCGCCGTCGCCGCCAAGGCCTCCGCCGTCGCCACCTTCGCCGGCGCCGAGGCCCCCGCCGCCATCGGCGGAACCCTTTCCGCCGCCGCCGCCGAGCCCCGGAAATCCGGAGCCCTCGCCGCCGCCACTGATACCGCCGTCGCCCTATCCCCCGCCTTCACCGCCGAGGCCCCCACCGCCGCCGTCCCCGTACCCACCGGGCGTGAGTTTCTTGTGCACCAACACGTGCACGTACAGCTACTGCTCGTACTACACCCCGTTGTACGGCTACTACTACTACTCGAACCCGAACAACGGCTTCTGCGACGACGGCGGCCCCGGGTCGCAGTTCTCGTGCTGCTCTCTCGGCACCGACTGCAACGACTGCGGCGGCGAGCCTCGCCAGGTCTACCCTCCTCCATCGCCGCCTCCGAGCTCGCCGCCGCCGTTTTGGTGGCCGAGGCCGCCGTCTCCGCCACCGCCACCGCGACCGCCGCCTTCGCCGCCTTCGCCACCACCCCCGCCGCCATCGCCATCGCCAACGCCATGCCCCCCGCCCCCCCGTCTGCCTCCACCCCCGCCGAAGCCGCCTTCGCCGCCACCGGTGCCACCGCAGCCTAGAATACCAAGGCCTCCCCCGCCGCCGAGCCCCTTTTCCCCTGAGCCATTGCCGCCGCCACCGCCACATCCTTCGCCTCCGCCACCGCCTTCACCGCCAAGGCCTCCATCGCCGCCGCCAGCGCCTCCCCCTCCACCTCCACCGCCTTCGCCTTCGCCGCCACCATACTGGTGGCCGAAGCCGCCTCCGCCCCCATCGCCGCCAGCCTCTCCGGAGTCACCGCCGTCGCCGCCGCCGTCGCCGCCGTCGCCGCCAGCTCCGCCAATGCGTCCGCCGCTCCCGCCCAAGTCGCCAGCGCCGCCATCGCCTCCGCCGGCCTATCCACCCGGCGCGACTTTCTTGTGCACCAACACCTGCAGTTACAACTACTGCACCTACGTGAGTGGCTACGGCTCCTACTACTCGCAACCGAACAACAACGTCTGTGACGACGGCGGCCCGGGATCGCAGTTCTCATGCTGCACTCGAGGCACGGATTGCAGCGACTGCGGCAACGTTCCACGCCTGACGTATCCGCCTCCGTTCCCTCCACCCCCGCCCTCGCCTCCCCCAACTTCGCCGCCACCGTGGTCTTGGCCGCTTCCGCCGAGGCCGCCACCGCCTCCATCGCC
>Ga0210248_102060_pt1 | contig 13301 bp, 7 predicted proteins | sample ChrtobMetP3_32mM_FD_155493 | JGI IMG/M metagenome (GOLD analysis project Ga0210248, IMG submission 155493) | Chrysochromulina tobin associated microbial communities from unialgal haptophyte culture, Seattle, Washington, United States - P3_32mM | ecosystem: Host-associated > Algae > Haptophytes >...
GTGCGGCAGCGTGCGCCCCACGACGCCACCGACGGCGGGCCCGCAGTGGAGGCCGACGCGGATGAGCATGTTGCCCGAGTTGGGTAGCTCGTGGCGCCCGGCGCACTCGACCATTTCGAGCGCGCAGTGCGCTATCTGCAGCGCCTGCGCGCGCGGGTCGCGCTCGCCCGAGATGCCGGCCACGCCGACGAAGGCGTCGCCCACTGTCTCGAGCTTCGTCACGCCGTGCCGCTGCGCGATCTCGTCAAAGTCCGTGAAGAGGTCGTTGAGCATGGCCATCGTCTCGCGGGGTGTGATGGTGCCGACGAGGTCCGTGAAGCGGACAATGTCCGTGAAGAGGAGTGTCAGTGCTCAAAGTGCTCCGCAATGTGCTCATCGCCGGCGCGCAGCATCGAGACGATGCGCCGCGGCAGCATCGAGTACAGGAGGTTCTCGTTCAGTCGCTGCTGCAGCGCGATGAAGACGATGAGCAAGGTAAGGAGCGTCGCGAGGATGACGACGCCCGCGACGGCGCCGTCCTGCAGCACGGGAGACAACGAACCCGTGCGCGGCTCGATGGTGATCACCCAGGCGGACGAGTAGGCGCGCACAACACTCGAAACGGCCCCGGCGTCGTACGCGCTCGTCGGCAGCGAGCCGTCACTCGACGCGACGACGAGCGAAGGCGATGCGTCCGTGCCGTCGGAGGTCTCGTCGGAGCGCGCGATGGACCACTTGTACTCGGCGCCCAGACGCTCGATGCCGGCGAGCTCGAGCAACTGGCTCCACACGACGATGATGGTGAAGAAGCCCCAGAAGCGGCGCCCGTCGCCCGTGGCATTGGTGTCGCAAAGGGACGCGCCCGCCGCGGCGCTCCGCACGGCGTCGCAGCCCGTGACGGCCGTGAACGGTCCCAGCGGCGGGCCACCCGGCGCGGGCGCCCAGCGGTAGCCGAGCGACCACGGGTCCGCAGCGGCCGTCGTCGAAGCGAAGAGAGGGATGCGCGAGAGCAGGGCGCTCTGGCCATACTTGCAGGAGGCGGTGCACGTCGTGAGGGGCGACAGGATGTTCTTGGGCCCCTCGATATGCAGCTGCCGCGTCGTCAACGCGAGGATGGCCGCCTGGCGCCGGTTCGCGATGATCGAGCTCGCATTGAACAAGTCGTGCCCGCCGCCGAGTAGGATGCCCGTCGCGTTGCGCCGCGCCGACACGAGGGGGTAGACGGCCGCGACGTGGCCGCACGGCGCAATCTGGACGTCGTCGATGGCCGGCGACGCCATGACGAGCGCCGGAGCCGCGCGCGTGAACCAGTTCTGCACTGATTCGTGCGTCGGCGGCGGCCCAGACTCGACGAAGGTCGCCACCGCGAGAGACGGGTTGAGTGCGCCGCGCAAATGCGCGCCGAAGGAGACCGCGACGGAGGAAACGAGCGCCTGTGCGCGCACCTGCTGCTCGCTCGCGTATGAGGATGCGAAGTAAGTAACGACGAAGAGGCCCCCGCCGGCGAGCACCGCGAAGAGGAACGCGGCGAGGCCCCAAAAGCGGCACGGGGCCGCGCGCAACTCGCGCCAGCCGCGCCACGCCGACACGCGCGCAATGCGGGCGCGTGCAGTGGGCTTCGCCGCGCCGGTGGCACGCGTCATGCGCGTGGAGGGTGGAGAATCCCGTTCATTTGAGAATCTTTCCGCAGATTACCCTTTCGTTTGCACCTGGATTTCTCATCAGCGGAATCTGCGGAAGCTGACTTCTTAAGGCCCAACGTGCCAACATTTGACGAAACTTGGTCATGTCTAGCAGCAGTGTTATTTGCAGGATTCCTTCCGCTAATGCACGCCGTACAGCCGAATGCCGAGATGAATCGAGTGAGTTGACGAAGCAAGAAGGCGGTACAGTTGTGCAACTTTCCGCGCTGAGCGCTACTACCCACAGCCCCCCCAACGCCGACTCCTGGCACCTCGACGGAACACGACACAATTCCCCCGGCCACAACGCGGGCCAAGAACGTAAAAGTAGGCGTAACGCGACGCGAACCACATGCCCCGTCGCCCGTGCCCCGTCCGCGAGATCCGAGAAGACGCTCGGAGGCCCTTAGCTTATAGCTCATCCGTCCGGGCGGCTCGGTATACTCGGCAAAAGCACTGTCTCGCCGCGGCGTGCCTCGCGTATTCAACCGTCGTCTAGCTCACGGCGCGCTTCCCACTTAGCTTCCCACGGTCTCTTCTGCGTCTTCGCTTCTGACTCGCTCTACCCTGCAAAAGGACTACAAAATCTGCCGATGTAGACACTAGAGCAGCGGCAAATGTCTATGTGCCGAGCCGTCTTGCCGCCACTGCTGTAGCTGCTGCTCGAGCAGCGGGTGTAGGGTGGGGGGCTCCAGTGCCGCGCCGCGCACGGCGACCCCCTCAAAGCGGAGCCTCGTTGGCATCGGGCCACAGCGTGGGCCGCCGCTCGGGGTGGCGTAGACCCGAGATTCGCTCGAGACGTCGAGCAAGACGCCTCGGTCCATTTGCGTACCGGTACGAGTCGCGCGAGCACCGTCGACTGGCGAGGCGTCCGGCGTGGAGCCTCCCAAGGCGGCTCGGCGCTGCGGACGCAACTTGCTGCCAGTGAGTGCTGCGGGCCCTCTAGGTTGCCACCAGCCTGGGGAGGTAGGCGACCTGCCGGCCTCTCCAAGCGTGCGACAGACTAGCCGCGGGGCGGACGGTGAGCTCGGTCCCTCGCACCACTGGCCCGGCTCACAGCTGACATTCCCGCCGGATCCCTCGCACCACTGGCCCGGCGGCTTTCCCATGAAGCTCTCGCCTCCGGTAAGGTTATCCAATGCCTCGCGCGAATCCGGGCGCGGCTGCGGGGGCGGCAGCGGCTGGGGCTGGGGTAGTAGTGACGAGGTAGTGGGAGGGCTCGCGAGCACAGGCCGCGGCGGCTGCAGCTGCTGCGGCTGCGGCGCCTGCAGCTGCAGCTGCGGCGGCTGCGGCGGCTGCGGTGGCTGCGGCGGCGGCTGAGGCGGTCTTGAACGCGGCGAAAGCTGCAGCTGCTGCAGCAGGCTCGCCCACTCAGGCGAAGGTAGCGGCTGCGGCTGCGGCTGCTGCTGCGGCGGCGGCTGCGGCGGCTGCTGCGGCTGCGGTGGCTGCGGCGGCGGCTGAGGCGGTCTTGAACGCGGCGAAAGCTGCAGCTGCTGCAGCAGGCTCGCCCACTCAGGCGAAGGTAGCGGCTGCGGCTGCGGCTGCGGCTGCGGCTGCTGCTGCTGCTGCTGCTGCTGCTGCTGCTGCTGGTACAAAGCTGCTGCTCGACTCCACAAAGCTGCTGGTTTCCTCATCCTCCAGGATCTCTCGAGATCCTGCCACACCATGATGAGCTGCAGTACCCACGGCGCCTGCTTCGGGTCATCATGGCACTCGCAGCAGCAGCAGTCCGTGGCAAAGTTGACGGGACCGCCGCAGCACATGTCCTCGTCCGCGTGCTCCAGCTGCAGCCCGCTGTACACGGCGCGCAGCGCGAGGACACGGCACGCGATTGCAAATGACATCATCACCTGTATCAGGCAGAACCCGATGCCGCAGTACGCGGACAGCCTGTCGGTGCGATTGCGTTCGATCGACAATTCGAGTTGGTCCTCGTCCGCCAAGGCTTTCTTATCTGAGTCGAGCGCCTCCACTATCTGCAGGTATCCTATGTACTGGAACAGCACGACCATCACGGGCGCAAAGATAGCCCGGTGCAGGTAGTCCATGCGGCGCAGCCAAACTTCACGCGCGAGAGCGAGATCATGGACGAGCATCACCACGCCGAGCGCCACTGCATACTCGAACGGGATGATGAGCCCGATGGCCACCTGCCCGCAGGACACCAGCGCGGAATGCAGCGTCGCAAAAATGACCTTGCGCTCCTCGATAGTAATCGGCACGACGACGACCGATCCGTCGCCCTTGCCCTTACAGATGACGATCGTCAGAATTTGCCACCAGTTGTGAAGCCTCTGCTGCCACATCGCGAGCTGCGCTCTCCAGCGCCCACTTGTCGATTCGCCTTCCAAAGTGGGCGTGGGCTCAATGCGCTCCCAGTACCGCTGCGTGAAGGGGCGAGCCATGTGCTCGAAGGCGAGATCATCGCGGCGCGAAAACCTCAAGGACGGCGGAATGGCCGAGGAGGGCCTGCAACGGGTGGGAGGCAAATTGGCTGGGCTGCCCAAGACGCTCGGCACCCACGATGTCGCCATCGGTGTATGTAGCGGGGTGTGGCATAGCGGAGAGCACACCTCTCGCGCTTTTGAGTGTCCTCTGTGAAGGAGCGTCCGAGTCCCACTCTATTACGCCAGTGTGTATGTTAATTAAGAAACGGTCCGTGTAATTTCGTAAAACAAAATGATGTGAGAGTGCGGCGCCGCCACCTGGCAGCAGCGCGTCTCGCTGCTCTCGTCCCCTCGGCGGATGGGCAGAAAACACCGCTCCAAGGACCGGAGGCCGAAGAGCTCGTCGCCTCGGAGCACGGACGTGCTCAAGAAGCTCGCGTCCGCCATCGCGAAGGGCGATCGCTCAAAGGCGCGGGAGCTCATTGTGGCATGCGGTGGCAGCTCCACAGGCTTGAACGCAGCACTCTGTGCGCCTCTAGAGGAGCGGCCCCACAGGGGCATAGCCGCTGGCGAGACGGTGCTGCATGTGGCGGCACGCGCCGGCGACGCGATGCTGGTCGAGCTGTTGGTTGCAGCCGGCGCTGATGTGAACCTCAAGGACTTGCAGGAGCGCACGGCCATGCACGTTGCCGGCGGCGCTGTTGCGAGAGCGCTCCTCGAGTCAGCCGAGCGGCACGGGCAGCGGGTGGATCTGGACGTCACAGATGCGACAGGCTGCTCTGTCAACGATGCCGTCTTTCTCGCGCTTCGCGATGACGACGACGTGGCCGACGAGGGCAAGGACGCCTCTGAATGGCGCCAACGTGTCGAGGCGGCGCACTCTGGCGATTACGAGGGCCTGGGGCGGAAGCATCGGCCGCGCAGCTCAGAAGAGGCGTGGCAGTCGCGGCTGCGCGAGGAGAGCTACTTCGAGGAGGCGGAGCTGCCCGGGAGTTCTAGCGGCGCCCTCGGCGGTTGGGGAGATTCTCAGGGAGATTCTCAGGGAGGCGACGAGGCCGGTGGGAGGGACGCCGAAGGCGGCGATTGGTTTAGCGAGATTGCCGCGGCGATGGCCGCGCGCCAGGCGAAGCGCGCACGCGAGGCACGCGAGAAGGCGGAGGCGACAGCGGCCGAGCGTCGGTCTGAGCGCGATCGCGGGCAGCGCGATGCACACGCAGCCTCAGCCGAGCGTCAGAAGCAAGCCGAGGCAGCGTTCGAGCGCTTCGAAGAGGCGCGCAGGCGCGCGGACGCACTCGCGCAAGACGAGGCGCGCGCGGAGGCCCGGGCGCGCTATTTGGCCGCGTGGGTGGCCCTCGCGCCCCGCGCAGACGGCGCCGGCGCCCTGAGCGCCTCAGAGGTGCCGTGGCCCTCGAGGGTCACGCCGAGTGCAGGTAGGCCGCTCGCTCTCGACGAGGTGGCGCTTCATGTGCTCTCGCCGGAGATGGACGCGGCGGCGAGGCGGCGTGCGCTCACGACGGAGCTCCGGCGCTGGCATCCAGACAAGTTCGTGTCACGCTGGGGCGCACGGCTCCTCCACGCGGAGCGCGACGACGTGCTCGTCCACGTCAAGCAAGTATCGCAGTGCTTGACGGAACTGCTCAGCAAGTGATACTGTTGGTATGTTCGTGCTCACTTCAAACTTGACACACGCACACTCTCGACCTGCTGACTTTGGGATCACAGCCCTTTGCATTCACCGTATGAACAATGGTCATGACAGCTCTCCGCGTAGTACGGGAGCATATTGAGCGCATCGCAAGCAGCATGGCACTTTGCCTCCGTGCCCTGGATGCATGACGTCTGCACGCATCCGCCCATGTAGTGGACCATGCACGGGTGAGGTTTCGTGAGCTTATGCGAACCGGCTACCGTGCCGTTCGACCAAACGGCGTCCCAGGAGGTGCCGTCCCTCAAGTTATTGCAATCTTCCATCGGCAAGTCAGACCCACCACACGTCTGTGAGAGCTTGCCGTGCGGCTGGTATTCGAAATAGTTGACAATGTAGCAAGGGAATCCAGGGCATTCCCAGTCGGCCCAGTCGTCGGTCAGGTGAGCAACAGCCGCACTAACGCCGGCGATGAGGGCAAAGAGGGCGGCTGCACGTTGCATCCCCCTGGAAGCCTGGATTGTCGGAGGATCGGAGGTGTTGTCGAAAAGTCGGGGTGTGAAGCAGTGTGAAGTCGCCATTTCATACCCGGAGCTTGACGGTGAGACCTACCATAATTGGTTCCTTTCCGGACGTCTTTCGCGTGTGGACGTCGGAGAGTTCACAGCGACGCTCGCACGCGTTCTTGAGGTGTTCGTGTTGTGGCTGTCGCTGACTGAAGTAGAGCCGTGTGAAATGGTGAAGATATCGCTCGTGTCTTCCAGTGACGGCCATACCTCCTATCTGAACGACGCCGGCCAGTCTGTAGGCGTGCACGAATCTACATCCAGGACTCCTGCTTTGCCCAGCTCTACGCTCAGTCGTCTTGCCTCGCTCGAGGAAGCGTGCGTAAGTCCACCCTCGGCTGAGACGTGGTGGCAATTCGCACGCCATCGGAGCCGTCGCTTGTCCAAACTAACGATTGGCGTATTAGGCAGCAGCACAACGGCCGGCTGTGGAGCGCTCTCGCCCTCGATGCGCTGTTCGATGCCTCTCTCCTGGGGCCGGCACGCCCACGATGCACTCGCTGCTGCAATGCGACCACGAGGCATAGCAATCCAGACCAATATTTACCAGAAGAACGCAGTCGAAGCCTCATTCTTCTTCGATTGCATGAACCAGCTCCTCCCGAAGCACCCTGATGTGGTGATTCTCGAAGTTCTTCAGAACAGGTATTCAATGGATTTGTTCTCATCCTTGAATATGACGACCACAGCTGTCCGCGAAGTGCAACCAACTGCTGCCATCATGTTTGTGGTCTGGCTGAAGCCCCAAGTTGTAGAAGAACAGCCAGCTATGTTGAAGGAATTGAGAGGACTTGCGAGGGCCCTTGGCATCGACTTGATAGATGCACCTTCGGCGATGGCATCTCTTGGCTTTCACGTCAGAGATGTATACGCGAAGACGCCCTCCGGGAGGACTGATCATCACCCCAACGGCATGGGGCACGAGCTTATTGGTGCACTGGCAGCGCAATGCATCACGCGACGTCTTGAGAGGCAGGGGTTTATACGTGATACGGAAGAGCCCAGCGAGGATGTACCTTCGAATCAGGAGGGAAGTGCCAGCAATAGGAGCTCCGGCAAGAGCCACTTTCCAGAGCTCTGCTTCAGCTCGGCAGACGAACTGCCCGTGCGCTCTCAGAGCGGCTTCGTCTTGCAGGATGATGGCAAGGCCAAGGGTGTCAAGAAGCTAGGCTACTCGTCCACGAGAGTCGGTGATCGGCTCACCATCGGACCAATCAATTTGCACGTGGAGAGCGAGGGTCGAGCCCATAGTCGAGCCGGCCTGCCTGCAGGCGTGCCTGTGACGGAACTGCCTGCAGGCGTGAAGGGCTCGTGCTACCAGCACGTGCGCGTGCGGCTGGGTTATCTCGTCTCGACCTCCCAAGGAATGGGCGAGCTCCACGTCAACTGCCGGGGCGGATGCGCGTGCAGGCCTTCGAAATCCAAACTCTTGCGCACCGTGCTGCCATTTCCGAGGCTGGACGGGGATGCACGTCGCCTACCGGAATGGGGTCTTGACTCTCGTGAGACGGTCACAATGACGGCGCACACTCTCTTTATTGCATCCCTCTTCAACTTCTCCAACCACACAAGTGCCACCGTGCTCGCCGGAGAGTCGGCTTGCTACCTCGAGCTGCTACATCGCACCAGCCACGATCGCTCCAGTCGCGTGCGCGTCGATTCCTTAGCCCTGCTCGTGCACGGAGACTCTCCTGTCGTGCCATGCTAGTGGTGTTGCCGTAATGCGTAAACGCGTCAGCTCTGTGAGCTGAAAAGCCACGAAATGAAGGAGCTGCGTGTGGTGAGTTGTAGCGATGTTTGACAGGTTCGAAGTTCAAGTTGGCGGCGTCACTGTAATTTTTACACAAATCACAGCGGCCGTTCTATTCAACTTCATTCGCATCTGCCGTGCCATTTGCATTTCACGCTGACCGTTCGAGATCTGGGACCATCGACGTCACACGGCGCGAATTCGACTCCGGGACATCACAAATTTGCTCCACGCATACTTGTGACTTGCGCATGGGCAATCAGAAAGGTAGCTGGTAGCTGGTAGGCGCTAGCCCATTACCCTACGGCGGCTGCCTCGCTGTTGCTGTCCCACTGTTGCGGTCCCGCCTGCTGCTGTCGAACGTCCTCCGGAAGGCCACAGAGAGTTGCCACGGCGTCTCGGTGATAGCGAGGGCGATGGCGAAGGCAGCCATCGGTGAGAGCGGCGTGGCCCAGTCGACTGTGAAGAGGTGGTCGTTGAGTTTCCCCATTTGGAATGTGGGCGCCGTGTCGGGCGTCGTGTCAACATCGGCCCCAGCGCCGCGCGCACCAGCGCCGCCGCCACCGCCGCCGCCGCTGCTGCTGCTCGTTGCGCCATCGCTCGAGCGTGCGGTGGCACTCTCCGTGGCGGCAGTTGGCGGCGCCACGTGCTCGACGAGCTGAACATTCTTGACCGACGGCTGCGCTGCTCGCCCTTCGTAAGCCAGAGTGAAGGTGTGCAGCTCGGCATTCCACAGGGGCGCTTTGTTCGTGAGCGGCAGGACGTGCGGCAGCTCGTGCCTGCGCCAGCGCTCAAGCAGCGGCCCGTCGGCCTCGCATGCGCCACGGTACACGGCGTAATCGATCTGCTCCATTCCGCTCGTCTCCTCGCTCAAGTCGTCGTCGCAACGCTCGTCGTTCTGGGCGCGTGGCGCCGCACGGCCGCCCGGAATGAGCGCCAGCAGCCGCGGTGGCCCCGAACCCGAGAGCAACCGCGGGAAGGCCGTGCCGTGCTCGAATGAGAGCGCCAGCAGCACGCGTCGAGCGTGCTGCTCTGCGCCGGCGCTATCCCGCCCTGCGACGGCGCTATCCCTCCGCGAGAGTCCGTGATCATAGAGGACCCAATCGACGCCTCCAACGTCGGTCGCTCGCAGCTTGCCGAGGTAGTGCGGCGAGTCGCGCGCCATTGCGTCCAGCTCGTTCTCGAGCGACAGCACGAAGTAGGTCGTCGTTGAGCGCCGGAGTTTGCGAGCAGCCATCAGGAAGAGCAAATAGCCCGGAAGCTCAAGCCAGAATTCTAAGAGGACGGCGCCTTGTCGGCGCACCCGTTTGATCAGCGCCTGCATTGTCGCAGCGTGCCACGGCGGCCGCCGGAGCGCCTGGCGCAGCCCATGGAATGGCCTCGCAAACGGCGAGCACGGCAGCAGAGGAGGCGGGAATGAGAATGTTGCCGTCGTCAGCCGCCTGTGCAACACGGCCGGCAACGGATCACCGCGCTGCTCGTTCCATAGTGACGCGTCTCGCGGGTCAAACACACGTCGGACCACCGATGCTGACTCCACGTACGAGCCCGCGGGCAAAGGAGCGGGTGGAATCGGCAATGAGCTGCTGCTGCCGCCGTTCAGCGCACTGGAGCTGCCGCCGCCCCATGCAAGCATGGGTGATTTCGGTTGCCACGCCGCCACCGGCACCGCTGCCCCGACGGCCCCCGCACCTGAGTCTTCTGAACTCTCTTTCAAGGAGTCGATCTCCACGACTGGCGTCGACGAGCAGCTTTCGCAGCTCCACATGCAATCGAGAACCAGAGAAGTGTGCTGTGCCAGAAGACCCAAACAATTCCGGAAAAGGAACGTAAGTTCCAATGGGCTGACGGTACTGTACCGGTAATAAGACACCGGGGGGAGCCGGTAGGGTTCGCTGGGGGTGGCCTCTTCTGAGTCGGCCGCGGGGAGCGGTCGGCTCCCCCGCGGGCCTGTGGCTGACTGGCTGTTGAGTCGGCCGCGGCTTCGGTCGTCGCGCTGACGTGTGCGGGATGTGTGTTGTTGGTGGGTTTGGATGGTTGTGAGGTTCGTCTGCGTGGTCCGTGTGCCTTTGTGCGACCGCGTGTCCCGTGTGTGTCCCGTGTGTTAGAAGTCACACAGACACACATTCACATTCACATACACACATTAACACCATGGCGGGTACCGCGCGGGGGCGGTTTAGAAGGGCGACATGCCCATGGTGAGCTTGAAGCTCATGGCGGGGGCGGCGAGGAGTATGGTAGTTGCGTCCGCGAGAACGACGGCTGCCGAGATAGCCGCGCGATGGTGTGCAAGGAAGGTGTGGGGGGAGGACCGCGAGAGGCCATACCGGGTGGAATCATGGGTGGTCGGCGCGCGTGCGTGCTTACCAAGTGCTCGCAGCGCGCGGTCGAAGGTGTGTGTGACTGTCTCCGTCTCCGTGTGTCGGTTAGGTTCGCTTTCAGGAAAACTCTCTTCACGATCGCGCTCTTCTCTCTCTCTCTCTCCGCGCCTCAGCAGTCCGAAGGGAGGCCAGTAAACATAGGGTCAACCATGAGTAAACCAAACTGTCTAATCTATTCACACCGGCTACAATCAAGTAACGAGAGGCAGCAGACTTGTGCTTCCTAAATTGCGCTTGACGAGGCGATGTCAGGCAGGTGCGACGACTGGAGAACCGGTGGTTGGGCGTCCCCGTGTCCCTCTGAGCAAACCATAGCGTACGCATTCGTAACCCCCGAACCGTGCCGAAGCTGCGGCGTCGGGTCAGTGCCTCGGCTCGCCCGTATCATCTTTCTCGTCATGATGGTGAGCATCGCCGACGCACAGGACACCTCCTTTACCGTCTCCTCCGCCTCTTGCGCCGTCGATCCTAGCTCGCCGAATTGCATTCTGTCGGGGGGCTGGCCGTCGAATTACTGGAATGGCCAGGCGTGCACCATCACGCCGACTGCGCTCGCCATTGGAGCGCCCCTGACAGCGACCTCCTTTTGTTCGGAGTCTTGTTGCCCTTGTTACAACATGATGCCGCCGCCGCCGCCGCCGCCGCTCCCGCCATTCTCGCCGTTCGCGCAATCGCCGATGATTTCGATGCTTGCTGCTTCGCGCATGCCTCCGCTTTCGCCTCAGGCTCCGCCTCCCCCCCCCCCTCCCACTCCGCCTGTGCCTCCGTCGCCGCTGCTGTCGCCGCTGTCGCCGCCCTCGCCCCCCGGGAGGCACATCATTCGGTGCGCGCTCTTTGCGACATGGGGCAGCGAAGGTTCGTGCGACGACGGTGGCCCTTGCGCCGAGTCTGGAAACTGCGCGTTAGGTGATGATTGCTCCGACTGCGGCCCCCGTTACGTGATCGCGCCGCCGCCATCGCCGCAACCGCCCTCGCCGCCACTCAGCTCCACGTTGACCGCTGGCTCGTGCCTAAGTTCCAATGGAAGCCCCCATTGGAATGGAGGCCCCCAAACAATTCAAAGCACCGACCAAAGGTTTAATGCCAGCATGCAGGAAGATGGAAATTTTGCCGTGTACTCGACCACCGGCCCAATATGGAGCACGGGCACATCCTACGGATCAGGCTACTACCATTCTTGCCCCATGATGGCGCTGTTCGCTGTACTCTGCGTGGCACCCTATGGTGCCATCCACGTCTTCGCAGCGCTCGCCGCCTCGGCCCTCGCCTCGATTCCGGGGTCGCCACCTCAAGGTACTCGTGCCGTCTCTCTATCGTGCCGTCTCTCGGCTCGGCGCGACCCGCCGAGCCGCTTTGGGTCCGAGCCTCGACACGCCCGTATCATCTTCCTCGCCATGATGGTGGGCTTTACCAGCGCACAGCACTGCACAGACACGTGCTCCCACGCCTACGACGGCGACTGCCACGATGGCGGCCCCGGATCCGAGCTCCCGCTTTGCCCCTTGGGTACGGACTGCGCCGACTGCGGACCACGTGGTGGACAGCAGCGAGCGCCGACGCCGCCCGCAGCGGCGACGACGCCTGCTGCGCCGACGGCGCTCGTTGGCACGCTGAGAGCGGCTGGCGCAAGACTGGCCGCTTCGCCGGCAGCAGCTCGGGTGCCATCCCCCCCGCCTCCATGGTCGCCACTGATGGCGCTGCCGTGCACCGTGCTGCCCTGCACTGAGCCCAGCCACGTTCCCGAATTTTACCGAGGTGTGCAGCTTGCGGTGCCCAGCCACCGCCGTGAGCTGCAGACCGCGGTGAGCACCGTCGCCGGCCTGACCAGTGCACTCGCCAACACAGCCGTCGGCCGCATTGTTCTTGCCTCCGGTACCTACTACCTCACTGCCGAGCTCAGCGTCACCAGGAGCGTCACCCTCGAGGCGGCGGCGGGAGCCACGGTCATCCTGAACGCACAAGCGAGCTCCTCGAGTCCGCGCCGTGTGCTGCACATCAACCTGGGCTCATCGGGCGTCGTGCAGCTGATCGGGCTCAGGATCACGGGAGGCTACACCACCTCCCATGGCGGTGGTGTCTTCGTCCAGGGTGGCACAGTGACCTTCTCATCGTGCACCATCAATGGGAACTCACTTAACGCTTATGGAAGTTTTGGAGTAGGCGGCGGTGTCTTCGTCCAGGGTGGCACAGTGACCTTGTCATCGTGCACCATCAATGGGAACACAGCTTACTCAGCAACTGGGGGCGGTGGTATTGCCGTCCTGGGAGGCACAGTGACCATCTCATCGTGCACCATCAGTGGGAACACAGTTACATATGCTTGGTGGGGTGGCGGTGTCTACGTTTATGGAGGCACAGTCTCAATCGTCAACTCTCAGATCTACTCCAACTTTGCTCCGACGGCCGGCGGTGTCTATGCCCAGGGTGGCACAGTGGCCATCTCATCGTGCACCATCAGTGGGAACACAGATGAAGGCTCGTCGGGGCCCAATGTCTATGTCAACACTGGCGGCACGGTCTGCTCCTGGGCAACGACCCTCACCGGTGTCTCTGGCACTATCTCAACTTGCCCGGCACCCCCCTCTCTGCAGCTGCCACCGCCCTCGCACTCGCCGCCGCCGCCGCAGCACAGCCACCATCCGCACCATCCGCACCATCCGCATCATCCGCACACGCCGCACAGCCACCAGCCGCATAGCCACCATCCGCACACGCCGCACAGCCACCATCCGCATCACCCGCACCATCCGCATCATCCGCATCATCCACATATTCCTCATACTCACTATCCGCCACCGCCGCCACCGCCGCCGCTTCCACCCTCGCCGCCGCCGCCCTCGCCCCCGCCCCCCCCGCCCCCACCCCCCCCGCCCCCGCCCCCTCCGCCCCCCCCCCCACCCCCCCCCCC
>Ga0210248_102063_pt1 | contig 13298 bp, 10 predicted proteins | sample ChrtobMetP3_32mM_FD_155493 | JGI IMG/M metagenome (GOLD analysis project Ga0210248, IMG submission 155493) | Chrysochromulina tobin associated microbial communities from unialgal haptophyte culture, Seattle, Washington, United States - P3_32mM | ecosystem: Host-associated > Algae > Haptophytes >...
CCGGCTTCCGCTTGCTGAAGCTGGCGCCGCTGACGGAGGCGCAGCAGGAGCAGGCGCTGCTGCAGCGGCTGGGGAATGAGGGGGACGTGAGGCAGCTGATGGCCTTTGTCGAGCGCATGCCAACGAGCACGGACCCTGCTGCGCCGACGATGCAGCATCGCGTCACGGCCATCCCGCTGATGCTCTCGATGGTCGCGTCGGTCTTCGAGATCCGTAAAGGGCTGGGCATGCCGAAGACGGTCGCCGAGCTGTACGCGAGCGCATCGGACGCCATGCTCGCGCGCGGCGGCGTCGTGACGGCAGAAGTGCGCACGCTGCTGGAAGCCGTGTTCTTCGAGGCGCACGTGGCGCAGGCGCGCGTGATCACCGACGTGCAACTCCTCCGCGCGGCGCTGGGCGCCTTTGCGCCGGCTGGGACGCTCGCCGACCTGGATGTGGACGTGGTGTACCCTTTCCACACGTTCAAGGGCCGGCTGGAGGTGGGCCACTACGTGGAGCTGCTGGACGGCGAGCGGAAGGGCCAACGCGGCGAGATCGTCGAGATTGACGAATCAAGCAATACATGCAAGGTCAAGCTGGCGGACGGCGTCACAACGGGGTGGCTGGAGCCCAAGCGGCTTGGCGCAGCCTCAAACCCTTACGGCTTCGGTGCGAGGCCTGCGGCGACGTCCCTTGAACGGCGACGTCCCGCGGCGGCCGAGAGGGCAGCAGCCAAGAAGGCGGCGGCCGAGAAGGCGGCGGCCGACAAGGCGGCGGCCGACAAGGCGGCTGCCGAGAAGAGAGCGGCCGAGAAGGCGGCGGCCGAGAAGGCGGCGGCCGAGAAGGCGGCGGCCGAGAAGGCGGCGGCCGAGAAGGCGGCGGCCGAGAAGGCGGCGGCCGAGAAGGCGGCGGCCGAGAAGGCGGCGGCCGAAAGGGCGGCGGCCGAGAAGGCGGCGGCCGAGAAGGCGGCGGCCGAGAAGGCGGCGGCCGAGAAGGCGGCGGCCGAGAGGGCGGCGGCCGAGAAGGCGGCGGCCGAGAAGGCGGCGGCCGAGAAGGCGGCGGCCGAGAAGGCGGCGGCCGAAAGGGCGGCGGCCGAAAGGGCGGCGGCCGAGAAGGCAGCGGCCGAGAAGGTGCAGCGGCGCGTGGCGGCGCGGCGCGAGGCCAACCTCCTTCAGGAGGAGAGGGATGCTATCCGACGACTTGACAGCACAGAGATTCCGGAGGGCGGCACGTGGTTCTTGGTGGATGCAGCATGGCTCAAGCATTGGAGAGACTACTGCTGGGACGGCATTCGGCCCGACCCCCCCGGCCCAATTTGCAACAGTCGCCTTCTCCGTTCAGACGGCCGACCTCATCCAAATCTCCAAAAGGCAACCGATTATCGCGGGGTCAACGAGGCCGTGTGGCGATTCCATCATGGGAAGTATGGTGGTGGGCCAGCCATTTGCCGTTCGAAGCTGGACATCTACGCACCACCAATCCCTCCGCCCGCCGACCTCGCGACGCCAACCACAAGCCCTCAAGCCGTCGTACTGGAGACTGATGATGTTGAGATCCAATTGGAAGATGTTCGATGTTTCGAACATGAGCGTCTCAATCGAAGTCTTGGTCCTGCGCCATGGCGAACGCATCGAATGGGGATCGATGAACGAAGCATGATAAGCTGGGACTTCCTTATCGAGGCCAAGGCGGCGGTCGAGGCCAAGGTGGCGGTCGAGGCCAAGGCCAAGGCGGGGGTCGAGGCCAAGGTGGCGCCTACAAAAGCTGCGTTTCGGGTGCCGCCGGCAGTGTGCTTGGCCCCATCGGCACCACCACCGCCGCCGGCGGCCACCCATGCAGCAGCTGCTGCAGCACCGCCCGTCGTCGCGCAGTCGATGGGCAAGGTACACAGCACGCGGCTGGGTAAGCCCACTGCCGAGGCCAAGGCGGCGGTCGAGGCCAAGGCCAAGGCGGGGGTCGAGGCCAAGGTGGCGGTCGAGCACGTGGCGCAGGCGCTCGGAGGGCGTGACGGAGGGGGTGATAGAGGAGGAGACGGAGGTGGCGAAAGTGAAGGTGGCGAAGGTGGAGAAGGCTGTGGTGATAGCCGAGGTGATGGTGGAGGCGACGGTGGTGGTGCCGCCGGCCGTACGCCATCGTGCTGTGCATTCGGGGCCGGCTCATTAACGTTCGCACCGCGTCTTCAGCGCATGGTCCTTCCTGCCCTGGAAGGTGCGGTCCAGGCGCTGCGGGATGAGGAGCGGGCGGCGGTCGCGCAGGTTCGCGAGCGCGTGTTGCAGGATAGGCTCCCTCTTCTCAGCCTGCTGCAGGTCGAGCCGCTTGAGATGCAGTCGTCGCACCTCTCCTTCCAAGAGTACTTTGCCGCACGAGCCATCTGCACGGGCAAGTACCACCTCCCTGAGGGGTCGCCGCCGCCGTGGCAATGGCCGGCGTTTTGGGCCAACGCGGTCACGCTCGGCAGCGAGATGGGCGACGCCTTTGGCAAGGGGCTGAAGCGGACGGCCGGGGTGGGAGATGTGCTCGACCTGAGCCAGAAGCTCATTGGGGGAGATCGGCCGACGATGGTCGCTGTGGTGGCGCAACTGATGCGTGGGCTGGCGTCGCTCAGCCTGCGAGAGAACAAGTTGACTGATGGCGAGGGCCTGAAGATGTTTGCGGCGCTCCAGACGAACACGACGCTGACGCAGCTCGACTTGGGGGGCAACGAGCTCGGCGCGGAGAGCGGTAAGGCGATGGCGGACGCGCTCAAGACGAACACGACGCTGACGCAGCTGAGCCTCAAGAACAACAAGTTAGGCGATGCGGGCGGCTGCGCGCTCGCGGTGGCGCTCCAAGCGAACACGACGCTGGCGCAGCTCGACTTGGGTGGCAACAAGCTCGGCGCGAAGAGTGGCAAGGCGCTCGCGGTGGCGCTCAAGACGAACACGACGCTGAAGCACCTCGGCATGGGCAGCAACAGCCTCGGCGCAGATGGCAGCAATGCGTTGGTTGCGGTATGGAAAGTGAACAGGATGCTGACACAGCTGGATCTAGGTTGAGCGGCTGTCGAGAGTGCTCTGGACTCGAGTGCACACATGATTATGACCTCGAGAGCACCAGTCGTCCTCGAGAGCACCAGTCTACCAGCAGTCGACCTCGAGAGCACCAAGTCGTCAATTGCATGCTCCGTCTAGACGTTGGCGTGTGAACTGGCTGGCGTGTGAACTCTTGACTGGCTGGGCAGGCACCCTGGGTTGTGATGACTACTGACTTCGGTTGTGTGGAGTGCTCCTGTTGTGTGTGTGAAGTTGCTCTTGTAAGTTGCCTAATTTTGACAATTACTTACAAGGGCAACTTCACACATCTTGACAATTATAATTCGTGCTGTGTTCAGTAGGGTCAGGGTAAAGGTCGTAATATTAGGGTTAAGACAAGACAATATATCCTCATTTAGCAGAGCCAGAAGACCTACACGCTACAGCGCAGTAAGAGCATGTTCGCATAAAAAGGTGGTGACTGGCAACTAGTCTACCCTAGATCCCTAGTGCGCCCCCGGCGGCGGCGCGGCCGCTGCTGCTGTCGCCTAGGGAGCCTTGCGCATTCACGTTCACACCTTGCGCCTAGGGAGCCTCGGCGGGAGCCGTGTGCGCTCTCGCTCTCGCGCCGCCAGTCGCTCACTCACCCTCTCGCCCACTCGATGGGCAGCTCCGACGGAGGGTAGCGAGATCCGATGGAGATCGGACGAGATTGGATGAGATCCGAGGGAAGGCAGCGAGATCGAGCTTCCGAGCCTTCCGCCGCCAGCGGCACCGCCTGTCCCCAAACCCAAACCCACACCCACTCCGGCGGCGGCGGCGGCGGCGGCGGCGGCGGCGGTGGCGCCGGCGCCGCCCGCCACGCCGTCCTCCTTGTTGCTGCCCACCACGACGCCCACCTGGAGCATCTCGTCGGCGAGGAGCATCGAGATTCGGTTGAGATTGCGAGCTCGGCTGTGGAGCTCGCGAGCTCGCTCGGGCGCGGGGGGGCGAGCTCGCGATCTCCAACGCATCTCCTCCTCGGGAGGTGGCATCTCGGGAGGGGGGCTTGATGACGGCGAGAGCCCTCCCATCGAGATGCAACCTCCCATCGAGATGCGTGCACACGAGTGACCTGCTCCCCCGGTGCATGCACATGAGTGACCTGCGCCGGCGCCCAGTACGGCGCCTGGACCTGCTGCGAGCGCGATCTCCGGTGCAGCTCCGGCACGGGGCGGCGCTACGTGTAGCCGAGGCAGCGACGGTGGGGGCTGGAGCGCTGTATTGGGCGAGTCCACAGCGATGAACGCAGCGGCAGCCGGCGCGGCGGTAGCGGCGGCGGCGGCGGCAGCGGAAGCATCCGAGGATGAGTCTGCACCGAGGAGGTTGTGTAGCGCCGTGTTGGGAGGCTTGGGCCTCGCGTCGGTCATCAGGCCGCGGAGGGCATGGGATTGCATGTGAGTGTACAGATTGCCTCTGGCGGCCTCGACTTGGCGCGAGTGCTCGACGAGACCTGAGACCATGCCTGTGCTGACGAGACCTGAGACCAAGCCTGTGCTCGAACGCGCCGGGCCGCGTGCGGGGGCCGAGGTTGACCACGCTGGCCCGAGATTAGGCCCGAGATGAGACCCGAGATTAGGCCCGAGATTAGGGCCGAGATGAGGCCCGAGAGAGGGGGATGTGGGCGGCGACGCCCGGGCGTGCAAGAGCGCCTTGAGTGCATGCACGTCGCAATCTCGCATGTTTAGGACGAGCTGCGTCGCTCGCACCTATGTGCATGCAAGTAGGGAGGCAATCAGCATGCAATCATGTTTAGGACGAGCTGCGTCGCTCGCACCTATGTGCATGCAAGTAGGGAGGCAATCAGCATGCAATCATGTTTAGGACGAGCTGCGTCGCTCGCACCTATGTGCATGCAAGCAAAGGCCGTTCTTCGACATCGGTGTGTGTGGCCGCAATCCGTGGCGATCAGGTGGCAATTAGGTGGCGATCAGGTGGCAATTAAGTGGCAATCAGGTGCCTCCAATTAGGTGGCATTCACAAACCTCCAAGGAAATCAAGACTCCATCAGAGGCACTCGGGTGACACTTGGGTTGCGTCACGTACCTCCTCCTCCAAGGCCGCCATCTGGATCGTGCGCCGCGCGAGCCGTCCCCGCAGCGCCGCCAACTCGAGCGTATGCGCCGACGCCAGCCGCGCGCCTCGCAGCACCTTCGCCTGCAGCGCCTGGCACTCCTGCTGTTCACGGCTCAGGGCTGCGAACAGGCGCGCCACCTCGGTCGTCCGCTCCGCGAGCTCAGATTGCAATCTTGCAGCTTCAGATTCGAGCTCCGCTCGCAATCTCTCGATTTGAGATTCGAGCTCCGCTTGCGAGCTCAGGTGTCGCGCGGAGGCGATTGCGAGCGCGCTTTGGGCGGCCTCTTTGGCTGAGGATTCGTCAATTGCATGCTGCACGGCCGCTGCCTCCGATGCCTTGGCAGCCGCGAGGCCTTCCTCGAGCAGGCGGGCCGCACCAACCTGCATGCAATGAGGGTGGCAATCAGCAGGCAGCCGCGAGGCCTTCCTCCAACAGGCGGGCCGCGCCAACCTGCATGCAATGAGGGGGGCAATCAGAAAGGTGGCGATCAGATGGCAATCGTAAGGCACTCAGATCGGAAACAGAATGAGGGCCACCAGTGTGTCATCAGTGGGCCATCAATTGGTCATCAGTGTGCCATCAGAGGCCCATCAGAGGGCCAATCAGAGGCCCATCAGAGGGCCAATCAGAGGCCCAACAGAGGGACCATCAGAGGCCCATCAGTTGGTCATCAAACCTGCGCTGCTTGGACTGCAGCCGCACTCTCTCGCGCCACCGCCGCGGCCCGCGCCTCCGCCTCCGCCTCCGCCTCCATCACACGCAGGTTTGCGTCCTCAATCGCCGCCGCCGCCGTCGCCTCCGCCTGCGCCATCTTTGCACCCCATTCATCAAGGCAACGCTTTCGCTCTTCCTCGGCTGCCTCGTATTCACACCTTCGCTCCGCCTCGGCGGTCTCGTATTCACAGAGGAGCTGGGCGGCCGTGCCTGATGAGAGAGGCCATCAGATGCAATCATAGGCCATCCATGGCAATCAGAGGATAGCCCCTCAGCGGCCGTGCTTTATGAGGGAGGCCATCAGAGGCGATCGTAGGCACATTCAAACTCATGATGGCCTCTGATGCCCACAGTGATTGCCTCCCTCATCACAAGCACATTCAAACTCTTATGCTCATCACGGAAGCTGGCTCACGTGCTGCCTCCTCCTCTGCGGCGGCTAAGCGGCTGGCCGTCATCTCCTCCGTATGCACCTGTGATGAGGGAGGCAATCATTGTGGGCATCAGAGGCCATCATCAGAGCTGATGAGGGAGGCAATCAGACGTCATCTCCTCCGTACGCACCACCAGCGCCTCGGCCGCGAGCGCCCGCGCCTCGGCCGCCTCCGCCGCCGCCGCCGCACGCCCCGCCGCCTCCTCCGCCGCCAGCCTCGCCAGGACGTCGGCCTGCGCTTGAGCTTGGGCCTCGCTCAACTGACCTTCAGCCCTTCGGAGGGTCTCCTCCAAACGCTCGCGACCCGATGCGGCGACGGCGAGCCTCGCCTTCGAAGCCATCACCTATGAAGGCATGCAAGTAGGGAGGCAATCAGCATGCAATCATGTTCCTTCGAAGCCATCACCCAATGTCACAAGGCCCAGGGGGGCAGGCTCAGGATTTTGCTTCGGGTGAGGGTTTGGAATAGGGCTCGGGACACAAAGAATCGTAATGCCTGCCGCGTGCATGCAATGAGAGAGGCAATCAATGGCAATCAGGCTCCTCACCTCGGCCTGCCGCGTGCGCGCCGCCGCGTGCGCCGCCAAACGGCACGCCTCGAGCTCCTCGGCGGCCCGACGCTCAACCTCCCGCCGGAGCTCCATCGAGATCGTGAGCTCCGCCGATCTCGCCTCGAGCTCCGCCGATCTCGCCTCGAGCTCCGACGATCTCGCCTCGAGCTCCGACGCCATCAGCGCCGCCTCGCCTTTGGCCTCCGACGCGGCGGCACGGGCAGCGGCGGCTTCGGCCGACGCGGCCGCCTCGCGCGCGGCCGCTTCCGACGCCCTCGCAGCCGCCTCGGCCGCGGCTTCCTCCGCCGTCGCACGTGCAGCCTCCTCATCGAGCACGCGGAGCCGCGCCTGATGAGGGAGGCAATCAGCATGCAAGTAGGGAGGCAATCAGCATGCAATCACCTCGTCGAGCACACGGAGCCGCGCCTGATGAGGGAGGCAATCGTAGGTCCTCAGAGCTCATCAGCTCATCAGAGTATCATCAGACCTCCGCGCCATCTCGTCGAGCCACGCGGAGCCGCGCCTTTTCCACAGCGACCTCTGATGAGGGAGGCAATCAGCATGCAATCACCTGTTCCACAGCGACCTCGCTCGCAGTACGCGCCGCCTCGGCTTCTTGCAACGCCGCGGCCTGTCCGCAGTCGACCACGGCGAGCGAATGAGTGAAGCACTCAGATGCATTCAGGGGCACTCAGCGGCACTCCGAGGCATACAGGCACTCAGGGGCACTTAAGGAAGGGGCACTCAAGCGCAGCCGGCAGAGGCATCAATCAGAGGCGATTACCTTTCCCCACTTGGCAACAGCCGCCGCATGCATTGCCGTGCGTGCACGCTCCGCCTCCGCGGCCACCTGTGATGAGGGAGGCAATCACTGTGGGCATCAGAGCTGATGAGGGAGGCAATCATCGTGCGTGCACGCTCCGCCTCCGCGGCCACCTGTGATGAGGGAGGCAATCAATGTGGGCATCAGGGGCCATCATCAGAGTTGATGAGGGAGGCAATCATTGGTCATCATAAGCTCATCAAACCTCCGCCAGTGCAGCCTCCAAGGCCGCCTTGCGAGCGTTCGCTTGCTCCTCAGCCTCAAGGCGAGCCGCCTCCGCCGCCGCCGCCTGCTCCGACGCCACCGCTTGACGGAACATTTCGGCCGCCAAGGCGGACGCACGCCGCCGCTCCTCGACACCTGTGCATGCATGCAAGTAGGGAGGCAATCAGCATGCACTCATATTTAGGACGCACGCCGCCGCTCCTCGACTCCTGTGCATGCATGCAAGTAGGGAGGCAATCAGCATGCACTCATATTTAGGACGCACGCCGCCGCTCCTCGACACCTCGCTGAATCTGCTCCAGTCGCTTCGCATTGCATGCAAATAGGGAGGCAATCAGCATGCAATCACCTCGCTGTATCTGCTCCAGTCGCATGCAAGTAGGGAGGCAATCAGCATGCAATCACCTCGCTGTATCTGCTCCAGTCGCATCGCATTGGCGGTGAGTAGGGAGGCAATCAGCATGCAATCACCTCGCTGTATCTGCTCCAGTCGCATCGCATTGGCGATGAGTAGGGAGGCAATCAGCATGCAATCACCTCGCTGTATCTGCTCCAGTCGCATCGCATTGGCGGTGAGCGCCGCCCGACCAGCGCTCTTGAACAACGAAAGTCCCTTTTTGGGAGTGGCATGCGGCTCGGTGGACGCGGCGGCGGCGGCCGCCTCCGCCGCCGCCGCCGCTGTAGCCGCTGCTGCCGCTCGCGCCACCACGACCTTCTGCATTGCGGCGTCGGCCCTGGCCGCTTGCGCCTCCGCCGCCGCGGCGGCGATGGTCGACTGCTCTGCGAGGAGCCCGGGCGGCGGTGGCGGCGGAGGAGGTGCTGGCGGTGGAGGAGGCGGTGCTGCTCGAAAATCCGCGAGGTCTCCCAAATTAGGATCCGTGAGGTCTCCCAAATTAGGATCCGTGATGGATCGGCTCCGGGCACCGTTCCCACCTCGAGCGCCGTCTCGAGCGCCATCAGCCTGGTACTCAGCCTGGTCCGCCGACGCCACGACAAGGTTGAAGAGCACGAGCGCGATGCAAACCGAGGGTGGGCCCGGGCTGGCCGTCGCCGCCGTGGTGGGCACTTGCATGCTGGGCGGCCCGGCGCCGTAGTGAGCACTTACAATCGGGCTGGCCGTCGCGAGAGAGGGCTGGCCGTCGAGGGTGATGAGGGCGGGCGCAGCTCGTCCCAAATTAGGTAATGACGTCATCTTCAGATGACTCATGCGCCTGAGCTGCAAGCCCATGACGCGCCGCTGGTGGCGCAGATAGCGCAGCTGGACCTGCCAGGCGGACGCGCGCTGCGATGAGCACTTGCATGCAAAGGCCGGTCATCAGTGGCAATCAGCGATCGCAGCTGTACCCGGGAGGCGGCACGATGCCAGCCGAGCAGGTTCGTCAGGCATGCATTCGCCGCGACGGCGATCCCGTCCTGGCCGCACATCGTCAGCGATCGAAGCCGCTCGGTGCCGCCGCATGTGGAGAGCATGGCGACGTGCGCAACGTCCGAGCGGCACAGGTTCTGCAGCGCGCCGCACGCCAAGGCGACCGTGAGCGGCACGTCGGAGAAGAGCCGCTCGACCACGCCCTCGAAGCCGCGCGGGTGCGCCGACACGATCGCTCGGTTCAGGTGCGCGTCCGGGTCGACCTCCGTGGTCGTGAAGCAGACGAGCACCGCGAGCGCCGGCTGATGCACCCGCGCGCTCTCGTGGCGCACGGCGTCGCAGCAGAGCTGCAGGGCGCCCGCCTCGCGGGCCGCCTTGCTCAGCTTGCTTGCATCCTCGAGGTCCGCCATCGCCGCCACTTCGGCGAGCTGACCGAGGGCGCTCGCGAACACGGCGGGGTCCTCCTCCCACGGATGCGGGCTGCACAAGGTGCGTATGGCCTCCATGGAGATGGGCCCCCTGCCGTTGAACGGGCCACCAGCTAGGGGCGCCAGGAGGGCCCGCAAGCAAGCGGGCCGGAGGGTTACCTTGTTCAAGTGGAGCCCCGGTCGCAAGAGCGGTTTCCGGGGCAGGAGCGTGTAACGGAAAGGTCCAGAAAAGTTGTCATCGCCTCGGTGAATGCATGCCAAAAAACTAAGCAAGGCATGCTGTGAGAGGGGCGGACGCACGCGCAGCGGTCCTGTGCTATTGTTGACTCGGAGATAATTCAATCGCGGGATAAGACGCCTCGTCTGAAAATAGCCTCGAAAGTTCTAATCAAGAGATTGTGCGGTGATAATTGGGTGATCATGAACCGACATCTTCGATTCGGCAGTTTTTGTGTGAAATCTTCGATTTTAAGGGCCGGTCGTGAGCCGGCGCTGTTGGTCCGGACCGGTGAGGCAGGGCAGGCTCCGAGAATCTGTTCCCGCGCGTCGACGGATGCGCGCCGCACGCGACGTGCAGGCGCGGAATGCGTTCGTCGACCAGCACTGCGATAGGCTCGAGGCGGCTCTCAGCACCGCCATCAATGCGCTGGCTGACGCGCGGCCGGAAAAATGGCCGCTCACCTATCTGGGGCGCTGGCTGCTCGAGCAGGGGGCCAAGCAGGGCGAGACGCCGCCGGTTGGCGAGGTCGAGGCCCGGTCCGAGGTGCCCGAAGCGCTCCGGCCGCTTCAAAAGAGGGCGGCCGAGGCGCTGGGCCCAATGAAGTCGACGGCGGCCACGGAAGGCGACGACGAGCACGCGGCCAAGCTGCCCGAGGCGCTCAATACCTTTAAGACACTGGCCAAGACCGAAGCCATCGAGGCAGCGTGCGCCCTGCTGCACGGCCTCGAGCTGAACGTGGCGCGCGCCCCAGACTCCAAGGAGGCCGTCGACGCGCTGGGTGCGCAGCTCGCCGTGGTGGATCAGGTGATGGCCACCGAGATTAAAAGGCGCACCGAGGGCGTGGGCGAGGAGGCGGCGAAGGCGATGGTCAAGGCGTGCCAGACGGCGATCGATGCGGGCAACAAGGACTTTCAGTCGGTCTACGGGAGCGTGTTCAATGTGATCAAGAGCGGCGACGCGGACGGCATGGCCAAGTACGAGGCGGCGGTCGGCGACCTCGACGCCGCGATCGAGAAGCCCGCCGTCGCCGAGCAGCGCGACGAGGCGGGCGTCGCGGCCGTGCTCTTTTCCGACGCGGCGCGCGTGAAGTCGTCGTTCGATGTGGTCGTGCGCGAGCTGAAGGCCGCGACGGGGGCGGGGCTCGAGCTCGCGGTGCTCAGCGCGAAGGAGGACACTGGCGCGTCCGACGGCGGCGGGGCCGGTCGGGGGGAAGAACGCAAGGCCAAGACGGGCCTCAAGAAGACGAGCCGCGTGGTCGAGAAGAGCGCGCTCCGGCCGGGCGAGGGGCGCGGCCGGAGCAAGTGGGTGTGCGACGTGGTGCGCGCGATGCTCGTGGCGACCAGCATGTCGGCGGTCGGGTCGATTGTGAGGGGGCTGTTGGCGCTGCACGAGGCCGGGGCGCTAAGGGTCGTGCGCATCAAGGACCGCTTCGCCCAGCCGTCGGCTGGCGGCTGGCGCGACCTGATGGTCAACTTTGTCATCGTCGGCGACCCGACGCGGCACGTGTGCGAGGTGCAGGTGGTGCACGAGATGATGCTGACCGCGCGCAAGGGGCTGCCCGGCCACGCCATCTACGGCATCGTGCGCAGCGCGATGGAGCTCATCGAATCGTGCGGGCGCGAGCGCGAGCTGCGCCGGGAGGCGGTGCGGAGCATGGTGGCGGCGGGGGCGACGGACGTGGAGCTCATCGGGGCGTCTGAGGACGCGTGGATCCTGGAGGATCCCGAGTGGGTGGCGAGGGTGGCGGGCGGCCGGGACGGGCTCGGCAAGGCGCTCATAGCGGACAAGGAGGAGGGGCGCGTGGGCGGGCTGGAGCTGAGCTATGGGAAGTGGAAGGGGGAGGCGCTGCCGGCGTCTGTGGCGAGGCTGACGGCGCTGCGAGAGCTCAAGATGACAAACTGCAGGTCGCTCAAGTCGGTCGCGGTCCTCCCCGCGTCGGTGACGCAGATTGGTAAGAACGCCTTTGAAGACTGCACTTCGCTGGCGTCGATCACGATCCCCGAGTCGGTGACGCAGATTGGTGAGGGCGCCTTTCTCGGCTGCACCTCGCTCGCGTCGATCACGCTCCCCGAGTCGGTGACGCAGATTGGTGAGGGCGCCTTTCTCGGCTGCACCTCGCTCGCGTCGATCACGCTCCCCGAGTCGGTGACGCAAATTGGTCGGAGCGCCTTTGAGGGATGCACCTCGCTCGCGTCGATCACGATCCCCGCGTCGGTGACGCAGATTGGTGCGGAAGCCTTTAAGGGCTGCACCTCGCTTTCGTCGATCACGATCCCATCGGCGACCCTCGTCGACCCATCGGCCTTCGGCGCGCACACTCAAGTCACCTTTATGGCTCTGGAGCTCATCGGGGCGTCTGAGGACGCGTGGATCCTGGAGGATCCCGAGTGGGTGGCGGGGGTGGAGGGCGGCCGGGACGGGCTCGGCAGGGCGTTCTCAGCGGGCAAGGAGGGGCGCGTGGTCGGGCTGAATCTGCGCGGGAAGTGGAAGGGGGAGGCGCTGCCGGCGTCTGTGGCGAGGCTGACGGCGCTGCGAGAGCTCAAGATGACACAGTGCAAGTCGCTCAAGTCGGTCGCGGACCTCCCCGCGTCGGTGACGCAGATTGGTGAGGTAGCCTTTGCCGGCTGCACCTCGCTCGCGTCGATCACGCTCCCCGCGTCGGTGACGCAGATTGGTGAGGGCGCCTTTCACGGCTGCACCTCGCTCGCGTCGATCACGCTCCCCGCGTCGGTGACGCAGATTGGTAAGGGCGCCTTTTACAGTTGCACCTCGCTCGCGTCGATCACGATCCCCGCGTCGGTGACGCAGATTGGTGGGCGCGCCTTTCAGGACTGCACCTTGCTCGCGTTTATTACGATCCCATCATCGACCGTCGTCGAACCGGGGGCCTTCAGCAAGCACACTCAAGTCACCCGCGCATAGGCCGGCTCTGGAGCGCGCTGCGCGGAAGACCAGCAGGCCCCAAAACTCTCTCTGGCGTGTGCCTGCCGCGCGCGCGCCGTGCGATGCCCCGGAGGCATCAGCCGCGACCGACTCATCGGGGTTGCCCCGCGCGGCGGCGTGGGCTCGGTCACTCTAACGGACGGCGGGACACAGGCGTCGCGAGCACGCGCTCCCGGGTGGCGCCACACACGGCCTCGCACGAGAGGGCGCCCGCTGCACGCACATGCATGTGGGGCCGCGTTCGGCATGCGCGGCGTTTCCGGAAATGCCTCGTGTGAGCGGCCGCGCATGGTTGTGCTGGAGAGAGTGGAAAAAAGAGGGTGGACTTGCATTCATGAACATGATTCAAGGCCGTGAGTGATCATGACGTTCGTCGCGTCCCTGCGTAAACGCAGCGTCGGGTGCGTATACGCAGGTAGGTGCGTATACGTACCCGACGCCGCGTTCACGCACACTTGCTTGTACGCGGGTGTGGGTGCGTATACACAG
>Ga0210248_102075_pt1 | contig 13219 bp, 12 predicted proteins | sample ChrtobMetP3_32mM_FD_155493 | JGI IMG/M metagenome (GOLD analysis project Ga0210248, IMG submission 155493) | Chrysochromulina tobin associated microbial communities from unialgal haptophyte culture, Seattle, Washington, United States - P3_32mM | ecosystem: Host-associated > Algae > Haptophytes >...
AGCTCGTCAAGTCGCAAGATGCCGCGCGAAGCTCACGCGCGCGAGCACGTCGTTCGCAAACATGCGACTCTCCTACTGACATGCCGCCCTCAGACGATGACAATGCACTCTCTGGAGACGAAGACGAAGAAGAGTCCCCGGCTGAGGAGCATGTTGCGCGCGTGCCACATCTCTCTCACCACGTTGTAGTTGTACAAGACGATGCGTGCCGGCCCATTGGCGTAGAATAACTTTGGCACGTCGTCGCCCATCCGCACGTGCCAGGTGCTGGTTTCCGGGTGCTTCACCATGCTGCTCACTGTTGTGAGGACCCTGGGCATCACTGGCTTCAAAGGCGACACCTCTGCACCACAAGCAGCAGATCGTGGATCCTTCGTCAACCGAAGAGAGTCGTCATCGCTGTCTGGCGATAGGTCGTCATAGCCAGCCGCACACACGCGCGCCATCGGTTCGATGGGAACCTGTGCATTGAAGAGACGCGACGCGGAGAACGCGACACCGTGCCCTCCTGGGGCTCCTGGGAGGCCCCTGGGGTGAAGGACAGAAGGACAGTAGGACTAGTAGTTTGGAAAAGAGCGGTCTCGCGAGACCGCCTTTTTCCACTTCATCGGCCACGCAACCAGAATTCCACAACCCCGTGACTGATGAAATGGATATTTAGCTGACTGTCAGTCGTGAAAGAGAATCTGAGTTGCTCCGTTCCAGCTGCGAAAAACTGACTTGAGCAGCTGCGAAAAACATCACAGAAAGCATTCACAGCTCGACTCAACTTACCAAGAGCTGTGACAATTCGACTCACAGCTCATCAAATCTTGAAAAAGCTGCAACATAAGATTTCGCAGCTCCTAAACTTAGAGGAGCTGTGAGTCGAATTTTCACAGCTGTGACGAACATTTCGAGCAGCTGTGAGAAAAGGCCCATTTTTTTCCACAGCTGCTCAAAGTTGAAGAGCTGTGAGTTACATTTTCACAGCTCGTCGCAACAGTTTTAGCAGCTGTGAGATTTAAACTCGCAGCTCGACAAGTTGTCGAGCTGCGAGTTTTTACAGTCACAGGTGCTACAAGTTGCGAGGAGCTGTGAGAATGAAACTCACAGCCGCTCGAACTTGAGGAGCTGTGAGAAAAAAATTCACAGCTGCTCACTTGGTGGAAAACACCGTTAACCCGCAGGGACGGGATGAAGAGCCCGCAACGACGCGTTTTCGAGCTGCGTTCTCTTGCAACGCGCTCATAAAAATAAAGGCCACACGCAGCGCATGCCTACCTACTGTGCGCGCGCGCGCGCGCGCCTGTCCCTCACAGTGTGTCTCACCCTCCTATGGTCGTCATTGGACGGTTCTTCGTGGCGGCGATCTGGTGCATGCCCGCATGCGCTGCGTGCTTGCGTTGGAGCGCGCCACCCACGAGCTCGAGCAGCTCCGCGTCCGTCGCGCCTTCGCGCATCGCGTCGCGAAGCGAGACCTCGCGGCTCCCGAAGAGGCATACCTTGAGGCTCCCGTCGGCGGTGAGCCGGAGCCGGTTGCATCCGGAGCAGAACGGCTGCGTCATCGAGGCGATGAACGAGACCGAGCCGGCCGAATCGGGCAGCTTCCAGGAGACGGCCACGTCATTCGGGGGCGACGGCTGCTTCGAGAGCTCAGGGTGCGCCTCCCGCAGCCGCAGGAGCATCTCCTCGAGTGAAACCATACTCTCGTGCTTCCACTTGTTGCCGTCGAAGGGCATGTACTCGATGAAGCGCACGTCGATCGGGCGCGCGCGAGAGAGCTCTGCGAACGCAAGCAGCTCGTCGTCGTTGATCCCCGCCATCACGACGCAGTTGAGCTTGAGTGGCGTGAGTCCGATCTGGAGCGCGAGATCGATCGCCTCGAGCACACGCGCGAGCCCATCGCGGCGCGCGATCTGCACGAATCGAGCGCGGTCGAGCGTGTCGAGCGACACGTTGAGACGGTCGAGCCCATTGAGCACGAGCGTTGGCAGCATGCGCGGCAGCGCTATGCCATTGCTCGTGAGCGCAATCTGGCGCAGCCCGCGCGGACGCAGCTCGTTCAACGAGCTCACGATCTCAGGCAGGTCGCGCCGCACCGTCGGCTCGCCGCCTGTCAGGCGGATTTTGTTGACGCCCGCGTCGACAAGGAGCGAAGCGATCCGCATCATCTCCTCAGTGCGGAGCAGCCGCGAGTCGGGCGTCAGGTCCACGCCACCCTCGGGCATGCAGTAGACGCAGCGGAGCGAGCAGCGCTCCGTCAGCGAGATGCGCAGGTATGTGTGGCGCCGACTGAAGCGATCGGAGAGCGCCGGGTCGACGGATGTAGAGGCTTCAGCCGCGGGAACACCATGCTGCCGCCGTAGCTCGGCGGCAGCGCGCACGGCGGAATGGTCGGAGCGCCCGGCGGAGTGGTCTGCATCGACGGGCCGTGGCGAACCAGCGACGAAGTCCTGAGGCGACGGGGCCTCCTCGGCGAGGCGGCTCCGCAACAGCCGCGCACGTGCAGAGGTGGACGCGGAGGCAGAGGTGGAGAGGAAGCGCGAGGCACAAAGGCGTCTCGCCCCCATTCGGGCAGTGTATGTGAAGCGTACGTTCACACTGGATTACAGTCAGTTCAGAGCACGCCAACATATTCCGTGCAGTTCTACACAAGTGCTACTGTATGCTTCTCTCGATCCGGGAGCGCGGCCGCCGAAACAGGTCAACAAGTGTACAAAACAAGCCCAACATGCAGCCCATTAGAAGTCTTGGCGGCACACCACAGGTGCCCCTCAGCTACACCTTCGGCTTTGGCCGTCGCCTCCTCTACACTGCAACAAGCTCGCCACGTGGCGTGCTCAGGCTTCGCGATCAACTCGACGCTGCGGTGATAGGCCAGAAACCACTCAAAGAGTGCCTCGTGCTGGCTCTCATCGCCAAGGAACACGTTTACGTTGAAGGTCCACCAGGAGCCGCCAAGACCCTGCTTGCTGAGACAGCTTCCGCAACCGCGGGGCTCAGCGCCTTCTTTTGTCAGCTGCATCGCGATACGCGCCTCTCCGAGCTTGTGGGCGATGCCGTCATCCGTCGTGAGCAACGACCCACTGGAGAGCTGATCCGTTCAGAGGTTGAAGCAGGCGGGCTCCTCACCGCCGAGGTTGCGGTTCTCGATGACATCAGCCGTGCTCCCGGAGAGGCACTCAACGTCTTGTTGAGGCTTCTCAACGAGCGGCGGTGGCACGCCAAGCCCATTCCACTTCTCACAGCGATCGCCACCGGCAACCCGACGAGTGCGACGTATTACAACGAGCCGCTCGGTAAGTCGCCAGGCTAAGTGATGAGCCCTGCCATGGCCGAGTGGCGCACTCTGTCATGCCATCATCCCAACGAGCTGAGACCTCGGCGTGCTCACCTCACAGATCCAGCGACGCTCGACCGCTTTGCCTTCCAATTGAGATGTGACGGGCTGCTTGGCTTGGGTCGATGGGAGGATGCCGCGAGCGTCATCGACCGCTTTACAACCGAAGCCGCACCTCGAGAGCAGGGCACTCATGGAGATAGTGATGAGCGAGAGCGCTCTCTGTGCGCCACGGAGCTCGCACAGTTGCAAACCGCCGTGGAGCGCGTGCGCTTTCCGCCCGAGGTGCGTGACGGCATCATCCGCTTCATCGTGCAGCTGATCGCGCGACATAAGCTCGATGCGAGTAACTCGTGCATTTCGGACCGGACGTTCCTCGTCAAGGCGCCCAAGCTCCTGCGTGCGTGCGCCGTGGCCGCTGGCCGAGACGAATGCATGCCCGAGGACCTGAGAGTGCTGCAGCACATGATGACTTTCCGGCTGCCCGAGCATGTGGAGTCGGAGCAGGTGCTCGCCTTGCTAGAGGAAGTGGTGGAGGAGGCGCGCCATGCAGCCGCGCGTCGGGCTGGTACGGCAAAGGAGAGCGTGAAGGGAGACCACAGTGGCGGCACACGTGGTGGTGATGATGGTGGTGAGCAGAGCACTGGACAGAGTCCGCCCGCCGAAGATGGGGGAGCCGCAGTGATGCCTGCGCAGCAGCAGCAGCAGCAGCAGCAGGAGCAGCAGCAGGAGCAGCAGCAGCAGCAGCAGCAGCAGCAGCAGCAGCAGCAGGAGCAGGAGCAGCAGCGGCAGCGGCAGCAGCAGGAGCAGCAATCTTCGACAGAGGAAAGGCCAGGTACCGGTAGCAGTGCCACCTTAGCCGATGCGACCGCCGCCGAGCTGGCCACGCTAGCGACCGTGTCTCCGTCGCAACGCAGCGCAGGTGCTGCCGGCACGCCGCGGCCCCGCCCACCCCCCTCAGCTGACACGATCAACTCCAACCCCGAGACTGTGCAGGGGCTCGAGCGCCTCCTCGAGGGGCTCGATGGCCAATTTGAGCGTTCGAGTGCGGTGTCCCGCGCCTCCTCGCAATCCGACGGCGCCCCTCGTGGCTGGCGGCGGCTGCGCTCGTTTGCGGACTTTGCAGCCGATACGGACGGCGTGGATGCGGCCACCTGGTGTTCCGCCCCAGGCGCAGCGACGGAGCCACGGGCTATTGACCGTTCGAAGCCACGCAGCAACGGAGCGCTCGCCATCTTGCGTGACGTGTCGACCTCTATGCACGGCCTGAATGCGAAATGGGCTTCGTCACTCACGCTGCGCGTGGTGGAGCTTGCTCGGCGGCGCAAGATGCACGTCGGCTTGATTGAGTACTCCGACACGGTCACCAAGCTGCACCCCCCCGCGGGCTTCTTTTCACAAGACTACGGCCGGCTCGCCGCCTTTGCCCGCCGGCTCGAATGCCAAGGGCTCACCGACTATGAAGCCTCGATCTCCGGTGCGCTGCGTGAGTTCCAGGGAGATCGGCGGCTGAGCGCCCCAAACACGCCGAAGCACATCCTCTTCGTCACCGACGGAGCGCCGACCAAAGGCGACAGGCGTTGCCGCATGGCGCGCGAGATGGCCGGGCGTGCGGGCGTGCGCATCCACACCCTCTTCTTGCAGTCGGGTCCGTACGACCGTTACCCGCCGGTGCTCAACGATCTCGCGAACGACTCGGGTGGCCTTCGCATGCAGGCGAGGGTTCTTGATCACGACCGTGGCCACATTGATCTGAGGGTCCTGGCCGAGGGGGAGAACGGCACTGAGCGACCTGAGCTTTTCGCGGTGAGCGCTCGGTCAGGGGGTATGCTGCGAAGCTCACAGCGCGCGCAGAGCGAACAGTCAGCGTTGCCGAAGCGGCCCGCTGAGCCGAGGCGCCTGATCCCTTGATTGTAGCGGAGCTGATACAGGTGAACTACAGGTGACACACGCTACAGGGGAACATCGTGAACGCCAACGGCCCAACGGCGCCGCGGCGCGCACGGCACTCGGCGGAGAGTCCGCAGAGAGTCCGCAGAGAGTCTGCAGAGAGACGAGAACGGAGCCCCCGCTCGGTTGCCGCCCGGGCGCGCACACCGACCGCGCCGCCGCGCCGGGGTTCGGTATCGGCGCCCCGCGTCCGTCCGCGGCGTTGGACGAGTCCGGGTCTGGGTGTCGCGCTCGGAGACGGACCGTGCGACCGTGCGCTCCGTCGTCCGACGTGTGGCCGCACCCCCGGGCGGGGCCCGCGTGGCATCAAGTTTTTCGCGTTTTCGCGGCAGCGTGCCACCGCGCCCCGGACCATGCCCTACCCAGCAGCCAGGGCCCACCCACGATCTCCAGTGATCTCGACACGACGACGGCCACGCGGTGGCTCAAGCCTCCGTACCCGCGCGCCCGGCGTCGGAAAAGGTCACGGACGCTCGCTACTGCCTACTCGGATCTCCCGCCATCTCGCGGCGCCATGTGCCATCTCCGGCATCTGTCAGTGTTGGCCGGGGTCCGAAATAAGCAAACTTTTCCGTGAAGCGATAAGCAGCCCGGCCCTCCAACACATATTAATGTATCACAAGCGCGCGTACGCCCTCGTCCGCGACCTTCGCCCCACAGACTCACCTGAGGGACACACCTACTATACGAACCCCGGCCGCGGCCGCCTGCTGTGCCACAGACTTCGGAGAACAACAGCTTACTTGGACGACTTGCCAATCGAGTTGGAGAGCCAGTCAAGGCCCTCGTAGAGACCGTCGCCGGTGGTGGCGCACGTCGACTGGATGTACCTGTGGGCGCGCGGGACGAGTGAAGGGAGCGGTAAGCAAAGACGAAGACAGGCGGGGGGGGGCGCAGAGTGAGCACGACATGACAGCCGCGCACCAGTTGCGCTGGCGGAGCGAGTGGAGGCCGAGCTTGTCGGTGATCTCAGCAGCGTTCATCGCGTTGGGCAGATCCTGCTTGTTCGCGAAAACGAGCAGCATAGCCTCACGCAGCTCGTCCTCGTTGAGCATGCGGTGGAGCTCATCGCGGGCCTCGCCAACACGGTCGCGATCGTTGGAGTCGACGACGAAGATGACACCCTGGGTGTTCTGGTAGTAGTGGCGCCAGAGCGGGCGAATCTTGTCCTGGCCGCCGACGTCCCACACGGTGAACGAGATGTTCTTGTACTCGACAGTCTCGACGTTGAAGCCGATGGTCGGGATGGTCGTCACGATCTCACCAAGCTTGAGCTTGTAGAGGATGGTGGTCTTGCCGGCGGCGTCGAGGCCGACCATGAGGATGCGCACATCCTTCTTGCCGAAGAGGCCCTTGAACACCTTCGAGAGCGAGAGACCCATGACTGCTGCTGGTTCTGGTCAATCGAGGCGAAACATGCGCGCGTCAGCACCGGCAGAGGGGTACGGCGCGAATCGGCCGGGGCTTGACGGGAGCGAGCTGGGCGTTGCGGGCCCCGCGTGCGAGCGCGCCCCCGCGAGCCGATGGGCCGGTGGCGTTGCGGCGCAAGAAGGCGCGCGCCGCACTGTCGGGTGCGACTCACTTGATCCTTGGATGCGATCCAATGCTGACGCCATCAGTGCTGCTAAGAAAGCGGAAATGAATTTCCCGTTTCGGTGTGGAAGCACACAGGAGTTCGAACAGTGGCCAACGATGCCTATCTTCGGCGACGCTTTTCGGCCGAGTCTCGTAGACACTAGAAACGGCCCCACGATATCGGCGGGGACAACTCTTCACACCACGACAAAAAGACCCGAGTTACACGTGTGAAGACTTTCTCGAGGGAGAAGAGAGCCCTTCCGTCGTGGCACCGCTGAGCACCAGACGCTCAGGTGACTAGCGTCGGTAGAGCGCTCTGGGCGACGGCCCAGCCATGCTCTTCGCGGACAAGCGCGCCCTGCGCACCGATCTCAAGTTGCAGCTCCTCGAGATCCGCGAAAAGGAGCTCAGTTTCTACACAACCAACACGCTCTCAATTGGCACACAGGCGGCACTCTTTGCCGGTTTCTCCTCGACCGCGCTCATGACCGAGGTGGACAAATCGTATCAAGTGCTGCACACCCTGTTCCTCCTTTCCACCATCTTGGGGCTCGCGTCTTGCCTGTCCACCGTCGTGAGCACAAGTCTACTAGTAATGGTTGCGCCTGGTCTGGCACTCCGCGGCCCTGACGGCTCGATGAGCGTAGCGGTCGACAATATGATCGACGAGTACCGCCGAGCGTTCCGGGGCGTGCTCTTCGGCATCATGATGTTTCACATCTCGACCATATGTTACGCGTGGCTGACGTTCTGGTGGCCCTTGGCGGCGGTTCTATCCATCGGCGTCAGCGGCTCGCTCTATTGCATCATCAGGTACATCCGAGTCCTAATGAGGCGCTTTGCCCTGCCCGCCGAGGCCGTGGTGACCGGCAAGTTTGAGGGCAACGAGGCGCAACGCGCGGGACAAGCGGCGGGCCTGAAGAACCGCGGAGAGATCTCGACGCTCTCAACACTCATCCAGGAAGAGAGCAGAGGGCGCGGCATCGGCCTCGACGGCGCGCCGCTCGCTCCAGAGCTACAGAGGGGGCTGCCGCGAGAGGTGGACCGCGGTGGCAGGCATCTTGGAGTGCAGCGGCTGGGTAGATCGTAGAGTACCATGTAGGCCGTCGCAGCATAGCGTGAGAGTCACACGGAGACAGTCCCAGTCAGACCTCTCAGGACTGAGATTGAAGGGGACACTGACTGTGATGTGTGAAAGTCTGACAGTCACAGTCAGGTCGAGCGCGCCGCCGCCGCCAGCGTTGAGCGTATCGACGACAATTCGCCACACATCAGCTATCCTAAACAATTTACAATTACTCAAATCTCAAGAGGTGGAGATTTGTGTCGCGGCGGTGGGGGGAGGACACGGGGATGTGTACAGGGTATGTGTCCCGTGTGTGTGTCCCGGCTCCCCCCGGTGTCTTTTTACCGGTTACCGGTATGTTTCTTGACATGACATGACGCGCTTGACTTTTGCGCCCCGCCCGGCCCCGGGCGAACATGGCGTCGGTGGCAATCGAGATCCTGAGCGACGAAGAGGATCTGGCCGCGCCTCCCCCGACTGCTTCCGCGCCGCCAGGGCACATCAGCCGCCGCCGCCGCCTGCGTGAGGAGTCTGCTTCATCTTCCTCGGCCGCCGGCGGCGGCGGTGCCTCGACTGCCATCGACCTTGATGACGACGACGAGCTCGTGGCGCTGCCGCCGCCGCCACCCCGTGTGGCCTCGGGCCGTGCCGACGAGCCGGTTGCCCTCGAGGACGATGATCCGGCCGAGCGGGCTGCGCAACGCCGCAAGTATGAGGCGGCTGCGTGTAAGATATGCGAAGCAGCCGTGCTGCGCATGGCGTACAAGCTTCACGGGTGTGGCCACAGCTTTTGCCGCACGTGCATCGCCGAGTACGTCGAGCGCAAGCTGCGCCGTCACCTTGCAAGCGAGGTTGCGTGCCCCACGTGTGCCAAGGCATTGGCCATCCTCGATGTGCAGACGCTCAGCGCAGACGGCAAAGACACTCGGCCGCGCACGGTGCATCATGCCGATTCGATAGTGCTGCCCCCCGGTCTGCCACCGCACGTGGCGGCCGCGTTCCTGCAGCGGCACGGAGGCGCCGCCGGTGGAAGCAGGAGCGGCGGCGGTGGCGGTATGGACGGTATGGGCGGGCCGCCGCGCGCCACGGGCAGCGCCGCAGCGACCAAGCGACTGATGCGAGAGTTCCAGGCGATCCAGAAGGCGAACACGTCGCAGCACGGCTTCGACGTCGAGCTGCCCGACGAGACCGATATGTACACGTGGGACGCCACCTTTTTTGGCTTCGAGAAGGGCACCCCTCTTGCAAAGGATCTCGAGCGATCTCCGGGCAAGCGGATCTTGCTGCGCATCGCCTTCCCGTCGACGTATCCAGCCGCGCCGCCCTACATTCGCGTCATCCGGCCGCGCTTCCAGTTCCGCACCGGCCACGTGACCATCGGCGGCTCCATCTGCACCGAGATGCTCACCTCGGCGGGCTGGCAGCCGACGATGACCATCGAGTCGGCGCTGCTCTCGATCCGCACCAACATGCTCGTTGGCGGCGCGCGGCTAGACCTCAGCCAGCGCAGCGACTACTCAGAGCTCGAGGCGCGCGAGGCCTTCAATAGGATGGTGCGCGAGCACGGCTGGTTCTGAAAGTTGGCTGTGAGAGGGGCTTGGATAGGGCTTGGGCGCTTGGGCGCAGGTTATGCGCTGAAACGTGAAAGCCCCGAACCACGACCGTCGACGCAACGCGGGCTCTGTGGCCGCTCGCCGCTCCGATCGCCCGCACCCCGCTCGTACGACGCGCTCCGCGCCCCCCCCCCCCCCCCCCCCCGCCCGCCTGTGACTTCGGTTGATCCGATCGTCATCGTGTTACAGCCGGGCGGCGGTGTGTAGTCGTTGATCCGTGGTTGCGTGTTGTCAGTTGTGGTGTGAACGGGTGTAAGCGCTCAACACGATAAGAACACGACATGTGACAGCCACCGAGACTCGTCTGTGTTACGTCCGTGTCTGATCCGTGACCAGCTCGGCCGCGGGGAGCTCTAACACGTCTAAGGCTTCCTTCACCGGAGATGAACGGAACACTCGGGGGGCACGTTGGGGCCATCGTCATCGGAGAGGGGCTCGTCTTTGCCGCCCACAAAGTCAAAATGGTCGAGGACCTGCTCGAGAACCATGGCACCGCAGGATGCTTGGACCACCGGCCTCTGAAGCTCCGCCGCGAGCAGTCCTTCCCACTCGTCAGCATCCAGCGCGTTCCCCCAGTGGCATACGGCGATCAGATTCTGAGTGGTGCTGCAACGCACGCTGTACACGCTGTCGAAGCGCTGGCACAGGAGCCGCAGCACTCCCCGCGCAATGTAGTAGTCGGGGTCGTCCGGGTCGTCAGGCGGTCCGGTGTGCACGTTGATCATCAGAAGCCCAGCTTTCGAGAGGCAGCCTGCAGCGGCGTCGAGGGTCGGATTCTTACGTGCACTCGGCGACAATCCCTCTGCATCGAAGACGTCGAGCAAGATGACGTCATAGCGGCCATCATCAGCAGTACCCACAGCCGCTTCAGCAGCGCCGGCAGCCTCGGTAGCAACAGCAGCCTCCGCATCGGCACCGAACCCGTCAGCGTCGTCAACTGCATCGGCACCTTGCTTAGCACCTTCTGCGAGGAGCCATCGATGACGGCTTTTGAGGAACGTCGCGCACTCGCCCGCTTCGGCGGTGCATCGCGGTTCGCTCAACTCCAGGCCAAAGTACGTGGCAGCTGCCGTGATCACCTCGGGCTCGAGCTCCACCGAGTGTACCCGGCCAGCAGGCGGGAGTGCGGATGCCAGGACACGTGCGATCGAGCCGCCACCAAGGCCGAGAAGCAGCACACGCGGAGCATCTGACGTGGTGGATGTGCCACGTGCGGCCCACCCAAGCGTTAGGACACTCATGATGCGCACCAGCTCCAGCGGTTGTGCTGGCGAGAGTGACCCATCGGCAAGCACCAATGCGTCTGATTGGCAATGGCCGTCGAGGTAGAGCGTTCGCACGCCGCGCTCCTCTTCAACAGACACCATGACTCCGGTGCCCGAGCTCGGCGTCTTCATGAGAACCTTGACGTCCGGCGTGCCAGCGTAGCCCTCCGCGACCGTCGGCGATGCGCCGTAGCGAGTGGACATTAGTGCGAAAAGCAGACGCTGCCTGTGAACCTTTGGCTGTGAAAAACAAGGTGGCAAGGTGGGCCGACACAACCTGCTATACACAGGCCGTTAATCGGCAGAATGTGGAGGCGAGGCAACCACTTCACCTCGAAAGAGTACGCCACCGCTGCTTCTGCTGTCAACACAACGCGCAAGACCTCCGCTGCTGCTGCTGTTCAACACAACGCGCACGACCTCCGGACCCCCAAGCACGAGGGCCTCTATCGCTATGGACGGAGGTGTGGCCAACACAACCTGCTATTACACAGCGCGTAAGTCGGCGGCACGGGGGGAGGCCCTGGGGGAGGCGCGCAGCCTCCCCGTCCCCCTCTAGAGTAAACCAATCAAGGATGAAACCAATAGTACGGATCGGGCCGCTGTTCGCAGCGGCAACTGCCGCGGCGGCGCGCACGCGCGCGCGCCGCGGTGTCGTCTCCCCTTGGAGCAGTAGTATAACCTGACGCACATGCACCGCGCGTGGCACCCCTAGTTCATGCGGGCTTCTGCGCCCGCGCCGCGATCACGGCCGTGCGCCTTACGCGCGCTTAGTGCGCCCGAAGGCACGCACCATGCAGCCACGCACCCTCTCCGAGACATCTTATGCGCGTCCTGTCGGCGCCTCGCCTATTACTCGCCTACAGGTTACCGCCTATACCGGTTACCGCGTTCGACGTTCGAGCACTGTGTGTGGGGGTGATCCGACGCGTACGCCCCCCTCCTCCACAGCTCCACTCTGGCCCCTACGACATCGAATTGAAATTCTCGCCCGCCTCGATCGCCCGCCGGACCGCCTCGCCGGGCGGTCAGTCAACTCGCTGACCAGTGACCTCGACGATGTGCGCGTGTTCAAATGGTCTACGCATTTGAACTACGGCTTACCTTTCAATTGCGTTTTCAGTTGTTTTCAATGTACTACGCACGCGCTCTGCAACCGCTTTCATTGAAAATCGGCAGAGCAAGCTTCGAGTCGTACATGAACGAGTCGTCGTCCTCCTCGACATAACGCGTGGTCGAGCATGTTGGAGAACGGAGTTTCTTCCCTACACGGTTCATGAGAGCGGCCGCAGCACGGCACTTTGGCAAGGCATCGCACGGCATCGGGCGGCCTTCTTTCTGCTCAACAAATTGACGATGCCACTCGAGGGCGAGCAGGTTGATGCTGCGGTCTCGGGGCCCGCAAACCAGCCCCATGTCGAGCATGCGCCCAACAATGTCGAACTCTGCTGCTTCGACATCGAGCTTCATCAGCACCGTCGGTGACGTAGGGGCCGACGAAGATGGGATGCGCCGCTCCAGAATGTGGTATCGTATCCACCACGCGAGGTCAATGGCAGCAACCTCGTGCGCCGTCTGCTTCCTCCAGCTCCTGCCGTGTTGTAGTAACGAGGCGGCCCACTCCTGCCGACGTATATTGACGGGGTCGTCATAGAAGGGCAGCGTGGAATTAATCGCGGCGGCAGCTGTCTCAGTGAAGATTTTGGCGCGCCAGCCTCGTGCCTTGTAGCACGTCTCGAGAGATCGCAGCCGCGGCGAGTGATGCACGTTCGCTTCGAATGCGAATGAGCACGTGTGCTGCTGTCGATTCTCGCCCAGCATGGAGTCGAAGGCACCTGTCCATGAGAAACTGTGACCGGGAGTGCGAGTGCCAGCCAACGGGTAGGCTTGCGGCTCAAAGAGCTTGCGCGTCTGCACGCCGATATTTGCGCCTACGTCGAGGAAGACGTGAAGGCAGCCATCACCCCAATGACTGCCTGGCGAAGGCCCTTCCAGGGCGAGCTGCAGTGATGCAGCAGCTGATATTGGTACTGTACAGTATACCATTATCGCCACGAGAGCGCACAGTGCGGCGGCGCGCCCATTTGCCATGAGGGAGTCCGCGTGCGTCCCGTGTGATAAACGCCGAGGGGTGAAATGACCAGACCGCCTGGAGTACAGTCTGTGAAACGCTAGACGCGGGCCTTCCACCCAAGAAACGTGTACGCGAACTCACACACCGAGTGCGGCTCATGCCCTAACCGTGCCCGTGTAGCAAGGAGAGCGCATGACGACGGACGCACGCTGACACTCGTACTCTACGCTGCATACGAGCCATACAGCTTGACAACCTTGGTGGGCAGCGCGGGCCAGAGCTCGTCGACCGCCGCCAGAGAGCGACCATGCCGTCCGGGCCGCTCGGCGCTCGCATGCAGAGAGCGCCGAA
>Ga0210248_102085_pt1 | contig 13118 bp, 11 predicted proteins | sample ChrtobMetP3_32mM_FD_155493 | JGI IMG/M metagenome (GOLD analysis project Ga0210248, IMG submission 155493) | Chrysochromulina tobin associated microbial communities from unialgal haptophyte culture, Seattle, Washington, United States - P3_32mM | ecosystem: Host-associated > Algae > Haptophytes >...
CGCTCTCCGGCGGCAGCAACCGCGCTACCGCTCTGTCTTTGAATGTCTGTCCGTATCGAGCCAAGTTTGTCCTTCATCGCCGCCCCCGGGGTTGATCTATGGAGGCGACAACTATTCTGACGCGGGGGGGGGCGCTGAACTCGTGGGCACCGGTGGCCCCCAAGTTGTGATTGTTGGTGTTGTCAGTGCTCAGGCTGTTGTAGCTCGTGTAGGCACCGTTGTAGCTGAGCGTGTACAGGCCGCTCTTGTTTTGCGCTTCCACCTTCAGCTGCGGCGCCAGTACCGTCACGGAGGACGAGATGGCTCCGGTATTCACCGCACGCACGTTGTCATCGTGTCCCATCGAGAGTTTGACCGAGGGGTACATCACCACGCCTTCGGCCAGCTTCACCGCGCCTTCTTTGGTCGGGGCGCCCTGCTGCGCGTGGGCCAGCGGGGCGGTCATCGCTGCAACCGCCATGGCAGCCAAGACCACGGCTTGGCGCTTTGCAAACGGTGCGGGCATTGGGGAATTGAAGATAAACGGTGATGTCATGACGCGGCGTCCCTTAACTGTGAAAAACAGCAAAAATTAAACAAATACCAAAATTGGCGCGATTCTATCGAAATTGACTGAAACGCCTGCGGATTCAACAGGAGAAGCGGTAGGCTTTTGCCGGTCGCGTGCGGTTTGTCGCGATCGGGTAGCGGCGGCGTCGAGCCGCCGTGAGGCAGGTGTGGCCCGGGTCAGGCAGCTTCGGGTTGCACCAGCTCGCGGTGCACATCCATGGTGCGCAAGATCACAATGCGCTCGTCAAACGTGGCCAAGGCCTTGGCCCTCGCCGCTGCGCCCAGGCGTTCGCACAGATCGGGATCGTCTTGCAAACGTGCGATGGCGCGGGCCAGGGCGGGCGCGTTTTTCACCGGTACCAGCAAGCCGTCCACCCCGTGGGTGACCACTTCGCGGCAGCCAGGCACATCAGTGGTGACCAGCGGCAGGCCACAGGCCGCTGCCTCAATCAATCCTTTGGGGAGGCCTTCGCGGTAGCTGGGCAGCACCACCGCGTGCACGGTGGCCAGCAGTGCGGGCATGTCGTCCACATGGCCCAGCCACTGCACCACGCCTTCAGCCACCCAGCTTTGCAAGGTGGCGTCTGGCACGGCCGCGGGATTGCCGGGGTCGGGCTCGCCCGCCAGCAAGCAATACATGTTCCGGCCCTCGGCGCGCAGCAGGCGGGCGGCCTCCACGTATTCGGCCACGCCCTTGTCCCACAGCAGCCGGGCTGCCAGCAGCACCCGAAAACCGTCACCCGGGCAGGGTGGACTGTATGGGCTGGTTGGGTCGGCCTGGGGCTGCGGTGAAAAGCGCGCGCAATCCACCCCCGAGCCCATGATCAGCCGCACCTGCTCCGGATCCACCAGCTGGGCACCTGCAAAGAGTGCCACGTCGTCCGGGTTTTGCAGAATCAGCCGAGCCCCCTGGCCTCCCAGCGCAAGGCGAAGCAGGCCGCGCACCAGCGGACGCAGCAGCCGGGCTTTTGTGTCGTGGCTGGTGAACACATATCCCATACCCGCCACCGCGTTTACCCGGGCTGGCACCCCCTGGCCCCGTGCCGCCAGCCGCGCGGCCAGCGAGCCATACACCGCGCACTTGATGGTGAAGCCGTGCACCAGATCCACCTGCTCGCGCTGCATGAGCCGCTTGAGCCAGAGCACCAGCGCCAGCTCGCGCAGCGGATTCAGGCTGCGCCGCTGCATGGGTGCTGCCAGCCATCGAAAACCCATGGCCCCCAGCAGCGCGCCATAAGGCCCGGGGGGCGACACCAGCAACACCTCGTGTCCGGCATCGCGCAGGGCCACCGCCAGTGAACGGCGAAAGTTATACAGGTACCACTCGGTATTGGCGAAGAGGATGATTTTCATTGGGTGTGTGGTTTGAGAGGCGCTGTGGTGCCTCAGGCCCTGTGTGGCCAATGTCGTGCTGCGCGCAGTTGCCTTGCCGCTTGCTGCGGCGGGCTGCAGTCGGCTTACCGGGCGAGCCGCCAGATCAGCTGCCCCAGCAGTTCCTTGAAGGCGCGGCCGCTGCCTTCCAGTGCGTCGCTGCTGGGCAGCCATTGCAAGAGGTCTTGCGGCTGGTCAATCACTTCAAAGTCGGTGGGGGCGGGTGTGACGCTGGCGCCTGCGCGCTCAAACTCGGCCCGGGCGCGCGGCATGTGCAAGGCCGATGTGACCAGCAGCGGCTGCTGCAAGCCCCGGCTGCGCAGCACAGCCACCGTGTGGGCGACATTGCTTTGGGTGTTGGTGCTATCTTCTTCCAGAAATATGGCCGCGTCGGGCACGCCCAGGACCAGCAGCAGCGAGCGCATGGCTTCGGCCTCGCTGCCATTGCCGGTCCGCACCATCCCACCCGAGAGCACCAGCAGCGGCGCCTTGCCCGCGTGGTACAGCCGCGCCGCGTGCCACACGCGGTCTGCCGCCCGGCCCAGGTCTGGGTCGGGCCGCTGCGGCGGGCGCGGCCCGCTCATGCCCCCGCCCAGCACCACCGCGGCCGAGGCCTGGGGCAGCCGGCTCAGCACCCGATCGCCCGCCCGGGCTTCCATACTGCCCCGAAGCGCGTCGCTGACCACCGGGAGCGACCACAGAGTCAGCCAGCCGAATGCACACACAAGCAAGCCGAGCGCCCAACGCTTGGCCCCCATTCGGTCGAACATCAGCAGCAGCACCCCTAGTAAGCCCAGCGCCAGGGCGGTGCCCAGGGGTGCCACGAGCAGAGCCACCAATTTGCCGGTCACATGAGCAGCCTAGTGGGAATCAGAACATTCACAAGCCGGCAAAACCTCAAAACACCAACTCCAACGGATACCAGCGGTAAGGCAACCAGGCAAACGCATGCGTGGCGTAGTTGAGCCACACAAATTCAACCGTGGCGTAGTAGGCCAGCACCGCGCCCACCCACACGCCGTTGCCCCTACCGTCACGCCTGCCGAGCACCTCGGGCAGGTAGGCAAACACCATGAGCTGCAGGGGCAGCAAATACAAGCCCACGCGGTCTACCGCCGTGCTGCTAGGGCTCGCGTAATAAAGGCCCACCATGGCCAGCGAAGCCAGTGCCAGCCAGAACCACAGGCGCTGCTGCGGCAGGGTGCCGGCAAAGCGCTCGCGCTTCCACAGCAGCAAGGCCGCGGGCAGTGCGTTCATGAGCAGGCGTACCAGCGCCCCCTCTGACTGGTATTCGGCTTCCAGGTAGCCGCTTTGCAAAGCCGCTACCGAGTCTTCCAGCAGCAGTGCATAGGCCGCAGCCACCACCACACCCACCCATGCGGCGGCCATCAAGCGGCTGCCGGTGGCGGCCAGGGCCGCCACCGGCAGCATCAACACTGCAGACTTGTGAAACGTGGCCCCCAGCACCGTCCACACCACAAATGTGAGCAGGCGCCCCCGGCCCAGCCCCACCAGCCCGGCCATAAGACAGCCCAGCGCCATGCCCTGGCGGCTGTAGCCCATGCCCAAAATAATCACCAGGTAAGGCACCGCCACCGCAAGCGCGAGCCAGGGGCGGGGCAGATTGCGGCAAAACACCACCACCCCATAACTGAAAAACACGCCGCCCATGAGATTGACCGCGTGCAGGCCCCAGCCCGCTTGGAGCGCCAGCCATTCGAGAAGGCGGTAGCCAGGGTCGTTCCACCACCATTCGGTGTACTGGCTGTCAAACCGGGCGTTTTGAAAGTTGCCCAGGTAGTTGAACCAGTCGCCCCCCACCTCGTGGCGCCAGCCCACCAGCATGGTCAGCAAAGCCACAACCAGCCACCAGCTGCCGGACCAGCGCGCTGTCTGCGCCAGGCTGCGGTCGCCCATGGACAGGCTCTGAGCCTCTTGCAAAGCCAGAGCGGCAGGCAACAAAAACATCAACCAGTAAGGCCACATAGATCAGGGGTTGGCTTCGAGCCAAGTTTGAAACATCAGCACCGCCCAGAGGCTGGGGGTGTGGTCGCGCTGGCCGCTCAGGTGTTCGGCCCAGCGCGTGCGTATAGGCCCCGGGTGAAAGTAGCCCTCGGTGTGCAGGCGCTGTTCGTTCAAGAGCGCCTCGGTCCAGTCGCGCAGCGGCCCGCGCAGCCACTGCCCCACGGGTAAGGAAAAACCCGCCTTGGGCCGCTCGATCAGCTCACGCGGCACGTGTTGGTAAAGCACCTGCCGCAGCGCCCACTTGCCCACGTTGCCGCGCACTTTCATGTGCAGCGGCAGGCGCCAGGCCAGTTCGGCAACCCGGTGGTCCAGAAAGGGCACCCGGGTTTCCAAGCTGGTGGCCATGGCGGCGCGGTCCACCTTGCACAAAATGTCGTCAGGCAGGTAGCTCATGCTGTCGCGGTACATCATGCTTTCCACATCGCTGAGATTGGCTGGTGGGTGCACTGTGGTTTCTGCTTCGCCGCTTTGCCACGGCAGTTCCAGGCCGTTGCCAGCCAGATCGGTTGCTGCACCTTGCTTCACCACGCTGGCCGGGTCTTGCCATTCGGTCACCAAGCTCACATACAGGTCGTCCAGGTTGCGCACACCGCGCAGCCGGGCCGCCAGCTTGTGGGCTTTGTCGCCCAGGCGGGCAATGCCTTGCGCGCCTGGGCGCAGTGCATTGAGCGGGCCGCCCACGGCGTCCCACGCGCTTACGGGCACGGCTTTTATGGCGCCCCCCAGCGCTTGGCGCGCTGGGTAGGGCAGCCAGGCCAGCCGGTTCCAGATGCGCGGGCCCCAAAAGTAGCGGTTGTAGCCACCAAACAGTTCGTCGCCCGCGTCACCAATCAGCGCCACGGTCACTTGTTGGCGCGCTGCCTTGCACACCAGGTGTGTGGGTATTTGTGAAGAGTCGGCAAACGGCTCGTCGTACATGTGGGGCAGCTGCGGCACCAGCGCCTGTGCTTTTGTGGCGGTCACATACAGCTCAGTGTGGTGGGTGCCCAGGTGTTGCGCTACGGCGCGCGCGTAGGGGGCCTCGTCAAACCCCGCCTCTTCAAACCCCACGGTGAAGGTTTTTACCGGGCAGCTATCGGCTTGGCATGCCTGCTGCTGCATCAGCGCCACGATGAGCGAAGAGTCCACCCCGCCCGAGAGAAATGCACCCAGTGGCACGTCTGCCAGCGCCTGCACGCGCACCGCCTCTTGCATGGCGTGGCTCAGCTGAGCCAGGCCTTCGGCTTCGCTACTGATGGGGTGGCTTGTGCCCGCCTGCACCGCCTGGGCCAGCGCCCACCAGCGCTTGATGGTCAAGCTGCCGTGTGGGCTGCCGGGGCGAATGGGCTGCGCTGGGGCCGCTGCCGGTGGTTCACCACTCACCGTGAGCAGGCAACCCGGCTCCAGCTTGTAAACCCCTTGGTAAATGCTGCGCGGCGCCGGCACATACATAAACCGCATGTATTGCGCCAGCGCTTCGCGGCACACCGGGTTGTCAAAGCCGGGGCAGGCGCGCAGCGCCTTCAGCTCGGAGCCAAACACAAAAGCCCCCGCCGAGCCGCTGCCCGCCCAGCCGTAATACAAGGGCTTTTCTCCAAATCGGTCACGCACCAGCGTGAGAGTGTGGGTTTGCCGGTCCCACAGGGCAATGGCAAACATGCCCACGGTTTTTTGCAAAGTGGCTTCTAGGCCCCAAGCCTCAAACCCGGCCAGCAAAGTTTCGGTGTCCGAATGCCCCCGCCATCGTCTTTCTCCCTCTCCCCGCATGACCCCCTCTCCCCCTGGGAGAGGGCTGGGGTGGGGGCTCCCCGGGCTCCCCGCACCCGCATTCATTGCCTCGAGCTCAGCCCGCAAATCCAGATGGTTGTAAATCTCCCCATTGAACGCCATCACATAACGCCTACCCGCCGAGTGCATGGGCTGGTGCCCGGCTGCCGACAAGTCGACGATGCTCAGGCGCCGGTGGCCCAAGGCTATGCCGCTGGTGTCGTCAGCCCAAGCGCCAGCGTCGTCCGGGCCGCGGTGGGCAATGGCGTTGGACATGAGTGTGGCCAATGCTTGCAAGTCAGCCTGCTGGGCTGTGTTTGGCGCAAAAAGCCCTGTGAATCCACACATCTTGTTTTCTCCCTGATCTCTGTTGTTTGAGCCGCGTAGTGCTCGTTCGTCAAGCGTCTGTTGGCTTGATCGTTGGCTACGGCTTTGCTTGCGGGGTTTGGTTAGACACGCAATGGTTTTGTGGGTGCTTTGGGGTCCAGCGGGGTGTGGCTTCTGAACCAGCGAAGTGCCGGGGCTTCAACAAGCCGGTGGTAAGCCCAGCCAGCCGCCACGCTTAAGGTGACGCCCATCAGCATGGCAATTGGCCATGACATGGCCAACACCCCAGCCACGCGCTGAGTCAAGGAAAGCAACGGGTTGTGAACCAGGTAAATGGAATAGCTCGCGTTTCCCAAAATCAGCATCGACACGGGCCAGCGCAAAACAACGGTTTGCTCTCTCACCGCAAACCCAACAATGACGAGCGCCAGCCCCAGCGCAAACAGCAAACGCGGCCACACCCCTATCTCGGTGGCCATCAGCCACAAAGCGAAACATGCCATGGTGCCGCCAAGCAGGGCCGCTCCTTTGCCTTTTCGTTCAACCGCTTCTGAGCGCACCAACAATGCAGCACCCACACCCAACATGAACTCAATGTTCAGAAAACTCAGCGGATAACGCAGCCACCCCGACGGGCTGAAAAATTGGTTGGCCACAAGAATCAACACGGCCCACGCTAGCAGTGCCACCACCAAGCCGCGTCGTGACACAAAAAACAGCATAAAAATGCCGTAAAACAGGAGCTCATGAACTAGCGTCCATGCCACTGAAAGGGCTGGCGGACCATTCGCTGGAACCAGTAGTAAGGAACTCACCCAGCTGTATTCGCGTCCCCCTCCCGCAGACAAGCCGGGAAGCGATGCATATAAGACCAGCAGCCCCAGACCCACCGGCCAGTAGGCCGGGAATATGCGGGTCAGCCGCTTGAACGCGTAGCGCTTTACCGTGGTGGTGCCTCGCTCATCATCGAAGTGCGCGTACATGATGATGAAGCCCGACAGCACGAAGAAGAAATCGACCCCCAGGAGGCCGAAGACCAACAACTCGGAGACAGCGGTCGGCATTGTGCCGACGAATGCTTCGGTGCTGAGCCCAGCGTGGTGGGCCACCACGGAGAGAGCCGCAAATCCACGAAAAACCTGTAGGCTTTGAATTGATGATTTAGCCACTGTGCATTTTTCTATGTGGGTTCAGGCGCTGAGGCTGCCTTGAGCAGTGCGGCTAACCGGGGGCCGGTCACCTGCAAGCTGTAGTGCTGCTCTACCTTCTGCCGGCCCGCCCGCCCCATGCGTTGGCGAAGGCCAGCATCAGCGAGCAGAGTTTCCAGTGCTTGCTGCCATTGCGCCGGTGTTTCGGCCAGAAAACCATTCACCCCATGCTCGACGATCTGGCAGTTCACCCCCACAGGCGAAGCCACCACTGGCAGGCCGCAAGCCATGTATTGAATGAGCTTGTAGCCGCACTTGCCGCGCTCAAAGGGTTCGTCCACCAGCGGCATGATGCCCACGTCAAACCGGCTGATGGACGCCACCTCGGTGTCTTCCGTCCACGGTACTGACATCATGGGCAGGCCCAGAGCGGCAGCATCAATACCCACCGCCGTGAACTGAGCGCGAGCCTCGGCAGCCAAGTTCTGAAATACAGGAGCCAGAGGCTTTAGAAACGAGGCGGTGGCGCGCTGGCCGATCCAGCCTATGGTGGGGATGTCGTTTTGATCGGCATGTCTTGCGCCAGGCGCCGGGTAGCGGGCTAGGTCCACTACCGTGGGTACCACCGCCACTTGGCGCGCACTTGCTGCTTCGGCAAAGCTTGCCAAGTAGGCGTTGCCGGCCACCACCAATGCAGCTCTGCGTATCAGCCTTGGGTGTTTACCTGCCAGTAGGCGCCGTACCCAGGGGTGATGGTGCTGGTCATAGCTATGGAACACTGCATCGTCATAGTCCAGCACGAAAGGCGTTCCGCTTGGCAGCAGTGCCAACTCCAGCCAAGCGGGCAGCCAAGGCAAAGACTCCTTTTCGATCCACACCAAGTCAAATCTTCGCGCATAGAGAAGTACCTTGATGCGCTGCGGAAAGGACTGTGTCACCTCGCGCAGAGTTTTTTCGCCACGCTGCAAGCCCGCAACATAGGCATCTGAAAAAAAGGGGGAAACAGTGACGTCAATACCAGCAGTGGCTAACCAAGGCAGATACTGATAGGAGCGCATACGGCTACTGGCACCGAGCCTGCCATAACGAGTGAACATCAAGATTCTCATGGATTGCAGCCTATAGACCGTAGCGCTATCCCATAGGAAGCGGCACTGGCCTCCAGGGAAAACACGCTGGTTCCGATCTCTCTACTGCTTGCTCGATAGCGCTCACGCTGTGGAAGCACCGAATCAACAAACCAATCTGCGGCGGCTTTCAACGCGGGTTCATCCATTTCCCGTAGCAACAGCCCAGCACCAAAAGATAGGGCTGCTGTATTTCCAATCCCTGCTGTAACCACCACCGGCAATCCGCACAGCAAGTATTCGCCCAGTTTGATTGGCGCAACAGCCTGCATGGAAAAACTGGACTCACGCAATGCCAATCCCAAATCTGCACAAGCCAGGTAGCGCGGGACATCTTGTGCAGTGACCCGCCTTGTTGTGACGCTGCCCAAGAGCTTCGGATAGCTAGCCAATGCTGGAGGCACCGCCTCTGGCGAACCTGTTAGAACCAAAAAATGAGCATCGTCTCTGCGCTCATGTACGAATGCAAATAACTGAAGCATTTCGTCCATGCAGTATTGCGGCCCTATGGAACCCGCATAAACGATCAGAGGGGCAACCGCGGGCAACCCCAGATCACAGCGAAGTTTAGGAACTTCCCCCGCATCCGCAGGCTTGAACAAGCCAACGTCACGACCGTTCGAAACGACATGGAACTTACCAATCGAAGTTCCAGCACCTGCACGCGCGTGAAGTATCTCTGTTGCCTTTGAAGACCGGGTCAGCACCACATCTGCTCGGCGGACAGCTTCTGCCTCCACATCACGGAGAAAGCGATGCACCCAAGCCGACGGAGATTGAGCAGCAAAATCTACACGCTCATCCAATGGTAGACCGTCGGCGTCCATCACCATATGGCATGGGCTTTTGCGTAGCGCCAGCATGGTGGCTAGCGCAGGCAATGTGCTCCTTGCCATGACCACATCAATGCCATGGGCTTGGACTGCCTTCTTGACGTGACGTGCTCCTGCCAAGGCCGTCAGCAATGCCCCCACTGCAAGCGGTCTCCGCCAGACGGGCACCGCCTTGTAGCCAATGCCGGCCCGTTCACACGCCTGAAGACTCGACGCCATGCGCTCGGTGTCTCCCCATGTGAACTGCAAGACTTGAAACGAGATACTGTCCTTGATCAAATTCGCGAAGATGGGGATAAACAAACTCTCTAAGTAAGTGACTTGCGGCCCATCCCAAGTGACAAACAGCACCTTCATCGGTTTAGCCGTTGTGAGGCGAGGCGTTGATAAAGTTCGTCTACCTGCCTAACGTACCGGTCGCTGCTGAAATCTGACTTGGCGCGAGCGAGCCCTGCGCGCCCCATTGCACGACGCTGCGAAGCATCCTCGGCTAAGATTTTTAGGCGGTCCGCCAGTTCAGCAGGTGCCTTTGGCGCGACTAGGTAGCCGGTTTCACCGTCATTGACCACCGAGGGAATGCCGCCTACGCGGGTGGCTACCACCGCCAGGCTCGCGAACATCGCTTCCACCAGCACCAGCCCGAAAGCTTCATGCGCCGAAGCAAGCGCAAATAAATCCATGACCTCATAAAAAGCCCTCGTATCGCCTTGGTAGCCCGAAAAAATGACGTGCTTTGCAACGTCGAGTTCGTGGGCCAGACTGCGCAACATCACTTCGTCCGGTCCCTCACCAACAATCAGCAGCCTTGCTTTTGGGAGGTGCTCTCTCACGATTGCGAAAGCATGAATCAGATCGCTGAAACGCTTGTGCTCATCAAGCAAGCGGCCACAGGAGCCGATGATGAAGTCGTCAGGATGGATGCCCAGCTCGTTGCGAACGTCACGTAACTGTGCTGCACTGGCGGGCGCAGGTTCGGCGACACCGTTGTTGATCAAAGTTACCTTGCTCCTTGCCAACTTGATGCCGTTAAGCAAATAGCCTTCTACGGCCGGGGAGACCGCAACCATTTGGTGAGTAAGTGTTGTCAGTCCTCGGTAGAGCAGATGCCCGCGCCAAAGCCTGTTGACCGGATCGGATGTTTCTTCGCCAACGATGACAGGAACGCCAGCCAGGCGTCCCACCAATGAGGCTACAGCTACCCCTTCGTACACAGCTCCATGAATGATGTGGGGCTTGAATTTGCGAACCACCGCGACCGCACGCGCATAGCGCTCACGGTCGAAAATGCCCCGAAATACCCCGATCTCATGAACAGCGCAGCCAGCTCGCCGGAACTCTGCGGGCAGCGCGCCAAGGGCTTGCGTGCAGATCAATGCCTGTTCATACCTGTTTTTGTCTAGCTCCCGTGCCGTGATCAGCTTAAGTTGTTCAACGCCGCCGGAGCCCACGGTCTCCAGACAGTGAAGTATTCGCAATTTGGTCATGATTTTGAGTTGGCACAATTGGTTGCCAACAAATTTTCATACTGGGCTTCGATCCGCGCTAAGTAATGAAGAGGCTCGAATCGACCTTCTACGGACTGCTTTGCATGCTCTCCCATATCATTTAACTTATGCGGACCTAGTTGCCAAGCCTCTTTCAACGCCGCAGTTAACAATTCCGGATCTGAATTGTTCAATAACCATCCCGTAATTTTCGACTGAACTATTTCCGGCGCACTACCAACAGCCGTAGAAATCACAGGAACACCACATGACATGGCCTCAACCAGACCAAGGCTAAATCCCTCGGAAATCGAGGGTTGCACAAAAATGTGAGCCTGACGAATGAATTCCTCAGGATTCTTTTGAAATCCAAAAAATTGAACCTTGTCATTTACTCCAAGTTGAATTGACATCCTCTCAAGTGTAGATTTCTCGCTCCCGCTCCCAATAAACCACAGTTTGGCGGGTAGACCGTAGGCTAATAATTTTGAAAATCCTATTAGCAAACCCAAAGGATTCTTAACATGCTCCAGTCGCCCAACATAAACCACCTGCATAAATTCAGGCTTTTCAACTGCAGATTGTGTCAGGCGTGGGAGTCCAACAGGATTGTCAATCTGTAATATTTTTCCGGCGGGTACCTCACCACTGTCAACCAACCACTCGGAAACTACGCGAGAAACCCCAATCACCCGATGGGCAGTCGCATAAATAAGTTTGAAAATCTTTTTGGCGTTATTGCTATGACTTGGAATGCCAATTTCCTCACCAATGCGTAGGTTTATCCTGGCCAGATAGGCAGCAATAAGCCCATGAAAGTTCGCTTCCGCACCATGGGCATGCACTACCTGCGGGCGTTCACGCCTGAATAACATCAACAAGGCTACGATTGCCCCAATGCTGGGAATTTTTGTTTTTTGACCTAAGCACCGAACATCAGCACCAAGAGCTTGCAACTTTGTTTCGGTCGCACCCCCGCTACCAATCGCCACAAAAACATGTCGCATTTTTGAGTGATCAAGAACATTGGCGATTACCTCCATATGCCGCTCAACTCCGCCATAATCTAACGAGGTCAGAACATGAATTATCAATGGGGTTCTGGATTCAAGTCTTGAGGTAAAGAGACGCTGATTCATGGCCGTAGGATGTCTTTAACTGCGCTTTTCCAGCCAGCAAAATGTCCATAGCTTCCACGCATCCACATCTCCAGTACACGCGGAAATCGCTTTAATCGGGATAGCGTCACAACCTGAATCCTGTCATTCAGGCTGTTCAGGTGGTGGGTTAGCACGGAGATCGCTTTTGCCTTGCTATCGCCAAGTCCCATGGCATCCAAATTATCAGTTCTTTCTTTGATTCGTATTAAGGTCGCTTTCACTCTTTCAAGTTCGTTTGACCAACCCTTCGATGCATCACCAAAACCATGCGAAAGCAAAGCATCTAACTCGGTCATTCTTGCTGGTCTGCTGGCTAGCCAATTCGACGCGTTATCGCCATGGCGGCGGTAATACTGCAATTTTTCAACGTGCAGCGCGCGAACCCCTAATGGGATTGCAAGCCGATGTAACCAGCTGTCGTGGGCAACCAAATCAGAATTAATCGGTAGTGCAATATCAAGCCATTCTTTGCGAAGCACTGTACCGCAGCCAGTAACAAAAGAGTTTTGACTCTGCCCTAGGGCGAGAATATTTCCGAGTTGTGAGTAAGAGGATGGATTCATATCTTCGTCAGCCAAAACCATGTCAGCCTGCAGGACAAAAATTTCAGGATGCTTAGTCATCATGGCTGCCATAGTCTTCACTTTTTCGCAGAACCAAACATCATCTTGGTCGCTCAGAAAAATGATGTCGCCCTTACATAGCGACAGTACCTTCTCGAAATTATCGATATAGCCAAGATTGACCTTATTGCGGTAGATGCGCACGTCAAAGGGGGCCTTTTGACGGAAATCTTCCAGAATTTCAAGAGTGGCGTCGCTTGAGCAGTCATCGGAGACTACTAATTCATCAGGCTGACGGGTCTGGTAGAGGAAGCTGTCAAGTTGTTCCTGCAAGTATTTGGCCCCGTTGTGGCTGGCCATTGCGATGGAGATGAGTGTGGTCACTCTGAGACTTTTTTAGACACCACCGTCAGGAATTCGCGGCGTGTCGGCATAAACCTTTCCCCCAACGAAGCCAATGCGGCCCACCATGACAGCTTCAGTGGCATGAGCGTTGATTGGTGCGGAGAACTGCCCCGTTCAATTGCGAAGCTCGCCTCAAACATTCCTGCGAAGGGACTTGGGCGCTCAAGGTCTTGCGGTGCGCCAAAGCCGGCACGCACAAAGAGCTCCCTCAACGAACTCCGGTTGAAGAGGACCAAGTGCCTTGGAGGTTCCCCCCCGCGTCAGAATAGTTGTCGCCTCCATAGATCAACCCCGGGGGCGGCGATGAAGGACAAACTTGGCTCGATACGGACAGACATTCAAAGACAGAGCGGTAGCGCGGTTGCTGCCGCCGGAGAGCG
>Ga0210248_102121_pt1 | contig 12895 bp, 9 predicted proteins | sample ChrtobMetP3_32mM_FD_155493 | JGI IMG/M metagenome (GOLD analysis project Ga0210248, IMG submission 155493) | Chrysochromulina tobin associated microbial communities from unialgal haptophyte culture, Seattle, Washington, United States - P3_32mM | ecosystem: Host-associated > Algae > Haptophytes >...
CCTCGCCGCCACCCCCGCTGCCGCCACCGCCGCCGCCCTCGCCGCCGCCGCCGCCGCCCTCGCCGCCCTCGCCACCGGCCGCTGCGCCACCGGCTGCTGCGCCACCGGCCGCTGCGCCACCGGCCGCTGCGCCACCGGCTGTAGCGCCACCGGCCGCTTCGCCACCGGCCGCTACGCCACCGGCCGCTGCGCCACCGGCTGCTGCGCCACCGGCTGCTGTGCCGCCGGCTGCTGCGCCACCGGCTGTAGCGCCACCGGCTGCTGCGCCACCGGCTGCTGCACCACCGGCCGCTGCGCCACCGGCTGCTGCGCCACCGGCTGCTGCGCCACCGGCCGCTGCGCCACCGGCCGCTGCGCCACCGGCTGCTGCGCCACCGGCCGCTTCGCCACCGGCTGCTGCGCCACCACACAGCCACTTTCCGCCCATCCCGACTCCGCACAGCCACCATCCGCATCATCCGCACCATCCGCATCATCCGCACCATCCGCATCATCCGCATCATCCGCACAACACTCACAGCCATCATCCGCACCATCCACACACGCCTTCGCACAGCCACTCACCGCACAGCCACTCACCCTCAGCCAAGACGAGCGACGCAACGGGCGTCATCATCGGCGTCATCGTCGGCGTGATCATCGCCCTCGCCCTCGCCCTGGTCTTCCTGCACCGTCGTCGCCTCGATATGCGCCGCACGAAGGCCTGTGGGCAAAGGCCCACAACCGAGGCCCACGAGCCCCCGGCCCCGCCCTCGGTCGCGACGGCGGCGCCGGAGCTCAACCCCGCGGCCTCCGAAGGCAGTTTGGCGACCAGCCTCGAAGTTGGCGAGCTCACGACTTCGGAAGCTCCTGAGACTTCGGAAGCTCCTGAGAACGCGCCGCCTGTGCCTGTGCCTATGCCTGTGGATGTCAACATCGAAATCAGCGTCAACAACATCAACGTCAACGTGCCAGCCGAGCCCGCGATCGAGGCGCAGTCGCTTTGCAGCGACAAAGATCTGCGTGCGGTTGATATGGTCGAGTGGCTTCTATACTCTGCTCGCGCCGCCGTCTTTTCCCCTTTCCAGGCCGCCAAAGAGCCCGAACCTGCGGAGGAGGCGGCGCAGGCTGAGGCTGCCAGGGCGGCTGCGGAGGAGGCTGCACAGGCTGCTGAGGCTGCCAGGGCGCAGGTGCTGGACCACCGACCTTCCAGGGTGCAGAAGCTTCGAAGCCGGCGATCGACCTTCAACTTTCATCGTCATGTTGTTCCTCCCGCTGCCTTCAATCATGTCAAAGATGTCACCAGGGGGCGAGACAGAGAGCGGGCACGGGTGACCTGGGAGGAGTGGCAGCGGTCCATAACCGAGGCCCACGAGCCCCCGCCCGCGGTCGCGACGGCGGCGCCGGAGCTCAACCCCGCGGCCTCCGAAGGCAGTGTGGCGACCGGCCTCGAAGTTGGCGAGCTTACGACTTTGGAAGCTCCTGAGAACGCGCCGCCTCTGCCTGTGCCTGTGCCTGTGCCTGTGGATGTCAACCTCGGAATCAACGTCGATGCTGTTGATGTTGACGCTGACGTTGATGCTGACGAAATCAACGTCAACGTGCCAGCCGAGCCCGCGCTCGAGGCGCAGTCACAGTCAGTGCTCGTGCCGAGGTTGCCGGACCTCACGTTAGCTGCGGCCGGCTCCAGGAAGGCAAAGACGTGCAGCGACAAAGATCTGCGTGCGGTTGATGTGGTCGAGTGGCTTCTATACTCTGCTCGCGCCACCGTCTTTTCCCCTTTCCAGGCCGCCAAAGAGCCCGAACCTGCGGAGGAGGCGGCGCAGGCTGAGGCGGCACAGGCTGAGGCTGTCAAGGTGGCTGCGGAGGAGGCGGCACAGGCTGCTGAGGCTGCCAGGGCGCAGGTGCTGGACCACCGACCTTCCAGGGTGCAGAAGCTTCGAAGCCGGCGATCGACCTTCAACTTTCCTCGTCATGTTGTTCCTCCCGCTGCCTTCCCTAATGTTAGAGATGTCACCAGGGGGCGAGACAGTGAGCGGGCACGGGTGACCTGGGAGGAGTGGCAGCGGTCCATGGAAGTGTGAGGTAACAGGTATGTTTCAGTGCATACCGGCGGGGTCGTGGCTCGTGTGTGTGCAGTGTGACGACCACGCGGCGGCCCGGCGGCCAAGCTGCCAGGGTGGCTGCGGAGGAGGCGGCGCAGCGCTGCTGAGGCTGACAGGGTGGCAGGTGCTGGAGCCTACTGTTCCTCCGATACCAGCCGCTGTACGCACGGATGACGAGCTTCGAAACCGGAGATCTACCTTCCATTTTCCTAGTCATGTTGTTACTCCCGCTCCCTCGCACTAATTTGTGAGATGTCACGCCACCAGCGACCAGGGCGGGCCGAACGCTGAGAGTTGCTGAGAGATGCGAGGCAGTGGTGCGGAGGCGGTTTGAATAAGGTTTCAAACATCACAGACCCAACGTCGGTTCCTATGTCCTAGTTGAGTTCTTTGTTGAGTTCCTATGTCCTGGGCGAGCGGAAAGGGAGGGCTTCAGAACAATGTCTGCGAATCGCGTTGTGGAGAGCACTTCAGGCGCCATGTCGATGGTGAGCGACGCGCCCTCCCACGCTTGTGTGCCCCTCTACCAACGCCTTTGCCCGCTAGCCGCGCTGCTGCTGCTCCGCGCCTCACTACACATCCTCTGCGCTCATCACCGATCACATCGTTGCCCTCTGCAGGTACCCGTCAACCCGAAGCCGTTCCTCAACGACCTGACAGGAAAGCCCGTGATCGCCAAGCTCAAATGGGGCATGGAGTACAAGGGCTACCTAGTCTCCGTCGACGCGTACATGAACCTGCAGGTGAGCCCTCGCGCAAATGTGCTCTGCTGCTGCTTCTGCTCGCCCTCGCCGCACTGACCTCTGTCCTCCTGCCTGCTCCCGCGCGTAGCTGGCCAGCACCGAGGAGTGGATCGACGGCAACTTTTCGGGCCAGCTGGGCGAGGTGCTGATCCGGTGCAACAACGTGCTCTACATTCGAGGAGTGCCAGAGGAGGACGCATGAGAGAACTAGGCACACACATGTACAAATGAGGTGAACCACGCTCGCGGCTCCCACTGAGAGGCTCGCCTCGAGTCTACGTGTGGTTATTATCCAGTGCGGTACTATAATTTGTGCCCTTTACGCGCGTGCATTCGTCATCGCATTGCAATACAGCGCGGTGGCGCATGCTCCACACGTCAGACATGCGCCTTTACCGCCGCACAGTCCACACCGCCCGCACAACGCATACACCGAGCGCCGCGTTCCGGCTTTCTCTCTCGCGCCTCGGGGTCTCGCTGTTCGCTCCTCTCTCGCGCGCTCCCGGCTCCGTCGCTCACGGCTCGGCCAAGAGGCCGCCGACCCCACCTCGCTCCTCGGCTCACACGCGGTAAGTAAAGGTGCCCCACTTGGGATAGGCTCGCTTGTACAGCCCCATGCACACCGTGTCCTGCTGCGTGACCGGCCCGTCGAAGATGCACTTCATGTAGCCGTGGGTGCCGAGCGACTCGCGGATGGCGCCCTTTCGTCCAAATTTGGTATGGAGCTCGACGGGCTTGAACCAGCGGATGTCCTCGGGGTTGAAGAACATCCAGCGCACGACCGCCTTGCGTTTATGGCATCGGAACGGCACCCCGGTGAGCAAGATCTTCTTGATGATCAGACGGTCCGCGTCGACGGCGAGCAGCGCGCCCGAGCCGATGGGGACGCCGAGCGACGGCCGCAGGGCGGCGGCACCGGCGGCAGCGGCGCCGCTCGTCATCATCGTCGTCGTCGTCGACGCGTCAAACGTCACTCGTTTGGCCCCGCTGGCGACCTCAACGCTCATCGCGCCCTCAGCCTCGGCGCCCGCCTCGGCGCCCGCCTCGGCGCCCGCCTCGGCGCCCTCGGCGCCCTCCTCGTCCTCGTCGTCCTCCTCGTCCTCGTCGCCGCCCCCCGCCGCCGCCGCTCGCGTCGTGCTGGGCACGCCCGCCGCCTCCTCCACCATCAGGTGGTGCGCGGGATCCTCCGGCGCGAGGAAGGCGATGCAGGGCGCGGGCGCGAACATGGCCGGAGCGTACATGGACGCGATCACCTGTGGGGAGACGAGAGAGTGGCGCCGTGATGAGCACTTGCATGCCGGAGGGCGCACATGGGCGCGATCACCTGCTGGCGCGGCTGCACGAACCGCATGAACTTGTGCTTGTCCGCCCGCCGCGTGTCCTCCGAGTAGATGGGGGCCGCGCGGAACGTGCGGAAGCCACACGCGAAGAGCAGCGGGGTCTTCGACTTGAGCGTCACGTCCTTGGACTCGGCGGCCGCCGTGAGCGAGAGCGAAAAGTGAACCACCTGATGAGGGAGGCCATCGGGGAGGTCATCAGTGAGGTCATCAGGGAGGCCATCAGGGAGGCCATCAGGGAGGTCATCAGGGAGGTCATCAGTCGCAATCAGTGGCCCCCAATCTGCTCCTCACCGACAGGTGCGCCTCGTACGTGTGCACGCCGCAGAGCACGAGCGGTGCCGCGTGCGTCGCCGTGCCCTCGGCGTCGACGCCGCCGATCGCGCCGTACCGATCCCCAAAGGCCCTGGGCACGCGGAGTGTGATGGCGACGTACGAGCCAGCGGGGGCGACCGAGCGTGGGTGGGCCTCGGCGGCCGCGGCCTGCTCGCGGAGCGCGTGCGCCTGGAAGCCGGCCCAGTTTCGGAAGTTGTAGATCTTGGCGTACTCGGGGGGCAGGTTCTCTTTCGGGTGCCACGTCGAGGTGCGCCACGACTTGAGGCCGCGGTACCTGTGGGGAGTTGGGCGCCATGGTGAGCACATGCATGCAGGGCGGGCTTCATGTGCGCCACGACTTGAGGCCGCGGTACCGGGCGAAACGCGTCTTCGCGGGCACGTCCAGAGGCGTATCCACCTCATCGGGGAAGACCAGATCGCCATCTCGCGCCTCGCGCCGCCGCTGCAGCCACTCGCGCCGTGCAGAGCCTTCGAGTGCTCCCTCGCCCTCGCGCCCCGCGGCGTCCATGGCTGCGTCGGCTGCCCCGTCGTCGGAGAGTAGGTCCTCGCCCGCGGCCAGAGCGGCTGCGCGGCCACCGCCGCCCGCCTCATCATCCATCGCGTCCTCGTCCTCGTCCTCGTCGTCCTCGCCGTCGTCGTCGTCGACTTGGCCATCCGCCCTTGAGCCGCCGCCCGCATCGTCCTCGTCATCCTCGTCGTCCGCGGCCGCCCTCTCCGCATCCGCGAGCTCCTGATCCGTCGGCCACGTCTGCTCTCCCCCCAGCGCCTCGCCCTCCGCCTCGTACGTGAGCGCCATTCGCGTGCCAGAGCTCACGAGCGCCTCCCCCTCGGAGGGCAACGCCGACGACGCCCCGGCACTCTCGGAGATACAATCTCCCGCCGCCGACGCTCCCTCGACCGCCATCGCCTCCTCGCCCTCCTCCGCGCCCGCGCCGCCGCCGCCGCCGCCGCCGCCGCCGCCGCCGCCGCGCCCAGCGCGCGCCGACTTGAGCGGATCGGGCAGCCGACGAATCTCTACCGGTAGCACATCCCCGATGCCCGGCACGTGAATCGCACGGTCGACGCTCAGGGGAAGGCCACGCACGTACCCATAGACGGTGAGCAAGGCCTCGGGCTCCGGCGGCGCCGCCGCGCCGCCGGGCACGAGCGGCGCGACCGACGCGAGCGAAGGCGTCCCGTCGGGCAGGGGAGGCGCCGTCGTGAGCTCGTGCGCATGCGCGAGCACGAAGCTCGCGTGCCTGCGCCACTCGAGAGGCTTCGGCGTGAGCGCCTGCAGGTGGCGCAGGAGGAGCAGGCTGTTTGGGTCGAGGTCGGCCGAGAGGAGCTTCGTCGCGCTCGGGAAGCGCGTCTCGAGCGACTTGCCCCACTCGCGCCGCGTCGCCGCCCGCACCTTCTGCGGTAGCCGCTCGACGCCCTGCAGCACGCCGGCGACCGTGCCGACGCCCTGCATGGCGAGTGCGTCGACGAGCTGCTCGCCGAGCGCGTCGAGGCCGCCCTCGGCCGGGATGACGAGCACGAGCACGTCGCTCGCCTTGTTCGCGTCGAGCACCGCGCCGACTGTGCGCGCCGGCTGCAGCAGCGTGAAGCGGTGCCGCTGCACGGCGAACGACGACGCGCCGCTCGTCGCGGTCGCGTGCGCGCGGAGCTGCTGCGCGACGGCGGCCGTGTCGGCGAGAGCGCCCGCGGCGATGAGCGTCACCACCTTGGGCGCGCCCGCCTCGCCCGTAGCCGCACGGTACCGCTCGAGCTGCGCCGCTCGCTTGTGCTGCCGCACCTGATTGGCCTGGTTCCGCCGCGCGGCTTTGCCCGCCTGCCTCAGTGTCGCCGCACCCGCGGCGTTTTGCGACGCGCGCTCCACGCCCTTGTGCTTGCGTCGGCTGCCCTTGCCCGCACCGCCCTTGGCCATGGCTGGACGGGCGGCGACGTCGACTTGCTAAGTTCTCGTTCCCCGTGGACCGCCGGGGCGTATTTTGGACCTTCTCGCCGGCCCTCAAATGCAGACCCTATAATCGCGAGCTCTACGAACATGCAATACTCATCGGGTGCTCCGTTGCTGACTAGTACAATTCACATCATAAAAGCGGGTTAAGAGAGCGAGAGTTTGCTGCCCCACATACTCAAAGATATATTAATTGAAGATGGCGTCACATTATCATTACGACGTTTTGGCCGAGCGGTCTAAGGCGCTACGTTCAGGTCGTAGTCTCGCAAGGGGCGTGGGTTCGAATCCCACAGACGTCATTTTTGAATTATTTGTTCGAGCGCAGGTCGGTTTCTTGACATCTTGAGCCGCTCCCGCTACAGCTCCGTGGGTTCGAATCCCACAGACGTCATTTTTGGCGCGGCCCGCATTAAAATGAACTGCGAGTCACCGGAAATGGTCCCAAACGCTACACAGCGGTTGCGTGGCGCGTGGGTTCGAATCCCACAGACGTCATTTTTGAATTATTTGTTCGAGCGCAGGTCGGTTTCTTGACATCTTGAGCCGCTCCCGCTACAGCTCCGTGGGTTCGAATCCCACAGACGTCATTTTTGGCGCGGCCCGCATTAAAATGAACTGCGAGTCACCGGAAATGGTCCCAAACGCTACACAGCGGTTGTGCGTGGCGCGTGGGTTCGAATCCCACAGACGTCATTTTTGAATTCTTTCTTCGACCGCAGGTCAGTTTCTTGACATCTTGAGCCGCTCCCGCTACAGCTTCGTGGGTTCGAATCCCACAGACGTCATTTTTGGCGCGGCCCGCCTTGAAATGAACTGCGAGTCACCGGAAATGGTCCCAAACGCTACACAGCGGTTGTGCGTGGCGCGTGGGTTCGAATCCCACAGACGTCATTTTTGAATTCTCTCTTCGACCGCAGGCCCCCCTGGTGGGGAAAGGAGGGAAAGGCGCCTGTTCGGCCCCGTCGCGCACTCGCGCTTCGCCCCACCCCAACCGATCGTGGAGGCCCGAGTGGGCCCTCGGCACATTCGTCTTCCTCGGGGGTATTCTCATCGACGCATTCTTATGCTAACTTGCAATTCAAAGCCTGCTGGACATGCTGTTGGAGTTTGCGGTGCGACTCCTTAGCGTATACTTACAACTTAGCGACTCCGGACTCGGAGATGCCGAACGGTACGTTCGCATGGGTTGCATGTCGCATGTCCGATGTCGAGTTAAAATAAAATTTCACCATTGACAATTCGTTTCGTAACCGTGGTCCGTGCATATCCGTGCAGACACCGCGAAAACACATGAAAAAGGTAACGACAACCGCGACCGAAACCCGACCCATTACGGCTGTACTTGCAACACTTGGGGTCACGTGAGCATGTGTGTAACCACGTGTGGCTACCAGCCAGGGAGGTCGAGATCCGCATTGGATGTCGGCGTGTGTAGCCGCACGTGCCTCCGAGGCGAGCACAGCCGCCACCGATGACGCACGAATGAGCGATGAATGTCCACGCGTCCGCGCAGCAGCTTTTTACATGTCAAGGCACGAGTTGCACATCCGTGAACTGTACCAGCGCGTTGTAGCTGCGCTTCCGACACCAGCCAGCTCTAACACCAGATAGCCGGCTCATATCTCGCCGTCGCAGCAAAGAGCGCCTTGAGCGCTTCGACTGGTGAGCGCTGGAGCGCGAGCAGCATGAGCACCTCCGAGCTCCTCAGTCGCCCCTTCTTGACATCGTCGTCGTCGTAATCCGGCACGAGCCTCTCAAGTTCTTCCGAGCTGACAGGGTTCGAGTCCAGCAGCTGGAGCATGCCGTCTGGGAGGGGCTCCATGCGCGACGGCATGGAGGCCAGGTACGCCTTCGTCAGCGTGACGCGCTTCTTGCTCATATTCTTGGGCAACGCGTCGACCCCGGGGGGCGCAAGGACTGCCTGAGCCCTGCGCATCATCAATGCCTGTGCGTGCACTCGCAGCGCGAGCGTTGGCCCGCCACGGAACACCACGAACAGGTCATGGATCGCAGACTTGTGTTGCAGGCTCGCCTCGGTCATGAACTGCAGCTCGACCACCAGCCTACCACACGGCAGCAGCTTCGTTGGATAGATCAGCGTGTCGATGATCCCTAAAAAGGTCATTTGGAGCCCCGTCGCATTTCGGGGCCAAAAGTTCTTCTGCTCGTGGGGCTTGGCGCCTTTGCCTTCGCAGGCGGTTCGAACGGAAGCCACCGCACTCGCGTACGTCTCCTCCGGGAAGACTGCTGTGTATCGCAACACATCGGTGGCGAGCAGGCGCTGCTGGTGTTTTGGCATTCCATCGATGGGAGAGGTGGAGGTGCAGTTCGCCGCGTGCACGTCCGCAAGGCTGATCGGCATGCCTGGATTTTCACCCTGCTGGTTCTTCAGCAGGTACTCGAGCTTTGTTTGCAACGTGTCGCGGCTTTTCAGCCGATACTCAAGCTGGACCATATGGCCCCCATTCTTCTGGATGATGTTCACCATCATACTTGTGACTTCAGGCTCGAGGCTCGATCCAGCAGCATACAGCGTGTCCGTCACAATCGCGGACGACAATGGAGTGAGCGATACCGATCCAGCGTACTCCATTCGGACCCGAAGCCCCAATTTCCACAAGTTACAAAACATGCAGGACCCGAAGTTCAGATTACCCCAAACTTGCAAACTTGCTAGTCATGAAGCTCAACGTTCAAGTATTTCATCTACCTTTCTGACTGTCCTTTCTGCGATTTCACCTTATGCATTTCGTTAGTGCCACGTTTTCCCCACGACGTCGGCACGATTTGCCGCACACGATCCTCTTGGGTGCGCCAGCGGGACGCCGCGCAGCCGCGCGGCTCTCGCTCGCACATGGGCCGAAGGAGGCCGCCTCGGCATGGGCGCCCGCAGGCCTGGCTCGGGTGCCGGCCTAGGCTTGTGCGGGCTCCCTGCGGCGCGCGCACAAACGTGCTGTTCCTCTGACCACGTGTGCCGCGCTGGCTCGTTCGCTGCGCAGGGCGAGCCTGGTCGAGGAGCATGGAGAGAGCAGCTAAGAGGTGCGACGCGCGCTCTTCTCCCTGCTGCTCCCTCGCCCCGCACCATCCCATGGCTCGTGCGGGCCTCGTGCTCTGCCCTTGCCCCTCGTCTGACCGTCGTCGTGCTGTCGATCGTCATGACAGTGAGGGTGTCCTCATGCGTGAATTCCTGCCTTCGGAGGGGGTTGAGGCTTCGGAGGGGGTGGAGGTTGTGATACAGCCAACTGTGCAAACGCCGCCGGCAAAAGACCGCAAACGCGATCCAGCGCCCAGAAGCCAGTCGCTCTTCAGGTGCATCCCGTGCGACTGCCACACGACGCTGGTCCATTCGCCACTTCTCGTCTTCGCGTGTTTGCTCAGCGCCGGCTACTTCGGCGTGTCGCTCGCGTTCAACCTTTTGCTTCTCGCGTTCGGTCATCTTCGCAAAGATAAATTTTTCCTCGTGCACTGCTCGGACATCTTCAATGCCCAAAGCCAAACGTGTGTTGTCGAAAAGGAAGTCGCCCAAGCCGAATCAGCAGCCAACTCTATCCACCTCACCGCCCTCATCCTCGCTCTTCTGATCAACAATAAGTGGCTCAAGTGCCAGCTCACGACGCTTCCCAAGACGTCACTTTGCGCCGAGGTCGCCGTGTGCCTCCTCACTGGAATCATGGGATTTGCCGCGTTCATCGCGTCGACGGTAGAGGTCTCGGCATGCTTCTCGTGCGAGCTACATGTCAACCCCCTCCCAGTGATGCGCTTCGACTCCATCCCCTCCTTCATCACGAGCCTCTTCGGCGTCATCATAAGCCTCATTTGGAACCTCTTCTTCGGCTTCTTTATCAAAGGTGAGAGCCCCCTCTCAGTGCTGCGCTTCGAGTCGTTTCTGGGCGTCATCACGAGCCTCTTCCTCTTGATTTCGGTTGCCTGGATGGCGCTCGGGCGCGTGCCGTGGATTGCGAGCACGAAGCTCTTCCGCGGGCACGCCGACCTCACGGATGAGAGAGCGTCGACGATTCGCCACCTACTCACGTCGCGCGTCTACATCGGCCTGCTCGTCGGCCTACTGGTCGACATTGCTGTCGTCATCTACTTCGGGTCTTATCTGCATGGTTGGCTGGCGAGCCTGGATGGATGGAGATCTTGGCTGCCTGATCAGCTGGCGAGCATTTTGTTCAGCCTAATCGGCGAGGGGGAGCGTCTCGTCAACGAGCAGGTGGCCTATTTGTCACGGGCGATGGCCTATTTGTCACAGGCGTTTGAATTCTTGTCCAGCGAATTAAGCAACATGGGGTTCGACGCGAATTTGGCCGCGGAGATGCAAGACTTGTCCCTCTGGTTCGACCACTGGGCGAGGGTGGAGGGCGGGAGCGGCGAGGACGTGGGCGCGGCGGCGGCGGGCGAGGGTGCGACCGGGTTTGCGAACTCAACTCTGCTCGAGCCGGGGGTGGACATGGGGGTGGAGTTTGGATGGGTGATGGACATTTTATCACAACTGTTCAACCAGCTCGAGGGCGGCGCGGCGATGGGCGCGGCGGCGGCGCGCGAAATGGTAAGTGGGACAATAGACGCACTTCTGGCCCATTACGGTGGGACGATAGACGATTATCTCCTGGTCCTGCCAAAGACAACCATTCTCTTTGTGCTCATCCTGCTGTACGTGCAGCTCGCCGTATGCGTGCTCGCCTCCGCCTTCAACGGCTGGAAGCACCTGCAGCGATGGCGCACCGTCACCAAGGTGGCGCGCGCACAGGTGACGCCCGCTCGGGCGGAGGGCATGAGCCTCACCCAGCCCGACGGGCTCGATGCTGAGCACTCGCGCATCTTAGACGTCGGCTCGAAGAGCCTCATCTCGGCCTCGAGGCTTCCAGCACTCATGTGCTCATCGCTCGCGTGCGGATCTGTCATCATCGCCCTAGTGGTGAGCATCATTGTCACCGCTCTGTACACGTGGTCGACACACGGGCTCGTTCGTCGCCTCCTCGCGCCAATTGTCAAAGTCATCGGCGGCTTCCTGGCCTTCCTTATCGCGTGCATACTCTCACGCATGGTCCTCGCCCGTTGCCTGTTCGATCCGAAGCAACTCAAAGGCGGCGGCGAGGTGTGGCCCATGCGGCGGCCCATTTGCTTTGCGTGGTACGAGGCCGTTTTTCAGGTCGTCGCGATCGCCGAAGGCCTCTGGATTGGCGCCAGCCGGTTGTTGATCGCCTTTGCCCAAGCCGTCGCCTCGCTGCTGCGCACGGACCGCCCGTCGTATTCCGAGGGGCGTATCGTGAACGACGTGGTGTTCCGCTCGTATGCAGCTGTGCTCTGCCTAGAGCGCGACGCCGAGGCGAGCCGTCGGCAGGCCGGCGCGACGCATTTTGAGAGCGGCGTACTTGCTGTCGAGTCGGACGTGAGTCTGAAACATTCGGCGCTGTGGTGCCTGGGGTGGCTTGCGGCTTTGATCGCGCCGTTCTTAATCTTCTTGTTGATGGTGTCGTGAACGACGTGGTGTTCCGCTCGTATGCAGCCGTGCTCTGCCTGGAGCGCGACGCCGTGGCGAGCCGTCGGGGCGCGACGCATTTTGAGAGCGGCGTACTTGCTGTCGAGTCGGACGAGAGCGGTTTGATCGTGGGGCTGATGGGGGTTGACTCTCTGACTGATGAGCGCGGCGGCGAGGTGCGTAGCGGTGGGATCTAACGCTCAGGTAACGCCGCGAGGCGCTCCATGAGTCGTCTTCAGGGGCAAGCAACAGAAGGGCGATGGGGCGCTCGCTCCGGCACTGAGTGGCGCTCGCTCAGCCGAGCGGGCAGGCTTCTGCGTGCGCAGGTGTGGTTGTGGTCAGGGTGAATGAGACGTGCATCGGGCTCGCAGAGCGTGCGCACCGATACGGCGCCGCGTCGCACGTCAGCGGTCAGGGCCATATTCATACAGTGTGCGGGACGAGTCATTCCCGGGAAAATGGAATCCACGGAATTAGTTGGGGTGGTAGATCCTGATCGTGCTGCATCCCGTCCGCCCACGTCGCCGCTCGCGACGCGACCAACCGATTGGTCGAACATGGCGTCTAGTCTTCTACACGCTGAGCGTCTTCGGTCTTGGTATGGTGTTTGTTGTGGCGTTGTGACTCAGACGAGACACGCCCCTGGAGAGTGCCCACAGAGTGGAGCGTGAGTCCGTCACCGCTCCCTCACCGGGGTTTCTACCGGGGGGGGGGAGGAACGTAGGGGAAACGTGGCACGTTGGGGGGATGTCGTTGTTCGTAACGCGAATTCAACCTATATACATTCAACGCGCTGAGATCGTGACAATTTATGTGTCAGGGAGGGTCCTGCTCCCACATTCGCCCAGCCCCCTCCCAAGCATGCCGCGCTCTCTCCTGTGCCTGCTCTGCCGCGAGTGTGGGCTCGAGCGTCTGAAGCACGCTGGTGAGGGCTCGCTGGTAGCGCGCAGCAGCGGCTGCCTCTGTCC
>Ga0210248_102136_pt1 | contig 12776 bp, 5 predicted proteins | sample ChrtobMetP3_32mM_FD_155493 | JGI IMG/M metagenome (GOLD analysis project Ga0210248, IMG submission 155493) | Chrysochromulina tobin associated microbial communities from unialgal haptophyte culture, Seattle, Washington, United States - P3_32mM | ecosystem: Host-associated > Algae > Haptophytes >...
TGGGGGGGGGGGGGGGGGGGGGGGCGAGGGGGGGGGGGACGGGGGGGGTGGGGGGGGGGGCGACGGTGGTGGGGAGGGAGGCGGTGAAGGTGGCGGTGAAGGCGGCGGTGAAGGTGGAGGGGACGGCGGTGGTGACGGCGGTGGCGAGGGTGGCGGAGATGGCGGAGGTGGTGATGGTGGTGGAGGCGACGGTGGTGGCGATGGTGGAGGCGAGGGCGGCGGCGACGGTGGCGGCGACGGTGGCGGCGGCGAGGGCGGTGGCGGCGAAGGAATCGGCGGATCTGGTGGTGGGGGGCTTGGTGGTGGCGATGGCGGTGGCGATGGTGGCGGTGGCGAGGGTGGTGGTGATGGCGGAGGCGGTGATGGCGGAGGCGGTGATGGCGGCGGCGATGGAGGTGGTGGCGAGGGTGGTGGTGATGGTGGCGGTGATGGAGGAGGAGGTGACGGAGGCGGCGATGGCGGCGGCGATGGAGGTGGTGGCGAAGGTGGTGGTGATGGTGGCGGCGGTGGCGGCGCAGGCCATGCAACAGAGGATGCCTCAATTAATTGAGTTGGGACAGAGTCGATTGATTGGACAGCGATCGAAGAGAGGGCAGGGACAGATCTCATCAGAGCGGTCAGAGCCGCAGGCGAGCTCGACCCAGCCTGCTGCAGGCGGGCGAGTACGGTGCTGCCCGCGCTGGCCGGGTACCGCGGGGTTCGAATCTCGACGCGGAGCCTGACAGAGGCCGCCTGGATGTCAATCATCACCTGCGATGGCAGCACGCCCGCCACCGTGGCGAAGAGAACCGTTAGATGGTCCCGCACCTCCCGCGTGTAGTCGGACACGTCGCCGGAGAGGATGAGCACGAGGACCGTGACCGTTGACTCCAACGGCGATCGGCAGTGTAAGTAGTCGAGGCTTCCTGCTGGGTTGGCAGCAACCCAATCAACGCCGCCAAAGATGCATGCTAACCCCAAGGGCGCATCGGCTCGATCGGTGCCAAAGGGCACCAGCCCTCTGGCTGTCACATGGACCAAGGTGCCTCCGAATCGTGGGCCAATATTGGGTTCGATGGCCGTTATTCTTGCAAACAACCTGGAGTCGAAGAATGTGAATAGCCTTTGACTCGAAGTGAATGCCACACCATCCAAGGATATCTCAAGTGGCACTGCACGAAGCGTAGGTCCGTTCACACTGGTGCTGCGGGCGGGCAATGCACCCAGCAACTCCTCGTCTGCAAGCTCGACTGCGGGTGATGTGCAGCGCAACACTGAGCTGTTGAGGCCTTGTGCAGGCACAGCAGTCCCACCGAAGGCGCATTTGGCATCGCCCAGGTCAATAAAGCCGGTGCCGCCCGACAGGCGCACCATGACCTCAGTGCCACCATGGTGCGGTCCACCGTAAGGCACGAGACGGTCGATGCGAAGGGCACCAGCACTGCAGCTGGACTGCGCGGCGAAGGGATGGCTTTGGCTGTCGTCGATCAGCTTCGCGGCGCGCATGGCGCCTATGCACACGACGGCGCTTTGAATTGAAACCGCAGGCGTACAAATAAACGGCGGAGAGACCCCCCAATGGGTTCTCCCGCATCCCCCCTGTCTGGTTCCATGATGGATACCGTCCTGTAATCTGGCCCTTTCACGTTGGGTTCACAGCCGTGTAACTTTGGGCGTCACACGGCAGAAAAAAGGAGCGAAAAAGATGTGACCCGTGTTCCGCGATGGAAGCGAAAATCTGTTCAACACAGCGCGTGTGTGTAGTGACCGAAGACTGACACCCGCACTTCTGCCAGTCAACGCAAGCACGTCTGCATCTGAATGAAGAGAGGCGGTCTACGACCGAGTGCTTGGGCAGCGAGCTCAACGCCGCGATTCACTGCCGCGGCGCCACGGCAGCCAGCGCGGTCGGGGTCACGGCTGCTTGCAACCCAGTTACATCTGGTGCCAACGACAACTTTGAAAGTGACTTGCATCGTTGACTGCCACATAGCTCGTCGCTCAAGTTTGCTGCAGCTCGGCGTCTTGGAGCCCCTCATCAATGCTATGCCATCACTGGCCGACATCGTGCACATGGCTTGCGTATGCAAGGCGTGGCGCGATGCTGCCCGTGCTGAGAAGCGTGCCTGGCAACAGAAGGTTATGCGGGCGATTGCGGCGCAGGAACATGGGTTCTCGTTTCGTGCGACTTCGGTCGTGATGCAAGTGGGCAGTCCCGAGTTTGTGGAACGCTGCCTATCCATCGCGTCCCGGATTGGTCTCGACGTGGGATTTCTGGGAGTCGCTGAGATGCTTAGGCGATCGTTCCAAGCGCTTGATCTGCTCGCGTCATTGTCTGACTCCGACAGGCTCGCTCTCAAGAGGGCCTACCATGAGCCCGAGATGACACTGGTGTGCCAGCCCACGGACGAAATCTCCTCGTTCAGCTTCAGGTCTTCATCCGTGCTGCTGATCGCACGCGTCGAGCGCATACCGGAGGTCGCCCCAGTTCTCGCCGAAGCCCTAGCTCTGGGGCTACATCTGGATGGCGCGTGCGACGAAGTCCTCGGCTGCGACGACCAACTGCTGCGCTTTAGGATCTGATTCGCATTCTTCGCCCACGCCGCATAGGGCAACAGTTGGTTGGCTGGTGGAGATTGCGCACGCACAAATGGACACCGTTTGTACATGTACCAGACGCCACTTCCTTCGCCGAATCGCCAAGCGGGGTGCTTTTGTGCTTGCGTGCTTGCGTGCGTGTTTGGTTTTCTACCACCAGGGCTTCGCAGGTTTTGGGGGGGCTGAGGGGCTGAGGGGTGCGGGTGTGGATCTGAGTGAGACTGGAGGGCACGTCGCCCTTTCGCCCACTTCGTCATTCCGGGTCCCTAGTGTGTGTGGTTTTGAGATTGGGGCACGTGAACGTTAACACGACAGACGCGACAACCGGTGCTACGGCACTGTCGTCTGGCCGAGAGGGGCCTGTTTCAACTGTCTACCGCTGTGAACGTGTTGTTGTACGTGTTGTGTGTATTAACATGAACGGGGAGGCCAGTTATACGAACTACCGGCACGGGGGCCGATAGATGTAGTGCAAGATGTAGTGTGGCTGGGACGGGGGGTGGGGGCCGGATCCTTGAAAATCCTCGCCGGTGTGTTAGTCCACCGAGCGACGCGACCGCGGTGACAGCGCCCGTCTGTCCTGTGTTTCGTGTGGTAGTGGCTGGTCGGTACCTTGTGTGTCGATTCAACTGACCCTTTCTCAAGCTATTTACTTCTTCACCTTCCATCATGGTGATCGAGACCGGCGAAGCGGCGCCTCCTATCAATCTGCGTATCGCGGTGCCCGTGTTTTTGGTCATCTTTGTGGTCATCCCAGGTGCGTGGGACATTCTGCGATCGTCGTGTGACCACCACGATTCAACGCTCTACTTTGTGAACCGTGGCTACATCACAGGACTCTTTGGGCACACTTACAGCGCAAGCACCAGCGATGGCAGCGAAATCGTATCCTTCGAGCGCCCATCGCACTGGCGGCTGCAAGCTGTCGCAACTGCCAGAGGCGTTGTCGAAGGCATGCCTGGATCAGCCGAACTCGTCCGAAGCAACCTTCTCGATCCTCTGCACGCTAAGTGGGGTGTACGGGTGGCCTCGTTGGAGATTGGTAGCGTGAACCGCGACACCGTCGGGCTCTGGGAGCCGTATACTACAATAATGGGCGCCGGCCAATACGTCTTGCACTCTAGCAAGGGCTGGCTGTGGGGCCGGACATTCAAGATCGAATCGATCGATGGCGACAGGAGGACGGACAAGGTGGCTAACACAGAGAGGTTCCTTTACTCGGAAATGCCATTGGCCCCTGTCAAGTATCGCATGTGCATCAAAAAGGGGATTCCCGGCGAGGCTGTCTTTGGAATTCTGGCGACGGCTGTCATCACTGACATCCAGAACAGTGAATAGATTCGTAACAAAACCGGCCCGTGCGAATGCGCCGTTGGCGTTGCGCCCTTGCACAGTCATGCACCCGCATCCTCCGTCCCTCGAGACAACCTTTACCCAGTACCACGTGAGTTTTCGATGTTGTCTGATGAACGCTACGCGTAGTCTCTTCTCGCGAGTGACAGCATGCCGATTAACCCGAGCTCGATCAACTAGCTTTGTGTGTAGGGCCCGGCGGCTGGGGCCACCCCCGCCGCGCACAATTTGATCAGATCGCATCGCCAGAAGCGCTCTCAGGCTGACCGGCCGGATCATACCCATCGAGGGCGGGATCGTCCGCGAGATCGTCCGCGTCTGCGAGCATTGAGGCAGGATAGCTGTCTTCGTCCTCGCTACCATAATCGTCCTCGTTGCTGGCTAGGTCGTCGCCCTCTTCGCCCTCCTCGTCATCCTCCGCGTGCACAAAGTCAAAGTCGCCCTCGCCATCGTCCATGATGCTGCTCATGCCGTCGTCCTCGGGCGCATCGAGTGCGCCGCAGATGTACTCGTATAAATCGACCCGCCGCCATGCCTCCTGCCAGCGCAGCCCGCGGCAGTCGGGGCGCGAGCGTAGCGCACCGACCATGAGCTCGAGGAGCATCGTCAGGCTCAGAGGCTCGCCGTTGACGTTGCACTCGAAGCGGTAGTCGCCTTCGTCCTCGTCGCCGGACAGGACCACCATCCACGCTCCGGAGGGCTTACCCTCGGAGGACTCCGAGCTCGACCCCGAGGAACCGGCCTCGGCAGGCGCGGCCGCGTTGCGTACGCTTGTGGCACGCGGCCTACAGTCGACGAAGAGCATCGAGCACGTGCCCGCCATCTTGTCGGTCACCAGGTTAGCCATCTGCAGCAAGTGGGCGCCGCGCTGCTCCCTGAGCGCATCGAGCGCCGGGTTGAGCGCCGGGTTGGTCGCTATGACGTCCTCTACCTGTGCCTCCCAGAACTCGTTGAGCATCTCCAGGCTCTGCAGCTCGTACAGCGGCGGCGCGGGTGCTGGCACCCGCGCCGGCGCTCGTGGCGATGCGGTCTCGCTGTGGTCTTGCGATGCGGTCCCTTCCACGGCAGCCGCATCCTCTGCCACGGCGTCCTCGTGTACCGTACCGTCCACCGCCGCCGCCGCATCGGCCGTGTTCGCCATCTGAATGACCGCCTCTTGGAAGGCCTCTACCGGCGTCAGGGGCTGCGCATCGCCGGCCTGCGGGGTGCCTGCGGCGGCGTCCACCGCCGGCTCGTCGACGAGCATCCCGAGCGGTTCCCACGCAAGAGCCACGCGCCACGGCTCACGCGGCGTCGTCTCCTCGTACTCGGGCCCAAAGTCGCCCGAGGTGGTGGCGACGGGCGAGGAGCCCTCGAGGCTCGCGCCGAGGAGCCAAAAGAGGGCGGCGTCCGCCGGAAGCTGCAAGGACGTCTTGCCTCGCAGCTCGCATAGACGGTTGTTGATGCCGCCGGCGTCATCGCAGTTGACACTCACGGCGTCGGGCCACTCCCGGTGCAGCTCCGCCAGAACTTGCAAGAAGCGCTTGATGGCCGCGTCCTCGTCACCGCGCGTTGCGACGGCCCACAGGACGCTCTCTGGGATCGTGAGAGGCGATCGAAGTGTCGGCCACCTTCGCGCGCAGATCGCGGGCCAGGCCTGGTCCACCATGTGCTGCCAGCGCTTGCTCGAGCGGGCAAGGAACGGCAGGTCCCGCGTGGGCACGTGGTCGGCGACGAGGTGATACACATCGTCGCTGAGCTCGGACCAGCGGTCCGGGGCGAGCCGCGACGCCGTCTTGCTGCGCGCGCTCTGGCCGGTCACGAAGCAAGACTTGGGCACAGGCAACATCGAAGACGCGCGAGCCTTGAGCGCAGGCGACGGGAGCGGGTGCAGCCCGATGAGAGCGGCATTGACGGAGGAGGGCTCCGGCCCGAGCGGTGGCGTCACGTAGACGTCGTGTGAGCTGGACATCCCTTTGGCCTTCCCACCCGTCGCAGACGAAGCCGGTGCGTCTGCCGCGGATGCCGGACGAAAGTCGCGTAGCGAAGATCGTGAAGTTGCAATTTGAAACCCCCTCATACATGTGCATGTAACTCTCGAGCTGTGGAGCACTTCTGCGTCCGTCGGGCTGTGGGAAGACAAGAAAACACGGCTGCACCGCAAAAACTCGCCTCGTTCAAACGGAAAGTGTAGCGTGACATAGCGAACCATGTCCGACTCCGCGAGCATCCAAGTGGCCGTCCGCGTGCGACCGCTCAATGAGCGCGAGCTCAAGCACAATACCCTCCCGGTCCTCAGCGCGTCGAGCGAGAAGAACGAGGTGACACTGATCAAGACGACTGGAGGCACCACGGCGCGCCAGCAGCGGACCGTGTACAACTTCGATGCGGTCTTCTCAGACTACTCAACGCAGCGCGACGTCTTCGAGAAGGTCCGCCCACTCGTGGACGATGTGCTCTGCGGCTACGAGGGCACGGTAAGCGCCGGCTATGTCCAAGAGCACGCAGCTTGCGTGCGGTGGGGATCCCTGCACCCTTTTGTGCGCGGCGGGCCCCGCATGGTCGAGGCACAAGCTGACACGCCCCACGCTGCCGGCCCCACCACGCACAGGTCTTCGCCTACGGCCAGACCGGCACGGGAAAGACGCACACGATGGAGGGCAACCTGGCGACTGAAGAGGGCAAGGGCGTCATCCCGCGCGCGGTCGAGGCCATTTTCGACCAGCTCAGGGACCCGAAGTATTCATCGTACACGGTCCACGCGCAGTACCTCGAGATCTACAACGAGGAGCTCACCGACCTGCTCGTCGATGAGGACCCAAAGCCAGTCGCGACGCCACGGCCGAACTCCTCGGGCGCCAAGAGCGGCGCGGCCGAGCCTGCGCAGGCGTATGGCGCCAAGCTCATGATCGCTGAGGAGCCACCCAAAAAGGAAGGCGACCGCGGGCGTGTGCACGTGCACAACCTGTCGTCGCACAAGGTGCTCACGGCGAATGACGTGCTGCACCTGATTCGGCTCGCGCAGCAGCGCCGGCAGGTGGGTGAGACGCGCATGAATAAGACCTCTAGCCGCTCGCACTGCGTCTTCACACTCACGGTCGCCTCGACGCGCGTCACCTCGGATGGCGGCTCGATGGAGTGCAAGGGCAAGCTGCACCTGGTCGACCTCGCTGGCTCCGAGTGCGCGCGCACGGCCGGCCTCGAGCCCACTGCGGGCAAGACCGACCTCGCACACAAGTCGCGCGAGGCGGAGCGGCGCAACATCAACCAGTCGCTGCTCACGCTCGGCCGTGTGATCTCGACACTGCGCGACTGCATGACCAACAAGACTAGCCTCGACTCGGTGCGCATCCCGTACCGCGACTCGAAGCTCACGCGCCTGCTGCAGGAATCACTCGGCGGACGCTCGAAGACGGTCATCATCGCGACCCTCTCACCCTCCGTGCTCGCCGTCGAAGAGTCCACGTCCACGCTCACGTACGCACAGCAGGCGCACGGCCTCCAGAACAAGCCCGTGGCCACGTCGTACTTGACAGTGGGCGCGCCGGGGGCAGGTCACCGCGGCGTGGGTGTGGACGCCGAGGGTGTGGGCGACGGCAAGTCGATGCAGGACTGGTCGACCATGCTCGCGCGCATGGCGTACCTGGAGAACCAGAAGAACGAGGCGACGGCGATGCTTGCCAAGAAGCACCTGGAGCAGGAGGAGCTGGAGAAGCGTGCCTTCCTGGCCGAGAGCGAGCGGAACGAGAAGATTCGGGAGCTCGGCGAGAAGACCGAGGAGTGCGAGAAGCTCTCGAACGAGCTCGAGCTCAAGGAGAATGAGCTCAAGCTGCAAGAGTTTTTGCTCTCGAGCCGCGCGAGCACGGAAAGTCGGCTCTCGAAGCAGGCTCGGAAGCTGCTACAGAGCCTTGCGGACACCGAGAGCGAGGCACAGGGCCTGCACGACAAGCTGCACGACGCCGCGCGCCAGATCGACGCGCAGACGGAGCGCCGCGCCGCCTTCCACGAGACGCTCGTGGAGCACCTCGCGGCCGCACGCGCCGGGCTGAGCGCTCTGTCGATGGAGCTCGAAGAGGAGCGTGCAACGCGCCTGCAGACGGCCACCGAAGGGGACTCCACTCTCGCGCAGCATGCAGGCGCGATCGGATCGCACGCGGCCGCGATGGCCTCCGTGGGCGCCGCCGAGCGCACGCGTGCCGACCGCGCGCTCGCGCAGGTGCGGGAGGCCACTGGCTCGTCGCTCCAGGAGACCTGTGAACGGCTCACCTCCGATGTGAATGCATGCAAGGAGGCGGCCCAGAAAGCACAGGGCGATGTGGCGACGCGCCTCGGCAAGGTCGTGGACGCCATCGGCGCCGCTCAAGCCGCGCTCAGCACGAGCGTCGACACCTCCGTCGGCCGCCAGTCGGCGACGGAGCAGAAGGCGAAAGCGGACCGGGCGGCCCTTTCGGACGCCATCAAGCAAGCGGCGGTGGACGCGGGGACGCGGCTACAGGCGGAGCGCGCCCGGCTCGAGACGCATGCGGCGGCGATGCGCACGCTGCTCGCCGAGGTGCGCCGCGGGCACGAGCTCGAGCAGCGTGCTCGCGAGGCGCTCGCGTCGCTCACGAAGCACGAGAGTGCCAACGGCGCGGCGGCCACCGAGCGCATGGCCGCGATCGTTGCGGCCATCGAGCTCGCGAGCACCACGCAGCACGAGCAGCAGCAGGACGGCGCGATGCTCGAGGGCCTCGCCGACGCCGCCGCCCTCCTGAACGCGGCGCACGAGCAAGCGTCGGGCACGATTGCGATGCAGCGCGCGACCCTCGAGGCTGCCCGGCAGGCGCAGCAGGCGAGCGACGCGTCGGCGACGACGGCGACGATGCTGGCCAAGTCGCGCGCAGCGGCGGACGCAGCGGCGGCGGCGCGGGTCTTCGAGGCCGAGGCGGCCGCTGCCAAGCTTGCGGCGCAGCAAGAAGGGCTGCGCGAGCTGCTCCAGGAGCAGTCGGCGCTCAGGACGGCGCTGATGGCCGACGTGATGGCGGTGGTCCAGGCGAAGCTCGAGGAGTCGCTGAGCGCGCTCGCCAAGCGCGCGAGCGCCGGGGTCGAGGTGGCGGTCGAGCAGGCGTCCGAGCTCATCTCGGCCGCCACGGCTACCAAGATGGGCGTCACCGTGGCAAATGAGTCTGCGGCGGCGCAGACGGCGGCGCTGCTGCAGGTGACCACGACGTGGGGCGAGGCGAGCAGGGCCGTGGGCGTCGAGATTGGGAAGGCGATCGATGCGGCGGACACGACCACGACGCAGATCGCCGAGGGCGGTGCGGCGCTCGAAGTGGCCCATGAGAGCCTCGCGTGCACGACGAGGTCGTGGGCCGCCTCCGACGCCGAGTGCCGCAGCGCGCTCGGCAGGGCGGTCGAGATGCAAAACGAGGCCATCGGAGAGAGCCAGGTGTCCACGGCCGAGCAGGCGCTCGCTATCTCGGAGATCGACGCCGAGATCGGGCAGCTCATCGAGCTCAGCGGAGCTGCGGACGCGTCCATCAGCTGCGGCATCGAGACCGTCAAGTCGGGAGGCGCCGCCCTGGCGGCGATCGAGGCGGCGTCGAATGCCGCCAGTGAGGCGCTCGGGACGGCGCTCGAGGGCATCGGCGAGGCGAGCGAGGCTGCGCGTAAGAATGAGGCGGCGGCCCTCGTGTCCATCTCGACATCCGCTGAGCGCGCCGCCGCGAGCGTCTCATCGGAGCTCGCGAGCGCCATCGCCCTCGGCGGCGCCGCCACGGCAAAGCACGTCGAGACGGCGGCGGCGATCGTGGCGGCCGCAGCGGCCGCCGCTGAGAAGCATGACACGTTGATGACGAGCCATGCCTCCGCCGAGACGAGCGCGCGTGCCGCGGCGGCGGCCAGGACCGCGGAGCACGCGACCGCCGCCGCCGCCGCTGCGAGCGCCCACATGGAGGCTGCCGCGGCGATCGCGCGCGCGCGCGCGGCGGCTGCCGAGAGCGCCGCCGAGGCCCAGGCGGCGAGCCTCGCCGCGCAGACGGCCACGACGAGCGCAATGAGCTCAAGTGTTGAGGCCTTCGTGGCGGCCTCCTCGGACGAGCCCGTGCCGGTGCCGGAGCGCTCGCCGCTGCCCTTCAATGAGCCACTCGCCAAGACGGCCGACGAGGAGACGCTGCGAAGGCACTACGAGGCCAACGGCCCCAAGCCGCTCGAGACGCACGAGACGGTGATGGTGCAGCCGACGCGTCGCCTCTCGATCAAGGCCGTCAAGTCGCCCGGGACGGCGCGCACGTCGCAGACGGGCTTGGTGCAGCCCTCGCCGCGCGTGTCGCTCGGCAAGAGCGCCGCCACCGCCACCGAGCAGGAGAACATGCCCGGCGCGACGAATGGCAGCCCGACGAGCGGCGCCGGCGGCGGCGCGATGAAGCCGAAGCAGCGCATGTCGGTGGCTGAGAAGGAGGCGCTCGAGAAGGGGGTGCGTGAGGAGCTCGACCTCCGATGACCTCTGATGACCTCTGATGACCTCTGATGACCTCCGATGACCTCTGATGACCTCTGATGACCTCCGATGACCTCCGATGACCTCTGATGACCTCTGATGACCTCTGATGACCTCCGATGACCTCTGATGACCTCTGATGACCTCCGATGACCTCCGATGACCTCTGATGACCTCTGATGACCTCCGATGACCTCCGATGACCTCTGATGACCTCTGATGACCTCTGATGACCTCCGATGACCTCCGATGACCTCTGATGACCTCCGATGACCTCGGATGACCTCCGATGACCTCCGATGACCTCTGATGACCTCTGATGACCCCTGATGACCTCTGATGACCTCTGATTGCGGCAGGTGCGTGAGGAGCTCAAGGGTCTCAAGGTGGCGGACCTGAAGCAGCTGTGCGGCCTGTACGAAGTCGCGGAAACTGGCACCAAGGAGGTGATCATCGCACGCCTTGCCAAGGTTGCCAACTTGGACCCCAAGAGGCTGCAGCAGGAGGCGGCGGCGGGCGCGCTCGGCAAGCCGGCGCCCATGCGTAAGATCGCTGCATGAGCGCGTGCTCGCGGCGGGGATCGGCACCGGCTGTGGGGGAGGGTGGCACAGGAGGATGGGCTTGGGATACGGTTGGGTGGGAGAGCCGCGCATGAGACGAGAGCAATTCTGGGAGGACATAAGAATGGCGCCGCCCCTTGAAAGAAAGAACCCAGGCGCGTTGCTGTGGATAGTGCCATGCCATTCTCGGCGCGTACAGCTACAGGCGGCCGAAGAAGCCGAAGCCATGGTGAGAGCAAAATGAGGACGTCGAGGTGTGCACGTCGAGGCGTGAGATACGTAAAGGACCGGAATGAGTATGCATGAGCGGCGAAGCGAGATGCGCACATGTCGCACGCAACGGAGCATGCTGGAGAGGGCAGTGTTCGGATGGCCGATGCCGGTTCCCGTGTGGCGGCCAAGTGACCGGTTCCGGGGGGTGTTGCGTGTTGGCCCGTGCACCCCTGGAGGGGATGAGGATCGAGGAGATCGGCTCTCGCAGCGAGATTTTCGCGCAGAGTCACGTCATGGTGTAGCGACGTCAGGTGTGACTTTTTCCCTCTTTGCTTGTTTTGGGAGATCAGCGTTTCTAACACACAGAGTCACATTCACATTCACACATGTACACGTTAACGCTACAATTGTATGGTGGGTACCGCACGGGGGCGGTTTAGAACGGCGACATGCCCATTGTGAGCTTGAAGTGTCAACGACCTTGTATGTGCCTTAAGTTTCGTTAATGGAAGATGCATGCACAATTTTCCCGTGACAAGTTTGGATGGGAATCTCCCAAACGCAGTCTCATTACGAACAAGAAACAACCCGAACCTCAAAAAGATCCGCGCACAACACAAGAGGGCGACGTATCAGATCGCTGCATCAGATCGCATGTGCGCGGTGCCCCGAGCCTGATGGCCCAAGCAGGATGTCTGGGTTGCGCCATGTATTTTCTCACGCGCGCACGTCTTCGCCTTCTTCTTGACCGCTACCCTTCCTCACTGACTTCATCGCGTGCGCTACATGTTGTGTTCGCAGTGTCACTTCGCAGGACAGATGATCTCCGCTCTTCTCGTCGCAGTGGCGTTTGTACTGCCAGAGCTTCGGCCGAGTATCGACTGGGCCGATGTGACCGATACGCCGCTTCATGGGCGGCACTTGAGCAACGAGGTCGGCGACGCGTATGTTCGTCGGGCGCACTCGGACACGGTGCGGCTCATCGCGCTCCACCCCGAGTTGAAGCGGCGGCACCTCGAGGAGAGCTCCACCGCCGTCAACTCCACCGCCGCCAACTGCACCGCCGTTAACTCCACCGCGGTCAACTGCACCGCGGTCAACTCCACCGCCGTCAACTGCACCGCCGTCAACTCCACCGCCGTCAACTGCACCGCCGTCAACTCCACCGCCGCCAACTCCACCGCCGTCAACTCCACCGCGGTCAACTGCACCGCCGTCAACTCCACCGCCGTCAACTGCACCGCGTTCAACTCCACCGCCGTCAACTGCACCGCGGTCAACTCCACCGCGGTCAACTGCACCGCCGTTAACTCCACCGCCGCCAACTCCACCGCCGTCAACTCCACCGCGGTCAACTGCACCGCCGTCAACTCCACCGCCGTCAACTCCACCGCCGTCAACTGCACCGCCGTCAACTCCACCGCCGTCAACTGCACCGCCGCCAACTCCACCGCCGTCAACTCCACCGCCGTCAACTCCACCGCGGTCAACTGCACCGCCGCCAACTCCACCGCCGTCAACTGCACCGCCGTCAACTCCACCGCCGTCAACTCCACCGCGGTCAACTCCACCGCCGTCAACTCCACCGCCGCCAACTGCACCGCCGTCAACTCCAC
>Ga0210248_102139_pt1 | contig 12755 bp, 9 predicted proteins | sample ChrtobMetP3_32mM_FD_155493 | JGI IMG/M metagenome (GOLD analysis project Ga0210248, IMG submission 155493) | Chrysochromulina tobin associated microbial communities from unialgal haptophyte culture, Seattle, Washington, United States - P3_32mM | ecosystem: Host-associated > Algae > Haptophytes >...
TCGAGGAGCCGACCGGGGATCCTGGCGCGTACGACCCGTACGCGACGCGCGACCTCGCAGCGACAGCGAACAACTCGTTTGGTCGCTCGAATCGCGCTGGTTCCGGCGGCTTCGGCGGCGCGTCGGCACGCGAGATGAAGCTTGACATCATGGGCGAGGACACGCCCGGTCCTGGCACGTACCGTGCCAAGAAGGAGCTGTCGGAGGGCTCTGCAATGCCGTCGTCAGCCTTCCGCTCATCGTCGGCGCAGCGCGGCAAGGAGCGGGCCAACCCGACGCCCGGTGTCGGTGCGTACGATCCCAGAATGTCGGCCGTCGAGCCTGGCATGCAGAACGGCGGGTCAGGCATGCGCAGCAAGGCGCAGCGGTTCACGACGGAGAAGACGTCGACGGACATGGGCGTGGGTCCAGGCACGTACGAGTCCCACACCGACGGCTCGCTCGCGCAGTCGGTCGCCAAGTCGGTCGAGCGCATGAGCCGCTCCAACCCAGGCTTCGGCTCGCGCCAGCCAGCGCGCGAGCTGCCGTACCAGAAGGAACAGGCTGACATGCCCGGACCCGGTGCGTACGACGCCAGGTCGGGCAAGGCGCCCGACGGTCACGCATCCGCGTTCAAGTCGGGCTCGCAGCGGCTGCAGGTCGAGGAGCCGACCGGGGATCCTGGCGCGTACGACCCGTACGCGACGCGCGACCTCGCAGCGACAGCGAACAACTCGTTTGGTCGCTCGAATCGCGCTGGTTCCGGCGGCTTCGGCGGCGCGTCGGCGCGCGAGATGAAGCTTGACATCATGGGCGAGGACACGCCCGGTCCTGGCACGTACCGTGCCAAGAAGGAGCTGTCGGAGGGCTCTGCGATGCCGTCGTCAGCCTTCCGCTCATCGTCGGCGCAGCGCGGCAAGGAGCGGGCCAACCCAACGCCCGGTCCAGGCGCTTACAACTCCAAACTCGACGCTGTCGAGCCTGGCACGCAGAACGGCGGCGCAACGATGCGCAGCAAGGCGCAGCGGTTCACGACGGAGAAGACGTCGACAGACATGGGGGTTGGGCCTGGCTCGTACGAGCACGATCAGCTCAACAATGGACAGCGAGGCTCCATTCGATCAAAGGTGATCGACAGCATCAACGGTGGGATGAGCGCGTCCTTCCGGTCGGATTCGGTGCGCCAGATGGAGTTCTCATAGATGATGGTGATGTGGGGGTGACGAATGGGGTGAGGTGGTGGCAATAATCCGTGGGTTGACGTGCTTTCGGGTTCGTCTCATGAAGCAAGGCGTGGCTCGATCCCGAAGGCCCATCGTGTGAGCGCCATGGTGAGCGCAGCCCAGATGTGGAGCGCCATGGTGAGCGCGATCAAAGCACTCCGTCGCAACGCGCGCGTACCGTTTGATATCGGTGACGGTGACCATGCGATCATGGAGCGATGCGAACCTAATTTGGTGACGATGCGACTTACGTCGTTGTCGGTTTGCAGCGGAGGGCATTTGTCCACTTGCGAGTGGAGCGTGGCAGGTGAGTCGTTACGTTATGTAGAACCGAACCGGTGTCTCGGGTACAACCGCGTATTCATGTTGATATATTGTGGGGCGATCGACCCTCTGCGATCGACACGCATCGTTACCAAACAATTTTGCAGCTGGTAGTGCACCTCGAAATGGCCGTGCTACTTGTGAACGCGCATCGGCGCGCGCGCATGCTATCCCTAACCCTGAGAAGATGCATCAATCCACAGGAACGCCATCGTCGCACCCGTTTGCGAATGGGTTCTGTCGGCAGCGCTCGAAGCGAGGATCGATGAGGCCGGCCTTTTTGGCATCGGCGAAGCCGACGAGGTCGAGCTCGACGAGCAGTGACTCATCAAACCGGCGCCCGAAGCGCGCCTTCTGCCCGTACGTGCGCGGCTGCGGCTGCGACACCTTGTTTTGGCATGCATTCTCGTTCTCGATGGCGGCACCGATGTCAGCCTTGAAGACCAAGTTCGATTCGGTCGCGGTGTTGCGCGTTGCGGCGCCCGCAAGGTCAATTTTCTGCTCGCCCTCCTTGCAAGCGCCCGTCTCCAAGCGCCAGCCGCGCTCCGGCCGAACCAGAACGCGCCGCCGTCCACCTGGTTGCATGCCGACGAGCGCGTCGCCTACTCCAGGGATCAGGTTCTGCCCGCTGAGCTGGACGGCAAGCGTGTCGCCCACCTTGTCCTCGTCCTCGCCGTAGCCGAACGAAAAGATGGTCTGGCCCTCGCCCGAGAGGCCATCCCGTGCCTTTGTGCCCAGCCGCATTACCCGATAGCGGATCTCGATCGTGTCACCCTCGGCCACGGCCTTGCCACTGCCCGGGACCAGATCACGGTAACGGTCGCCGCCCTTGGTGCGCTCAAAATCGGTGCGCTCGTTCGCCGCCGCCTCTGCCTTGATTTTCTCGCCCAGCGCTTCGCACTCATCAATGCTCTTGCACTTGCGCTCCTTCGGCTCCATTTTTGGCGGCGGCGCACTGCCCTTGACAAGAGCCTTGGTTGGCTGCGGGCCGGTCAGCGCCACCGCACCCGCGGCAAAGCACGCGATGACATCGCGCCGGGCCGCGAGTCGTGTCGCCTTAAACGCGAAAGTGGGGCTCAGCGATACGGCTAGCGCGACGACAAAGAGTTTCTGCGTCGCCATGTGAATCTCCGTGGCGCCGAGATCAACTCCGCACGCAAAAACGACGCGTTAGTCGGTGGCTATTCACCGCGCCCCACGCTTCGAGCTCACCCCGAACTTTCGAACGCGAATGATGTTGATTGTCATTTTCTGGAACGTGGACGGAAGCAAAGATTCCTCTCATCAACCAATTCTGTACTCCCCGCCGCCGAATCCACATGGCGGTGAGCTTGCAGTTGGGCTTGCAGTTGGTGGGCTTGCAGTTCGCACCACACTATCTGTCCGGAGCGTGGCGCATGACACCTCGGGTCGCACCAGCCATGAGGTTGAGCGAGGAGGAGGAGGATCGGGCAAGTGACCAGCGCCTGCTGGATGCCCTGTTTGGCGATTCACCAGAGGCGCAATCCTATCGTGACATGGACCCGGACGTGCCTTCGCACGCCAAGCTCCGCGTCGACGAGGATGGTAGGCCGCTCTTGCTGCGCTTCGTGTATGTCGACGAACTGACATGCATCGGGTGCACTTACTGTGCTGAGGTGGCGAGGAGTACCTTTTACATGAACGAGGACGCTGGCCGCGCCCGTGTCTTCAACCAGCACGGCGATGATCCTATGGTGGTGCAGGAGGCGATCGACTCGTGCCCCGTCAACTGCATCTCGTACGTCGATCATGAAGATCTCGTCATTCTCGAGACTGAGCGAGAAGGCATCAAGATCAACCCTATGACGATCGGGATCCCGGCCACCTGGAGCGCGCGCATGCAGGCGGTGCCGCCGACGAAGGCGAAACTCGGCAAGGGGAGCCGGATCTGCTGCAATAACTGCCCAGGGCGCGGCTGCAAAGAATGCCCGATGTACGGAGTCGGCCTCAATCCTGTGTACATGGAGCGCATGGCCGCAAAGAGCTCGTTGAGGGAGGCGAGCGGCGAGGCGGCCAAGCTCCGCTTCGACCAATCGGCGCAGGAGATTCTCGACTCCTTCCTCGGCGCCGCGCCGGAGACGCCCCTCGAGGTGCTCGCCAGCGAAACGGACGACGAAACCACTGACGAAACCGTTGACGAGAAGGCCGTTGAGGAGCTGCCGAGCGTCGTCGTGGGGATGGTCGTGCCACTCGGCGAGGCGCCTGCAGTGGCGCCAGTCGCGCCTCTGGAAGGTGTCGTGGTGTCAAGTCAGATCAAGTCAAGCCAAGTCATGTCAGTGGAAGGTGTGGTGGTGCCGGTCGGCGATGGTGCGGATGTGCCCCCCGCGCCCGTGGCGGCGTTGCGATCTGAGGATCTCCTCAGCGCCGACGGGCCGAGCGCTGCGTTCTTCGATGTGTTGTACGCGCCTCCGAGCGAGTTCCTCGTGGACGACGTCGACGACATGCCGCAACCGATCTAACTCGCCAACAGCCGTCCGCGTCGTCGGCCTTGCAGATTGGCAAGCGTGGGGGTATGTATTCTGGGTCCACGAGTACAGTACGTGAGCTTGTTTCTGCATTATGAACTCTCATATGTGCTCAAAACGGCGCTTCGTCACTTGGGGAGCGCGCGGCTTTTCCGACGGCCGCTGCCAGCCGCGGAAGGAATCATGTCGAAGATGATGATGTCGGGTTTGAAGACCATGGCGGCCGGCGCCAAGGCGGGAGCGGATTTGTCGGCGCGAACCGCACAGGCGACGAAGCTGCGAGCGGATATCGTGCTGCTGCAACGGAGCGTGGCCTCTGCCAAGAAGGAATTTGGACCGCATGTGTACGATGCAATGGTCTCCGGCAACCAATCGGAAATCGATCGACTCTTTGCGGACGTGAAAGCAAAGGTCCAGGGGCTCGAAGCACAGATTGAGGCCAAACGCCAGGCCGTGGCAGATCTCAAGGTGCCAGCATCTGCTCGAGGAAGCGGGGGCGACGACGATGTGACGCCGCCGCCGCCTGGGCCAGCGCCAGAGGCAGCGGACGTTCCAGCCGGCTGGAAGAAAACGACGACGGCCGAGGGGCGCGAGTACTACTACCATGAGGCAACTGGCGAGACGTCGTGGACGGTGCCCACAGCGAAAGATTGAAGGCCCCATGGAACGGGCAACTGTCTGCTGCGCATGCCCGGTGCGGTGCCGTTCTCCTTCACGCTCGACGTGCGCTGTGGACGTTGGCGCGCGAGTCGCGGGTTCTTGCCGCAGGGGCGGGGGCGACCTACTTCGGGGTGGAGGAGAGCCGATTACTTTCCGATTCGCGCCTGTCCGCTCGGCTCAGTCATGTGTGTTGGAGTGTCGATCGATCGCGGAGTGTGGGCGACGGCCCCCGAGGCCGAGCGCTAGCGGAGAACGTTATCCGCTATAATAGTGTTGTTGATTGTGCATCTCCGGTCTCCCGCGAATGGAAAGTGCCACGGTCCCAATTAGTCCAACTCACACGTCTCACTGTTGATGTTCCGCACTTTCGGAAGACCAATAAAATCCCAAACGCATAGGCCGCTGATTGTGATACCGGTTCCTCGGCAGAGCTCCATCTCGCCCTGGAGCTCCATCTCGCCCTGGATGGAGCTCCATCTCGCCCTGGATGGAGCTCCATCTCGCCCCGGAGCTCAATCGTCGCCAAGCACCGGGTAGGCCAGGCGCAAGGCCTCCAGCGTCCACATCGATGGCTCGTACGCCACCGCGGTGAGCGAAGACGCGAGCGTGCGCGCAATCTCGAGCTCGAGCTCACGGCACTCGACGAGCTCGGCAATCTGGTGCTCCGGCTCCGGGCGCATGGTCGCGCCGCAGCCGCCGAGACGCAGCGGCCGACCAGTGCCGCACACGAAGCGCTCATACACGGGCTCCCAGCGCGCGCGCTGTGAACAGTCGCACAGGGGTGTGAGCGAGAATGGGGGCACGAGGTGCTCGAAGGTGCACCCGCCCGCGGACTGCTCACGCATGCAGAACCAGCGGCCGCGCTGCCAGTCCGCGCGCAGTCCGCAATGGCACAGCACTGCAGCTTGCATGCGTAACCGCTTCGACGGCCTCCCTGAGCGAGCGCTGTGTCGGGCGCACCAGTCGAGGTTCGGCTGCACGTACCAGGGCAGAGCGGGCGCCGTGGTGAGCGCTGCGGCGGCCGACGAAGCTACCGGTACCGCCGTTGACGAAGCTACCGGTACAGCCGTTGGCGCTGGCGCCCACGACGGCGCCGGCGCACCCTGGGGCGCCCACGACGGCGCGCCGTGGGACGCTCCTGCAGACGCAGCACCGGGCACGCGCGAGATCGGCGCCCGCCACGGCGCCCCCTCAGAGGCTGCATTGCCGTTGGCGATGCCCACCACGGCGCCTATTGGTTCCACAGACGGCGCCTCGGTGGCTCTCTTGCGCTTGCCGTTCGGTGCGGACGCGTCGGGCGCTGCGTCGGGCGCTATGGCGCCCAAGGCGGAAGAAGACGCGCACGACAAGACCGTCGAGGGCTGCAGGGGGGTCGGCCAGCTGGAAGCCTTCACAGCTGGAGCCATGCCTTCACAGCTGGAAGCCGCAGGTACAGTGATGGCTCCAGCTGGGAAGGCCATCACGGGCTCCAGCTGTGAAGGCACGGCTCCAGCTGTGAAGGCCATCACGGGCTCCACCTTGACGAAACTCACCCCTTCCGCTGACGCCGGCAGCGCTGTCGCGAGCGGCGGCTGCGGCTGCGCTGGCCTCACGCACGGCGGCACGCTCGTCTTTGGCGTCGTCGTGGGCGGCAGGTGGAGCTGCACCACGGACGCCGCCGAGGCTGCGGCGGCCAGGACGGCAGCGGACGGGAAGGAAGCGGCGGCCGCGAAGGAGAGGGCGCCGTACTGGGCGCAAGAGTCGCTGGAGCGGTTTCGGTCCGTGGTGCTGCTGCTGCTGCTGAGGCTGCGCTCGCTACCAACGGTCGGGCAGCGGCGGGCCGCCGTACTGGGCAGCGCCGTACTGGGCAGCGCCGTGCTGGGCAGCGCCGTGCTGGGTAGCGCCGTGCTGGGCTCGCTACCAACGGTCGGGCAGCGGCGGGCCGCCGTAGGCGCCGGGGCGGGCGCCGCGCAGGCTGCTGGTGCAGCAGCCGTCGTACTGGGTAGCGCCGTACTGGGCGGCGCCGTACTGGGCAGCGTCGTACTGGGCAGTGTTGTACTGTGTGGCGTCGTACTGGGCGGCGCCGTACTGGGTTGTGCCGTACTGGGCAGCGCCGTACTGGGCAGCGCCGTACTGGGTAGCGCCGTACTGGGCAGCATCGTACTGGGCAGCGTCGTACTGGGCAGCGTCGTACTGAGTGGCGCCGTACCGGGCAGCGCCGTACTGGGCAGTGCCGTACTGGGCAGCGTCGTACTGGGCAGCGTCGGCCGCCTCGGCGCCGCCGCAATCGGCTTCGAAAGCGCTCGCGGAGGGCGCTGTGTCGGGCACGTCCAACCGACCAGTGAGGACCACTTGCGCGCCGGCCGAGACCCGAGGCGCTCAGCACGGCGCGCCTCGGCGATCGTTCTCGGTCGGCGCTCAGGACGGCGCTCGGCGGCGGCGGCGGCGGCGGCGGTGGCTCCGAGCCCCGCCGCGCTCGCCACCGCGCTCGCCACAGCGCTCGCCACCGCGCTCGCCACAGCGCTCGCCGCCGCGCTCGCCGCCGCGCTCGCCGCGACCACTGACATGGGCGGCCGCAGCGAGGGCACATGCAAATGTGGCAGCGTCGCCTGATGACGTGTCCCCAGCTCTATGCGACCATCGAAGATCGATGCGTCGGCGACGCGAAGGTAGCCCGCGCGCCGTCCGCCCCCCTTGGCCTCTCCCCCCTTGATGCCGCCCTCGCCCCCCTTGATAGCGCCCTTGTCCTTCCCCCGCTGCTCCCGCTGCTGGCGCCGCTGCTGCACGCGCTGCCGCGCCGCCTCCACCGCGTCCTCGTCCTCGTCCTCATCCTCCGCCTCCTCAGAGTACTCCTCCTCAGTCGCGTCACAGTCATTCCGCCGCGGGTCGTCATTGAGCTCACAGACCCAATGCTCGGAGAGCACCTGTGAAGAGAGGGGAAGGAGGGGGAGGAGGGGGCGCCGTGGTGAGCACTTGGAGGGCGCCGTGGTGGGCACTTGCATGCCGCCGCATCGGTCCGTGTGCTCGCAGATCCAGAGGGCGCCGTGGTGGGCACCTCGAGAGCAGCCGCCTCATCCAGCCCACTCGGTAGCTCAATACGGCGCCACTTGGCACAGCGCTCGCACTGCACCCACGTGCACGCCTCCTCGTCCTCCGCTTCGTCGGCTTCGTCACTCCCCGCCTCGCCGCGCCGCTCAGTACGGCGCTGCTTCTTCTGCCGCTCGTCGCCCCCACCCCCTTGGTCGCCCCTACGCTCAGGACGGCGCTCCTTCTTGTCCTTGTCCTTGTCCTTGTCCTTCTCCGCCTCCTTGTCCTTTTTATGCTGCGGCCCGGGCGACTGCTCAACCAGCCGGCTCACGCCCTGCCGCTGCCGTTGCTGCCCGATCTCGGGCAGCGAGATCTCGAGATCGCGAACGAGCTTGTACACCTCGCCCCTGCCGCGACCGGCCTCACGGGCGCCCGACACGGCGCCCTCCCGGGCGCGCTTGCGGCTCGCGTGCGCCCGGCACGGCGCCCTCACGTGCAGCGCGAGCCGGACCGCGCCCCGCTCGCGCACGGAGACCTCCGCCGCCACGTGCGCGCGTGGTGCGCCCGACACGGCGCCATCGGCGCTCGCCTCGTCATCGACCGCCATCGGGACGGCCGTACCTAATTAGGGAGAGCGGGGCGCCGTGGTGAGCACATGCATGCAAGGCAGGTCATCAGTCCATCGGGACGGCCGTACCGGTACCATACGAAGCGCCGTCCTGAGCGGCGGTGCGCTCAGTACGGCGCGCTCGGGCCGCCGCCGCGCGCTCGACACGGCGCTCGACCGCGCGCAGCGACGTGCCCACGTAGACCGCCCGACACGGCGCGCTCTCGCCCGTCGATCTCAGCTTGAGCTCGAGCCGCACGAGCGGGCCTTTGGCGCCCACGACGGCGCCCCCGGGGCCACCACCGCCATCGCCATCGTCACCGCCACCTTCAGCGCCTCCGAGGGTGCGCTCCCCTCCGCGGGTACGCTCGGCCTTGCTGCCGCCGTCGCCGTCGCCGTCGTGCCCGTTAGCTGAGGCTCGGCCATTATCTCGGCCATGATCTCGGCCATTATCTCGGCCATCATCTCGGCCATTATCTCGGCCATTATCTCGACCATCATCTCGGCCATTATCTCGGCCATTATCTCGGCCATGATCTCGGCCATCATCTCGGCCCGCCGCCCGCGCCGATGCGTCGCGATGCATGCGCGCATACTCGAGCGCGCCCTCCTCCGCCGTCGAGAACCATCCAAGGATGAGGCGTGAGTAGCGCGCCATGTACGGCGTGTGCTTACTGGCCGTCTTGTGCAGCTGGAAGGAGACCCCCATGAAGCCAGACGAGTTCGCCGAGCGGCTCAGTGTGAGTCCTTCCGAGGCCGCCTGCGCCAAGGCGGCCTCGGCGCGGCGGCGGTACTCGTCCGGATCGAGGGGAGGCATACTGGGATCCATCGACGTGGCGCCGCCGCCGCCGCCGCCGCCGCCGCCGCCGCCGCCGCCGCCGCCGCCGCCGCCGCCACCGCCTTTGCTGCCATGGCCATCGCCACTACCGCCGCCTCCCATGTGCCCATCACGGCGCCCAACCGGCTCCTCCAACAAAGGACATGGCAGCTCCGCCCCACGCACCGAGCCCGCCGCATGCATCGAGCCCGCCGCATGCATCGAGCCCGCCGCATGCATCGAGCCCGCCGCATGCATCGAGCCCGCCGCATGCACCGAGCCCGCCGCATGCACCGAGCCCGCCGCATGCATCGAGCCGCTGCACGAGCCCGCCCGTCGCCGCGTCGACCCAATGCCAGGTGCGCCACCGCGTAGCGCGCCGTGTTGAGCACCGCCCTGCGCGAGCGCCTCGGCCGTGTACTGCGCCATCCAGCGACGCAGCTGCGACGGGCGCACCCCCGGGAACTGCCGGCAGATCGGCTTGAAGCAGTCGTCCGCCGGCAGCCGCAGAGCCATGCTCACACACTGGAGCTTGAAGGTGTGATCGTACTGGCGGCGCTCACGACGGCGCTCATGCTTCTCGAGGCCATCGCATTGTGAGTCGAGGCCGCTGTCGCGTGTGCCACGGCGGCGCCCGCCGCGCTGCGCTGTCGCCTCCTCCTCTTCGCCCTCCTCGCCCTCTTCCTCGCCCTCCTCCTCGCCCTCCTCCTCGCCCTCCTCCTCATCGCCGTCGCCACTTTCCTGATCGTCCTCCACGTCGTCCTGCATGTCCTCATCCTCGCCCTCCACCTCGCCCGCGTCCTCGCCCTCGCCCTCGCCCTCGTCCTCGTCCTCGTCCTCATCCTCGTCCTCGTCCTCGCCCGCATGTTGCTCCACCTTCCTACTACGGTTCGCCCGCATCGGACCACGCGATCGGCTACGAGGTGCGCGCTCGTCACGGCGCGCCGCCCGCCGCTCCGCCCTTGACGACGACGACCGCGGCCGGGCACGCTGCGGGTTGGTCGGCTTGCCCTTCTTGCCCATCTGGCACTCGTTCTCGTATCGCCACTGGACGCTCGGGTCGTTCAGATGGTGCTTCACCACGTCCCCGTCGTCGTACGCCACGGTGTGCGTGTCGTCGACAGGGTCGAACTCTCGCACCACGCCCACAAACCAGGCCCGATCGTGCTTCCAAAAGACGCGCACGCGCTGCCGCAGGATTTTCGCATCGTACTGGAGGCTGTCATAGTACCCGGCCTGGGGCGCGGAGGAGCGCGGCTGCTTCGGCCCCGACCGTCTCTCCTTTGGTTTCTCCTCGCGCTTCTGCGCTTCAGACACGGTGGAAGCCACCTGAGTGGTCACGCGCGTCGTGCGAGAGCCGAGCACGTCAACGGCACCAGCCGCGCTCGCGGCGGCAGGCGCGCTCTCGGCCGCCTGCGCGCCTTTCGAAGAGCTCGCGGCCGCATCGGCACCTTGCTCGTACTCCAACACACATCTGGCGTACGCGACCGCACCCGCGACCGCCGTGGGAAAGTAGCCGATGTGCTTCGTCCTGAAGATGACGCGGAATGCGGACTCCGGCCCCTTCGAGTTGACATTGATGGACACGCCAAGGTAACCACACTGCGCATTCGGGTTGAGGTGCAGGCTTAGGCCCTCCGCCTCCGCGGCGGTGGCATATGAATGTGTCGCTTGATCCGCGGAGTTATTGCTATGCCTCAGGGTTTGGGAGGTAGCCATTGCTGGGCTGAACGTAGGATGACCACGCACACGCGCACGCACGCCGCTCTCCCTTTTTGCTCGGGTGGGGCGCCTTCACCCTCGAGTGTTCTCAACAGCGTGTGCCGGGTGCGATTCCCTGTGGACAGGCACGCCAACTGTTCCCGATGTAATTAGCGACTGTGACTGTGAAAACAAGCGACCCACCTCTTGATGGAACCCCTCCGTCATCTCCGCCCACTCCCTTCCACCACTGCTGGCCACCGGAGCACATTCTAAAGGATTCCTGTCCACAGGCAGAGGAGGGGCTCAACCGACGTATTACATTGTATCGAGAGTGGGCCACAAGACTCTCCTGATTGTACTCGTAAATGATTGGCTTGGCTTGGCTGAACTTGACTTGACTTGACTTGACTTGACTCGACTTGTTTTTCTTGAGGCCAACCCCGACGGCGAAGGGTCTTTTCTGCAACGTCGATGACGGTGTGTGAAGAACACCGTCATCGACGCGTTTTGTCGATGACGGTCTTCACTCAAGACCGTCATCGACACGATTTCTCGATGACGGTCTTCACTGGAAACCGTCATCGACTAAAAGCTCGATGACGGTGTGGCTCAAATACCGTCATCGACGTTTTGTCGATGACGGTCTTCAGAGAAGACCGTCATCGACTTTTTCGTCGATGACGGTCTCCAACTGACACCGTCATCGACTTTGTCGTCGATGACGGTATTTGAGCCACACCGTCATCGACGTTAATGTCGATGACGGAGTCAGTTGAAAACCGTCATCGACAATTTGTCGATGACGGTATTTGAGCCACACCGTCATCGACGTTAATGTCGATGACAGTGTCAGTTGAAAACCGTCATCGACGAATTCGTCGATGACGGTATTTGAGCCACACTGTCATCGACGAGTTTCGTCGATGACGGTTTCGGTCTGCACCTGTCATCGACACCGTGTGTCGATGACGGTTTGAGTCTAAGACCGTCATCGACAAAGATTATCGATGATGGTGTAGGGTCTTGCACCCGTCATCCATGAAAGGTTACAAATTTAATTAACATCCGAACTGGATGTGTACCTCATCAATACATAACTTAACAGCTACCGTAGGTAGCATGCATCCAAGAGCTCGGCGTCGTATGTGGCACGCGCCGTCGTATCAAGCTCGCGCTGTACCTGTGAGCGCGACCACCGCAGGCCTCCAGGCAGGTGCCATAGCCACCAACAAGTCCGAAGGAAATTGGGTGCGGTCGTCGTGTATCTCGATTTTCCGGTGCACGCAAACTCCCACTCGTAGACGACCGCGTGTGGATCACATTTCGATAGCTCGACATCTGCAGGCGTGAGCATAAGTATGTCATGCATCTCGGACTTGCGACTTGGCTGGTGCGAGTTGATCGCGAGGTACTTGAGATCCACCTTACGGCCTCGAGTCTGATTGAAGTTTAAATCAGTCACGAAGGCGGGTCCGTTCGCAAAGACAATCGCCGGCACCTGCTCGCCCGCGGCGATGAGCCACTTGTTTGGGCCCAGCAGTTGGACGAGGGCGCCGAGCTTGTCATGCGCTGCGGTGCACCTTTCTCCGCGACGCCGATGTAAACTTGCGAGTGGTGAGTTGCTCGTGAACGCTCAATTCGACGCGCTGTGAACATGCATAGTAAAATAGATCGTCATTAATTTTCTCGGCACGTGCGCCGAGGTTACAGGCCGTCGTGACTTTGTTTTCGACGAAACACCTCATCGACTTTATTCATGGTATCATGGAACATGCGGCCACACTGATCACATCTCTGTCATCGACAAACTTTGTCGATAACAGTCTTAGACTCAAACCGTCATCGACACACGGTGTCGATGACAGGTGCAGACCGAAACCGTCATCGACGAAACTCGTCGATGACAGTGTGGCTCAAATACCGTCATCGACGAATTCGTCGATGACGGT
>Ga0210248_102152_pt1 | contig 12611 bp, 12 predicted proteins | sample ChrtobMetP3_32mM_FD_155493 | JGI IMG/M metagenome (GOLD analysis project Ga0210248, IMG submission 155493) | Chrysochromulina tobin associated microbial communities from unialgal haptophyte culture, Seattle, Washington, United States - P3_32mM | ecosystem: Host-associated > Algae > Haptophytes >...
GCCAGCTGCCGCGCGCGAGCTGCAAGAGCACCGCGAAGCTGACGAGGAGCGTCACGGGCAGCGTCACGAGCGCGAGCACCGCAGAGGGTCCGCACGCATACAGCAGCAGCAACCAAGCCACAGGGATGGTGATCGCGTCGCCCGACTCGAAGTCGCGGATCACCGCCTTCTGTGCGGCATCGAGCAGCATCTGCTCGTGCGTCGAGCCGACGGTGAAGTGGTCGCCGTGCTCGGCGAGCCACGCATCGATGACGTTCTGCAGTTTGTTCCACGCCGCCACCATGCCCGGGGAGCCCGCCCCGCCGAACCCAATGTTGATGGTGAGCAGCACGATCGTCGCGGTCTGGTTGTCTGCCGAGATCAAGTCAGCGTCATTGACATCCAGCTGAGAGTCATCACGGTCCAGAAAAACGCCGACGGCCTGCCGCCACCAGCAAAGCCCTGTGAACAGCCAGTCCCCGTTATCGCTCTTGGGTAGCTCCTCGCACGCACCCAACGTTCCATTGAGGATCAGGTGCGAGAGCTCATTCACCTCGGGCGACCATATGGAATGCCGCCGAGGATCCCGGGCGACGATCAGAATGCCTTGCGAGAACGGGTATTGCATCGCCTTCTGCGGAAAGAGATTCCAAAATTCCGACGACGCCTGCTCTGATCGCGACCCTTTGGGTGGGACCACGTCGTCTCCTAAGTAGTTCAGAAAATCGAGACCGTCTTTGCAGAAGAATGCGACGACTGCCCAGAAGATGGTGAACGGCAGCCCGAGAGCGACGGTGCGAAGGCGATTGCGTCGACGTGGAGGGAGCGAAGTCGTCTGCATAGTATGGCAGTACGTGCGGCAGTATGCGGCAGAAGTCCCTGGTGAGGACGGAGCTGGCGGCTAGGTGGAACTGCTTGGTGCTAGAACAAGAGGGGGCCGGCTGTGGGAACAAAAAAGTACCACCCGCACCACCGCTCCCCTCGGTCAAACACAAGTACGTTCTCCACAAACGTACTGTACTATACTATAGCGTGAACGTTAACTCGACAGACGCGACAACAGGTGCTACGGCACTGTTACTGCCCGCTCAGAATACACACACCTTACACAGCGTGCGGAAAACCATGACCCGCTTCAATGGTACTCAGATTCTCGTCGCAAAAAGCTGAGCACTATTTGAGCACCTTTCGCGAGCACTCTTGGGTGTAGCGACGAGCACCCTTCGCGCACCGAGAGAAAACTGACGACGTCGACGCAAGAGAAAGCGCGCGCCATCTACAAGATGGAGAATCGGCGACTCAACAGCGCGGCAGCGGCAGCGATGACCGCGGCGGTCGGCGTCGCGCTCCACCACTCGTGGCAAGCGTGCGCGCACAAGCAAGCTGCGGAGAGCGAGATGGCAGTTGAGGCGCCCAAGCAGTTGAGCGTGGAAAAGGAGGACAGCAAGATCGAGACGCCAGGCAAGTGCCCAACGCGAGAGCGCGCACAAACGGGTGCATGTTCGCAGGGCCTTGAGAAGATCGCGCCGGACTTCGTTTGCGGTCCTAAGTTGGTTCCAAATATGTTTGACACGAGCTGCTCGTGCAGAGTCGCACCTGAGTCGGTCCTCGATGACATTGGTGTGGACGACGAGCATGCGACCATCGTCATCATTGGGGGTGGCCCTCACGCGTTGGCAGCCCTGTCCGCCCTGCACGAAAAGTCGTTTGCATTCGCCGAGCAGTACGGGAGTGAGAATGAGCACCAGCGCCGAGTGGGCTTCGGCTCGTACACCAAGGTTGGAACAGGTTCGCATCGCACGCGACCAACGCTCTGCATGCTTCCACACAAGATGCGCTCGCTGACCTATTTGCGTCGTGTCCCCATTCTCGCAGTGTGCGTGCTCGACCCAGGGTATCGGTTCATGGAAGCCTGGGACAAGCGATTCGAGGCGCTGAAGATCGAGAAGCTTCGATCGCCTGCCTTTGCCCACCCAGCCGCATTTGAGCCGCGAGCCTTGGTAAACTATGCTATAGCTCAGGGACGGACGAACGAGTTGCATTCAGTGGATGGATTGGGCGGCCATGTGAAGCTAGGCCAACGACTCGCCACTACAGACGGAGGCGAGCAGGATTCTCTGTGGCGGCTGCCATCCACGACACTCTTCCGCGACTTTTGCCTCCACCTCGAGACGAAGCTCCCTCATCAGTGGATCTCCGGCTCCGCGACCAAGATTTGCAAGGCGGAGAGCACCGACAAGTATTACGTGCACTACACCGAGACGGGCAGCCAGCGTATGCGTAAGGTGGTTGCGAGTGCAGTCATCCTTGCCACGGGTCCCACGGGCGAGTGGAATGTCCCACGGCCGTTCAAAGGGATGCTCGACCATCGCCGCATCCTCCACACCGAGGAGGTCGTGCACAAAGGGTCGCTGATGGATGAGCTCGAGTGGAGGATCCCGAGCCGAGGGCGAGTGCTTGTGATCGGAGGTGGCCTCACTGCAGGGCAGGCGGCACTAGCTGCAGTCAGGGCGAACAATCGAGTCGTCCTGCGCTCACGCCGCCCTCTCCAGACGAGACCGTTTGACATCTCTGAGGAATGGCTAGACGCAAAGAAGACCCAGCGGCTACGATTCGAATTCCTTAAGAAGCCGATGGATCAGCGCCGCGCCGCTGTGAAGCAGGCTGTCGTCGGCGGCAGCCTGCCGAAAGTGTACATGGAGGAGTTGCTCAATCTGTCGCGCGAGTCGGAGTCGCTGAAGCTCGAGGTCGATGAGGATATCGATTCGTGCCAAGTGAGCATGGAGGGCGGCGGCGTGCGCGTGAACGGCGAGGTGTTTGACCAGGTCATCCTTGCAACTGGTGTGGTGACTAGTACCACATGCTCTCCGCTGTACCTGCAAGTGCAAAAGGCCTTCGACGCGAAGATCGTCGCAGGCCTCCCCGTAGTCAACAGCTCGCTCCGATGGGTAGAGGATGAGAAAATCTTCGTCATCGGCGCAAATGCCATGCTCGAGATCGGACCGGGCTCCGGCAACCTAATGGGTGCCATGAAGGGAGCCAAGATCATCGCGAATGAGCTGTATGACCTTGTGTGGACCAGGCCCGCGGGGAATATGGCGAAGGCGGGTCGCATGTTCACCAACCCCTTTTCGGTCCTGGTCGATTCAGACGGCGAGACAGATGAGTAGATGACGTCTTGAGCTGAAGGATCCACACGCGTGACGACCAGCCGCACGCCGATCGAGCATGTCGAGGGCGAGTGTACTGGAGCGCGTGAGACGCGTGACGGAATGCCGGCGGTGGGATCCAAGTATGTGCGCTGCATGTGCCACGGAAAAGAGAGGCTGGGTGGGTGGTGTATGGGTGGAAATGGGCAACCAAGCGCAAGCCGCGAACGCGGGGTGATCGCACAGTTGAAGCATGAAGGCTAGTGAAAGGGAGCCGGTCATGTGTGTGTGGTATGTGGTGGGGGATTCCAAGGTGCTGCGGACGTCGCGTGTGTAAGTAGTGTGTAAGGTCTACTCCCCCGTCCCGCGGAGCAGAGTAACTTATTTTACTCACACATGCATGCGAAAGACATGAGTTTTAGATGAAATCCAAGGAAATAACAAATAATTAGGTTAAATCATGGTCGATGGTAGGGAGCCTGGGTGGGTATGGTGAGCGTTGGGCGGGGTGGCTCTATTGGTCTATTGGGGTAAGCTCATCACCACGGAAGCTCGAGGACGTGAGAGTCCTCTTTGGGGTGATAAGGTCAAAGGTTGTGGTGGACAAATCGAACCTCTAGGATTTACCATTATCGTCCGCGGGAGCGGAACATCCTTGCCAACTCCTTCGCATGCCCTTGGAGAGCACGAGCAGGCCGTGTTCGTTGAAGACAAGGCGCAGCAAGATGGAGAAGATCCAAGAGAGGAGCAGGGTCTGCCAGCTCGCGTCCTGGTTGCCGGCGATGGCCGCAGCCGAGAAGAGCTCGCACGCATACAGCGTGAATAGGAGCAGCAGCGACCAAAACAAGAGAAGGTTGGCCGCCCACCCAAAGAGGATGCGCATGACGGCAGGCCAGTCCTCACTGGCCACCGAGCGAGTCAGCGAGTTGCCGAGCATGTACTCGTTCAGGTCCGCGTGCGAAAGCTGGCGTTGGGGGTCAGAGGGTCTGCCCGCGAGCGCCCGCTGCTGCAAGAAAGTTGTGTGGGGTTTGAGCTGCCGGTGATGTGGCATCACCGGCGGCGGCGTGGCTAGGGCTCCCCCGGGGAGTATGGAGGGTGGTGAGGCGGGTGGAGAGAGCGCGGCCTCAAGCGCTGTCGATGGGAATGGCACGGCAGGCGGGAAGCGCTCGGTGTACGTGGCGCTCGACATGGCGCTCGACCGTTGGGGGTTGCTGGGCTTCGGTGGCGCCGAACGACGCTTCGCCATCATGTTCGCGCTGAGCATGGCCGCCTGGGCGCTCAACATCACCGCTTGAGCGCCCACCAGCCTCGTATTGCCCACACCACGCCCTTCCACGGCCGAGGAGGGGGAGTGGAGCGCAGGCGAGGTGAGCGCGGGCGAAGGCTGCAGCGCGGCCAACAAACTGGCCAGCTGAGCAGCGTCGGCCGCCATTTGCGCTGCCATTGCGGCGAGACTGTCCTCGTCAAGGTCGGCGAGCCCGCCATCCGCTGGTCGACGAAGCGCGCTGGTCGACAAGCGCGGCTCCGCGCTCCAGTTCTCCTCGTCGCACTCGTCGTCCCCCTCCACCTCCGGCGCCCCTGACGGCGTCAGCGCCTCCACAGCCGTCATCTCCGCTGCGATGGCAGCCAGAGCTTCTGCTGCGACCGCCTTGCCACGAGCATCACCCTTGCGTACAAGCGCCACCAGCGCCTCGATGCCGCCCGCCGTTGCGATCGCTGCCTTGTTGGCCGCGTTGTCGCACGCCAGATCCCGTAAAGCGGCGGCAGCGATCGCTTTGCCTGGAGCGTCGCCGTTGTGTGCGAGCGCCACCAGCGGCGCGATGCCGCCCGCCGCCGCGATCGCTGCCTGGTTGGCTGCGTTGCCGTCGGACAGATTTGCCAACGCACTGGCTGCGCTTCGCTTGCCGTCAGCGTTGGCGTGGCGCAAGAGCGCCACCAACAGTGTGATCCCGCCCACCGCTGCGATCGCCGCCTGGTTGGCTGGGTTGCTCTCCGACAGATTCGCCAACGCCAAGGCTGCAAACGACTTGCCTGGAGCATTACCATCGCGAACAAGCGCCACTAGCCGTACAACGTCCCCAGCACCTGCAATCCCACCCTCACCCGTCTCCTCCTCCTCGGGCTCCAACGACGGAGCGCCCGAGTGAATTCCAAATTTGGAAGACGTCGTTCGGAAGGGCAGTCGCAAGTGCTGCGCTGACGCAACGAGCTGCATCACTTGCGCTCGGGCTCGCTCCCGGCGCTGAAGCTCGCCCTGCGTCGTCCTTGCCACCCTGCGCTTGTACAAGTCGCACGGCCAGAAGCAGGCACAATCAACCAAGAAGAGGAGAAGCACGAGCAACCACAGAAGCCCCTTGAACAGCTGGCGGCCCAGCATGACGAAGACGAGGGGCTCAAATAGCAAGGCGACAAGCAGCATCGCAGGGATACAGACGGCCGCCGCAACTAAGCCGCCGATTACGACGGCCGTCGGGTTGATCACCATCGGCCCCTCTGATGGCGCAGAGTGGAAGATGCACAGCACCACAATCTCGATCACCAGGCTATTCACGAGCACTTGGGCCGTCTGCGCTCGCGTGAAGCCGCCCTGGCCGCGGTGCTCGGGCGCCATTATGAGCTCCGTCATCAGGGTGAAAGCTGCAAGCAGCTTGTGGCGTGGTGGCGCAAGGGAGGTGCCTAGTGCCGGGCTGGGTGTGGATGGAGAGGCGGGCTGTACGGATGCAGGGACCACAGGTGGTGGCGACGGGGATGGCGACGGGGGTGGCGAGGCCAAGCCAGGAGCTTCGTCCTCGACCTCGAGCAGCGCCTCTTTGCGAGAGGCATTTGGCATGAGAGTCTCGACATTCATACTGCTGATATGAGTGCTGACCTGCTGGTCTCGGTGCTGCGGATGCGGCGGCTCAACGGCCGACCGCGATAGTTGCTCGCCACGACGCTGTGGCGCAATTCGCGCAGCCACATCGAGGAGGCACGAGGCGATGCCTCGCCCACGCGCCGCCTGCGACACGCGCAAGCTCTGGCACGATGTCTCCGTCGGACTCGACCACACGATGACCATGATGCCTAGCCCCTCAGCCGTCTCAGCGTCTTCGGCGAAAACGAGCAGCACATCCTCATCCTCGACCATTCGGTTGAACTCCTGGTGGAGGTTGTCGTCGATGCCCGTGCCGCTGCCTGTGAGATCGGTCAGCGAAGACACCACCTGCTCCCGATCTGAGACTCGCGCCATGCGTATCGTAATTGCTTGGCCATTCTTGTCCGCCACCGTGATGGGAAGCGTCTTGCTACGCCCTGCGATCTGCGCCTCCACCATGGCAATCTCCTTGCGATCTCGTTGGATTGCACTGGCCAAGGCAACCGCCCATAGGCCGATCAGGCTGAATACGATGCTCCAAATGACAGGGTCCGTTCCCCACGAGAAGCGAGTCACGCACTGCAACGAGTCCCATGAGAGACTCTTGACCATACGCGACGGTGGAGATGGCGGCAACGGGGGCGGAGGCGAGGGCGACGGCGGCGGTGGCGAGGGCGAGGGCGGCGATGGCGGCGGCGGTGAGGGCGGCGGCGATGGCGGCGAAGGCGGCAATGGTGGTGGAGGCGAGGGCGACGGTGGCGGAGGCGACGGCGGCGGCGGCAGCGGCGAGGGCGGCGGCGAGGGCGGCGAGGGCGGCGGCGGCGAAGATGGTGGCGGCGACGGCGGCGGCGACGGCGAAGGTGGAGGCGGCAAGGGCGAAGGTGGAGACCGTGGGGGTTCGTTCGCATAGATATGGGGGACGATTGATAAGTTCAGCAGCGCGAGTGGGCCGAACCTGCTCCACGGCCTGGCCATCATCGTACTTGCGAAATGCGTCCGCCCGCGCGAGGAGCCTCTACGGAGAGCGACGAGCGAAGCGTCGAAGCGTGCACGTGCACGCAACGAGAAGTGAAGCGATTGAAGCGAACTAACTTTCCTACTTTGGCATAGTTTTGGCATGCAGGAAATCCATTCATGTGTCCCGTACTATTTCTTTCGTCCTCTTTCTCTGAACACACGTCACAGACCAAGAGGACTGATTTGAAACAGTCCCCCCCGTGGGCAAAACAAGCTCGCGCTGCATGTACATGTTTTAGCTGCTGCAGCTGTATCACAACGGCCTCCTTCCCACCAAAACACGATAGTCGAGCCCACGCACCACCACATTTCTGCTCTGTGCCTCGATCCAGCCAGCCGCCTGGGCCTCCTCACGAAAGGCGAGGCGAGCCCGCTCGTACACGCCGCCAACTTGGACGCCGGGCTGCGGCTGCTGCGGCTGCTGCTGCTGCTGCTGCTGCACTGCGGCGAGGGTCCCCTGAAAGGAGAGAAGACCAAGCATCCAGGCATCGTCCATCTCCACCGAGCCGAGGTCCAACTGCAAAGTGTGCGTTTGGTTGTGCCCTCGTGCAACGCCGGCGCTGTCCCCGGCGCCATCAAGAAGTTTGAAGCCAGCGGCGCGAAGCACAGCATCTGCACGGCCGTGGCCTAGACAAGTTGGATCGTAGGGCAGTTCGAGCGGTTCCGCTCGCCCGAGCGCCTTTGCGACGCACCGGCCGCCGAGCTCCATCAGCGCCATGCGGTCCCAAACAGTCGCCACGAGCAGCCCGCCGGGACGGAGAAGCTTACGGACGCCCCGCAGGCACAGCTCGTGATCGGCGGGCGGTAGCATGAAGAGGCCGAGCGAGCACGTCACCACATCGGCGATCGCCGCGTCGCCGTCGCTACCTCCGAGCGCGACCAGATCGAACATGTCGATCTGTTGCAACTCAACCTGATCCGCTAGGCGCTCCTCGCTGACCCGCAAAGCGGCCATCTCGAGCACACCCGCCTCGCTGTCGCTCGCCACGACGGTGGCACCAGAGAAGCGCCGCGCGAGGGTCAGTGCCGGCTCAGCCGCGGCGCCGCTCGCCAGGTCGAGCATGTTCTGTGGCTGGCTGAGGGTCGCCTCCGCAACGACGTCGGCGGTTGCGGTCCACATCGGTGCGAACTGGTGGAGCGACGCCTGGAACAGGCTGGGCAAGCGCTGCTGCAAGAGGGACACGTACTCAGCGTCGCTACGAACGCGTGTGTGGAGGCGGCGAAGCATCCTACGCATGGCGCTGGGCCACCCTTTCGGACCTTGTGGCAAGGGCAAGGGCCACAAGGGACACACGCCAAGACGGGAAAAGGTCAGCACAAGTCTAAAGAGTTGTCTTTTTTCTCACGCACCTTCTCGAACGCCGGCCTCTCCCACCAGCCACCTTCAGTGCAATTGATTCAGTGACTCAGGAGAAGACAGGATCACCAGAAAGAACAATTAGTTTACTATTGTAGTTCTGATACAAGTAACCGTCTTAAGTTCTGCGTCCTCCGTGTGTCTGTTCCGTGAACGTTAACACGACAGACACGACAGGCGGTGCTACGGCACTGTTCCGTGTGTCCCGGCTTTATTCCGTTGTAGTTATTAAAATGCAATTCATGCAATTGGTTCATTAAGGCTCTTGTTTTGGATCGAGCCGCCCGCGACGAAATCCCTATACTATCGCGGCGGCCACCTCGACCCCCCCACCCACCCCCACCCACCCACCCACCCCCTTTCGCCTTTTTCCAACGCGATTTTATTTCTCGCGCTCGCCTCGCACTCCGTACTCGCACTCCGTACTCCGTTCTCTGCGTCGCACTCAGTCACGCGGTCCAATCATGTCGGGAGAGGGTCGTGCAACGGGAGAGGGTCGGCATCGAGGAGACGGGTCGCCCGCAAGAGGTCGTCGCGGGTGAGGATAACGCAGCATCACGGCCCGCCCCCTCAGACGGAGAGATGGGCACCGCCGCCCCGGCCGCCGCCGCCGCACCCGCCGCCGCACCTGCGCCGGCTTCGACGAGCCGCGACCGCCGCCGCGATGACAGCCGCGACCGCCGCCACGACCGCCACGACCACCGCCGTTACCGCTACGATGGTGACCCCGACGGCACCGAGGCAAGGAATGCAGCGGGAGAGTCTGGAGAGGCGGGAGAGGAGGCAGAGGCGGCAGAGGAGGCAGAAGCGGGAGAGGGGCAGTGACAGCCGCGACCGCGATGGAAGCCGCGATCGCTACGCCGCTCGGCCGCTCGCGCGGCCCCCACCACTGGACGATGCACAGCGGCAACCACAGCCTCGATCTCTGGCTTTCAAGGGGCAGCAAGTGGCTCAGGCTGCTGGTTCGAACGTGCTAGCACTACGTGCGGCGCACCCATGACGTTCAGGCTGCGGCGGACGCTCGGGTAGCACGGGTCGGTGGACCGGTCGGGTGGAGCAGCACGTCAGCAAGCTGCAAGTCGCCGTCTGCATGGAGGACCGCTCTCCCCACCGCCTTCACACCCGTGCGTTACTCTGTTGTGTTCGTTGTGTTCCAAGCTAAAATTAGACGTACCCGGCCTGGTGGAAACAGTGACGCGGCCCCGACTCGCCCTCGCTCACCGAGCGCAATGCGCCATGCGCAGCTGCGACTCCAAAGGCAGCCCCATGTCGTTGAGCATCTTCCCGTTGATCCGCGAAGCCAGTTCTTCATGATCTTGTAAGCAGTTTCGACGGGCATCGAGTCGGGGTCATATGGCTCGAGGAACCGGACGAGGATGCCACGCGCGTGCGCGCTCTCCATCACGCACCGCTGATGATGAATAGGACAGTTATCTAGGATCAGCACGCTGTGCGGGTTGGGAAAGGCGTTCATGTAAGGAAACTGGCGACGAGAGTCGAGCCGTAGACACCCGTCAGTGCGCCGGGTGCAGTAACGGTGAGCGCGCGCGCCTGCCGACTGCACGCACCACTTTCTGTTCCATCGCGATGTAGAACCGGTCGGAGTCGAAACCACCTTCCAGGAAGCCGCCGTCGATGACAAAGGGCCCGAGCACCGAATACTTCTTGCTGCGATTCAAATGCTGCCGCGCTTCGAGTAACCCATGCGCCGCGTCCCAGTGCGCCCGTCGGCTGCAGACTCGTCCACAAGCACAAAGTGCTCAGGCTCGAACGTGATGCGCATGCGGAATCGCCACTGGAGGCTGCGCTGCACATCGCGCTCCCTGGCGCGCGAGCCCATGCGCTTGCGCGTGTAGTCCAGGTGGTTCTGCAGCGCTTCGTCAGCCGGCGGCTGGTTGGGCATCGTGTACCGAGTACGGCGCGGAGTACAGAGTACGAGTATCGAGTACGAGTACGCGGAGAGACACGACGTGGGAAAAAATCACGACGAGAAAAGCGAGAAGGGGTGGGGGTGGGGGGGGGTCGAGGTGGCCGCCGCGATAGTAAGAAAACGCCGTCTCGGCGAGTTCTCCACGTCTTCCTCAATGGTGCTCCATTTCCCGACATCCTCTGCCGCGCGTCACTCCACTCACCCACCCCGCTCCTTGCACGCAGTCACTCAAGGTGCGGCTATCCGGCAAGCGCAAGCCCGCGGGCTGGGAGCTCATCGAGGAGACGCTGCTGCAATTCGAGGAACGCCTCCGCGAGGCTGTGGACGACCCACACGAAGGCAAGCGCAAGTGTGAGGCGGCGTGGCCAATCCACCGCATCCACTACGAGCGCAACCGCTACATATACGACATGTATTATCGCCAGCAGCGCATCTCACGTGACCTGTACGAGTTCCTCGTGCGCGAGAAGGTCGCCGACGGCGCGCTCATCTCCAAGTGGCGCAAGCCCGGCTTCGAGATCCTGTGCTCGATGAGCGCCATCCAGCGCTCGGGCACCAACTTTGGCACCACTTCCATATGCCGCGTGCCGCTCGCGCAGCGTGCTGGCCAGGTCATGCCCAGCGTCACCACCGGATGCGTGAGTTGCGTCTCTGGCGACGGCATCGATGGCGGCCCTGTGTGGTGGACCGACCCGTTCACCGCATGGGCAGCCAAGAAGAAGCTCGACAAGCAGCAGAACAAGCGCAAGGCCGAAGGGGCGCTCGATCCAGATACAGAGGCACGCCTAAAGGCCCTGCGTGGCGAGGGGCCCAGTGGCAGTGCGGACGCGTATGAGGCTTGGGCGTCGGCCGATGGAGCCGCGATGGCCGGCAGCGGCTCCGGCGGCGACGGCATTGCCCTCGATGCGGAGACTGAGGCTCGACTGCGGGCCCTGCGCGGCAATGACGGCGGCGCGCCCGCGCCAGGCAGTAAGAAGGCGAAGGACTTCTCGACCAAAGGGTACGACTCAGATTAGAGAGAGATGAGAAGTCGAGGAAGGAGGAACCAGCAGGGGGCTGGGGCGGCGCGGTAGCCCTCACGGTGCTGGTCGCGGCTCTCGATTACTCTAACAACTCTCGAAGTACTGTTGGCCCTGACCCTCCCCATGAACCGATGGTGGGTTCCGCGAGGGGAACGTTAAAACGTCCTTTGAGACGGTGTTAGCGCGTGCACTCACTCCCCCACCCCTCGTATCTATTTAGTTACTTGAGGTGGAGTGAGCGTGGGGGGACCGCGAAGAAACTGAACTGAACTGAACCGTTAAAACTAAATTGTCGGGATGTTTCGTTCTTGCAAAGCCAAACTTCTTCTTCTGCCAAAAGCTCCAAACTCCCGTGCTCACGCACGACACACCATTGCTCACGCTGGCACCCACCTTAGGCATCGTTGGTGCGATGCTATACTCTCGACGCTCACATAGCTAGCCAGCACACCCTGATCAGCGGAAAGCACAGACAGCGATGGCGTCCCTACTGATCAGCTCTGCATCCAAAAGCGCACGATCACGCCGACATATGCGCGCGAGGCCTCAGAGACTGCCTGAGCGCAACCCAATCAGGTCATCCGGCGCTGACGATGTGTGCCATCATGCGTGTGCGCAGACGCATTCATCAAGATGCTCACAAAGGCAAAGGCCGCCACCCAGGATGCGCCTCTGAGGCTCCGAGGAGGCGCTGATGAGGCTGATGCGCCCGCCTATCCCATCGGCAGCAGGGTGTACGTGAAGCGCAGCAGCGGAGAGGAGACGATCGCCTTCGTGAAGGAGTACGATGCAAGCAAGAACGTTTACACGCTGGAGCTCGATAGCGCTGGCTCCGGCAAGATTAAGCAGTGCCGGGAGAATGCTATGCGCGCTGCGCCTGCAGAAGATGCTGCAGCACAGGAGGCGGCGGCGGCTGCTGCGGCAGGAGCGGCGGCGGCGGCGGCGGCGGCGGCGGCGGCACCCGCCTATCCCATCGGCAGCAGGGTGTACGTGAAGCGCAGCAGCGGAGAGGATAATCTCGCTTTCGTGAAGGAGTACGATGCAGGCAAGAAAATCTACACGCTGGAGCTCGACAGCGCTGGCTCTGGGAAGATTAAGCAGTGCCGGGAGAATGCTATGCGCGCTGCGCCTGCGGAAGACATTGCTGAGAAGGAGGCGGCGGCCGCCGCTGCTGCGGCGGCGGCGGCGGAGGCGGCGGCGGCGGAGGCGGCGGCGGCGGAGGCGGCGGCGGCGGAGGCGGCGGCGGCCGAGGCGGCGGCGGCCGAGGCGGCGGCGGCCGAGGCGGCGGCGGGCGAGGCGGCCG
>Ga0210248_102168_pt1 | contig 12517 bp, 10 predicted proteins | sample ChrtobMetP3_32mM_FD_155493 | JGI IMG/M metagenome (GOLD analysis project Ga0210248, IMG submission 155493) | Chrysochromulina tobin associated microbial communities from unialgal haptophyte culture, Seattle, Washington, United States - P3_32mM | ecosystem: Host-associated > Algae > Haptophytes >...
TTCCCAGAGCGAATTTTCTCTGAATACCCTACTTAGGGTGCAGAAAAGGCCCTTCCCGAAGGATCCAGCTCTGGGAAGTTGTATGACCAGAAGCACCTCCCTGAGAAAAGGCTATAGCCAAGTCTTGGGCCCCATCCGCGATCACCACGGCTTATGGATTTCAAACGACGGTTTTTCGTCCATTTTCGCTCACTTTACCGCTCAGGCGGCCTAAGGATGAAGTAGGATCATCAATTCATCTCAAAAAACGAGAGCTCGTGGAGTTCGGGGCGGAGAGCTCGTCACACACGTCAGCACTTGGCACACGGCAGAGAAATATAAATGGTTTTCGAGCGGAGCGCGCAGCCGGCAGGACCGGCGACCGGGCTACCTCAGAGCTCAGACCAAAGTAGAAGCGTCCGACACCATTTAGGAGATACAACGTAGGGTGGCGCGTGTCGTTCGGCCTCAGAGCTTACCTTCTCGCAGTTATTGCGTGGCAGTGTTTCGTGCATAGTTCACAAAGTGGGTGGTAGAATCTTTGTAGAATTCTCTGGGCAATGGAATGCCACCCGGGAGCTCAAAAACTTCGCGGCTTCGTTCACAAAGTGGCCGACTGTCGGGATCGGGTACTCAATGCTTAGGCGGTGTCGTTCAGTGCTGACCTTTTCTAGTCAAGATCAGAAGCTGAACTTTTTGCCATGATTTCCTCGTGCAATGATTTCCCACGATTTCGTTCTTCCGCGGCATGCGAGGCGATGCATACCGAACCATACGATGAGGATGACCGCTTTGAATCGCATCGGCTCACCAGTGTAACTGAACCGTGCGTGCAGTGCTTACTGAAGGCGCCAGGGGTCATGAGCGTGATAATTGTCGAAGTGGTCTCAGGCTTTGTGATTGCATCAAGCGATCCTTTGTCGAGTTCAGCGCGGCGATATGCCGCACACGTGCCGGCTCTCATACGGCGAGCTCGCATGCTGAGCGACGACGACGAAGAGTCGGTGCAGCTACTGATGTCCACGCGCAAGCACGAGATACTTGTCATGGCAGACAATAAGCACGCCAGCGGGGCTGCTGTCTTAGTGATTCAGGATTTATTTGCGAATGGTGCACAAAGACAGCAGCCCCATGCCTCCTTTGACGGCGAACTGTCTTGGCCAGAGACGACGGCGCGCGGTGGCCCGCTGTGAGGTCATGCGGTGCGGTGTTCAACGAGGCGGCACACATCTACGACCACTGCCTCAAATGCTCCTTGCATCGGATCACGACCGCTTCGTGGGCGCGGCGGCGCAGTGGTAGCAGGTGCAAACTCCTGTTGGCTGTGGCACCCACGGCTCGCAGTAGGCTCGCAGCAGCGGTCCGAAGGTCCTTTTCCTGTGCGCAGGCCTGATGGCCTGTGCGCCGATGCAACGGACGGCACCGGACCCTTCGACCGGACCCTGGGTGTCGGTCGTCGCGGCGAGTTCGCGGGGACCGAGAAGCGAGATTTTTCTGTCGCCGCATCCGGCGCCCCGCCGGGACAACACAGTGGGAGGTGACGTACAACCGTCATTGCCACCGGCATAGTCTAGGAAAATGGTTCACAATGCGATGTTCAAAAGCGATGACGAGCTCTAACGCGGCGCGGTATACCGAACCGGTCGGCGGCGGCGACCCGCGGACCCGCGGCGACCCTCCGGACCGGCCCCGCGACGCTAACAGCTCTCCTGGCACCAGAGCCCGCTTTCGGCGTTTTAATTACGATGTTTCTATAGATATAAGATATTCTGTGAGCCGCGGGCTTCCCCTACCCACATCGCACATGCGACGCGATAATCCTACCCTAGACGAGATCCTACGCGCGTGACGCGAGTACCCAGAGGACGCCACAGGAGTAGTCGGCGCTCATCGAAAACGGCGTCATGGCCATCGAGGCCAAAAGTTGCGGGGTGAGATGGCCACTTGCATACGTTCGCCACTTGCAGTCGTTCGAGCTGGCGACCCAATTACTCCACCAGCTATGGCGTCGGCCAGTCGCGCATGTCCCGAGCGACGAGCGTACTCCACAGCCGAGGCCCCTTGCACGTCGTTCAGAGCAACGAGCTTTAAGCCACCTCGTTCGAGAAGGAGCTCGCAGCAACCGTGGTTGCCGGACGCTGCGGCAAAGTGCAAAGCCGTTCGCCCATGGCGGCTCGTGGAGAGGATGTTCGCGCTGTTTTCCAAGAGACGTGTCGACGTGAAGTGGTGCCCCGAAGCAACCGCGAGCATGAGCGGACGGACATCATCTTGCCCTCGAGCCTCAAGATTGGCGTGTCCTCGAGCACAGAGGACGTCACACACGGCCGTGTGACCACAGCTAGCGGCGAGGTGAAGTGGGGTCCACCCTTTGTTGCGCTTGCAGCCCACGTCCGCACGCAAATCAATCAGCAAGCCACAGGCCGCGCTCTGATTTTGGAGTGCGGCTATGCTGAGCGCTGTGTCTCCGAATTTATTTTTCAATTCGAGTTTGGCTCCATGCAGCACGAGATGTTGGATGATGGTTTCATGTCCTTTCGCAGCCGCGAAGTGCAAAGCCGTGCTGCCAAAGCCATTCGTCGCCGACGGATGAGCCTTCTTGTCCAGCAGCAGAGCAACCGTCCCCAGCGATCCAGCGGCGGCAGCGCGGCACAGAGGCGGCACGCGAAGGTCATGGCCCGCATCGTTTGGATCCGCGCCACCCTCGAGTAGCTCGTACACACTGTCCTCGAGCCCAGAGGCTGCCGCAGCGCATAGTTCAGTAAGCCCTGAGCTTGCAGTACCCATGGACTCTTGCACGAGCAGCAAAGGCGTTCGTTGGTGTGCCGCTGGCTCGATGACGTTCGCTTGATTGTCCAACCCTTCCTCCCCAGATGGCATCATCGCCTCTGGCTCTGGCTGAGGTAAGCCTGGCTGGCGCCGGACGGCAAGTTGGCTAGGATTTTGCAGCCGAAGTACCGACGGCAGGGACGCGGGAGCAGGAGACGGCAACGTCCCACCTGAGCTCACGGATGGGTTATGGTTAGAGAGAGGCGAATCCTTGAATCGTGGCGACGGCGTTGGCAACGAGTCGTTGAGGGTTGAACCATCAGGCGACGGAAGTTGCGGACTGGGAGATCCTTTTGATGGCGGATCAGCCGTCTCAGTGGCATTTTCATCGCCTCGTCTCTGCAAATCGCTTGCGGTCTGCCCGGGGTCCGCCTGAGGAGGAAATCCATCCTTCACTGCAACCTCGCTTTCTCGCCGCTTCTTGTCCCGATAGGCCGCTAGTGCCGACGCACGCGCCTCCTTGCGCGCGGCCTGCTCGGCCTCTCTCTCGGCTGCCGCCCTCTCTGCAGCCTCCTCGGCCCGCAAGGCTTCCTCCTCTGCACGCAAGGCTGCCGCGGCCTCCTCGGCCCGCAAGGCGTCCTCCTCTGCCTGCAAGGCTTCCTCCTCAGCTTCCTCCTCGGCTGCTCGCAGCGCTGCCTCCTCGGCGAGGATGGCCTCCTCCTCAGCTCGCAGGGCTGCTTGCTCCGCGCGTATGGCCTCCTCTGCAGCTGAGCGTGCAACCTCCTCTGCACTGCGAGTATCCTCGGCTGGCGAGTATGGCCTAGGAGGGCCTCCTAGGAGGGCATCCTCCTCAGCTGCACGCGAAACCTCCTCGGCAAGCATCTCAAGGAATTTTTCATTGAGTGCAAGGCTGGCTGGGTTCAGTGCCGTCACAGCAGTCAACGATTCCATCGGAGTCCGAAGCTCTGTGCTTGATGTTGCTATAGACGTAAATGAGGTCGCTGTAGACGTCATGAGTGGCGGAGCGGCTCCAGCTGACGACGGAGCGGGTTTAAACGCTGACCGCATGTGTGCTCGCCGCCTCAGCTCTATCTGCGACGACGCCAGCTCGGCACGAGGCGCCCGAGAGGTCCTGAGCCATGATTTGGGCTGATATCGTGTATGCCCGCGGTCCGCGCGACAAGTTTCGGGTCTGATCGGGTTCGCTTGCCGTGGCGCGCGCCGGTCGAAGGGGCCCTTCGAGTGATGCTTGCTGCTCTTCGGCAGCGCTCAGAATGGCACGACAACCTGCTGCGCGCGGCTTGCATGAAGAAGGAGCTTGCGGGAAGGAGATGGAACGGGGACCCGTGGGCCGCTGCCGTCGTTGTACAGGCAACATGGCGTGGTGCACTCGCGCGCGCGTTTGTCAAGATTGAGAGGATGCGGCAACGATTTGCGGTGCCGGTCATACAGTCCTGCTGGCGGCGATCACAGCTGAGGAAGAAGATGGTAAAGATGGCCAAGAAAATCCAGCGAGCGTCCTTGCAGAGAATCGCACGTCGTGAGGCGAAGGGCATCTTCGACGCTGCCAAGAACCACGCATCTTGGCGCAAGTATGCAGCACGGCAGGATGTGCAAATACGATGTGCCACGGTGGCGCAGCGTTGGGTGCGCAGAAAGCGAGCCCGAGCATCTGCAGATGCAGCCAAGGCACGAGCGCAGGCGAGGTGCGTGGCCGACATGAACGAGGGAGATTTCCCTCCGGACGCGCACGAGAAGGCATTGAAGATACAGAGCTTGGCCCGTCGCCACCAAGCGATGAGTCGAGTCGAAGCGCGGCGCTCTGCGATCAGGGATGTCGCAGACTGGCGCAGGGAGCGCGAGGAAAAGGCGGCACGATGCCTCGAGCACGAGAGGCAGATGGTGGAGAGCAAGATCGCCGCGGCACAGCTGAACGAGCTCAAGAGGGCGGCCCTCAAGGACCTTACAACGTACGTGCCGCCTGATCTGCCACCCAAGGTCGAGAGGAAGTACGGCGGTGGAGGGCGCGTGTTCAAATTCTTTTCGAATGCCGCAGGTCCGCCAGTCAACCTGGGCTCGCCACGCATCGGGCTGCTACCGGAGCCGAGTGATAACGACAGCGACAACGATGACCCGATTCAGCCGCCGCTCGACGAGCACGACGGGTGCATTTGCACGATCTGGACATGGCTACATGCAAAGCATCCTGTCACTGGTGAGGGCTGTCGCAACGTGCGCCTGCCTGACACTATCGTCTACAAGTATCGGCAACCCCAATCGTGGTACTTCACAGACCGTGCGGGCAAACTGCGGCGAAAGGCACGGGATAAGATGACGTCTGAGCAGATCTACCAGACCTTCACCCGTCGTAGCGGCTCCAAGGGGGCCGCTCCTTCCGATGACACCATCGTCGCGCTCTACACCTATTCATGCCCGGTCGACGCGGCTAAGCATCGTGGCGATCAGCGCAAAGGTGCGCGGCAAACCCACGTCGAGCATCTGTCCGCGGCAGAGCTACGGGACTTTCTCATGCACCGAGATGTTGTTAATGACGGTCAGCTGCAACGTTACGTTGCCCCAAACCGGGCCAGTAATTCGACGTTCGTGGCAGTTTGGAGCCCGCACGCGCTGCTCTTGGAGCGGTGGGATGGCATCGAAGTGGGGCCCGAGGCTCAGGCCAGGTCGTCCACGTACGCGAGAACAGTGACGCACGAAGCCGAACCATTCTCGGCGTTCTGCAAGCCCATCCGCGGTGATCGTTACCCCACCTCGGTCCACCGCACCTGCCGGAGCATCGTCGAGCATACTGCGAGTGTGTCGCTGCATCGTATCTGCATCAAACGCCTAAGCCTTACCTTCAAGATCGATGAGGATGGGGAGCTGTGGCTGTCGACGTGCACGAGCCTCCGCTACGCTTCGAGGGTGGGCGGCCCCACGGCTAGGCGCCCGCCTGTCGTCGAGGGCATCCAGGAGCCTGGCGAGTCGTCAGAGTCGGATGCGATGCGGCCAGCCTCAAGCCTCGCTGAAGGCGTCGCGCTGTGCCCATCGGATACGCCGCAGCGTCCTCGCCCGCAGAGTGCTTCGAGCTCTCCCGGGCGGCAGCAACCGAAGACGGGCGCGAGCTCGCCGGTGCGCACCAGCTCGAAGCCTACATTGCTGTCGCGGCCCCAGAGTGCCGGATCGCTGCGAACGACGAGCGCGAGCTCCCACCGTTCGCAAGGCGTGGGCACGGCCAGCGGCAAGCTTGGTAGCCACACGCCTCTTGACCTGCATCATCGCGTCCGACCCGCCCCGCTCATCAACACGCAGCTTCACGCTCGGTGGGTGAATCCTTCGACCATCGTCGAAGAGGGCGCTCGGTGCATTGCGTGCGGACGCGCACATATCGTGGGCGAAACGGCGAAGTTGTCGTACCGAGTGCTCATCGGCTCGCATCTGCGTGAGCATGGCAGCTTTGTCGGCCGCATCCCGCCTCTCATTGCCAGCCGACACCCTCAGATGAGCTTCCATCAGTTCGAGCAGCTCGCACGCTCGCGCGACGCAGGCTTCCTCGCCCGCACCATCTCCGTCTGTCACCCGTGCTGGGTGGCGTTCGTGGCCAGAGGGGCACCGAGCCTGCATTCAGACGGCGCGCCTCGCACGGCGTCACTTGCCACTCTGCAGCAGCAGCAGCACGAGCAGCGTGCCAAGAATATCGCGGATCGTGCTGTTATGCGCCTCATGTCCTTTAGCAAGTCTGCGCCGGCTCTGAGAGATGCTCCGACTAACCACCGCGACGCACCGCAGCAGTCGGCACCAACGCTCGTGAGCAACGAGGTGCCGATGGACCGCCGTCGGCCACCCAAGAGCTGGGCGGCCCGCGACCTCATGTACCTCGTTGGCCACGCGAACCGTAGCAAGGATCGGCGCCAGGGCGAGTTCATTGTTCCGCAGATCAGCCCGTGGGCCGCCCGTGAGATAGCCGAGCGCGGCACGGGCAGAACAGGGCTCTCTGAGAGCAAGGTGCTCGAGCTCTTTGATCGCATGGACGAGGTGACCAAGCTCACGGGCACGGGCGACTTCAAGGACCTCCTTGCAATCCTAAAGCCGTAGCTGGCGGAAGTGCGGATGAAGCTTGATGCTAGGGCTCACCGGTGGAGCACTTGGTTGGTATGCGTCAACGCGGTGCTTAGCACCTTCTTTGCCGAGCTCCTCAACCAGTCGGGACTTATGAGCCGAGCGCTGATATGTCGTTGTGTGCGCCGGTCGCCAAAATTAACCAACGACACCCGCACCCACGCAGTGTCTTCCACCGTTTGGTTGTGCGCGTAGCCTTCATGCCTTCAAGCGGACGCGTGTGCGTCGGTCGGTAGTGCGGCTAGTGCCGGCTCTAGTGGCTCCGCGTGGCACCGGCGCGCGACGCCGGGCTGTGGGCCTGTGGTAATATGCCACACGTTTAGACCTTTGAAGGTGTCAGCCTCTCTACATATAGAAGACACACCAGACGGTACACCACTGTGCACTGAGCTGGCCACATACAGCGCAGCCACCCGTCCTGCGATCGGCCTCCTCGGGTAGAGGACGACCGGCCGGCACGAATCTGCCTAGGGGCGACCTTGGAGGCATTGGCTCCGCTGAGCCCCAGGCGTCGCGAGAAGAGGATTTAGACTCAACAGGGTCACGACCAGTCTCAACTCACCCGCAAGGAATCCCCTCCGGACTCTCCGGTATCTCGTCTCATCTCCGACGGATGTAACAGATCTAAGTATGGTTCCGATAGCATGCCTAAAGGACCCACACCTCACCGATGACGTCAGCATGACGTCATCCCCTCTCTCCCGCTCGCACGTCCCGCCGCCCGCGGGCGGCCGCGGCCGTTCGACGATCCCGCCCGCGGCCGCGCCCGCCCGGGGCGCGGACCGCGGTTGCCGCAGAGTCGCGCCTCGCCGCGGGGGGCGTTCCGAGATCTCCGGTGGGCCGCGGTATCGTATGTCGCATTGGGTCACTTTCGTATGAAGTCAGAACCAAAAGTTGACCGAGACTGAGGTGGTGAGGCTACGCACATAGTGCCACATACTCTTGGGAAGGAAGAGCATGTCGCCTGGCGCGAGGAGGCCTTCTATGTACTCGGCCTGAGCCACGGACGCGTGCTCGGGTGGGAGAGGCGCCTCGAGCCGCACAGGCGACGTGCCAAACGAGTTCGTGTTCTTGGCGCGTAGCGTGGTCGCGTGCAAGAGCGGCGTCTGATCGAGCGCGTACAGCCGAAAGTACTTGAAGCCGGCTACCTGGCAGAGGAGATTATCGGACGGGTCCGAGTGAAGGGACGTGACGGTGCCGCGCGTGCCTATCCACAGATTAGCCGGGCTCATCTCGCGTCCGAGAGTGTACGGAGGCACGGCGAGCAGCGCCTGCAGCGCCGGGTGCTGGTGTAGCAGATGGTGCTGGCTCATGTAGACCACCCGGCAGTTAGTCTCTTCATCAGGCTGAAGCCCCTCAGGCCTCGGTGCATCGTGAGTCGCATTCGAAGGAAGCAGATGCTCCTCAATGAGGCGGGAGAGCGGCCAGTGCTCGACGCCCGAGTAGCCCACCAGAGGCGAGCCCAAGCTCACCGGCACCAGCCGGCCACCAGCGTCCACGTAGAGCGAGCGAAGGTCGCTGAAATAGTCCAGAGCTCCCCACTGCTGCGCTTGCAAGTGGCCGCGGATGAGCACCGGCCGGCCGCGCTGCAAATGCTCGCAGAAGAAGGAGGCGCACGACAGCGAGCAGGCGTCCACCTCGAGCACCCGCCGCCGCTCCGAGAATTCGGGCAAGTTGATCGTCGGCAGCGCCGAAGGGATGCGCCACGCATGCCATGGCGCGAGCTCTTGCGTCTCGGCGCCCAGATGCAGCTGGCGCGGTCGCAGTCGCGTGACAACCGCCTCCGCGCGCCGGAGCAGGCTGCTCACGCTCGCCAGCCACGCCGGCGCCGACCGCTCGTTGCACGCGGCGGCGACTGCGAGATTGAAGATACCGATGGCCGCAGCGCCGATCCGTACAGACGCTGTAGGCCCGGCCTCTGCGCCACGGTCCGCCTCCGCCTGCGACTGCGCTTCCGCCGGCGCCGACGGCTGCGTCACAGCCTGTGCATCACACGCCACCTCCGCAAGCAGCGCAGCCAGCTGGTAGCACAGCGCGAGCAAGTTGGCCTCCTGCCACGCCGGAGTGTCCCAGTTGCGCTCCTCAATCGCCGTCGCACAAAAGTCGGCAGCCGCGCGCGCGTGGCGGCCGAGGGCCTCGGCGGCTGCGCCGCCCGATATGAATGCCTCGTTTGCCGCGAGCAGTGATTTCGCACACGCGCGGCCATACTCGCTGCGGCTCTTATGCAGGCCCTTGGCGACCCTGTCAGCATGGCGATCGGCGTACGATCGGAGGGCGTGGTCGAGCTCACAGGAGGCGTCGTCGGCTGGTCCCTCATCTACAGGCCAGAGCGTCCGGCACGAGGCAAAGTGGGGATGGTCGCTCGCACGCGGCAAAAGCGGCACGGGTGCATCCTCCTCGTCCTCCTCGTCGCCGAAGACGTCCATGCACTCTACACCGCCCTCGCTGGAGCCTGGCAGCCTGGAGGTGTGAACGAGAGGCGAAAGAGGGTCCAGGGTCAGTCAAGTCAAGTCAAGTCCGAGCTAGTGGATCTGCATCTGCATTGTACGCCGGTCCTGTGTCTTGGGTGTCGAGATTATAACCATTGGCTGTGAACGCCTTTTATTGGGAGCAATTTGATTGGAATGGGACCAGAGAGAGATTTGTATAGTGGCATAGCACATATAAGTATCGAATATAAGTATATTGTAGCTGACCAAGCTACCCACACATTGGCGGTACCAAGATTTGCACCAAGATTCATGGCTGTCGTGTGTCGAGTCAACACCTTTTCTTCCCCACAGCACGCTGTTTGGCGTGAAGGAGAGGAGAGGTGTTTACTAACTCCACGGGACCCATTGGCCCCCGGCACTTGAGCGCGAGCTTCACCGTCGACGGGCGTTAACGGAGGCGCGTACACCCGACCCGCGACCCGGGCCGAGCGGTTCCGGTTCAGCGTATTAGCCTCTTACAGACTGTAGCCTCTAGGCGTTCAGCGCACAGCGGACGACGGCGGAGCAGGGAGCACACGGTTGGACTTTCAGGATTCAGCTGGATACCGTTTACGAAGCCGAAGCCCCTGCCGGTTAAGTTATTTGAGGCTAGATTGTTAGGGTTAGGGTTAGAAATATATAAACGATAATAACGAAAGCCGTACCGGGACTACCACTACGCTTCTACGGCCGCTCAGCTGTATAACGAGTCATTGGACGCACGCAGGCACACCTCGCGTCAGCCGACGTAGACGTAATACGAGGACATCAATCATGAGCAACGGGTTCGTTGGTCGCCCCGACAGGCGCCGCCGGCCGCCGCTCAAACCAGGGCGACCACTCGGGCTGGGCAGGGCAGCCGCCCTCACTCTCCGGCGAGAAGGGGAGTCGCCACGCCGCTTGGAGTTCATCGAGGCTCATGCCAGCGATGGCGCCGCCGACAGTGCCCGACTCGGGCCCCAGCGCCGCCTTGTAGAAGCAGTCGACGTAGCACGGCGACGAGACGTTCGTCGCTTGGCTTCCACAGCCCAAGAGGCACCCAGGGTCGCCATTCTTCTGAACGGCGGCGCCAAAGACGGTGGCGTGGCATGAGCGCTGGACAATCTTGTCGACGGAGACGACGCGCCACGTGCATGCCGAGCCAGGCGAGCCGCAGTAGCCCAGGTCGAGCGATGAGTACCACGAGCCGTGATTTACCTCGTTGAGCTTGGTGAACGCAGCGGCCGCGTAGCAATCGGACGGTCTCGGATGCGGCTGAAACGGGCTTGGCTTGCAACCTCCGGGCGTGATCCACTGGCCGAACTGCTCGTACACATTCTCGTAGCCGAGCGTCGCGTTGCACGGCGCATCCTCCTTCATCGAGCCGTTCACGTGGCAAAAGCAGCAGTATGTGTCCGACTTGCACGGATGGCCAAAGGGATCCGAGCCGTTGATGCCCACGTTGCACGCGGCATAGCCAGAGTATCGCTCGTCGATCTCAAGCGTGAGCTTGTTGACCATCAGGTCCGCGCCGACGGCTTCCGGATTCGCACACGGGTTGGGACCTGGTTTCGGCGGGCCCGTCTGGTTGGCGCACGCGAGCGGCGCGATGAACACCTCGAGAAGATCAAAGAAGAGATCCCCGATGACGTCGGCTGTGTTCATATTCAATGGGATGGCGCCGAACTTGTGCTCGTTGACGTGGTATACGGTGATGTTGCGCGCGTGGCCTGGGTTCACAGCGGGCAGGAGCGAGATGACGAAGGGGAGCATGCGAAGCGAGGGGAATAGATGCAAAATGCTCTTGCATCAACTTTTGCATCTTCTTGTTGCAACCGCCTCAACCGTTTCCTCAACCTTCAACCGTAACTCATCACGTTCTGTACTCATTCTTCCTACGCGGAGTCTCCGATAAATTTTTTGGCGGCTCCCCGCCGTGTGCGCCCGTAGCGGCGCGCTCCTGTCGTTGGTGTCCATACACTCTTGGAGCTAAGGCTCAGCACACGTATGGTTGTTTCGTTTGGAGCGCTCAAGCTCTGTGAATAGTGACCTGTGAATAGGTACACGGTTAGCATCTTACTATGCTATAGGGACATACTCGGTAATTGGGTCCGACCGATCCTCGGTTGCATCTCGTGCCCTGGGCACTTCGCCAGAACTCGCCGAGATAAACTCCGAGATAGTGTATCTCGGCGATCATCTCGGTCGTTCTGGCTACTGTCCCTCGCGGCTGAGCGCAGATCTGTCGCCTCCCTATGGTATGTCCCTCTCGGGTGGGTGGGTTGGTCACGCCACTGGCGTTCCTGTACGTGCCTCTGCACGATACCCCGCACTGCCTCTGCCGTGCTGAGCCGACTGCCGCGACCCGAAGGTTCCGCGCCGTCTGCGTGATACCCCGCACTGCTTCTGCCGTGCTCTGCCGACTGCCGCGACCCGTGTGGGTTTCGCGCCGTCTGCTGGTCGCCTCCGCCGCAGCGGAGGTTACTGGGCCGGCACCGTGGTGCTCGCCGCGCACTGCGATGGCCGTGCGTTCGCCGACTGCCGCGACCCGTGTGGGTTTCGCGCCGTCTGCTGGTTGCCTCCGCCGCAGCGGAGGTTACTGGGCAGGCACCGTGGTGCTCGCCGCGCACTGCGATGGCCGTGCGTTCGTGCAGCCGTGCTCGGGCCGGCACCGTAGTGCTCGCCTTGCACTGCTATGTGACTGTGCGTCACAGCCCGTTTCGGGGCGGGACTCACGGTTCGTCGTCGGACTCGGCCTGCGGTTCGGTCGCTGCCGTCTCCGTGAAGGCAGCGTCCGCGCTCACGGCGAGGCCTTCGAGCGCATGGCTCGCCTCGTCGAGCAGTCCAAAGACGTCATCGTCGTCGATGTTGCATGTGCGCCGGAGGTCTTTGGCTGCGGCGACGTGTGCTCCTGCGCCGACCGTGACGGCGTCGATCAGGGAGGTGGTCGCCTGCAGCGCCTCTGCGGCGGCGCGCGCTTCGTCGCTGACAGCGGCCGCCGCGGACGCGTCAAGGAGCGTGTGCGCTCGGATCGAATCGAAGCTGGCGTCGACGGCGCCGGCCTGGAGCGAGCATTGTGTCGTCATCGCGAGCCTCGCGTAAAGTTTCCGCGCGGCTTCCGACGACCATCGCACCATCAGCATAATCTGCTCCGGCGTGGCCCCTGCTGCGAGCAGCGCGCAGGCGAGCCACACGCGGAAGCTGTG
>Ga0210248_102177_pt1 | contig 12461 bp, 14 predicted proteins | sample ChrtobMetP3_32mM_FD_155493 | JGI IMG/M metagenome (GOLD analysis project Ga0210248, IMG submission 155493) | Chrysochromulina tobin associated microbial communities from unialgal haptophyte culture, Seattle, Washington, United States - P3_32mM | ecosystem: Host-associated > Algae > Haptophytes >...
GGAGGAGAAGGCGGCGGCAGAAAAGGCGGCGGAGGAGAAGGCGGCGGAGGAGAAGGCGGCGGCGGAGAAGGCGGCGGAGGAGAAGGCGGCGGAGGAGGAGGCGATCCAAACAGCTCTCAGTAAGGCGACCGAGCAGAGGAAACAGGAGAGCGCCTCCGCCAACGCCGCCGCAGACGACGCCGCCGCCGATGGCGCCACCCCGAATCCACTCGGCACAAATCTCGGTGGATTCTCGGCACTCGGTATCCGCCGAGAATCCACCCCGAATCCACCCGGCACGAATCTCGGTGGATTCTCGACACTCGGTATCCACCGAGAATCCACCGCGAATCCACCCGGCACGGATCCACGCGTACCGCCTCGTCCACTACTGATAGCTTCGGCGCCGATGGGCCTGCCCGAGACGGCGCTCGAGACGGCGCTCGATGCAACGCTCGGCGCGCTGCGCATGACGACGCCCTCGCTTAGCTCGTCTAGCGCTCCTCTGGTGGTCCCCTTGGCCATACGGCCGCTCAGCGCGCGCTCGGACGGGAGATCGGACGGGAGATCGGACGGGAGGTCTTCTTCGGAGCTGACGGGAGATCGAGCGGGAGATCTGGGCGGGGCGTTGGAACGGCTGCAGAGCCCGACGATTGCCTTGTTTCGTCCCATCTCCCCGAGCTCCGTCCCCCTCTCACCCCTCTCCCCCGTCATCGCCCCATCTACCAGCATCCTTCCCACCGACTTCATCCCACCCCCCCCTCATACCCGGTCACCCCCCCATACGCGGTCGCCCCCCTCGAAACCCCCCTCACTCGCGAACCCAGAGCACCCCGTCCTCGCCGCCGCCCGCAAATCCCTTCGCGCCGCCCGCCTCGAGTCCCGCACGCGACCCATATTAGGAAGCGGACCCTTCCCGAGCACGGCAGCAGCTGCAGCAGCTCCCTCGGAGATGAACTCGGAGATGAACTCGGAGAGATCCCCACTGGCCAACCTCAGAGCAAACCTGCGGCCAACCGCAAGCCTCGCGCGCGCACCTAGTTTGGGAGGTGGCGCGAAAACTCCCATATTAGGAAGCGCGAGCATCGGGCCGGGAGCTGCTGTGAATATGAGGCCAGCGGTGAACGGGGCTGAAGCCGTGGCGTCTTACGAGTGGCCAGAGTGGCTCACACCCCTCGTTCATTGTCTGTGGCACGGCGCTGTCGCGAGAACGAGGCCGCCGACGACGAGTATGAGCCAAGGTGTGAACGTTGGTGTGAACGGGCAGCTGCATGCAAGCAGCGGCGGTGTGGAAGAGACGACGACGGGCGGTGCCAAGGCGACAACACCCACATTGGGCAGCAAGCACGATCTGCCTAATATGGACGGGACGAGCAGCGAGGCCAAGACCAAGACCACTCCCATCAAGCAAGGTCTCGGCGTGAGCTCGCCTAACACAGCGCCTCCTCTATTCACAGCCCCGACCAACACAGCGCCTCCTCTATTCACAGCTCCGCCCCAAGATCGTCGTCGAGGGCCGCCCACCGGACTGCTCAACGGCCTGCCTACCGGTTTGCCTACCGGCGGCTTGCCCACCGAAGGCCATCAATCGAGCCCGATAAAGATCAACAATGGCCTCGTGCCGACAGTTGGCGCTGCGCAGCGCACCCCACCCAGCATGGGGAGGGTTGTTGAGGCTCCGGACTCGGGAGGCAAAGGCCATCCGCACTGGTCTCTAGATCTTTAGATTGGGCCGGGATGGTGCGACAGCCATCATGCGGCGCGAAAAAAGTGCGCGCGCGCGCTCGCGATGCCAATTGCCCGCTGCATGCTTCGCTGTTCCACTGTGACTACAGGCGAGCTGAGAGCTGAGACGCACTTGTGTCACCCGCCGGCACCCATTCAGTGTGAATCACACACTGTGCGAGAGGCCCAGGGGTTCATGGGGGTTCTAACGCTCTCTTGAACCTGTGTTAGAAGTCACACACACACACACACATTCACACCTCCATGGCGGGTACCGCGCGGCCTGTGAACGCTACCGTGTTGTGTGTATTCATAATGAACGCTACCGCGCGTTCCCGCCGATGGTGACCATGAATGGGACGCGCGACGGCGGCACTGTGGGTGCCGCGCCCACACACACCTTATCATGCTAGCCGACCCTGGCTACCACGAACCTGACTACAAGAGCAGGGTGTCGAGAGCAGCAGTGCTCGCCGTCACGGGGCCAGGCAGGCGCACTCAGCGCTGGGCGAGGCTCGTCACGCGCTGGCTCGAGGGGAAGGGCGGCAAAGCCGACCTCTTCCAGGCGGCCGTTGAGAATCTCGCGCAGGCAGATGAACGGCCCAGCTCGCCCAGCCTTGACGGCGGCGACGAGTTCTCCACTGTCCCGCTCCATTCACATTCACTCCAAAGCTTGCTCGGTGACCTGGATGCCCATCTGATTGCAAGCATTGGCCTCCCGCATCTGATGGCATGCAATGGCCTCCCGCATCTGATGGCATGCAATGGCCTCCCTCATCAGGTGACCTGGATGCACTCATCGTCGAGGTGGACGAGCAACGGCGCACGCTGGCACGGCGCAAGCAGCAGCCGCGCGAGCACTCGTCGGCTGAGGCTCGGTGGACGCACTCATTGGCGGCGTGGACGCACGAAGCGGACGAGCTGCGCGCGGCGCGCGATGCGGCGTGTGCCGAGGGCAACGCGGCGTGCGCGGAGCGCGATGCGGCGTGCGCGGAGCGCGACGAGGCGCGCGCCGCCGTGGACGAGGCGGACGGGCAGGTTCTGCAGCTGAGCGTCGCGACGGCCGAGCTCTCCTCCGAGCTCGCAACCTCCGAGCTCGAGATGACGGCGCTCCGTGCGCACGCCTCTGAGCTCCGACGGCAGATCGCAACCTCCGAGCTCGAGATGACGGCGCTCCGTGCGCACGCATCTGAGCTCCGACGGCAGATCGCAACCTCCGAGCTCGAGATGACGGCGCTCCGCGCGTCCGCCGGCTTCGTCAACGAGACGAACGGCGGCCTGGATGCGGCCGGGCGCCGTGAGGAGCACTTGCATGCTGGGCGCTTGGCCTCGGATGCGGCCGGGCGCCGTGAGGAGCACTTGCATGCTGGGCGCTTGGCCTCGGATGCGGCCGGGCGCCGTGAGGAGCACTTGCATGCAGGGCGCTTGGCCCTGGATGCGGCCGGGCGCCGTGATGAGCACTTGCATGCAGGGCGCTTGGCCGTTGCTCGCGAAGCCTCGGCGCAGCTCGCGACGGCGCTCGTGGCGGCCGAGGCGGCGAAGGCGGAGGCCAGGGGGGCGAGGGCGGAGGCGGAGGCGGCCAAGGCGGAGTCGCGCGCCGTGGAGAGCACTTGCATGCAGGCGAGGGCGGAGGCGGAGGCGGCCAAGGCGGAGGCGCGAGCGGCCTCCGCGGCGGCGGCGATGGCGGAGGCTAGGGCGGAGGCGATGGCGGCGGCCATGGCCAGGGCGGAGGCGGAGGCGACGGCGGTCAGGGCGGGCGCCGGTCAGGGCGGTCAGGGCGGGTGCATGGCGCCCAGCACGGCGCCCAGCCACGCGCCCAGGATGGCGCCCAAGACGGTGCCCAGCACGGCGGCGTACACGGGCGCTCAACACGACGCCCCGAGGTCGCCCGCGGCCGAGGCGGCGAGCAGACGAGCCGCGGTGCCTAATTTGGGAGAGGCGAGCTCCAACCCTAATTTGGGAGAGGCGAGCGCTAACCCTAATTTGGGAGGGGCGAGCAGACGAGCCGCGGCGCCCGAGCCACGGTGCGCCCACGACGGCGCGTCGAGTGCGGCGACCGAGGGTGAGGTGACGAACGCGTTGCGGCGGGCGCTCATGGAGAGTGAGGCGACGAACGCCCTAGTGCGCCGCTGATTGCGATTGATGGCGATTGATGGCGAATGATGATGGTTGATTGCGAGTGATGGCGATGCATCAGATTGCGATCTGGATCTTGCCGTATTTGTATGGAGGTTCCTCGGGTGCTCACCACGGCGCGCGCCCTCGCCTCCTCCCTAATTAGGTACGCCGCTGCTATGCGACCGACAAGCTCGGCCTCGCGCTGGATGCAAGCGCGGCGGGAGCGCTGCGGCGGGCGTGGCACTGCTGGTGGGTCTGCGCCTGCGCGCTCGAGGGCGAGATGGCCTCTGACGAAGCGGACCGGCTGCGCGCCGCGCTCACCTCCGAGCTCGAGCTGAACGCAAAGCTGCAGGAGCGGCTGACGAACCTCGAGCTCGCGCCGAGCTCGGCTGACGAACCTCGAACTAAGGACGGACGCCTTAATTTGGGTCGGGCGCCGTCTCGAGCGCCGGGCGCTCCGACCGAGCCGGCGCCGGCGGTGCCCGATACGGCGCTGGCGCCCGAGACGGCGCGCGGTGGCGGTCTGGTGTTCAAGTCCGAGTCGGAGTGGCAATCTCGCGAGCGCGAGATTCGCGAGATGCGCCGCCAGCTCGCGGTGGCTCGTGCGCACATCGAGCAGCTTGAAAAGGTAGCTTTGATGGCGGCTTGATGGTGGCTTGATGGTGGCTGATGGTGGCTTGATGACGGCTGATGACCCCTCCGATGGCCACCCTGATGACACGTCTGAGTGCACCTGATGGCCTCCCTCATTGCACCTGATGGCCTCCCTCATCGCACCTGATGGCCTCCCTCATCGCACCTGATGGCCTCCCTCATTGCACCTGATGGCCTCCCTCATCGCACCTGATGGCCTCCCTCATCGCACCTGATGGCCTCCCTCATCAGGACTTGTCGGCGGCGCAGCGGCGCGCAGACCAGCTGGTTGCCACGTCACAACGCGAGCGATCTCGCGCGAGCTCGCACGTGGCCTCACGCGCCTCGACGCCGTGCCCTTCCGACGATGGATCCCATCCTTATTTGGGAGGGTCGAGCTCCAACCAGACCATGGCGGCGTTGCAAGAGGAGGTAACGTCCCTCCGTCGGCTCTGTGCCTTCAGGCGTAACGAGGTGTGAACAGCGCCCTCAGATTGGCGTCAGATTGCGTCAGATTGCGTCAGATTGCGTATGATTGCGCCCTCAAGCGTAACGTGGTGACCGTCTGATTGCCTCTCTGATTGCCTCTCTCATCAGGTGACGGCGCCACGGTTCGCGCGATGGCGCGTCCTCGTGAGCGCCATGAAGCGCAAGCGCTCGGAACAGCGCCTCGCCGTCGCACTCGCCGCCCGCCGCCCGGCCATCGCCACCGTCGATGAGGAGGCAGTGCGCCAACTCCTCCAGGTGATTGCCTGATTGCGGTCTGATTGCGCCTGATTGCGCGTGATTGCGCTTGATTGCGCCAACTCCTCCAGGCAAAAGCCACGGGCCTCGAACCTAATCTGGACACCTCACCTCGCATGCGAGTGCTCACCACGGCGCCATACGACCTCGCCTGGCATGCGAGCGCTCACCACGGCGCCCGTCCCCTCCCCCTCGTCCCTCCGTCAGGCAAGGCTGGGCGCCGCGCGTTGCCGAGCGATCCGACCGCTCGTGATGCTCACCACGGCGCCGCGCGAGGCGTGCGCGCGCTCACTATGGCGCTGGAGAGCTGCGGTTGTGGCGAAGGCGGCCGGCGCTGCCGCACAGCTCGCCGCCGCCGCCGCCGCCGCCGCTGCCGTCGCGCCGGCGGAGGCGGAGGCGGCGGCGATGAGAATGGAGCTGGTCGAGCTTCGCACTCAACGGCAACGCGAGTCGGAGACGCAGGGGATGCTGCAGGAGGCGATCCAGGTGATTAAATACCTCATCAGTCTGATTACCTCCCTCATCAGGCTGATTGCCTCCCTCATCATGCTAATTGCGGGTGATGCCCAGACGCCTCTGATGACCTCTGATGACTTCTGAGGGCCTCTGATGACCTCTGATGACGTCATTGAGTGTCTCCCTCATCAGGCGGGCGATGCCCAGACCCGTCGCGTGCTCCAGCTGCAAAAGGCGGTGCGATCTCCCTCGATCTCCCTTGATGGCCCTTGATTTCCACCCGCCCAACCGCTCGCGACATGCCTGCAATCAATGGATTGCGATGGATTGCGCTTGATTGCCTCCCTCATCAGGTGGGCGCCACCCGCCGAACCCTCGCGGCGTGTCTGCTCCGCGCCTCCCTCGCCGCCGCCGGCAGAGGCCGGTGTGCGCATGCATTGCACCGCTGGGCGGTCGCGGTGCATGCGCACGAGCGCATCCGAACGGTGCTCGACGTGCGCACCGCGAACAAGGCAGCCGAGGTGCGATATCCCTTGTTTGCCATTGATTGCCCTTGATTGCTCGACGTGCGCACCGCGAACAGGGCAGCAGGCGTGCCGTTGTGTGCTGGCTGGCTGGCCCAGTAATTGGCATGCTGATTGCCTCCCTCATCAGTCTGAGTGCCTCCCTCATCAGGCTGATTGCCTCCCTCATCAGGTGGCGCGCTCCACGGCGCGCACCGCCGAGGGGATCGCCAAAGATGCGCAGTCCGCAGCGAGTCGCGAGGTCGATGTGATCAAAGGCAAGTTGCACACGGTCGAGAAGCATCACGCTCCCTTGATTGCCTCACTCATCAGGCCGATTGCCTCCCTCATCAGGCAAGTTGCAGACGGTCGAGAAGCAACGCTCCGCACTTCGCGCCGAGGTGAGCGCGCCTTGATTGCACTTGATTGCACTTCGCGCCGAGGTGAGCGCGCCCTCGCTCCGTCAAGCGGCCGTGAATGCAAGTGCTCACCACGGCGCCCCCCCTCCTTTGCAGGTGAACGCCCTAACTGCCGAGCTCGAGGCCGAGAAGCGCCGAGCGGTGAGCCTGATTGCGTTCTGATTGCGACTGATTGCGTTCTGATTGCACTCTGAGAGCGTTCTACATACGCATCTGATGGCATGCAATGGCCTCACTCATCAGGTGAGCGTGCAGGAGGAGCACGCGCACAAGCTAGGCCTACTCGAACGCACCGCCGCAGCGCATGAGAAGCGAGCACGGCAGCTGGACGTTGTGGTGCGCAAGCGTGTGCCCCTGATTGCACATGATTGCACCTGAATGCACCTGATTGCACCTGAGTGCACCTGAGTGCACCTGATTGCCTCCCTCATCAGGTGGGCGAGCGTGCTGAGCTCGAGGCGCAGCTCCGTGCACTCCATCGAAAGATGCGACAATCCTCCTTGCTCCTCGCCCCCCCCACGTCCCCCGGCGCTCACCACGGCGCCTCGACCGTCCCCTCGCCCGGGGGCTCCCTCCCGGGCGCTCACCACGGCGCCTCGACCGTCCCCGGCGCTCACCACGGCGCCTCGCCCGGGGGCTCCCTCCCCGGCGCTCACCACGGCGCGACCCCGACGGACGCGAGCGCCGTCGTGAGCGCCGCGGCCGCGGACGGCGTCGGCGCGCGCCGAGCGCTCAATCTCGGACAAAATCTCGGACCGAATCTCGGACCGAATCTCGGTGGCGCGCGCGTCGTCGCGAGCACCGCCTCCTCGCCCCCCCGCACGTACGTGCCCGCGTCGCCCCCACGCACCGCCGCCCAGGACGGCGCCACCGGCGCTCGAGACGACGCGCCGTCGCCCAGGACGGCGCTCGCGGCCGAGCGCACCGACAAGGAGCAAGCACTCGCGCTGCGCACGCGCGCCGTGCGCGACTTGAAGGCGTGCCGGGACGCGCTCGCGCAGGCCAACGGCCGGCTGGACGAAACCCAACGGCTCCTCGCGCAGGCCAACGGCCGGCTTGACGAAACCCAACGGCTCCTCGCGCTGGCCAAGCTGCTCTTGCATGCGCGCAGCCGCGTCGGACGTCCCGCGGCGCTGCTACGCATGCTCGGTGCGCTCCGAGACTGGGCTGCGGCGACGCGGACCGCGCCGTGGTGAGCACTTGCATGCAGCGGCGCCGCTACGCATGCTCGGCGCGCTCCGAGACTGGGCCGCGGCGACGCGGGTCGCGCCGTGGTGAGCACTTGCATGCAGGGCCGCGGCGCGCGCTTTAGGAACACGAACGAGAATCGAGAAGCGCTTGACGAGCCTCGATCTCGATGTGTCTCAACAGGCGGTTACGCGCGATGACGGACGCCGCTGTCGGACCCTTGTTCGCTTGGGAGACCAGGCGAGAGAGCAGAGAGAGCAGAGAGAGCACAGACAGAGCGCTGTGGTGAGCACAGAGAGCGCTCCACTCTATCTACTCGAGGCTGTACGCCATTCACCGCGCCAGTGTGTGCGAATCGTTTATGAAACGTACCGAAACGGTCGCTTCGATTTTCGTTGAATTGATTTCGTTACGGTACAACTCGTTACTCTTTATTTTACACCGGCGCTACCCACACGTTCGAACATATCTCGACTTTTCGCGCCCCCACGACGCGCCACCCTCCCGTCACACTCTCGGCCTGTAGCAAGACCCTTTCGAACGCCGACGATCGCTGCTCTCTCCTCGCGGATGCCACCGTACTGCAGACATGGATGCAAACTCATGGCAGTCCCTCGTGGCTTTTCTCGTGGCTTTCTAGCGGCGGAGACAGGGCGCCCTCTGCCCCTGCTATCGCGGCCGTTGAAGAGACGCACGGTGCATCGCCAAAGGGCAGCACGCTGCCCTGCACGATGCAGAACGCGACACTCGGTGCGCGCGGAGCCTCACCGCGTGAGGTCGCGAATGCTGAGCGGCGGTGGCGCATGCACGGCGGGAAGACACCCCCCCGGAGAGGCAGCGCCGCCGCTCATGGGGGGGAAGGCACGCTTCTTGCGGCTGGTCCGAGGGAGGCTCGCAGCTACTTCATGCAGCTACATCTTGCAGCAGCGCCACGTCGAGCTGCCACATCTCCACTTCCAGCAACAGACCCTGAGCATAGCGAGCCGGGTGGAGCAGGCGTGAGGGGCAGGGGGGCGCTCAGAGGTGGGAGCACACGAGGGGAGCGCGGGGCGGGGGCCGAGCCGAGCGGTGCGAAAGGCTGCGGGTTCGAATCCTTCGGGGAGCTACCAAAGCAGTTGTTTTCCAAAGTAGTTTTGAATGCAGCAAACCAAGAGAGTATAAACCAAAGTGCCCGAGCACAGCTGCATGCAATCCATGTCCTTATCGCCCCCCTTCGGATCGCACCCCAGCTGCGGGCACAAGGCCATGTGGAGGCACGCCGGCAGAAAGTACATCGGCTCCGTGGGCACGCAGCCAAAGATCGCCTCGCCGTCCGCCGAGACGCAGCAGCACGGCGCCAGTGGCTTACAGCAGTCGGCGCAGGGGCCGCGGAAGTGCTTGTCTACGGAACTCAAGCCCCCCTTTGGATCGCACCCCAGCTGAGGGCACAAGAACATGTGAAGGCCCAACGGCAAGTTGTAGCCGCGCTCCGTGGGCACGCAGCAAAAGATCGCCTCGCCGTCCGCCGAGACGCAGCAGCACTGCGCCAGTGGCTTGCAGTTGGCGGCGCAGGGGCCGCGGAAATGCTTGACTGATACTTCTGCCTGAGCGCGACGCTCCTGTTTAGCGCGAAGTTGCGCGGCGCGACGCTCCTCTTTCGCGCGAACTTCTGCGGCCGCCTGCGCGGCCGACAGCTCCGCGGCGGTCGCAACGGTGCACTTAAGCGCCGGCTGCGCAGACCACGCAGAGCCCGTCCATGCTTGCCACGTCGCGGAGCTCGCATCCGGGCTGGCAGTGTCTGCGTCCGTGAGCATCAGAGCGCCCCTCTTCTGACCAAGGTCGGCCTCGGGCTGCCCACGCCAGTCAGCTCCGTCGAATGCAACCCAGCAGCGTCCGTTTGTGTGCTTCCACGCGGGCCGGCCGTTGACAAGCGTGCCGTCGAGCATGTAGAAGCCCGCGTACTGGGCCGCGGCGCCAGGCAGCGAGCCGCCCTCGAGCTTGAGTCTAGGCGGCAGAGCCGCCTCCCGCTCCATCAACATCGGCATCACGCCGCGCTTGATCGCCAGTACGTGCGTCTGTTTGGCCTCGCGCGCGGCCGCCGCCTCGCCCTCCGTCCTTGTCATCACCCCTGCTAGGGGCACCACTTTGGCGTCCGCTCGCGCCTTGGCCTCCTGGCACTCAGCCTCCGCTCGCGCCTTGGCCTCCTGGCACTCACGCTCGCCCTTCTGGAGCGCGGCCTTTGCACGTTCCACCGCCGCGGCACTCGCTGCAACCCGCTGCAGCAGCTGCGCATCGATCCTTTGGAACGCGCCTTGCACGGTCACGTTGAGCGCCTTGATCTGGGGCAGCTGCCCTTGCTTGTCGCTTAGGTTGGTTACCGTCACGTCCGGTTTGGAGAGAAAGTCGAAGGCCTGCTGAGGCGTCTTGTTGGCCCAAGTGTCGACGAGCACCTTTGTGTACAGCTCAGCATGTTCGGCAGCATTCTGGATGCACACGATGTGGTAGCGCGCGTTTTTCGTGCCAACCGCCGACTTGAGGCCGTTGGGTGTCGCAAACTGCATGCTCAGCCACGCCTCGAACTGCGTCCAGAAGCGGGACGCGTACGAGAGGTCGTAGAGGATGAGGACGGTCGTGCCCAGGAAGAGCATGTTGACCTGCGCGCAAATGAATGGTGGAAAGCAATGGCGGGATGTGGGGAAAGGGTGGCGAGGAAAGAGCGGTGTCCGAGGAAAAGTGCGGCGCAGACCTGCGACAGCATGGTCTTGAAATCGGACGTGTCCTCAACGCTGCGAATGAGGCCGATGGAAGGCTGGTGCTGTGGCATGGAGCCGCCATCGATCCACACGAGCTCGATCCGCTTGCCAGCCGACGAAACGAGAAAGGCCTTGATGGCCTTGAGCTGTTCGCCGTCGGGGTCGGGCTGAGCAGTGACCATCCAGCGATGGGAGATGGACAGAATCTTCTCGACATGTGTCCCGCGGACCACCTCTTCATAGCTGATGGTCACCTCGACGAACGCACTCGGGTGCTTCGCGCGCAGCTCCTGGAAAAAGGGCAGGTTCTTGCCGGAGAAGGTGCGCAGGAAGTCCGCCTTGATCATCCAGAACCTACACGAGACAGGGCCTGCTGGCCCTCGAACAGCGCTCGGTGGTGCGGCCTGTGCCAGTGCAGCACTGGGATGTAGATCAGGGAGGCTCGGCGTGGGCTTGGAGGCAGCGGCGTTCCTCGTTTCACCCTCGCGCTCCATGACCGTCGCATCCTCGCGCTCCATGACCACGGGGTTGACTCCGAACAAGCTCCCCACCTTGTCGCGAGCATGGTCGATGAGCTGCGAAAGCGGGCCGTCGGCCTTTCGCAGATCTTGGTCGAAGCACGTATCTAGCTCGCCGGAGCCACGCTCTCCGAACTCCACCACGTACGCGCCATTCGCCGCATCGTACGTCGTCACATGGGCGAGCCGCTTCTCTCCGTGGCCTTGATCCACGTACACGCGGCTGCCGACGGGGAAGCGCGGCCCCCTTGACGGCCCACCGGCGGGTTTGGTGGGCGGAGGCGGTTGCGGCGTGGGCGTGCTCGTGGCAAGGCTCGCCGGTGCCGGAAGATGTTTCTCGAGCTCCGCCACGATGTCTTCGAGGGCTGTGGCTCTGTTGAGCACCGTGCCGGGGTTGGGGATGTTATTGAGCGAGTTGAGCTTCTCCTGCACTCGATATTTCCGCATCTCCCAGTCCGGGTCGTCGAGGTTCGTCCACTGCTCCTCTTTGGCAGGCAAATTGTCCTCAAAGCGCACCGGTAGGAGAGCGATCTTGTTCTTGATGGCCGTGTCAATCTCCTTCAGGCAGGGCCTTGAGTGGAACAATCCCGCGGTGAGGATGATGATGAGCACCTTGGGCTTCTCACGCTTCCCGTTCTCGCCAGTCAGGCGCAGCATAAAGGTCTCCCAGTCCACGCCCGGGGGCACTTGCAGCCCGGAGAAGCACTGCAGGCCGCGCTCGTGGAAGAACTCCATCAGCCCCATGGCGTACATCACGCCGGGTCCGGAGCCTTCGCAGTCGTCTGCAGCGTCTTTGCGATTGGTACGGCGACCCGATGCATACGTCACAACAATGGAGGGGTAGAAATCTCTGTACAGGACGCCTTTGGGGAGCTGCATGCGCGCTCGGCGCTTGCATCCCTCCAGCTGCTCGATTGTGATTGCGCGCGGCACGACGAAGCGGTCCCCATGCGCCTCGGGGAGCATGTCCATGAGTGCCGCCTTGCCGTGGAGAGGTCGCCTCCCACTCACCGCGGGACCACACTCACACCACAAGTGCGCGTTCGCCCGGACCCAAAACTTCAACTTTCTGGGGGAGGCGACAATTCGGTGCCGGTAGAATCCCACAGTGGCGCCGGCCCCCATTGGGGGCCGGCGCCATTGGCCCAGGTACTGGCGGAGCTCTCGGTTGCCGACGCGGCCATCCCACCAGCGCGAAGATGGTACTCTCACCGCCGCTCGCCACTGCCGACCAAACCGTCCTTCAGCACGCCGAGCTGCTCCAAGTGCTCGCCGACGTGCACAAGCGCAACAAGGGCGGGCGCAACGATAAGCATGACACAGCAAGGGTGCGGTTTATCAAGGACTTCGCGCTGCGTGGGCTGCGCTTCGGAAAGCTTGTGCCGACCGCGGACCTCGACATGATCCGCCTCGAGCCAAAGGCGCAGCTGAGCGGGCCGAAGCTCG